>Ga0080005_127842_pt1 | contig 65050 bp, 70 predicted proteins | sample JossMetagenome_2_FD_69208 | JGI IMG/M metagenome (GOLD analysis project Ga0080005, IMG submission 69208) | Hot spring sediment microbial communities from Joseph's Coat, Yellowstone National Park, USA - JC3_ASED (SPADES assembly) (version 2) | ecosystem: Environmental > Aquatic > Thermal springs >...
GGCGGCGGGGGGTGCTCGAAAGGATAAGGAGCGTGTTCGAGAGTTACGGCTACGGTGAGGTGGTCACGCCGGCCTTCGAGCACTTAGAGCTCCTCGTCGCGAAAGCTGGAGAGGAGGTCGTCGACCAGATCTACGCGTTCACCGACAAGGCTGGGCGCAAGCTGGGCCTCCGCTTCGAGCTGACGACGCCGATAGCCAGGATAGTGGCCGAGAACCTGTCCCTGCCGAAGCCCATAAGGTTCTACTACATACAGCCTGTGTGGAGGTACGAGGAACCTCAAAGGGGGAGGCTGAGGGAGTTCTGGCAAGCCGGCGTGGAGCTGATCGGGGTGCCCGGAGCTGTAGGCGACGCCGAGGTGCTGGCGGTGCTGATCAACGCCCTGAGGAGGGCCGGGCTCCCCTCTTTCAAGGTGCACGTCAACGATCGGCGGCTCGTCGAAGCCCTGCTGCACTGGCTGGGCGTCCCACCCGAGCTCGTCCCGAGCGCGCTGAGGGTTATCGACAAGCTGGAGAAGAGGGGCGTGAGCTACGTGGAGGGCGAGCTGGCGCGGATGGTCGCCAACAGGGACCGGTTGAAGAGGTTTATCGAGCTGCTGAGCAGCGACCCGCTGCAGGCGCAGCTGCCTAACGAGCTCCCGGCAGCGGCGAGGGAAGCTGTGGACGCGCTGGAGCAGTTGTTGCAGGAGCTCGACGACGGCTACGGCCTCGCCGAGTTCGTGAAGCCGGACCTGAGCGTGGTGCGCGGCCTGGACTACTACACGAGCCTTGTCTACGAGGCGAAAACCCCTCTCGGCGGCGAGCTGGGCAGCGTGGCGGGTGGCGGCAGGTACGACGACCTGATCCGGCTCGTGGGCGGTCCGCAAATGCCGGCGACGGGCATGGCGATCGGGGTCGAGCGGCTCATAGAGGCGTTGAGGGCGGAGGGCGCGCCCGCGCATCGCTCGAGGAGGAGCGGCTACTACGTGATCCCGGTGGCCCCCTCGTTCAGGCGCTACGCGATACGGGTTGCCGAGAAGCTGCGCGCTAAGGGCGAGAAAGCGGTCGTGGAAGTTATGGGGAGGAAGCTCGCTTCCGCGCTCGAAGCGGCCGACAAGCTGGGTTTCAGGTACGCGGTAGTGGTCGGGCAGCGCGAGGCGGAGAGCGGGGTCCTCACCGTCCGGGACCTGGAAGCTTGGAAAGAGGAAAGAGTGCCGCTGGAGCTGCTGACTGGAAGCTAGCACTCGATTCGAGATCAGTGCGCGCCCCTGTCAGAGCCCCAGCTCGGCGGCTACTTTCCTCTCAAGGTTTAGGCGCTCGTCCATCGTCTTCTTCAACCTGCTTATGGTACCGACAGGGGTCGGGTCAACCCCTAGTAGGAGCGCTAGCACGTATGACGCGAGATCGACCGAGACTAAGAGCTCGAGCAGCTCAGACAGCCTGCCTCCACCGCTCGACTTCATCTCGGAGTACTCGATGTTTCTCTCCTTGAACACTTGCTTCCAGAAATCTAAAATGACCGCGATTTCGCTCGGCTCCTCCGACCCCCTGACGAGGACCGGGTGGTAATTGGCTGCTAGCGCGCCCTCCCACCCCATGATCTCGTTGTGGTCGGCTTCGGGGAGCTCGGCGAAGAACGCGTGGTATTTCGCGTTCTCGTTTATTTGCGTCTTGAACCTGAAGCCGACGGGGCTGTAGGGCTGGTAGGCGTAGATGAGCGGGATAGAGCCCTTCATGCGGGCGGCGATCGAAGCTGGGGGACAGCCGAGCGGGTCGGCCTTGAACTCTTCGACTACTCTGCGTGCACCGCTCGTAGCGCCCTTCGGCGTCGGTGCCGGGAGGTTGAGTTGCTCGAGAACCCGCAGAGCCGCTGCCAGCATCGGCGCTAGCGCGGTGCGCGGCGGGCGGCCGGCTGGCAGCTTGAAGACCGCGGCGCCCAGCTTGGAGGCGTAGCGCTCGAGCAGGCCGCCCGAAGTCACCGCTACGAGGTAGCACCCCCTCTCGACCCCCTCCTTGGTGCACCTCAGCGTCTCTGCCGTGTTGCCGGAGTAGCTGACCGCGACGAGCACGTCCCCTTTCCCAGCATGCAACGGGAGCTTGAAGTCGCGAACCACCTCGACCGCCGCGCCCGCCTTGTCGAGGAGGAGGCTGCGCACGAAATCGCCGACAATCGCTGAACCGCCCATACCGGCGAAAACTACCTTGCCGGGCTCGCGGGGGAGCGGGACCCCCTGCACGCTTCCAGGCAAGCCCACATCGCCGTACTCCCTGTAAAACCGCTCGAACTCTTCCGGCTCGGAGAGTATAAGGTCGAGCATGCGCGATTTATCGAGCTCGGCGACCAGCCGCTCGAAGCTCATACGCCTAGCCAGCCAGCCCCCGCCCTTTAGCGTTTGCGCTTGCAATATCGCTAAACGATTTCGCGTTAAGAGCAGGCAACCGCGCGCTAGCCGGTTTGCTCGAGGAGGCGCTTGAAGCGGAGCGCGTCGTCGAACATGTAGACGTTGTTGAAGAGCACGTAGGCGTCTTGGCCCTCCGCGTAGCGCTTCACGATTGCGAGAAGCTTGGAGAGGTCCTCGTCCGTGTACTTGTACCTGTAGTTGACTTCGCCGCCCCCCAAGCCGTGCAGCCGGAAGTACGCGAAGCCGGCTGTGTGGACGGGCTCGCGCCTGAGCGGGTCAACAACGTGCGTTAGGTCGAGCCTCGATAGGAGCTGCTTCAGCTCGCTAGGGTGCTCGTGCCACGTCCCGCGCGGCTCCCAGCCCATCGCTAGGCCGCCCCTATCGATCGTCGTGAAGAACTCCTCAACGTTCCTGGCGTTCCCGGGCGAGTACCCGAAACTCGGCGGGGTTTGGAACACGCAAACTCTTGCGCCGAGCGCTTTGCATACAGCCAGGTTCCTCTCCCAAGCCTTCAGCGTTTCTTCCGTTACGCGAAAGAGACCGTACTTGTCGAAGTCCTCGCTGGAAACTCTGATGCCGCTGCGCCGCCAGGTGGGTGAGGAGGGCGGGTGCGTTATAGCTTGGAAGGCTTTGACCGTGAACTCGAAGTCGGAAGGCGCCTGGCCCCTCCAGCGCCTTGCGGTTTCCTCGCTGGGCAGCTTGTAGAAAGTCTCCTGCAGCTCGATCACCTTAAAGTGCTTGAAGTAAGCCTGCCGCCCGCCCCTAGCCGACCACCCGCACGTCCCCACCTTGATCATACCTGCCCCCTCCGCGCAGCGCGCCCCCTAAAAGCTTGTACGCCGCGCGCTTAAGCGCGCAGCATGGTCAAGGCGCGCCATGACGGCGGAAAGTTTCATTAAGGGGATGGGGCGCGGGGTTGAGTGTGAGTAGCGAAGAGGAGCTCTTGCTCCGTAAGATGATGCTGGAGATCGCGAGGAAGCGGGCGTCGCCGGCGCCGAGCCCCTGCCCTAGGGGTCCGCTGCACGTTGACCGCGGCAGCTTCGAGCGGTTGCTGAAGGAGTGCAAGGTCGTGCTGGCCGACTTCTGGGCCGAGTGGTGCGGACCCTGCAAGATGGTTGAGCCGATCGTGGAGGAGCTCGCTCAAAGGTTCGCCGGCAAGGTTGCGGTAACGAAAGTCAACGTGGACGAGAACAGCGACCTCGCTTTCGAGTACGGGGTCATGAGCATCCCCACGATCATAGTCTTCAGCAAGGGTAAGGAGTTCAAGCGCTTCGTCGGATACTACCCGGGGCTCGCCCGAGAGCTCGCGAGAACCCTAGAGAGCCTTAGCGCGTGAGCTGCGCTAGGTTTCCGTTCCCTCGCCCATTACTCCGAGGTAGTCGTGCATCCTGCCAGCCCTCACGTACTCCTCGTACGTTCGCCAGACGCGCTTCGCGTTCACGAGCCCCGCGTAGAAGCCCATGTTCTCGAGCTCCGCTTTGACCTCGTCGACGAGCTCGGCTGGGTGGATGTGCGGTTTTCGAGCGAGGACGCTGAGGATGGCGTTGGCCACATCTTCGCGCCTCGGGTAGGGTCTCCTTCTGCGCCCTCCGCGCCTCCTCCCCAACGCGACCACCGCGACCGCTAAGCGGGAGTCGGCCCACCTCCTTCTCGTCACGCTCTCCGACTAGGGGTGGTCCTCATCCCCCGAATGCTCGTGCAACCCCGGTATTAAGAGTGCTTCTCTCGGCTAGGAAGTCAGCGCGAAAACGATCTCCTGGAGGTTTTCGTCGAAGCTGCGGCGGATCGCGCCCGACTGCAGCATTTTAGTGAGCGCGTTGTACAGCGCGGCGGGAGGTACGCCCCTCTTCTTAGCCCACTCGTACAGCTCGCTTTTAGCCGCTTTGCCGCCCTTGCTCCTCAGGAACGAGATTACAGCGCGCTCCAGCTCGCCTGAACCTCCCGCGACCTCCACCTTAGCCTCCCGCCGTGCCTCAACCTCTCCGCCTAGGAACGATAGCAGGTCGGCGCTCTTCTCCTCGGTTTTCTTAGCGCTCTTGGAGGGCACGAGTTTTAGTTCCCAGGAGCTTTTAAATACCTAGCGTGTTGGAACGGGCTGCGGCCCGCTCTCCTCTTTGCGCGCGTGCAGCGCGGAGAGCACGCGCCGGTCCCTCTCCAGCAGCTTCACGTACGCGTTGAAGCCCTCGCTGCCGATCCTGCGGACGACGCTGGCGGCCACGTAGAGCTCGCCCCGGTAGACCCTGAGGTTCCCGAGCACTTCGACGAACTCGCCCTGCTTGAGACCGAGGAGCGCGTCGGCCGCTTGATTCCACGCCCTGACGCGGGCGCTGCTCACTCCATCGCTCAGCAGCGCCTCCACCATGCTGCCCCGCCTCTCGACGCCTGTCAGCGCGCCGGCGACGCGAACGCGGCGCAGCTTTAGCGTGAGAGGGCCGATCTCGAGCTCGAAGTCCACTACAGCGCCGCGGTCCACTACCGCGATCTTCTCGAACTCCCGGGGGAGCAACCTCACGTGGACTCTTCCCACGTCTACGCTCACGCGGAGCCCGCCGCCCCGATGGGCAAGGGGTATTTCTGGCGCGCGCGGGCAAACCTTATTAGCGTGAACGGCATGGGTGCGCGAGCCCCCATGCCCAAGGTGAACACCAAGCTCGTCGCCTGGGAGGAGGTTGTGGGCTGGTGCCGGGCTCTCGCCGCGAAGATCGAGGAGTCCGGGTTCAAGCCCGATGTCATCGTCGCGATTGCGCGTGGCGGCTACGTCCCCGCTAGGCTCCTGTGCGACTTCCTGGACGTGCACGACCTCCTCAGCCTCCAGGTGCTTCACTGGGGCCGGGCGGCGGAGATCACGGCCGTGGCGCACGTGAAGTACCCCTACGACGTGGACCTTGCTGGCAAGAGGGTGCTCCTCGTCGACGACATCGTGGACACGGGGGACTCGGTCATCGTCGCGCGCGACTACATACTCTCGCGCTGGAAGCCGGCCGAGCTGAAGGTGGCTGCCATGCAGTGGATCTCGCCAGTGGCTAAGATAAAGCCGGACTTCTACGTCGACGAGGTTAAGGAATGGGTTTGGTACCAGTACCCCTGGACGCGCGCCGAAGACACGACGAACTTCTTCGAAAAAATCATCGGCGAGAGGGCGAAGGAGGGCAAGAAGGAGTGGACGTACGAGGAGCTGGTTAGGGAGTTCAAGGAGTGGTACGGCATCGACGTGGGCGAAAGCTACTACAGGCTGGCTTTGAGCAGGCTCCTGCAAGCCGGCAAGCTCGAGGAGCGCGCCGGCAAGTACGTGGTTAAGCAGTAGGGAGCGCATGAGCGTACGGGTTTACCGCAGCGGAGGCATCGTCGTAGAGGCCGGCGGGAAGAGACTGTTGCTTGACCCCACTGGGATCCCCGACAGGAAGCCCGACGTCGTTTTTGTCTCCCACGCGCACAGCGACCACTGCAGGCCGAGCGTCCTCAGAGCGCTGAAGGGGGTCCCGAAGGTGATGAGCCACGCGACGCGTGACCTCGTGGATCCGAGGCGAAGGCTCGATAGCGTGGTGGCCGTGAACGCGGGGGAGGAGGTCGAGGTCGCGGGCCTTCAGCTGGAGGTGCATGAGGCCGGCCACGTGATAGGGAGCTTGCAGCTGCGGTTCGACGCGGGCGCTACGGTGGTGTACACGGGCGATTTCAACCTGGAGAGGAGGGTCGTTATGAGGCCGGCACCGGTTCTCAAGGCCGACGTACTCGTGATCGACGCGACGTACGGTCACCACCGCTACACCTTCCCGCCGCGCCCGCTCCTTTACAAGGCGATCGTGCAAACCGTCCGGGAAGCCGTCGAGGAGGGCAGGGGGCTCGCGCTGGCCGCTAGGACTCTGGGCACGGGGCAGGAGCTGACGGCGCTCCTATCGCTGGTGGCGAAGGTGGTCCCCTTCGTGGAGGAGAAGATAGCCGAGAAGAACAGGATCTACGAGAAGTACGGCGAGGTGCTCGGAGAGTACGCTGTGCACTCCCTCAGGCCGCCGCGGGGGGCGATCGCGGTCGTGCCCCTTTCGTCCGATCATCCCGGAGCGGTGCCTTGCACCGGCTGGGCGGTGGGCAGGGGCATCCCCCTCTCGAGCCACGCTGGCTTCAGCGACCTCCTCCGCTACGTCGTAGAGAGCGGGGTAGCGACGATCTACGCTTTCTCGAGCTTCGCCAGCAGCTTCGCCAGCTACATCTCGCGCGAGATGGGGATTGAAGCGTACGCGCTCTAGCCGCTTGGTCGTAGCGTGCGCTAACGCTTAAAGGGGGCGCGTCGAAGACTTCACGGCGTGATGAGCCAGGCTTAGCTGAGCGAGCGATGACGAAGATCTTGAGTGCTGAGTTTTTATGGTATTATTGCAGAAGAGCTCCGATTTGTGCTCTCACGTTATCTGGAGTACGAGGGCATGCTTCCCTCGCGATCTAGCGCGGCGTTTGCGGTGTGTCTCGTGAGCGTTTTCGCTTGCTGAGAGAAGTTTTTAGCATCATATCGTTGTGATGTATATGACATATATTTAGAGATTTAATGATGAAGTTTGAAAAACGTTTATAATCACTTTATAGATAGCTCTTTAAAGGCCTTCCCGCACGGGAGCGCCGATGGGGAAGCTGGAGGGCAGCGATGAGGTTGGCGTTCTACCCGATAAAGTGTTCGAGGGAGTTCCCAAAGCTTCCTACGGCCTACTTGAAGCGCTAAGGAGGGTTCAGGCTGTTTACGGCTATTTGCCGCCTGAGGGGATAAGAAGGGCTGCTGAGTACGTTGGCGTCCCCTTCGCCCAGGCGTACGGTGTGGCCACATTCTACCACCAGTACAGCTTGGAGCCGATCGGCAAGTACCGGATCCTGGTCTGCATGGGCACGGCCTGCCACCTTCGGGGCAACAGCTTGAACATCGAGTTCCTGCGCACCTTCCTCGGCTTGAAGGCGGGCCGGAAGACCACCGAAGATAGGATGTTCTCCGTCGAGGAAGCCCGCTGCTTCGGGTGCTGCGGCCTAGCCCCCGTGGTCGTCGTCCAGAAGCCGGACGGCAGCAACGAGATCGTGGGGAGGGCTAACCCGCGCACGCTGCGCGCGCTCATCGAGCGGTACCGCAGGCAGGAGAGGGGTGGCGCGAAGTGACGTGGATTCTGCTCGACAGGTGCTGCGAGAAGTGCACGCACTCGCTCGAGAACCCCTGCCCCGACTACATCGAGTGCAGGCTCTCCGGCCCGCTCTGCCACGACGACGAGCGGTGCCGGGAGCTGAGGCGCCGGAGGCTCGAGGAGTTGCGGTACGGCGAGAAGGGCGCGAAGATCAAAGTGCCGATGGCGAGCTGCACGCTGGCGATGGGCGCCGAGGCCGTGTACCGCGCGGTCGAGGACTCCGTCAAGAAAATGGGCTTGGAGGCCACTGTAGCGATCTCCGGGTGTTACGGCTTGGACTTCATCGACCCGTGGCTGGAGCTCTCAGCGAAGGGGATGCCCACCGCGATCTACGCGAACGTGAAGCCGAGCGACGTGCCGCGCATCCTCGAGGAGTACTTCGTAAAGCGCGACGTCGGCGGGGCTTTCGCTCTTAAGGAGAAGACGGGTGCGGCGAAGGGGGAGGACAAGGTCCCCCTGCTCAGCGAGCTAGGCTTCTGGGCGAAGCAGTACAGGTGGGTCTCGCGTAACTGCGGGGTAGTGAACCCGGAGTCGCTGGAGGAGTACGTGGCGAGCGGCGGCTACAGGGGCTTGAGCAGGGCGTTCAAGCTGGGCCCCGAGGCGACGATCGAGGAGATTCTGAAGAGCGGTTTGAGGGGGAGGGGTGGAGCTGGCTTCCCCGCGGGGATGAAGTGGAGGATTACGCGCCAGCAGAAAGCGACGCCGAAGTACGTCATAGCGAACGCCGACGAGGGCGACCCCGGCGCGTTCATGAACAGGCTCCTGGCGGAGAGCGACCCCTTCAGGATCATCGAGGGTTTAACGATAGCCGGCTACGCGGTGGGCGCCAACCAGGGCTACGTATTCGTGAGGGCGGAGAAGCCGCTGATGGCGAAGCGTTTGCAGAAAGCCGTGGAGGAGGCTAGGCGCTACGGGCTCCTGGGCAAGAACATACTCGGCTCGGGCTTCGACTTCGACATCGAAGTGATACTCAGCGCTGGAGCATTCGTGTGCGGGGAGGAGACCGCGATGATCGCCGCCATCGAGGGCAAGAGGGCTTGGCCGAGGCAGAGGCCGCCCTACCCGGCTGAGAAGGGTTTGTGGGGCAAGCCCACCGCCATTAACAACGTCGAGACGCTGGCGCACGCGGCAACCATCATGGCGGAGGGGGCGGAGAAGTTCGCGGCAGTCGGCACGGAGAAGACGAAGGGCACGAAGATGTTCTGCGTGACGGGCGCCGTGAAGAGGGTTGGGGCCTACGAGGTCCCCATCGGGACGAGCATCAGGACCCTCGTTGAGGAGCTGGCTGGGGGGCCGCCCGAGGGGGTTAGGGTGAAGGCGGTTCAGGTCGGTGGGCCCTCCGGCGGCTGCATCCCCGCGAGCCTCCTCGACCTCCCGCTCGACTACGAGACCCTGCAGAGCGCCGGTGCGATCATGGGCAGCGGCGGCATAGTGGTTATAGGCGATGAGAACTGCATGGTCGACGTCGCCAAGTTCTTCCTCACCTTCACGTCGGCGGAGTCGTGCGGCAAGTGCATACCGTGCAGGGTCGGTCTGAGGGTCATGTGGAGCATCCTCGACAAGATCACGAGGGGTGAGGGCACGGAGGAGGACCTTCAGGTACTGAGGCAGCTGGCGGAGACCGTGAGGTCGGCGAGCCTCTGCGCGCTTGGCGGGACGGCGCCGAACCCCGTTCTCTCCACGCTGAGGTACTTCATGGACGAGTACCTCGCTCACATTCGAGAGAAGCGGTGCCCGGCGCTCGTGTGCAGAGCGCTGATCACGTACAGAATAGACGAGGAGAGGTGCATCGCCTGCGGGCAGTGCGCGCTGAACTGCCCAGCTAGCGCGATATCGAAGACCGAGGGCGGGAAGTACAGGATAGACGAGAGCGTTTGCGTAAAGTGCGGCGTCTGCTACGCGGTCTGCCCCGTGAAGGCTGTCTACAAGGTTTCGGGTGCTGGGTGATCCGGGATGGTGAAAGTTAAAATCGACGGGAGGGTCGTGGAGGTGGAGCCGGGAACCACCGTGCTGGAAGCGGCTGAGAAGGCTGGAGTGGAGATACCGCGGCTCTGCGTCGTGCCGGGGCTGTACGAAGGCTCCAGCTGCAGGCTCTGCCTCGTGAAAACCCCGGCTGGCAGGCTCTTCCCATCCTGCAACTACCGCGTGTACAGGGACGAGGAGTTCCTAGCCAGCACGCCCGACCTCTGGGAGATGCGGAGGGTCAACTTCGAGCTCCTGCTCAAGTTCCACAGGATAGAGTGTTGGGCTTGCGAGAGGAAGAGCTCCTGCCCCCTCGTCGAGCTTTCGAAGGAGCTCCTCGTGGACGGCATACCGGTGTGCTCGGAGTGCCCGCTGCCGCCTAACGAGTGCCTCCTGCTCAAAGGCGAGCTGTGCCTGGGCATGATCGCGCAGTCGGGGTGCAACGCCGAATGCCTGGTGAGCGGGGGCGAGTGCTGGGGCTGCAGAGGACCTATTACGAGGGAGGACCTCCTCGAGCGGGCTTTCGCCCGCTACAAGGAGCTCGGCTTCGACGTGAAAGATGTCGTAAGCAAGGCGGAAATCTACTGGAACTCGGCGCCCGGCTTCGCAACCGTTAAAAAAGTGGCTGAAAGGGTGGGCAGCCGTGGCTGAGGCGCTGAAGTTGACGATCGAGGAAGTGCCGGCGGTTGCCGGCAAAGTCAGCGTGCGCATCGAGAAGGATCGAGCTACCGTGCGGGTCGACTTCGGGGTGACGCAGGACCCGAGGTTCTTCGAGCGCTTCCTGAAGGGGCGGCCGGCCGTCTACGCGCCGCACGTGATGAGCAGGATATGCGGCGTTTGCAGCGTGGTCCACTTAACGTGCTCGATCGAGGCTGTCGAGAAGGCGCTGGGCGTGGAGCCGAAACCGGAAGTGAAAGCTTTGAGAGAGTTGGCTAAAGGTTTCGAGAACGTTCAAAACAACTTCGTCCATGTCCTCATGGCGCTCCCGGACTACACCGGTGACGGCAACGTGGTGCAGTTTTCCAAATCCCATCCACAGCTGTTCGCCAGGATGATGGACATCAACAGGAGGATCCTCGAAGCTTACCGGAGGATCTGCGGGCGCTTCATCCACACCCCCAGCTTGGGCGTGGCGAGCCACGGTAAGCCGATTACTAAGTCTGAGCTGGAGTACGTCGGCAGGGAAATGGCCCGCGTCTCCAAGGAGCTTTACGAGCTGGCCGGCAGCCTGGCCGAGATCTGGAAGCCGATCGCGCAAGGCTTTGAGGACCCGGCGCCAACCTACTGTGTACTCAAACCTCCTAGAGAGGAGTTCCCGATGTTCTCCAACGAGCTAGCGTTCTCCGACGGCTTCGTAGTTAGCGCTGAAAGGTACGGGGAGGTTATCGAGGAGCGCAAGCTGCCTCATTCGAACGCGAAGATAGCCCTGTACCGGGGGAAGCCCTTCTACGTAGGCTCGAGGGCCAGGATGCAAGCCTACTTCACGCTGCTGGCGAGCGAAGCGCGGGAGCTGATCAAAACTTTAGGCGTGGACTTCTCAAACCCCTTCGACAACGTCAAGGCCCAGTACGTGGAGGTGGCCCACCTTTCCGGCTTACTGGCCGAGAAATCTTTGGAGCTGGCGAGCAGAATAAGGAGCGGCGTCGCTTTCTTCCACGAGGGAACAGTGCCTGCGAAGAGCGGTGAAGGGGTGGGCTTAGCGACAGCGCCGAGAGGAGTGCTCATCCACCACTACAGGGTGAGGGATGGCAAGCTAGAGTACGCGAACGTCATCACTCCCACCGTGATGAACGCTAGGCATGTAGAGGTTGCGGGAGAAGCGCTCGTATCGTGGGCTTTAAGCAAGGGGGTCGATGAAGCGCGGGTGAAGGATCTCGTCGCCGCGCTGGTCCGCGCTTACGACCCCTGCTTGCCATGCGCGGTCCACTGAGGTGGGCGGGATGAAGGTCGCGTTCTTCGGCTTCGGGTCGTGCGAAGGGTGCCGGTACAGGGTAGTTAACGAGCTGCACAAGCTGGCGGGAGAGAGCGGTATCGAGATCGTGAGGGAACCGCTCCTGGGGCTCTCCGCAGACACCGAGTACGACGTGGCGGTCGTAGAGGGCGCTATTACCACGCGCGACGTCGAAGAAGTGAAGAAGATAAGGGAAAAGGCGAAGTTCGTGGTGGCCCTAGGCAGCTGCGCGCTCCTCGGCGAAACCTCGACCCTAGGCTACAAGCTCGGCTTACGCATCGAGGAGTACGTGAAGGACGGCTACACGGACGCCGTCCCCGTGCACCAAGTGATCAAGGTGGACAGCTACGTGAGGGGGTGCCCGGCCAGCGTGGACGAGCTCGTGCGCGTGTTGAAGGCTCTGGCTGCCGGCTTCCCACCGCTCAGGTACGAGCGCCGCTTCGAGTACGAGAAGGTCGCCGACCTCGTGCTGGACGACGGCTTCCTGAAGCTGGATACGGGTAAGTGCATCGTGTGCGGCAGGTGCGTCGACCTCTGCGCGCTGCTGGGGGTTCACGCGCTCACGCAGGCTTACAGGGGTTACCGCGTGGTCGTGACCACGCCAGCGCAGCTACCGTTCCTGGAGTCCGGCTGCATCAGGTGCGGGCTCTGCGCCGCGTACTGCCCCGTTTCGGCGCTTAAGTACAGGAGCGACGTCGAGGGGGCGCTCGAGCTGGCTAAACGCGGCGGAAGGGTCGTCGCCGAGCGCTTAGCGCTGGAAGCGGCGGCGGAAGCTCTGGGGGTGAGGCCGGGTCAGCTCGTGTCGCTGCTCAAGGAGCTGGGCTTCAGAGAGGTGGAGGTGGTAGATCCCTTAGCGCTAGCGCCCAGCGAGGAGGGCCTGATCCCCTTCAGCTCGGCTGAGGAAAGGTGGGTCAAGCTGAGGTTCCCCGAGGCGGCGCGCTTCCTCAAGCCTCACGTTAAGCTCGCTGCGGGTAAGGAGACGGTGGTCGTCACCGCGTGCGTAGCGCGGAAGGAGGATCACGCGCCAACGATCACCGCTCACGAGCTCGTGGAGCTCGCTAAGTGGTCTAGAGTCGTCCTAGAAGACTTACCGGACGAGCCGCTGAGAGCGGCACCCGAGAGCAAAGTTAAGGTTGCGGTGGGGCCCGAAGAGTGCAGAGCTGCGGTGGAAAGCTACGCGAAAAACCACTCAGGCGCAGTCGTCCTACAGGTATGCCCCGGCGGCTGCGCAAGGGGCTCGGGAGCCCCATACCGGTTACTGACTCAACGCTGAAATTACCGCGTTCCCCCTCTTTTACCGCGAAGCCTTTTTCTTCCGCGTAAAAGCAGGGCTCCGCACTATGCCTTCGCCGCTCAGCGAGCTCAAGAGCTCATCGAGAGGGTTCAAGGTGAGCATTGTTGAGGGTGCCGTCACCGTCTTAGGGTCAGCGCTCGCCGGACCAATGGCCACGCCTCTCCTGCTGCGTTTGGGAGCGGATGCCAACGCGCTTGGCTTGTACACGGCGCTGGTTTCCGCTACGACGCCCCCTCTCCAGCTGGCCGCTGCGGTGCTCCTCGACCGCTACAGGGAGAGGCGCTTGCACATAATGTGGGCGTTCGCGGCTGCGAGCCGGGCGATGTGGCTGGGCGTCTTGGCTGTCCTCCTAACGGGATGGGGCGGTTTATGGGCGGTGATGGCGTTCCTCTACGCTTCGAACGCGCTGGGCGTGTTCGCCGGATTAGCATGGACAGACCTCATGGCGGACCTAGTGGAGCCGCAGCGCCGTGGGCGCATGTTCGCGCTGAGGAACACGATTCTCGGGTTCGTTAACATCGCGGGGTTGCTGATCGCGAAGCCCATTTACGACGGTCTCGGCTACCCAGCCGGTTACGTGCTCGCGATCAGCGCCGGTACAGCGCTAATGCTCGCTGCTGTGCCGCTCCTCTACATGTACGGCGACCCCACGAGGCCGCGAGGTCTCGGCCTAGGCGTCCGCGGTGCTTTGTCGGTGCTGAAGAACCGGGAGGTTCTGCGCGATTCCGCCGCTCTATCCTTCTGGTCGTTCTCGGTTAACATCGTCGCAGGCATCTGGAATTACCACATGTACGCGGCGTTCCACGCGGATGAGTCGTGGTTTACGACGTTGAACTTGATCGGGGGAGTTGTGGGTACGCTGGCGAACCCGCCCTGGGGCAGCTTCTACGACAGGTTCGGTCCCAGAGCGACATTCCTTGTGTCGGGCTTGGGCATCGTCGCTGTGCCCGCTCTCTTCCCCTTCCTGCCGAGCCTGCTGGGGCAGAGCGCGCTGCAAGTTTACTCGACAACGCTGTGGACGGGCTTCAACCTGGCTTCCTTCAACTACGCCGTGTCGTACAGCGGGCAGTACAGGCACGTGTACATCGCAGCGTACAACATCTTGCCCTCTATAGCGGCAGCTCTAGGCACGATGGCGGGTGTTCAAGTGTACAACGCCCTCGGCGTTTCCGCCTTCTTCGCTTCCGCGGTCGGGAGGTTGCTCGCTCTTACGGTCCTGTACAAAGTGGCTTCAGCGCGCGGCGCCACCTACGAGGAGCTGAAGGTCGCCAGCCACCTCTACCCGCTGTACTTGGCTGGCAGGCAGGTGGCGCAGGCGACTTACATCGAGTTCATATACGCTCTTCGAGTCCTTTACGCTGCCGTGCTCACCAGCTTTTTGGTTGCGGCTTTAGCAGCCTTATACGCGGTGCTCCTCAGGTTGCTGGGAGGGTAGCGCGGTTCACGCGCGCGTAAATGCTAAGTACTCTGTGTGGCTAGGAGGCTGTGCCGGATCTTATTGAAGCTATCATGAGCAACTTGCGCGCTGTTGTCGACGAGTACATGGCAGCTTTCACCTACATACTTCCGCGCGCTGTAGGTATGGTGTTCGTTCTCGTCCTCGGGTGGCTTTTGGGGCGGCTATTGGGCAAGGCTGTAGCGGCGGTAGTGAAGCTCAGCAAGGCGGACGACGCGCTCAAGGGGACGCCCGTCGGCTCTTACCTAGCTAAGGCGGGTTACAGCCTCTCATCCCTGATGGACCTGCTGACGAGGATAGCCGTGTACCTCTTCAGCATCGCGGTCGCTATCAGGATCTTGAAAGTCCCCGAGGCTTTCGCGTTGGCGCAAAGCCTATTCGATGTGGTGGGGCGCATCGTGATCGGGACAGCGGTATTCACCGTCGGGTTGCTGATCGTCGAGAAGGTGTTCGACATTGCCGCTAAGATTCTTGCTGGCGAAAGTGGGCAGGTGCCCCTAGCGCTCAGCCTCGTTCACGCTCTCCTCGTCTCGCTGGTGATCGCTGCAGCCTTCTCGGCTTCGGGGGTGGATTTATCGCCTTTAGCGCATTTCGCTTCGGCCTTTGCGCAGGGGGTCGGCATAGGCTTGGGAGTGGCCGTCGTTGTAATCGCGGTCGCTGCCTTCAGAGAGGAGCTGCTAGAATTTGCGAAAAACCTCAGGGGGTTGGGAACTAGGTGATAGAGCGTAAGGATTTTTAGTGCGCCATCCGCCCTTTGCGCGCGGCTATCGAGTTTCCCCTTCTCCTGTGCGCGGGTGCTCGGGCTTGAGGCCCTCTCACCGCTCGCAGCGCGCGCTGCTCGCCTAGATCCCCGGCGCTCCCCAAGGAATCCCAGGTCGCTGTCGGGGCACGCATTGGATAGTGCGCTTCGGCCGACGACGCGCGAAGGGGTTTTAAGGGGGGAGCGAGACCTTTCTGATGGGATGCGGGCCGAGTTTTGGCTGCTAGACGCCAGCTACGATGTAGTCGGTGGAGTGCCTGAGGTCAGGCTGTGGGGTATCGACCGCGAGGGTAGGCGCGTGGTGGTTCTCGACCGCAGTTTCAGGCCGTACATCTACGTGCTTCCGGCGGAGGGCGCCGAGGAGGCTGTTGCCAGGAGGATCAAAGCCATGAGCGGGAAGTTCGGTATTTTGAACGTGGAAGTCGTGGATAAAAAGTATTTCGGCAGGCCTGTGAAGGCGGTCAAGGTCACGCTCCTCTCGCCGAGGGTGGTGCCCCAGCTGAGGGAGGCAGTGGCGAAGCTTGACGGCGTGAGAGAGGTCTTGGAAGCGGACATAAGGTTCTACATGCGGTACATGATCGATAAGGGGGTCTACCCTTGCGGGTGGCACGAGGTCGATGTTGAGGAGGTTTCCAACGAGCACGGGTGGAGGGTCGATCGGGTCTACCTAGCTCGCGAGAGTCCCCGCTACCTGGGCCCCGATAACCCCCCCGATCTCAGGGTCTACGCTTTCGACATCGAGTGCTACAACCCGTTCGGCGAGCCCAACCCGGAGCGGGACCCTGTGATCGTGATCGCTGTTAAGCGAGGGGGCGAGGACGCGAAGGCTTTGACGGCTGAAGGCAAGAGCGACAGGGCGCTTCTCGCGCGCTTTGCCGAGGACCTCCTATCCTTCGACCCGGACGTTGTGGTCGGCTACAATAGCAACCGTTTCGATTGGCCGTACCTGCTGAAGCGCGCCGAGCTCCAAGGGGTGAAGCTCGACGTGTCGAGAGGGGGCGGCGAGCCCACTCCGTCCGTTCACGGTCACTACTCGATCGTGGGGCGCGCAAACGTGGACCTCTACGACTTCGCGGAAGAGGTTTACGAGGTGAAGGTGAAGACGCTGGACAACATAGCCGACTACCTGGGCGTGAGGAAGAAGAGCGAAAGGGTGCTCATCGACGCCTCGCGCGTGCACGAGTACTGGGACGACCCGGCTAAGCGGCCAACGCTGATCAGGTACGCTCTCGACGACGTGGAGAGCACCTACGGTTTAGCCGAGAAGTTCCTGCCCTTCGCCATCCAGCTCTCGAACATCGTGGGGCTCACCCTCGATCAAGTGGGCGCGGCGTCCGTCGGCTACAGGGTGGAGTGGCACCTCATGCGGGCAGCGTACGAGTTTAACGAGCTGATCCCCAATAGGGAGGAGCGCCCCTACGAGCCGTACAAGGGGGCTATCGTGCTCAAGCCCTCGCCCGGCGTTCACAGGAACGTAGCGGTCCTCGACTTCACATCGATGTACCCCTCGCTGATGATCAAGTACAACATCTCGCCCGACACGTACGTTCCGCCCGACGAAGTGGTTGACGAGTCGGAGGTCAACATCGCGCCGGAGGTCGGGCACGCTTTCCGGAAATCGCCGCCCGGCTTCTACAAGAAGGTGCTGGAGCGGCTCCTGGAAGCTCGGCGGCAGGTGAGGGAGAAGATGAAGGGCTTAGACCCCGAGAGCCCTGAGTACAGGCTGCTCGACGAGAGGCAGCGAGCCCTGAAGGTCGTCGCGAACGCCACCTACGGCTACTGCGGCTGGGTTGGGGCGAGATGGTACAAGCGGGAGGTCGCCGAAGCCACGACGGCGTGGGGCAGGAAGGTGATAACGGAGACGATCGCTACAGCTAGGAAGCTGGGGCTAACCGTGATATACGGCGATACGGATTCGATATTCGTCAAGTACGAACCAGAGAAGGTCGAGAAGCTTATAAAAATTGTGAATGAAACTTTCAACCTCGACATCAAGGTTGATAAAGTGTACGTTAAAGTGTTCTTCACGGAAGCTAAGAAGCGCTACTGCGGCTTGCTCGAGGACGGTCGCATTGACGTGGTGGGACTGGAAGCTGTGAGGGGGGATTGGGCCGAGATAGCCAAGGAAGTGCAGGAGAAAGTTATCGAGATGATCCTCAAGGAGGGGGATGCGGCGAAGGCGGTGAACTATGTGCGAAGCGTCATCCAGGATTTAAAGGCCGGCAAGGTCCCGTTGGAGAAGCTGATCATATGGAAAACCGTGAGCAAGTCGTTTGAAGATTACGAGGTCGAGGCCGCTCACGTCGCCGCCGCGAAAAAGCTGATGGAAGCTGGGTACAAGGTGCTGAAAGGCAGCAAGATCGGCTTCGTGGTTGTGAAGGGTTCTGGGAAGCTGGCGGACAAGGCCCTACCCTACGTCCTGCTCAAAGACCCGAGCGAGATCGACGCCGACTACTACATCAGGAAGCAGGTCGTGCCAGCGGCCATGCGGATCCTGGAGTACTTTGGCGTGAGGGAGAACCAGCTGCTCGAAACCCCTCAGAGCACGCTCCTCGACTTCTTCGGTTAGCGCGCTCAGCCGGAGGCCGAGAGCGTGATCAGGTAGAGGTCGTCGGCGGCCGCGTTTAAAAGGTCGGCCACGTCCTCGAGCATCTCAGCCACCGCAAGCAGGAGGAGCGCGAGCTGCCCCAGCGAGGGGTTCTCGAGGATCGCGAAGGTCGCGGCCCTGAACTTGGAGTCCATCTCCGCTTCAAGTGACGCCACCCTGCTGCGGGACTCCAGCGCCCTGCTGGGGTTCGTTAGCGCGTGGTTCATCATTGTCACGTACTCGTCGATCATCGACGCGAGCAGCGACACCATATCGGAAAGCACCGCCCGAACCCCCTCCGGGATCTCGTAAGGCTTTAGCGAGAGGTACTCGGTCCTGTAGGCTATACCGCTTATTTTATCGACGATCCCCGAAACCTTCGAAAACATCCCCACCCACTCCTCCCTGTTGTACAGGGAGGGCGCGACCTTCGAGAAGTAAGTGAGGAAGTCCCGCTGCATCATCTCTATCCTCCTCTTGGCATCGGCCACCTCCTCGACGAACTTCCCGACAGCGGGGTAGTCGCGCGAGCCGAGAGCGGCGAGCGCGTTAGCGATGCTCTTCAGCATCTCCTTCGCCAGCAGCAGCTCGCTCCGCAGGTTGCTCATCAACCTCTCATCAGCTGCCGCAGCCGCCCCACTCGCAGCGATCTCGATGCTCATTGCGAAGCACCCCCCGCCAGGGGAGCCCTCACAGCAGCGATCGTGTTGTCGGCGACCCCCAGCTCCTTCAGCTCATCCGCGTTGCACCAAACCTCGTTTTCAGGCACCGATTCCGAGGCAAACGCCCTGAACAAATACCTCTTCTTGCCTCCGACCACGACCTCCACCTTATCCTTTATCCCGAGGTACTCCATCGCCTTAGGGTTTAAGCGGGCCTGCCCCCGCGGCACCTCATCCCTCCTCCTGACGCGTAACCTGCGCTCGCGCGCGCCCAAAGCCGATCCCGCGAGCCTAACAGCAATTCATCTAATAGCTTTTTCGCCGCGCGCTTAGTAGCGAGCTCGCCGCACCCTTACGTAGCGGGCGCGCCCGCGCTCCACGATGATCGCCTCGCCCCTCCCGAGCACGATGTTGCGTAGTTCTGGAAGCCCGAGCACCTCGTACTCTCTTGGAATCATGCTATGTATTATCAGGATTTCGGAGTTGTTTACTATGCTCCAAGCGATTTCGCTCGGGTTCTGCGCGACCGCTATCATGCACTCGCCGTACTTGCGCAGCTCCGCGAAGAGGCGCTCGCCCACCGTGGGCTCGGCGTCGAGGCGGCGGTAGGGGACGACGTTCCAGGCTTCCTCGATGAGCGTCGCGTGCGCTATGCGCTCCTGAGGCCCCCTAGCCAGCGCCTCGTCGTAAAGCCTCTTCAGGAGCAAGAGCGTGAAGAGGCGTTTGGCGTAGACGCTTTTAAAAACACTTAGATCTACAATAGAGCTGCGGGAGGGGAGGCCCCTTTCCGCCCCACCTTCGAGGGCGCGCGCGACCCTCCCCTCAGACAGGGGGGCGAGCCGCCTCACGAGAGCCGCCTTGACCTCGTTGTCGTAGTAGGAGCGAACCGGGACCTCCTCGAGCGCCTCTAGCAGGTCAGAGACGCTCCTCGCGTTCGAGGATACGGCGCGCTTCACAGCGAGCCTTAGCATATACAATTGCGGTTGAGTCAGGTGGAAGGTCGCGTCGAAGAGGTCGACGATCACGTCCACCCGCTCGGGATCCTCGCTGTCGCCTGATGAGAACACTGGTATCGAAAAGCCATCCCCTGGAATCAGCCGGTCGAACCCTTTGATCGAGTACTCGCCAGCCCAATCCAGTACCAGCGCGGGCACCCCTTTTTTACTCAGCTCTTCCAGCAAAACCTTCGCTGTGTTCGTTTTCCCCGAGCCCGAGCGGCCGAGTATTGTGATGTGGCCTTGGAACACGCTAACGGTTCCCCGGAACCTGCCGAGCTTAATTTTCGGCATGGCTCCCCGGTAACACGGGGGTGTGGATAAAGCGGGAAGCCGCCCGCAAGCTTAGCGGCGCCGAGCTGCTAAAACGGATATAAGAGCGGGTGGGCGGAAGCAACCACGTGGGCGAGGGGGGCACAGAAACTCCAATCAAGGGGGTGCTTGTAGGCAAGAAAGTCGTCGTCTTCGATAGAGAACGCGCGCGGGACCTGTACTTCAACGAAGGGTTTTATGGAAAGTTCTACGCAATCAGCAAGCCGAAAACCCCCAACGTGGAGAGGGAATTGGAGCTTTCGCTGCTCGACGCCCTTTACCTGGTGGAGAAGGGCAAGCTCGAGGTGGAGGACGCGAGTGGGTCTAAGGTAAGCCCCGAAACCCTCAGGCAGCTGGGGCGCGAAACCTACGAGAACTTCGACGAGGTTTACGCTGTTTACAGGGACCTTCGGGACAAGGGTCTCGTCGTGAAATCGGGGATGAAGTTCGGCGCCACGTTCGTCGTGTACAGGCTTGGACCCGGCCTCGAGCACGCGCCCTTCCTCGTCCACGTGCTACCCTACAACAGCAAGCTGGACCCCATCGAGATAGTCAGAGCCGGGAGGCTCTCGCACTCGGTCCGAAAGCGCTTCGTCATAGCGTTCGTTGATGAGGCCGGAAGGGTGGGGTACCTCCAGTTCAAATGGTTGATGTGAGATAAAAAAGAAGGGAAAAAGAGGAGGTCTTACTCTTCGCCGGGCTTGAACTTGTCCCTCAGCTTCTCGAGGACTGCTGGGAGCGTCGTGTACTCCATCTCCTCGGGGCCGAGCCTGTGCGGCATGAACGGGCCGTGCCTGCGTATGTAGTCGGCGATGAACTGGGCCATGCTCCTCGTGTAGTCGAAAGCCGGGTCGTCGAAGAGGTCGTTGGGACCCTCGAGGTGCCCGTCGTGCAGCTGGAAGCCGAGCGCTACAACCCTCGGCGGGCCGTCGAACCTCGTGCACTTAGCGTTCTTCAAGGCGACCGGCATGAACGGGCCGTGGTGGCTGCCGCGCATCCACCCCGCTACTAGGTGCGGGAAGGCGAAGGCCTCCAGGATCTCACCTACCGCCGGGAAGCCGTGCTGAGCCCTTACGATGAGGACGGGGTCGTCTTTGCCCACGTACCTTCCGGCGATGAGGCTGAGCCTGGACACGCTGGCGACCGCCGCGATCTCACCGTCGCTCTTCCTGAACACCTTCCTAACCACGTACCTGCCGGGCGTGCCTATGAGCGCTAGGAGGTCGTAGAGGTCTTCGGGCGCGTTGAGGCGCACGTACTTGTGCTCGATCACGTCGTACACTTCGAACGTGAAGCCGTCGTGCATGCTGGGGTCGATCACTAGGCCGGCTGTGTTGAACGGGTCGGCGAACATCTTGTACAGGGGCAGGTTCCAGGCGCCGGGCTCCGTTTTGTCGGCGGCGAACACGATGATCGGCTCGCTCCTCCTCTCTTCAAAGGTCATCTCGGCCACTTGCGGCCCCATCCCCCTCACGTTGCCGCTGAACGTGTCCTTTAGGAGGTCCTGCCCGGCGCCGTAGAGCTTTAGGGGCTTGCTCACCTTCTCCGTCGCTTCAACGAACGTGTCCCAAGCCAGCTTGTGGATCTCCGGGTTGTTATCGCCCTTCGTGTGGGTCATAAGGAGCTGCAGGTCGTCGCCCACGTTGAACACGTAGTAATCGATAAGCAAGCCGGTCTCTTTCGCCTGCTGGAGCTTTTTCTGCGCTAACTCTATCAGCTTCGGGTGAACGGTGCTGTGGCCAACCCAGCCGCCGATGTCGGCCTTTATCAGGCTTACCGTGACCTTCATATTTCCGTCGCCCGTAGCCCCGCGGAGGGGCTTTAAAAACATTCGCATGCCGGAGGAATCGATTATTACAGGAAAAGATTTTGTAAATGAGAAAGGGCGGGTTAGAGCAGCGGCTTTTTAGCGGTACGTGAAGGCCGGTAGCGGGATCTGGATGAGCGGGGGCGAGAAGGTCTCGGTTTACGCCCAAAGCAGCGAAGAGCTCCGCGTCGAGTGCCCTGTCTGCGGGTCTGAGGCGATCCTGCGAGAGAGCCTGTACGAGCTGCCCCAGGTGGGCAGGGCGATACTAGTCTCCATCACGTGCCGAGCGTGCGGGTACAAGCGGGCCGACATCGTGCCCTGCGAAGTTAGGAGGCGGGTCCGCATCTACTACGCGGTGGATTCGCCCGAGGACTTTAACGCGCGCGTTGTACGCAGCAGCGCGGCTAGCGTGGAGATCCCCGAGCTCGGGATTTCCATAACTCCGGGAGCCGCAGCCTCCATGGTCGTAACCAACGTGGAGGGGGTTCTCAGAATGGTTCAGGACGCCGCTCTCTCGATAGAAGTCCTCCAAGGTGGGGCGAAGCACTTCGCAGATGAGATTGAAGAAATCATCAAGAAGGGTGCGCGTTTCACTTTGATAATCGACGATCCGTGGGGCATTAGTTCGATCGAACCAAGGGACAGCGCCAAACTGATAGTGGAAGAAGTAAAGGGAACAGCCGCAGATTGAATCTAGTAACGTGAATAACGGTGTTAAGGAAAAGAGGGGGTTGCCGCGCGCCGGCGAACAATCTCTAGGGTGAGGCGTAGCTAGGTTTATATCTGGCAGCGCTCGAGCGTGCGCGGGGCAGGGCATGGCGAAGAGAGGTGGGAAGAAGAGGCAGCCCGCTCCCACCACAGCGGCAGGGCTCATAACATACTTCGAAGAAGAGGTGGGAGGGATCAGGATAAGGCCTGAAGCTGTTGTCCTCATCGCTGTGGGTTTAATCGCGGCGGTCATCATTGCTCACGTGAGCCTTCCAGTCCCGTAAGCGCGCTAGCGCGTGCGCCACCCGGTTACCCCGCCTTTAGGCGCAGGGCTGCGGTCCCCTTTCCCGTTGTCCGGCATCGCCCTGCCGGCTATCGGCGCTAAGCTGAGTACTCTGACCTGCAACGGCAGCGCGCGCTCCTTGCTGGTGCGCGCCACGCATTTTCCGAGCGGAAGCGATAGTAAGCAGCAAACTCCCAGAACGCCGCACGATGAATGCTCGAACGCTGATTTAAAATGGGGGCCTGCCTTCCCTCTGCGCGCATGCACCCGTACCCCGTCCCCTTAGCGGGGGTAGCCATATGTCCCCCGCCTTGCGGCAGCTCATTCCTCACCGGCCCCGCGCGGCTACGGGAAGCTTTTTCTACCCTCTCCCCCCAGGAGAGCTGACCGAGGGTCCCAGGCCGAGGCTTGAGACCCGCGCAGGGTCCCCCGCCCCCAGGGCGACCGGAGGCGGCTGCCAAGCCCCGGTTGTTCGATCGGACGTGGAGCCCCTGTCCTCGGCCTGAGCCCTCGGCCCCTCTACCCGCTTCTCCCCCAGCTTACCGCGGTGGTACGAAGCTCCGCCGGCACGAGAGCGGCTCGCGCAGTGGAAGCCGCGAGAGAGCTGCTGAGAGAGGGACACCTTACCACGGCCCTCATCATCCCTGCGCGAAAAGGCCGGTGAGGGAAGGGTGTTGCGTGCGGCTAGCTAGGGGCTGGGCGTGACCGGAGGCGCGCGATCGGAATTCTTTTAATGTGTACATGCCGATTTCTCCTGTGGAGGAGCTGCGGAAGGGCTTGCTGAGGATCGTCTCGCTGGTTAAGCGTGAGGCGGTAGTGGATAGGGCCACCGTCAAAAAGATACTCCGAGAGCTGGAGAGGGAGCTTCTGAAGGCCGATGTCCCGCCTCTCATCGTAGCCGAGATAGCGAGGAGGGTCGAGGAGAGAACGTTGAGCGAGGAGGTTCCGCCCGGCTTCTCCAGGCGGGAGCTGCTCCTGCGGAACCTCTACCAGGAGCTGGTGAACATGCTGGGGGGCGAATCGAGGTACGAGCCGAGGATCAGGAAGGGATCGGTCGTGCTCCTCGTGGGGCTGCAGGGCTCCGGGAAGACGACTACCGCCGCCAAGCTCGCTCTCTACTACAAGAAAAGGGGGTTTAAGGTCGGGTTGGTTTGCGCCGACAACTACAGGCCGGGCGCGCTGGAGCAGCTGAAGCAGCTCGCGGAAGCGGTCGGCGCGGAGTTCTACGGCGATAGAAGCCTGCCGCCCGTCGAGGTCGCTAGGAAGGGCGTAGCCGCGCTGCGGGAGCGCGGCGTGGAGCTGGTGGTAATCGATACCGCGGGGCGCCACAAAGAGGAGAGGGCGCTCCTCGAGGAAGTGAAGGAGCTGGCCGAAGCGGTGAAGCCGGACGAAGTGATGCTGGTGCTCGACGCCACGATAGGTAAGAGCGCGGGCGCTCAGGCTGAAGCGTTCCACAAAGCCGTCCCGATAGGGTCCATAATCCTAACGAAGATGGACGGCGCGGCGCGGGGTGGCGGCGCGCTCGCGGCTGTGGCTAAGACGGGCGCGCGCATCGCCTTCATAGGTGTGGGCGAGAAGCTGGACGAGCTGGAGCCGTTCGACCCTCCCTCCTTCGTGGGCAGGCTCCTTGGGATGGGGGACCTCAAGGCGCTGGTAGAGCGCATGGAGAAAGCGCGCCTGTCGGTCGAGCCCGAGGCCCTCCTCAGAGGCAAGTTCACACTCCTCGACTTTAAGCGGCAGCTCGAGGAGCTGAGCAAGCTCGGCCCCCTCAGGAAAGTCCTCGAGCTGCTGCCCGGCTCGTACCAGCTGACACCGGAGCTTGAGAAGGCGAGCGCCGAGAGCATCAAGAGGTGGGTGGCGATTCTGAACTCGATGACGAGGGAGGAGCTCCTCAGGCCGGAACTGCTGGACCACTCCCGCATGGTGAGGATCGCGAAGGGTTCGGGGACGACGGTCAAGGACGTCAAAGAGCTCCTTGCAGCGTACAAGCAGGCCCAGAAGCTGCTCAGGCAGCTGGGGAGGTCGAGGCAGGCGCGGCTGGGGCTCCGATGAAGCGGAGATTCATCGTCGTCGCGAGCAGCCTCGAAGAGCTCGCGTCGCAAACCCCCCTCCTCGCCCGCTGCGTGTCAGCGGCCCTAATGGTATCTCACGGGCTGAGGAGGGACTCCGACCTCGTGCTCGCGGTTGCCGGCGGCCCCTCCATCCACTTCCTCGCGCAGAAGCTGAGGAGCGTGTCACCGGATGAGGGGTCGCTCCTGGGCGTGCTGGGGAAAGCCCTCCGCCTGTGCCGCGAGCCGGGCAGGTTGCCCCAAACCGCCCACTATGGGGTTATCGTCGCTCCGCAAGGGGTTGAGCACTACGTGCTCGGCTTCCAGCACAAATTCCTCCTTTCGATCACCGGCGCGGATCCTCGAAGCGCGCTGCAGCGAGTCAGCGGCTCGGCCGCCTTCATCGCGCCCCTCTCCGGAGAAGTGGAGGGCGAGGGATGGGGTGCCGTAGAGCTCAAGCTCCCAATCGACAAGCTGTGGCCCGACCAAGCGATAGCCTTAATCAACATAACGCTCGACCGCTTTCTCGCTCAAACCACGTAAACCGAACGGTTCCCTGAAAGGACTAGTTTCGCACGCACCAACGTTTAAAAGCGCGCCCCGCTCGACTCCGGAGAGCACGCACCGTTGACGGTGCCAGCGGCGATGGCGAGTCTCGAGGACCCGGTGGAAGCGGCTAGGAAAGTGCTGGCAGAGCACCCCCTCTGCGACTCGTGCTTGGGCCGGCTCTTCGGGCTGGCGGGGTACGGGTTCACGAACGCTGAAAGAGGGCGCGCATTGAAAACGCTGCTGTTGGTGAAAGCTTACGATGTGATTCGCGGCCTAGTCGACAGGGAAGTAGCGATCAGCTTGGCTAGAACGGGGTTCAAGCCGGCTGAAGACCTGCTGCAGAAGCTGGGCGTTGAGAGACCCGAGCGGCAAGCCTGCTACATCTGCGGGGGGCTCATGGAGCGCGTGAGCGAGCTAGCGGCCATGTGCGTCGAAGCCGGAAAGGAGTACGAGCACGAGACCTTCCAGGTCGGTTGCAGGGTTCCGGAGGACATTTCGGAGCGCGAGGAGAAGCTGTGGCTCGCTTTCCAGCTCAGCGCTTCCGAATCCATAAAGAGCGAGATCACGCGCGAGGTTGGGAAACTCGTGCAGTCGGCGACTGGGAAGCGATACTCGCTCAAAGATCCCGATGTGGTTTTCGTGATCGACGTTGGCGCCTGGTCTGTTTCCGTGATCTCGAGACCGGTCTACATCTACGGCCGGTACCGTAAGCTGGTTCGAGGGCTACCTCAAAACCCCTGGTTGCGACCGCCCGACCCCCGCGTAGCGTACCAGTCCTCGATCGAGGAGCTGGTTACGGGGCCTCTCGTCAGGTTGTACAAAGCCGAAAGCGCCAAGCTCCACGCGGCGGGCAGGGAGGATGTGGACGTGAGGACGCTGGGCAACGGCAGGCCCTTCGTCGTCGAAATCCGCAACCCCAAGGTGAGGAACGTTGATCTGAAGATCGCTCAGGACGCTGTGAATCGCGCAGCTCAAGGGCTTGTGGAGGTCGAGCTGCTCTACCCGGTCAGCGGGAAGCTAGTGCCCAAGCTGAAGGCTTACGCGGAGATCGCGAGGAAAACTTACGTCGCCGTGGTGAAGCTGAGCCAGAGCGTAGACCCGAGCAAGGTTGAAGCTCTGGAGAAAGCGCTGAGCGGAGCCGTTGCGTCTCAACGCACCCCCTCGAGGATATTAGGAAGGAAGCCCGATAAGGTGAGGAAGAAGGTCGTCTACAGCGTCAAAGCTAGGCTGCTGAGCCCCGACACGCTGGAGCTCACGATCACCTGCCAGGGAGGCCTGTACGTTAAGGAGCTCCTTCACGGCGATGGGGGAAGGACAAAGCCTAGCGTGGCGGAGATACTGGGGGTCGACGTCGAGGTGAAGGAGCTAGACATCGTGTGGATCGAAGAACCCGCGGCGATCGCGAGCTTTGCACGGAGAAGCGAGAACGCCAGCTGAACAGCGCGCTCTTACTTGCTTCACCCCCTACTTTACCCCATTATTATAGTTAGAATGAGTAAACGGTGATTTTTATGAATGTTATTGAGGTTGAAATTGCTGAGACTGCGCTACAAAAGGTCTGATGTGGTCTTTGGTTGTAATTATCAGTTTCTCCTTTCCTCCAACTTTGATCTTTACCAGGTAGGCTCGCCCCCTCCTCCCCACGACGACTCCCACTTTGCCTTGATACCTCCGGTGCGGGGCGGTGCTTATGTAGTTCGGGCATATGTCAATGACCACGAGGTCCCCCTCCTTGTACTCGTACATCAGCCTACTCAAGCCGGGCCTACCCCTTTCCCGCGGCGACTTGCTGAGCAGCTTCCTGCCTCTGTTCCGGTAACCCTTCGAGTGGCGCATGTAAGCTCCGGGGCACGCTCACGTTGAGGCGCTTTTAAAGCTGCCGCGCTAGCGCAAGCGTTATAGAGGACTGCGCGCTCTTAAGCAAGCGGCGATGAAGGGAAATCCGGGTTCTGAGCGCGCGCTGTGAAGAGAGGCTGGCCCTGAGCCGCACGCGCGCCTCGCTAGAGCGCCTCCCCGCAAAAGCTTTTAGCGCGCCCGGTAAGAGAGGGGGCGTGGAACAGGTTAGCTCGGGGGTTCTCGAGCGCGCCCCCTTCAAGTACTCGGAAATCGCAAACCTTCCTCCCGAGGAGATAGGGAGAATCGTGAAAAAGTATGTTCCCCATTTAATGCCGAAAGCGGGAGTCGACTACAGGGTCTACCTCGGCAAGCCCCCGGAACTCCGCGAGGGTGAGCGGCTTGTCGCGTACACGCTCTCGACGTGCCCCCACTGCTACGCTCTTGTCGCGGCCGTGCTCTACGAGAAGGGGGGCAAGGTTTACGAGCGGAAAGTCTGCCCCGAGCACGGCGAGTTCGAAGAACTCTACTTCGGCGACTACGCCACCTACGAGCGGTTCAGAAGGTACCAGAAGGACGGTAAAGGCATCTGGACCCCCAACGTGCAGCTCAGCGCGCCCTGCCCCTACAACTGCGGGTTGTGCCCTAGGCACAAGTCGCACACCGCGCTCCTGAACATCGCGGTCACGAACCGCTGCGAGCTGCGGTGCTGGTACTGCTTCTTCTACGCCGTTAAGGCCGGCTACGTCTACGAGCCGTCGCTCAACCACATACGCTTCATGCTGCGCGAAGCGCGGAGAATGCTGCCTTACCCAGCGATCGCCGTGCAGATCACCGGCGGCGAGCCGCTGCTCCGCGACGACATCGTCGACATCGTGAGGATCGCGAGGGAGGAGGGCTACCACCACATCCAGGTGAACACGGAGGGCGTACGGCTCGCTTTCGACCCCGACATCGCCGTCAAGCTGAGGGAGGCTGGCACGAACGTGGTCTACATGAGCTTCGACGGCGTCACGCCTTACACGAACCCTAAAAACCACTGGGAGGTTCCCTACGCTCTAGACAACCTGAGGAGGGCGAAGCTCGGCGCAGTCCTCGTTCCCACGGTGATAAAGGGCTACAACTTGCACGAGGTCGGCGCGATAATACGCTTCGGCGTCAAGCACGCGGACATCGTGCGCGGTGTTAACATGCAGCCGGTCTCCATCGTGGGCCGCGTCCCCAAGAAGGAGCGCGACAAGCTCAGGGTGACGATCCCCGACGTGCTGCTGGAGATCGAGAAGCAGACGGACGGGCAGATCAGGAGGGAGGATTGGTACCCGGTGCCCACGGTCGTCCCCGTATCCCGCTTCGTTGAGGCGTTGAGGGGTAAACCGCAATTCGAGCTCACCACGCACTTCGCGTGCGGAGCGGCCACCTACCTGTTCTGGGACGATGACGGCGAGCTGATACCGATCACGCGCTTCGTCGACGTGGACGGTGTCATGCAGCTCCTCGACAAGGCGGCGGAGGAGATAGCGAGCGGGAGGAACAAGTACATCGTCACGCTCGGCGTGCTGTCCAAGCTGAGGCGGTACGTGGACACCAGCAAGGCTCCGAAGAGGTTCAGGAGCAAGAGGAAGTTCCTCCGCTACATCTTCAACATCCTAGTGAAGCACGACTACTCCTCGCTCGGCGAGTTCCACTACCAGACGCTCTTCCTAGGGATGATGCACTTCCAGGACCCCTACAACTACGATGTGAGCCGCGTGCAGCGCTGCGACGTGCACTACGTGATGCCGGACGGCAGGATCGTGCCGTTCTGCACGTTCAACGTGTTCCCCGAGCTTTACAGGGACCGCGCGCAGAAGTTCTTCTCCTACGAGATAGAGGAGTGGGAGAAGCTGACCGGAAAGAGGTTGGCGGAGGAGGTCTACGTGAGGAACGTAAAGAAGCTGATGGAGGGCGAGCCCTACAGGAAGGCCTACGAGGGCGTGGCGGACGTCTTCTCGATACCCTACGAGGAGCACGTGCTAGCCTCCAAGAAGTTCGGCATCCCCGTCGTAGAGTAGGGGGCGCGGATGATCGTGAAAGCCTTTAGCTTCTCAGCCTCGCTCAGCGAGCCCTACCCAAGGCGGGTGGCGGTGGAAACGGCGGTTTACGCCGTGAGCGAGGGCGCGCTCCGGCGCTTGGAGTGCCGGGGAAGAGGGTTCTCGTTCGAGCTAGACGCTCTCGACTTCGACGCGGAGTTCGGCGACGTGCTCCAGCTGACGTCGGCAGACGTGATCAGGGGGTTGGCTGGCGGGAGTTTCGAGTGCAGGGTTTCGGAGTGCGACGCGGAAGGCGCTCTTCTCAAAGTCTACAACGCGACGGTGAACGGCAGGAGCTACAAGCTGCTAGCTGCCTACAAGCCAGCCGAGGGAAAGCTCCTGAAAGTGTACGCAGACATCGTGACCAACCTGGCTCCCTGGGGGGAGAGGGCGAGAGCCGTCTCCAACCTGTTGGGCCTCGCGCCCAGTGCATTGGAGAGCGTTTAGCGCCGCGGCGCTGGGCTGCATCCGGCGAGGCTTTTTAAAGCCCTGAGATAAAATTTATAAAGAAGCCTTCTCCCTTTTGCCGGGAGGGGGATGGCGGATTCTGAAAGGGACGGCCTACTCGAGCACGTCGTCCTCATCTCCAGGGAAATCCTCAAGAACACGAAATCGCGCGTTGTCTCCATAAAGCTGAGGACCCTGCTGAGGTACGCTTACGTGGCTTACAGGCAGAGGACCACGGACTTGGGCTCCATTAGGGGCCTCGTCCCGCGGGTGAGACCCCCCTCCAGGCTCTGCAACCAGTACTTCTACAGGGAGATGGAGCGCGTGCTAAAAAACAATTTTAATGTTAGAATAGAGAACCGCAGGCAGTTCAGGTACGTCGTGTTTTACAAGTAAGTTGGAGCAAACAGCTATTTTTCTACCCCCTTTCTAACCTTAACTGCCTTACCGGCTTTCTTGGAAAGCATCGCCGCACCCCCCACGACGGCTTTCCCGAGCGCGACGAGCTTGCCGGTCGTGTCGACTACGAAGACTTCCTCGCCCGGCCTGATCTCTGCGTCGGCCTCGACCACGTGCTTGCAAAAAACCGTGCGCCCCCTCGCCACGTACTCCGCCACCCCCTCGGGGACAACTACGCGGAGTCTCGGGTGGGGTATCAGCTCCAGCAGCTTCCTAGCCCCCTCTACGGTGGGGACGAAGAAGTTGTCGGTAGCCCTCACCGTGCCGACCAGCACGCCTCCAACGTACACTTCGCGAGCCCTCCCGGTGGTGGGGGAGCGGCGCACCCTCACGTCGCCCTCCAGCAGGCGGGCGGCCCCCCTGCCGAACTGGTACTCGAGAACAGCCTTTAGCGATCGAACTTCCATCTCGCTGGGCTCCGCCGGCTCCGCTCCAGGAGCTTCACTCACGGGCGGTCAGCGGGGCTGCGCATAAATGTTTATAGGGCACCGCCGTCACACGACTCCGTGCGTTGCGAGCTCTGCGGCGAGGAGATACGGGGGCGCGCTTATCTCGGCGTGGTCGACAGGGCGGAGATGATCTTGTGCGAGAAGTGCGTAAAGAGAGCTAGCAGGGTTTACGGCCCCCTAGGGCAGGCTGCAACCCCCCGCCGCCCGGTGCAGCGGGCTCGCCCGCCTAGGCGGCTTGAGGAGGCGGTTAGCGAGGAGGTCGTGGAGGATTACGCGAGGGTCATCAGGGAGGCTAGGGAAAGGGCTGGGCTAACCCGCGACGCGCTCGCGGCCATGCTGGGCGTGAAGGTGTCCGTGATCAGGAGGATTGAGGAGGGCGCCCTAACGCCGCCCATCGACCTAGCGCGGAAGATAGAAAGGGTTTTGAAGGTCAAGCTGGTTGAAGAGGTGATCGACGAGCGGCTGGGGAGGAGGGGTGAGGCGGAAGCTTGGGAGGAGACATTAGGAGACGTGGCGGTATTCAAGGAGTGATCCCGGTAATACTCGTCGAGAGGAGGGAGAGGAGCGAGAGGAGCCTGCTGGGCGAGCTCCGCTTGCTGGCGGAAGCGGCGGGCTACGAGGTAGTGGGCGTCGTAACCCAAGTGAGGGAGCAGGACCCCCGCTACAACATAGGGTCGGGCAAGGTGAAGGAGCTCGCGCGGCTGATCGAAGAGACGGGAGCCCGCAAGGTGATCTTCTTCAACGAGCTGAAGCCCCACCAGGCTTACAACCTAGCGAAGGAGCTGAAGGTCGAGGTCGTTGACAGGTTCGACCTCATCCTGGAGATTTTCGCGAAGAGGGCGGGCAGCCGAGAAGCCAAGCTGCAGATCGAGCTGGCGAAGCTCCGCAGGGAGCTCTCATTCGCCCGCGAGCGGCTGAGGCTAGCGAAGCTGGGCGAGCTCCACGGGTACATGGGCGGCGGCGAGTACGCGATCGACGTGTACTACAAGCACGTGAGGAGGAGGATCGCCAAGATCGAAAGGGAGCTGGCGAAGCTGAGAGCGATCAAGGGGGCGAGGTGGGAGCGCAGGAGCTTGGAGAGCGGGCTCTGCTACGTCGCGCTGACCGGGTACACCGGGGCTGGCAAAACGACGCTGTTCCGCGCTTTAACGGGCTACAACGGTTACGTGGACGGCAGGCCGTTCGCGACGCTCTCCACGAAGCTGAGGAAGATCGAGCTGGACGGAAGACCCATTGTGGTCTCGGACACCGTGGGGTTCATCGACTGCCTCCCGCCCCAGCTCCTCGACGCCTTCTACACGACCTTGGGGGAGGTCGTGCTCGCCGACCTCGTGCTGCTGGTTTACGACGCCAGCGAGGAGCTGGGCGAGGTCGAGCGCAAGCTGGCGGTCAGCCTCTCGGTGCTGCAATCGCTGGGGGTCAGCCGAGCGAGGATTCTGGCGGTTGCGAACAAAGTGGACGCGGTGGGAGGCGGAGATGAGCTGGAGAGGAGGTTGGCGGTCGCTAGAAGCAAGGGTCTGGACGTCGTCCCCGTGTCGGCGCTGAAGGGGTTCGGGCTCGACGACCTAAAGAAGAGGATCCTCGAGAAGCTGCTAGCCAGCGCCCCGAAATGGGCGGTGGCGCCGAGCGCAGTTGAAGGCTACGCGGCCGGGTGGGACGCGGCGGGAGCGGGTCGAAACCTTCACGGGGTCGGTGAGGGCGAGCCCGATGCGAGTGGTCGTCCTGAGACTCGGGCACAGGCTGGGGAGGGATAAGAGGGTATCAACGCACGTGGGCCTTGTCGCGAGGGCTTTCGGGGCGAGCGGGGTAATATACGTGGGCGAGGTGGAGGAGAGCGTGCTGAACGCCCTGAGGAAGGTGGTCGACGTGTGGGGAGGCCCCTTCTCCGTTGAAACCGCCCCCTCGTACAGGGCGGTGATAAGGAAGTGGAAAGAGGGCGGCGGCCTGGTGGTGCACCTGACGATGTACGGGGAGAACATCGAGGGTAGCGACGTGCTCGAGCGCATACGGAGCAGCGGGAAAGACATCCTGGTGGTAGTGGGGGCGGAAAAGGTCCCGAGAGACGTGTACGAAATGGCCGATTTCAACGTAGCGATAGGCAACCAGCCGCACAGCGAGGTGTCCGCGCTCGCCGTCTTCTTGGATAGACTATTTAAGGGGGCTGAGTTACTGAAAGAATTTGAGGGAGCCAAGCTGAGGGTGATACCCTCCCCGAGAGGGAAGCGCGTGGTGAGGTTGCGTGAGTGAAAAGGACCAAGTCCTGGCTATATTAGCCAGGAAAATTCACGGTGACGTAGCGGGTAGGATAATCGAAAGGTTAATCAAGGTCGGCGAAGCCACCGACGAGCAACTCTCCCAAGCCCTCGGGATCGAGATCGGTACCATAAGGAGGGTTCTCAACGAGCTTTACGAGTCCAGGCTCGTGAAGTACAGGCGTGTGCGCGACGAGGAGCAAGGCTGGTACCTCTATTACTGGAGGCTCACCGACGAATACCCCACCAGGGTCCTCGAGGAGCGCAGGAGGAAAGCGGTGGAGGTGCTGAAACGCAGGCTCGAGTTCGAGAAAAGCAACAGCTTCTTCTACTGCCCCTCCTGCGGAACGAGGTTCTCCTTCGACGAGGTTGCCGACAACATGTTCAGATGCCCCTACTGCGGGACGGACCTTGAAGCTTTAGATGGTAATCTGGTGACAGAAAAGTTAGAAAGGGCAATCAAGCTGCTGGAAAGCATAAAGTTCGAGTAGCCACCTCTCACCAGCTGGACGCCGCAGCAACGTTTCCGTAGCAGCTGTTCCCGAGTCGCGCCGCAACAAAAGGTTTTTAGCAAGGTTCTGGAAGCCTCTCCCAGTGCGCGCGCCCGCGCGGGTAGGCCCGCGCTTTTCTGCCCCCTCTGGCCCGCCTGTCACCGCTCCGGCGGGCCCACGGGGGTGCACGGGCAGCGGGGCGGCGCGCTGAGCGTCTCCCCGCCAACTCGCCAGCAAGTACCGAGCTCGAGGCCGCCCCGGCCCCTCATTGTGTGCGCTCTTACCGCACTCTCCGCGCGGCACGGGCTGAAAAGTAAGGTAGAGGCTTTTAAAATCTTTCCCAGAGTAGACCGAAAGAAAATTTTTTGAACCAGAAAGTTAAAGAAAAGATAAAGAATATTCTCAGCTACAGAGAATACCCTTGCAGAGCTAGGCAGACGAAGAATGTGGAGATGGCAGAGAACGCGGAAAGAGGATAACCACGTGCCAGCGCTAAAACTTTAAGCTGAAGAAGAGGCGCGTTAGCGCGTAAAGGATATATGGCGCGCGTGCGCGCGCTCCCCCGGTGCCGAGCAAGATACTGAGCGTTAGAGAAGCGCTCAGCAACCCGATCAGGAGGAGGATCGTGCTGATACTAATGGAGAACCCAGGGATTAGCATCAGGCAGCTCGCGCGCGAGCTTGGGGTGGGAGCGGGCACCCTCTCGGGGCACCTGCTCATACTCCAGCGCCTGGGGTTGGTCAGGGAGGAGCGGAACGGTAGGAGGGTGCTGCTCTACCTGAACCAAAGCTTCCTCCGCGGAACGCGCGCGGCCGGCGCGGGGTTCGATTCGCCGGGTGCCACTTGATCGAGCAGCGCGAAAAACCCAAGAATCCTCGTCCGTGAGGCGCGACGATGGAAGAGCCCTTCCTGTGGGCGACGCCAGAAGACGTTAGGGGCGCGAAAACCACGGACGTATACTTCGAGCGGACGCTGAAGGTGCTGAAAGGCGAGGGGCTCGATCGCGTTGAAGTTCACGCTGAAATCACGATCAGCGCGCTCCCCAGCGGCTACGGCTGGGCTGTGTACGCCGGCTTGAGGGAGGTTCTCAAGCTGCTGGAGGGCAAGGGCGTCGACGTCTACTCGCTGCCCGAAGGAACGCTGGTGCGCCAGAACGACGCGAGGGGCTACAGGATACCCGTGATGGCGATCGAAGGCCCGTACGGCGAGTTCGCGCTCTACGAGACCGCGCTCCTAGGCTTCCTAGCCGCCGCGTCCGGGGTGGCCACGAAGGCCGCGCGCGTCAAAAAAGCCGCGGGCAACAAGCTCGTCCTGTCCTTCGGCGCGCGCCGAACCCACCCCGCCATAGCCCCCTTCGTGGACTACTACGCGTACGTCGGCGGCTGCGACGGCGTGTCGTGCGTCAAGGGAGCTGAGCTGCTCGGCATAACCCCCTCCGGCACCATGCCCCACAGCCTCATGATCGTCTTCAGGGCTGTCAAAGGGGACCACACGCTGGCTTGGCTGGCTTTCGACAAGCACGTGGAGCCCGGGATCCCGCGCGTAGTGCTCGCTGACACCTTCTGGGACGAAGTGGAGGAGTCGATGGCCGCGGCAAAGCTCCTCGGGAGCAAGCTGTGGGGGGTCAGGCTGGACACCCCCGGCAGCAGAAGGGGCGACATGGCGGCGATCGTCAGGGAGGTCAAGTGGAAGCTTGAGGCGGCCGGCTTTAGAGGCGTGCGGATCGTGGTCTCAGGCGGGCTCGACGAATACACTATACCAAAGCTCGCCGAAGCCGGCGCCGACGTGTTCGGCGTGGGGTCGGCGATAGCCAACGCGCCCTTCATCGACTACGCGATGGACATCGTAGCCGTGAAGGTGGACGGCGAGTGGAAACCCATCGCCAAAAGGGGGAAGCTGAGCGGGCGAAAGCAGGTCTACCGGTGCTGGGACTGCCTCACAGACCTGGTGACGCTGGCGGGAGAGCCGCGGCCCAGCTGCCCGAAGTGCGGCAAGCCCATGCAACCGCTCCTGGAGAAGGTCATGGAGAAAGGGGTTCTGAAGGCGGAGCCTGAGCCGCCCCAGAAGCTCCGCGAGAAAGTGCTCTCGCAAGTGGCGCGAGTCGAGCTCTAGCTGGCCGAAACGCGCGGAGCAGCCGCGCGGTGAAAGCTTAATTGCACCGGCTCGCAGGATCGCGAGGGATGAAGAGAAGAGGGTCAGATGAGCACGTGATTGAACCTAGTTAAACCGACCCCACCATCCGCGCGGCTGAGTGACGCCGCGCAGCGAAGGGTTTAAAGGGGGCAACCCGCTTTACGGCCGAGCCGGGGTCGCCTAGCCTGGTCGAGGGCGCCGGACGCGCGCTGCGGGCGAGACTCATAATCGTCCGGCCCGGGGATAGGATGCCCGGCGGGCCTAAAATCCGGTTAACCCGGGTTCAAATCCCGGCCCCGGCACCACCTCCCGAGCACCCCCTCGTCAAGCGGTCACCCCGCTGGGCGGTTACCGCGCGGCTGACTAAAGCTTGCGAGAAGCCCGCCCCTCCTGCACAGCAAAACCTTTAACCCCCCTTTGACCCCTCACCTCGGCGGCCGTAGTCTAGCCTGGAACGCGCGCACGCGCCCAGTGAGGACGCCGGCCTGCCACGCCGGAGATCCCGGGTTCGAATCCCGGCGGCCGCACCACGCTAGCCTTCTAGGGCGGAGCGCGCGCCCCTCCTCCCGTCGCTCACGTCCACCCATAGCCTCGTCGGCCGCGTGGGCACGGGGACCCTGCCTTCGCGCCTCACGTAGTAGTGCTGCGGCTCGTTCGGCCTCTCGATCACCGTGTAGTGAGCGCGCTCCGCCGAAGCATCTTATGTAGTATACCTGCGTACTCTCTATTCTTTTCTTTAACTTTTCGATTAGAAAATTTTACTTTCGGTCTACTTTGGGCAGGGTTTATAAAGCTTCGGTTCGCCTTGAGCCCGATGCCGCGCTGGGAAAACGCGGTGGGAGCGCAAGCGGTGAGGGGGCCGGAGCGGCCCTGGGCCCGGGGGCTGCTTTAGTCAATTAGACAATGCTGCTGCAGCCCGTTCCCCGGGGGAGACACCCCCGCTGGGGGAACCTCCCCTGCGGGCACCAGCGCGCGGGGCCGAAGAGGGATGAGCCGCCGCGAGGCGGTGAACCCATGACAACCCCCTAACGGGGGCGCTCAGACACTAGGATGAAGGGCGGGATGTGGGTGCGCGCGCTAGGGCGGAGGTCGCGCCCTTCTCGCTTACTGGGGCTATTATGGTGCGCGCTGCGATGCCGCTCAGCGCTCGGGCTACGCGCTCCGCGTCCTCACTCCAGCAGAGTGCCACGATCATTCCCCCTCCCCCGGCCCCCGTGATCTTCGCGCCTAGGGCCCCGGCTTCTCTCGCGGCGTACACTAGCTCCTCGAGCTTCGCGTTCGAGACTCCTAGGGCGCTGAGCATTCCGTGGTTTATGTTCATGAGCTCGCCCACGGTCGCGAAGTCCCCCTTCTCGAGCGCGCTTCTCGCCTTCTCCGCCAGGTTGGCCGCTGCCTTGTAAAGCGGCTCGAGGACCTCGGGGTGCCTCCTCTTGGTCTCGAGGACTCTGGCGACGAGCGCCCCCGTCGACCGCTGGATCCCGCTGTCGGCGAGTACGAGGCGCACGCGCCCGAAGTCGGCGCTTATCCTCTCGGGCTTCGCGCCTCTCTTGAAGTATATCGCGCCCCCGTACGATGTCACAGCGGGGTCGATACCGCTGGGCTTCCCGTGGACGATCGTTTCGGCCGCTAGAGCGGCTTGCGCGATCTCATCGGGGGACAGCGGCAGGCCGAGTAGCCTGGCGGTTGCCGCCGCAGCCGCCGCCGCCACGGCGGCCGAGGAACCCATGCCGGCGCCGGGGGGTATGTCGGACTCGATTGTTAGCCTGAGCCCCGCCCGCCGGCCGGCGCGCTTGAAGATCTCCTGGACCGCCACGTAAACCGGGTACAGCGGCCCCCCGCCGGCGCCGGGTCCGAACGAGGCTTCGCCCAGCTCGCGCGAAGAGATCGTCACGAGATCCCCCTCCGCCGCTTCGGCGGTCGCGCGGGCTCTCACGTCCACGGCGACCGCGATAGCAGGGCTCCCCTCCACGACGAAGTGCTCGCCGACCAGTATCACCTTGCCCGGCGCGCTGGCGGAAGCTTTCACGGGGGTTTCGAGAAGGGTGGAGCTTAAGCCTTGCGCGCGCTTTTCGATGGATGCGTTTATTTAGCGCGTATCGAAGGTGGAGCAGGAGATGCCGAGCGCTTGCAAGGTTTACGAGCTGGGGGAGGCCGACAAGCTGCCCCTGCTGCGCGAGGCTTTGAAGCCCGGCGCGGAGGCGGCCGGTGCTAAGCTTACTTTGACGGAGAGCGGCGGCCTGAGCCTGAGGGGCGTTGCGGAGCTCGCCGGGCGCGCGGTGGTGTTCGAGGTGTTCGGCTTCAAGGGGAAGCTCTACCTGATTGTGGCGGCCGGCAAAAAGCTCGCCCGCAGAGTGGCAGCGGGGGTAGCCGAGGCGGCGGGGCTCGACGCGCGCGAGGTCGAGGTGCCATCTCGCAGGATCAGCGGGCTCTGCGAGGGGCGCGTTGTGAAGCTGGTGGTCTTCGGCATGGTGAGGGTGCCCGGGTTGAGGAGGGTGATGCTCACGGGGGACGCGGTCTCGGACACCGACGTTTACAGGGAGCTCTCGCAGCTCAGCGAGGTGAAGTACGCAGTGTTCGAGGACGAGAGCGGGGTTCTGCTCGGCGTCAGCGACCGCCTCTCCGTGGTGGCATACTCCAAGCTGACGGATGAAGAGCTGATCGAGCTGGTCAAAGAGAGGCTGCTCCCCTCGGTGATTCAGTGACAACGTACTTTTTCGGTTTCCTCGCCCCGCTCAGGGCGTTCGACAGGTTCGTTCCCCCGGCTTTCACCCCGATACCGCCGGAGCAGAGGCACCTCACGCTCGTGTACTTGGGCGACCGCGTGCGCGTCGGCGAGCTCCGCGAGAGGCTCGAGTTGCTGCCCCCGCTCCGGCCGCTTACGGTGACGTTCAAGGGGCTCGAGGCCTTCCCCTCGAGAAGCAGGGCGCGCTACCTGGCGGCGGTGCCCACCGCGGAGGGCGTTGGCGCTCTCCAGCGCTTGCGAACCGAGGTCTTAAGCGCTCTCGGCGCGCACCGCGACAGGTACAGCGACTTCAAGCCCCATGTTTCCATCGCCTTCACTAGGCTGAAACCGTCGCTCGAGCTGTACAGGAGCGTTTCGCGGGCTGTGAGAGCCAGCAGATCGGTGAGCGAAACCGTAGAGCTCCGCGAGCTCCTCCTCATGGAGGCTGAAGCGGGCCGCGTGAGGCCCGTGCTCAGGCTAAGCTTCCGCGGCTAGCGCGCTCTCGTCGAGCAGGCGGCGCCACTCGGGGTGCTTCTCGAAGAAGCTCGCCGCGAAGCTGCACACGGGGACAACTTTGTAGCCATTCTCCTCGACCCACTTGAGCGCGGTCTCCATCAAGCGGGTCGCCACCCCCCTCCCCCTGAATTCGGGTGGAGTGTACACGGTCTTGATGTACACCGTCTTCCCTCGGATCTCGTACTTGAGGAAAGCGTAGGCTCCGGGCGCCAGGTGAACAGCGAACCTACTCCGCTCAGGCTCGTGGACGACCTCCATCGCGGAGGAGCGCGCAAGCCTGCCCAAAAACTGTTTTCTTCTGCTCAAGCGAATGGCGACTTGGGGCTCCACACGTCGATCGCGGGCTGTAAGCTCTCGGCGCGCCACACCCCAGCCCCCGAGGGCTGGGGGGCGGGGCCCGAGGGCAAGCGGTACCACAGACGCGGTGCAAACTATGCTCGACGAGCTGCTGGAGAGGTCGAGGAGGGCTCTCGCCGAGCTCGACAGCCTCTTCAACGGGGCTAAAAGCTACTTCAGTGAATCTATTGACGGTATCATAAGAGAATTTAAATTAACAGAAGAAGAGGTAAACAAATTGAATAGGTTCAAAGAGACTATGCTAGAATTGCTTGATCGAGCGCGCGAGCAAGCGAAGGAGAAGCTGCCGAAGCTCGTTGCAGCGCTTGAGAGGCGCCTCGAGGGAGACGAGAAAGCGGCGACTATCGAGCGGTGCGGGAAAGTGTTGCGCGTGCGGCCGGCTGGCGAAAGGTGGTTTGTGTCAGCGCATTTCAGGGGGTGCTGGCTTTTCGCTTTGCGTATTCACAATGTGAACGCAGAGGCCGTTTTTCCCGACGTGCTAAAGCTGCCTCCAGAAAATCTGGAGAGCCTACAGAGCGGTTGGCGGGCGAGCGACGAGGGTTACACTCCGCGCGATAAGAGACCGGTGATGGGAACAACGAAGCCGTGGCAGGTGCTTGCATGGTCGGCTACACGGTATGGCAACATCTACATTGCCATTTCGACCCTGCACCTCAACAAACGGGGGCCGGCAATAGCTTACTACCTGATAGCCAAAGACTGGAAACAGCAATGGCGCGGTTCCAGCGGCAAACAACGCGCACGCGCGATCGCGCGCACTAGCCCTCTCGGCCTCTTGACGATGTATTTGGGAGATGGCGATAAAAGTCCAAAGTCCTTCGCCATTTTTGTAGGGTACAGCTGCGAATACTACAAAGTAGCCACAGCATCAATAGTAGTGGAAACGGCTTACAAAGAAACAGACTATGGCCGATTGCTTGATGTAATAAAATGCGACAAGTGGCTAACATTAAAAAACATAAAGCCGAAGGCAGACCCCGTACACGCACACTTCAACGGGTACACCTTCTGCTTAAGCAGATCTTTTAATAGTAACGGAACTCCAGTAATACGTGCGCTTGCACTAACAAAGAGCGAGGGTGAGGCGCAAGCGCTCGCGCGAGCGCTGGCTGCACTAGGGGTGCAGGCTACTGTACGGAGGGAGAAGAAATACTGGATCATAGACGTGAAAGCCAGCGACCTTGCAAAGCTCGCCGAGCTACTTCCGGAGTGGAGGAACGCTTTAAGGGAGCTCGTCGAAAAGAAGAAGTTTGAACCGCGCGGACCCGTGACGAGGAAGCTGCTCGAGCTCGCGGGAAGCCCGCCCCTCCCCTAGCGTGCTACCAGCTAGCACTCATTTTATTTCGGGCATTTTACCTCTTTCGCCTCCTTTCCCAGCGCGCGCAGGCAAAACCGTTTAGCCCCGGCGCTAAACTGGCGAAAAAGAAGTTAAATGAAGAGCACGCGCTAATTGGCTAAGGACCTAGCGCATACTTGTTCACCAGTTCGCGTGCTACCCCGCAGCTTTTCCAACATGAAGCTCGTGCAACTTGTCCTAGCGTATCTTTCAGTAAAACGATGTCCGACTCCGCGAGCAGTCGAAGGAACTCTGGGCTGCACCGACTCGCGCTGACGCCGGGCACCCGGCAGCCGGTCGTCGTCAGCTCCGCGTACCTGTCCAGGCCCGCCTCCCTCGCCTCCTCGATCGTCGCGTCGTTGAACACCGGCGCGCCCCGCGCCGCGATCGTCACGCTGCAGCGCTCGGAGAGCAGCTTGACGAGCGGCAGGTCGAGGACGCACTCCCCCGCGTTGCCCAGCACGTAGAGCGCGCTCCCGGCCCCCTTCAGGGCTTCCTCCAGCTCGGCCACGCGGTCGATGGCGAACGGCTCCCTCAGCCTCCCCTCGAACTCCCTCTCGAACGCCTCCAGGCTCGCGGAGTACACCCCCGTCGCGAAGTCCAGGGCGTTCGCCGCCGCGGCCACGCTCGCGGCCCTCCGCAGCGGGTCCCCGCCCTCCTCCACGTACCGCTCCGCCGCTGGGAGCAGGCGCTTTGCGACCTCCATGCTCCTCTTCCGTATGCCGGCGTAGGGGTCGCCGGCGACCGCCGCCACGTGCTCCGCGATCCGAGCGCTCAGCTCGACGTAGTCGTCGAGGCTCTCGAGCGCCGCGCGGGCGAAGCCCTCGACGAGGGCGGAGGACTTCCTCAAAGCGTCCTCAACGCCGCTCGACGAGAGCTTGCCGATATAGAGCGCGAGCTTGGCTATGCACTCGAAGCACTCGTAGTCGAGGAACGGGTTCACCGGCCCACGTCGACCTGGATTTTAATGTACTTCTCCCTGCCCTCGTCCATTATGCGGAAGCCCTCCTCGAGCCGCTCCAGCGGGAGCTTGTGGGTGACGAGGTCCTTCACCCTGACGCTGCCCCGCGCGACGAGCTGGATCGCCGATGGGAAGACGTTCGCGTACCTGTGGACCCCCCGGATCTCGACCTCCTTTATGATCGCCTCGAGCACGGGGTACTGGAACTCGTCGCTTGAGTAGAGGCCGATGAGCACGACCACCCCGCCGCGCCGGGCGGCCTTGACCGCCTGGTAGGAAGCCTTCTCCGCTCCCGAAGCCTCGAACACGTAGTCGGCCCCCTCGCCGCCCGTCTCGCGCTTTATGGCGGCCACCGGGTCCTCGCGCTTGGCGTTTACAGCAACGTCGGCACCCCGCTTCAGCGCCTGCTCGAGCTTCCAGTCGTCGACGTCCACGACCACGATCTTGGAGGCCCCCGACGCCTTGAGCGCTTCTAGAGTGACCATGCCGATCGTGCCGACCCCGAACACCGCCGCCGTGGAGCCCGGCACGAACTCGGCCCTCCTCACCGCCCAGAGCGCGACCGAGAGGGGCTCGATCATCGCCCCCTCCTCGAACGTCATCGCGGGAGGCATCTTGTGGAGGAAGTCGGCCGGCCACGCCACGTACTCGACGAAGGCGCCGTTGACGGGCGGGGTTCCCATGAACCTCACGTGGGGGCAGAGGTTGTAGCGGCCTTCGCGGCAGTAGCGGCAGCGGCCGCAGGGGACCCCCGGCTCGATGACCACCCGGTTCCCCGGCTTCAACCCCTCAACCCCCTCGCCGACCTCCTCCACCACCCCGCTGGCCTCGTGGCCGAGTATCAGCGGCTCCCTCACCACGAACTCGCCGATCCGTCCGTGCTTCCAATAATGGTAGTCGGAGCGGCAGATCCCGCAAACCTTGACGCGGACGAGCGCCTCGCCGGGGCCCGGCGAAGGCTTCGGCCTCTCCTCGATCCTCAAGACCCCCGGACCGTAGAGAACGGCTGCCTTCATCGGGTACCGAGACTGGCGGTGGCTAAAGTGGATTGCGCTGAGGCGCAAGGCGTTAGTACCACATCTCGACAGTAACCCCGTGGGCGCGCTGGCGGTTAGAGGGGGCGAGCCGGTGAGGAGGAAGCCTTGGCCCTCCTGGCCCGTTTGGAGCGAACGCGAGCTGGAGCTCCTAAAGCAGGTGCTGGAGAGCGGGTACTGGGGCGGCGGGGTGGGGGAGAGCGGGCCTTGGGAGCGGCGTTTCGAGGAGGCGTTCGCGAGGAGGCACGGGTGCAGGTACGGGATCGCAGTCTCGAGCGGGACAGCCGCGCTGCACGTCGCGATGCTCGCCGCCGGCGTGGGGCCGGGCGACGAGGTGGTGGTCCCCGCGCTAACGTACTGGGCTACGGGCGCCGCGGCGCTCATGTGCGGCGCGACGGTTGTTGTCGTCGACGTCGACCCTGAGACCCTGTGCATGGACGCGGGGGAGGCGGAGAGGGCTTTGAGCGAGCGGACTAAGGCGCTGGTCCCCGTCTACAACTACGGCTCGGCGCCCGACATGGACGCTCTGCGGAAGCTCGCGGAGGAGCGGGGCTTGTACCTGATCGAGGATTGCGCGAGAGCCCACGGGTTCGAGTGGAGCGGGAGGCCCGCGGGCTCGATCGGCGACGCCGGCTGCTTCAGCTTCCAGCAGTCGAAGTTCGTGACCGCGGGAGAGGGGGGCATCGTGGTCACGAACAGCGAGGAGCTGGCGGAGAAGTGCTACGCGATAAAGGACTGCGGCAGGGTGCGCGGCAGAGTCTACTGGGAGGGAGGCAGGTACTGGCTGAACTGGTACAACTACAGGATGACGCAGTTTCAAGCTGCCATCCTCCTAGCGCAGCTGGAGAGGCTCGACGAGCAGCTGAAGAGGAGGCAGGAGAACAGCGAGTACCTGAGCAAGCGCTTGAGCGAGATCGAGGGGGTCGAGCCTGTTAAAGTGCCTCAGCGGCTGACCAAGCACCAGCCGTGGCCCTACGCGTTCAAGTACGACCCGAAGGCTTTCGGCGGAGCTCCCGTTTGGAGGTTCGTCGAGGCGTTGAGGGCCGAGGGCGTGCCAGCCGGCCGCATCGACCACCCGCCGCTCTACGAGACCCTCGGCAGCGCCCCGCCGGGCAGGGTGGTCAGGAGGGGGAGGTACCCGGCCGCTAAGATGGCTGTGGAGCGGCTGGTGACGATCCCCCAGCACGTCTTCCTCGCGGACAGGAGCGACATGGACGACATCGTCGAAGCGGTGCTCAAGATAAAGAAGCACGCGGGCGAGCTGTAGCTACCGCCCACCGGCGCGAGCTCTGCGTGCGGCCACCGAGTCGATGCTGCGGAGCGCGCAGCCCATCGAGTCGAGCTCCCTCGCCACGCGCCCAACGTCGATCGCGGTCCCCTCGACCGTCAGCTTGAGGGTCTCCGTCATCGCGTCCACCTCTATCACGTCGGCGGAAACCGCCTCCACCCCCTCGAGCTGGCACAACCTCTCGACCAGGCTTGTGAGCGGCAGCTCGCGCGGCTTCAGCACGTCGAGAACTATCTTCGCGATGGGCATCAGGCGCCACCCGCTAAGACCACGAGCAGGCCGGACGCGAGGAAGGCCGCCCCGTAGGCGAGGGAGCGGGGCTTGAGGCCGCCTAGCACGAAGCCTAGCGCGAAGAGGGTCGCGAGCGCTACGGCCAGAGAAGCCCAGACCGCCGCGCCTCCCAGGATCGCGGCCACCGGGTCCCAGAAGGGCGCTGCGACCACCAGCGCGCCGGCGAGGGGGGCCACAGCGTTCACCAAGGCTGCCAGCGCGACGCTGAGCATCCTGGACTACTCGAGCAGGGTGCCATCCAGCTTCCGCATGAGTGCCCTCTCCAGCGCCTCCAGCTCCCTCCTCTGCTCGGCGGCCTCGGTGAGGAAGGCGCTGAGCAGGCCGGAGAGGGCCATCGCGAAGCCCGCCGCCGCAACCCCCTTGAACGCGCCCCGGAGGCTCGCCCCGCCCCCGGCGAAGTACCCGGCGACGAAGCCGAGCGAAGCCATCGCGCCGTCGAAGGCGTTTAGCACAACGTACCTCCTAGCCAGGCTGGGGAAGCCGATGGCCCTGAGATGCTGCAGGAGAGCGTGCAACCTGGCATGGTGCGAGGAGCTCTCGTCGTCCTCCGTCTTCAGTGGTGCGAACTCGCGGAGCGCGCTATTTAAGGTTTGCGAACGCCGCCAGCGCGCCAGGGCACGTCGACCTGGTCGAGCCTCCACATCGGCCTTATCCTGCTGTCCTCCACCCTGATCGTCACGCCGCTCGCGTACGCCAGCGCGCCCGTGTAAGCGATCATGGCGCCGTTGTCGCCGGCGAACCTCGGCTCGACGGGCTTGAAGACCGCCCCGTGCAGCTCCGCCATCTTCTCGAGCTTCTCGCGCAGGAGCCGGCTCCTCGCGACCCCGCCCGTGAGCGTCACCTCGCGCTTCCCGGTCAAAGCCAGCGCGCGCTCCGCCACTTCGACGAGCATCGAGTAGGCCGTCTCCACCAGGCTGTAGCAGACGTCCTCCAGCCTCTCGCCCTCCCTCACCAGCCGGAGGGCTTTCGTCAGGAGCCCCGAGAACTGGAGGTCCTGGCCCTTCACCGCGTAGGGTAGCTCGAGGAGCTTCGAACCCTTCGCCGCCAGCTCCTCGACTTTCGGGGTTCCGGGGAAGCCGAGGCCCACCTCCCTCGCGAACGTGTCGAGGCAGTTGCCGAGGGGTATGTCGAGGGTCTCGCCGAAGACCCTGTACCTACCCTCCACGAACGTCGTTATGATCGTGTTGCCGCCAGCGATGTAGACGACGAGCGGGTCCTCGAAGCTCGTCGTGAAGCGAGCGATCTCCACGTGCGCCACCGCGTGGTTCACGGGCACGAGCGGCTTCGCGTACCTGACCGCCAGGTAGCGGGCGAGCGTCGCGCCGACCCTGAGGCAGGGGCCCATGCCGGGCCCCAGGGCCACCGCTACCGCGTCCACGTCCTCGACGCTCACCCCCGCCTCGCGGAGGGCTTCGGCGAGGGCCCTGCCCGCCACCCGGCTGTGGTGCTCGGCAGCCTCCCTCGGGTGTATCCCCCCGCTCTTCGGCTGGTACGAGTAGTCGGCGCTGGCTAGCACGCGAGAAGGGGTGGCGACACCGACCCCGAAGGTGTGGGCGGTGCTCTCTATGCCGAGTACCAGCGGCTCGTCCTTCATACGATCTGCGCTAGGACCCTTTCTGCGCGCGCGGCTGCACGAACTCCGTGTAGCCGCACTTCCCGCAGTGCCAGCGCTCGACGGGCTTCAGGTGGTGCGCCATGACCGAGCCGCAGCGCGGGCACTTCTTGTTCTTCAGCTTTATGGTGCCCTTCTCGTAGTCGAACTCGTAGCGCTTGTGGGCGCTAGCCACCCTTCTCACCCTCTCCCTCCTTGTGCCTCTTTACTATATACGGCGGCTCCACTTGAAGCGCGCGCTCCGCGCTATCGTACACGTGAACCCTCGCCAGGCTCTCGCACGCGCCGTAATCCGTCTTCACCTTCCTGACGTAAACCGTCTCGGGGTCGACGCCCAGCATCTTGGCTACCTGCTCGCGCAGCTCCTTGCGCGAGGGGGTTCCCCGCGGCCAGTGCGCAACCCTGACTATCAGCTCCCTCCTCCCGATCAGCTTGTTCGTCCTCGACTCGAGGATCTCGAGCTTAAGCTCGCTCACGCCCCTCCCTCGTCCTCGCATTTTTAACGTTTTAGCGCGCGCAAAGCTTTAAAGAGGGGGGCGCCGAGCGATGCGCTTGTACTTTCGGTGAACGCTAATGTTCAAACTCGTTGAGTGCGAAGGTGTGGTGAGGGTCCCGCCCAGCACGCTCGGTAAGCCGCTGAAGGAGGCGGTACTCGAGATCCTAAGGCGCGAGTACGGCGGGCAGGTCGTGAAGGACCTGGGGATCATCGTCAGCGTGCTGGATGCGGAGGCCTCGAACTACGGGATAATAATACCGGGCGACGGGAACCTCTACCACAAAGCCCGCTTCACGATGCTCGTGTACACGCCGATGCTGCAGGAGGTCGTGGAGGGCGAGGTGGGGATCGTCGAATCCACGGGCCTCGTGGTTCGCGTGGGCCCCGTCGACGGGTACGTGCACAAGAGCCAGATCATGGACGACGTGGTGTCGTACAGCAGGGAGCAGAGCGCCGTCATAGGGCAGAAGTCCGCTAGGGTGCTCAGGAAGGGCGACAGCGTTAGGGCGAGGATCGTCGCGGTCAGCTACGGGGGCAGGCGGCAGGCGTTGAGGGTGCAGATGACGATGAGGCAACCCTACCTCGGCAAGCTCGAGTGGATTCGAGAGGAGGCGAAGAAGCTGGCGGAGGCGGTGGCGAAGAGCGAGCGTAAGTAAAGGTATAAATCGGCGGCGCCGCCGCCTCGCGCGTGGCGGCGAGGAGGAAAAAAGCGTACTTCAAAGCTTGCCTCAAGTGCAAGCTGCTGGTCCCGCTCAACGTCGAGGAGTGCCCCAACTGCGGGGGGAGGGAGTTCAGCGAGGAGTGGGAGGGGATGGTCACGGTGGTCGACCCGGAGAACTCCGTCATCGCGAAGCGGCTGAACATCGCGAAGCCCGGCAGGTACGCGGTCAAGCTGAGGGCTTAGCGCGCCGTGGGCGCTGTGAAGCTGCTGAAGCTGAGGGAGGCTTACAGGGAGGTCCTGAGGGTGCCGCTGGGCTTGAGCCTGTACCGCGAGCCCCGCGAGTCGGCGCGCCTCCTAGTCGAGATCGCCGGTTTGATCCAACCGCCCCTCGTCGTCGCGGTCGGCGACTTCGTGACGGAGAACCTCGTTAGGGCCGGTTTGGAGCCGGGCGTCGCCGTGCTGGACTTCCGCTCGAGGAGGGAGGGGTACTCCTCGGAGCTCCTGGAGGCGCTGGTGCGCGAGTACGAGGTGCTGAGGTGCCGGAACCCTCCCGGCGCCCTATCGGAGGAGGCGGTGGCCGCGGTCAGGGACGCCGTGAGGAGGGCTGCGGGCGGTTCGCGCGTGGTGGTGGTCGTCGAGGGCGAGGAGGATTTGCTCGCGCTCCCCGCGATCGCCTCAGCGCCGCCGCGCGCGCTCGTGGTGTACGGCCTCTGGCTCGGCGCGGCGGTGGCGGTCGTGTGCCACCCGCTGATCAGCGAGGGCGTCGAGCGCTTCATCGAGAAAGCCTTCGAGCCCGCGAGCGACGGGTGAGGCGGAAACCTTCTTAGGGTGCCGCGCGCGCCGAAGCCGTGCAGGATAAGCTCCTCGCAGAGGCGGTATGGCTCCTCGAGCAGTACGACGCGCGCGCCGAGAGGGTGCTGGGCGTGGGGGCGGAGGCGGTGGTGGTGAAGTGCGAGTGGAGGGGGTTCGAGGCGGTCGCCAAGCTCAGGCTCGCCAAACCCTACAGGGACCCCGCGCTGGACGCCCTGCTCAGGTCGAAGAGGACCGCCCTCGAGGCCAAGCTGATGTTCGAGGCTAGGAAGCTGGGAGTGGCCGCTCCAGCCCCCCTTTTCGTCGACGCCGAGGAGGGGCTGCTGATAATGGACTACATCCCCGGTCCCCGGCTGAGGGATGTGCTGGCGCGGCTGGAGAGCAGGGAGGAGGTTTTCGAAACCGTGGGGTTCTACGCGGGCCTCATCCATGGGCGGGGGATCGTGCACGGCGACCTCACAGCCGCGAACGTCATCGTGTCGGAGGGGGGCGTCTACGTAATCGACTTCGGCTTGGGAGCGTTCAGCAACGACCTCGAGGAGCAGGGGGTGGACGTGCACCTCATGCTCCGCTCCCTGGAGAGCACCCACCCCTCGCTCGCGCCCCAGCTCTACAGAGCGTTCATGAGGGGGTACGCCAAAGCTAGGGGGGAGGAGGCGAGGAGGCTCGTCGAGAGCAAGGTGCTGGAGATCAGGAGGAGGGGCAGGTACGTGGCCGAGCGGCGGAGGAGGGCAGCGCTCGCTTGAGCTCGAGTAAAGCGCTTGAGCGGGTTAAGCGCTTGCGCCCCAGCGCGGGAAACCCCCTAGCTCGAGTGGGGGCACCGCGCAACCCGGCTCGGCTGTAAGCGCAAACTCTGTAAAACCTTCTCCGTGCTAGAGTGTTGGTGAGCTTTCTTTAAACATCTCCGCGCCTACGATGATAAATTTCGAGCAGCTGAAGGGAGGGCATTTACCGTTTTTCGAGCTAACCTTTATTAAGCGCGCAGAGGCCCGCGCGGGGGATGCGGAAGAGGCACGAGAAAGGCAGGTCGCAGTCGACGCGGCCTCCGAAGCTTGTGAAGCCGGCATGGGTCGGCATGAAGCCGGAGGAAGTGGAGGAGCTGGTTGTCTCCCTTTACCGCAAGGGTTACCCGCCGTCGATGATCGGCATGATTCTGCGGGACACGTACGGTATACCCAGCGTGAGGGCGGTTACCGGCAAGAAGCTGGTGCGGATCCTCAGAGAGAGGGGGTTGGCACCGGAGATCCCGGAGGACTTAGCCAACCTGATCCGGAGGGCGGCGAGGGTCAGGAGGCACTTGGAGGAGCACCCGAAGGACTACCACTCGAAGCGGGGGCTGCAGCTGATAGAGTCGAAGATCCACAGGCTCGTCAAGTACTACAAGAGGATCGGCGTGCTGCCGCCGGACTGGGAGTACAAGCCGGAGCGCGTGAGCATCTTCGCGTAGCGCACGCTGCAGCGAGCCTAGCCGCCGAGCTTCTGCGCCCGCAGCGATAGGGCTTTTAGGGCTTTAGCGGATCGTCCCGGAGCAATGAGCGAGGAAGGCTTCTTCGAGAGGCTCGCCGACGTCGCCTCGAAGGTCGAAGCCGCCGGGGGGAGCGCGCTCGTAGTCTCGCACTACGATGCGGACGGGCTGGCTGCCGCCTCGATCCTAGCGCGCACGCTGATGAAGCTCGGCTTCGCCATCCACGTGGTGGTGCTCGAGCAGCTAACACCAGCCGGCTTCGCCCGCCTCGAGAAGCTCGCGCCCGGCTACCCGCTCGTGCTGCTAGCGGACATGGGCAGCAGCGCGCTCCCCCAGCTCTCGAAGCTGGGAGCCGAGACCGTCGTGGTACTGGACCACCACCTGCCGGGCGACCGGGCCGAGGGGGTCGAGGAGGTCAACCCGCACAGGTTCGGCATCGACGGCTCCAGGGAGGTCAGCAGCTCGGGGCTCGCCTACCTGCTGGCGAGGGAGCTGGAGGGCGAGAGGGCTGTGGAGCTGGCGCCTCTAGCGGTGGTGGGCGCTCTCGGCGACCGCCAGGACGTGGGCAAGGGGTTCAGGCTGATCGGGCTCAACAGGCGGGTGGTGGAGGAGGGGATCGAGGCCGGGCTGCTGGAGGAGCGGGTCGACGTGAGGGTGTTCGGGGGCGGGTCCCGGCCGCTGGTCAAGGCGCTGGCCTACACCACCGACCCGTTCCTGCCGGGCATAACGGGGGACGAGGGGGGCGCTCTAGCCTTCCTGAAGAGCGTCGGCGTGGAGCCGGCGGTCGAAGGCCGCTTGAGGACGTTGAACGAGCTGGATAGGGAGGAGAAGAGGAGGTTGGCTTCGGCGCTCGTCAAGCTCCTCCTCAGCGCTGGGTACTCGGTGCAGGAGGCCGAGAGGGTCTACGGGGCGACGTACGTCGTGGTGGGGGAACCCCAGGACAGCCCCTTGCGCGACGCGAGGGAGTTCGCGCAGATGCTCAACGCCGTGGGGAGGATGGGCGCCTTCGAGCTGGCCGTGGCGCTCGGTTTGGGGGTGCGCGGCGAAGCGCTGCTCAAGGCCGCCGACATAGCCGGCCAGTACAGGTCGCTGCTCGCCAGAGCTTTCAAGTGCGTGAGGGAGGAGAGCGTGATGAAGGAGGCGCGCGCGTGCGTGGTTGCTGATTTCAGGGGCAGGGATTTCCTCAGCGAGAGGATGAGCGGCGCCCTGGCTTCGCTCCTGCTCCCCTACGTGAAGGGGGGCAAGATCCTGCTGGTTCTAGTCGACTCCCCCGAGGGCGTGAAGGTCTCCGCCAGGGCGAAGGAGGGCCTCCGCGCGCACGTGGGCGAGCTCATGGCGGAAGCCGCCAAGCGCGTCGGAGGGGTCGGGGGAGGCCACGAAAGCGCCGGTGGAGCGACGGTGCCGGCGGACAAGGTCGACGCCTTCGTCGAGTTCGTGGAGAAGGCGCTCCTGAGCGGCTAGCGCGCGGCGGAAGCTATATCACCGCGCCCCCCTCTTCGGGCGCGTGGCCCGCTTCGAGCGCGTTAAAGTCGCCCTCGCCCTCCACGCGCGGAGCCCTGAGGAGGCTGAGGCGGTAGCCTCCGCCCTAGCGGCGGACGACGCGAGCGACAGCTGCTCCAGGGTGTCGACGAGAAGGGACGGCGAGCGTGTCGTGATCGAAATCGAGTGCTGGTGCCCCTCGCCGCTCGCGCGCGCCCGCTCGCTCGCGGACGACGTGCTCAGGAGCTTGGGCGCCATACATGTTTTGCAAGGGGAGGGTGGCGGCGCGGAGATGAAGCGAAAAGCTTAAATAGGCTCCCTTTGGGGCCTTAAAAAGGTTTCCTCCGGGGTGTGGATCGTGGGGGAGAAAGCGCCTAGCGGCAAAGGCGCGCTCGACGAGGAGCTCGTAGAGAAGCTCATGCCGATAGAGGAGGTTAGGACCTGCCCCCAGTGCGGGAGCGACAGGCTGATCTATGACCCTGTCAGGGGCGAGGTCATCTGCGCGGTCTGCGGCTACGTGATCAGCGAGCGCGAGATCGACAAGGGGCCGGAGTGGAGAGCGTTCGACGGGGAGGAGAGGGAGAAGAGGAGCAGGACCGGTGCCCCGATATCGAGGTTCACGCCCGACGCCCTGGCCACCGAGATCGACTGGAGGAGCAAGGACGCCGCCGGCCGCGAGCTCGGCTTGAGGAAGAAGGTGGAGATGTTCAGGCTGCGCAGGTGGCACATGAGGGCTCACGCGCAGTCGAGCATGGAGAGGAACCTCATCCAGGCTCAGCAGGAGCTCGAGAGGCTGGGCGCCCAGCTGGGGCTGCCGAAGAGGGTCTTGGACAGGGCTCAGGAGATCTACAGGCGCGCGCTCGAAACCGGCTTGGTGCGCGGGCGCTCGATAGAGTCTGTGGTCGCCGCGGCGGTCTACGCCGCTTGCAGGGAGCTGAAGGTGCCGAGGACGCTGGACGAGATCTCGAAGTACACGCGAGCCGGGAGGAAGGACGTGGCGAGGTGCTACAGGCTCATGCTCAGGGAAACCTCGATCAGGGTCCCGCTGCCGGACCCCATCGACTTCGCCCCTAGGATCGGCAACACGCTGAAGCTGAGCGCGGCGACCATCAGGGACGCGATCGAGATCCTGAGGCAGGCTCGGAAGATCGGGATAACCGCGGGGAAGGACCCGGCCGGCTTAGCCGCCGCGGCGATATACATCGCGGCCATAAGGAGGGGCGAGGTGAGGACGCAGAAGGAGGTGGCGAGGGCGGCGCAGGTCACCGAGGTCACGGTGCGCAACCGCTACAAGGAGCTCGTGAAGAGGCTCAAGATCGAGCTACCGGTGAAGAAGTAGCCGGCTAGCTCGACGGCGAAGCTAGCTGAGGGAACAGAAATATAGCGGAGCTGCTAGGCTCGCTCAGCCGTGGTGAGCTGCCCTAAGTGCGGCAGCGGCTCGACGAGGGAGGTGGGCGAGAACCGGTACCTCTGCTTGAGCTGCGGCTACGCGTTCTACGCGTGCCCGGTATGCGGGAAAGCGTTCGAGCAGCCCTTCCAGCTCGCCGGGCACATGCGCAGCCACCGCAGGCGCCAGGATTCGAGCGAGCTGATCCAGCTCGTGCTGGTAGAGATAAGGGCGGTGAGGGAGGAGCTGCGCGCGCAGAGGGAGCTGCTGGAGCGGATCCTCGAGGAGCTTAGAGGGCGCGGCGAGCCCCAGCGGGAGCAGCTGCAGGGCGAGCTCCCCGACTTCCTGAGGGGCAACCCCTGGCTCTCCGTCCTGAGGTCCCGCGGCACGGGGTGAGAGGCGTGTGGCTCGGCGCTCTCGAGCGGCGCTTGCTCGATCGGGTCCTCGCCCCGCCGCCCAAGCTGCTGTTCAGGGAGCGGCAGCTGGAGCGCGCGCTGGAGCTGGTGGGGAGAAGCGAGTCCTTCGTGGTCTACGGCCCCATCGGCACGGGCAAGACGACGCTGGCTCTCGCAGCCGCGCGCGGGCTGGAGGGGGTCGCCTACGTGAGCTGCGCGTCCGCGCGCACCTACTCGGCGCTGCGCTCCAAGCTCCTTAAGCCCGCCGCCTACTACGTGGTCGACGACTACCCGATGGCCGTGAGGGAGCCGCGGCTCCGCGAGCTCGTGCGCTCGCTGAAGCCGAAGATCGTGGTCGTCTACCCTCCCGCGGCCGCGTACGAGGAGCTGGAGGGCCTCGAGGGGATCGAGATGCCTGCCTACACGCTGGAGGAGCTGGAGGAGATCTGCCGCGAGAGGGCCGCCAGGCTGGCGCTAGCGGTCGAGGAGGAGGACGTGAGAGCCGCCGCCAAAGCCGGCTTCGAGCACGGCGGGAACGCGAGGGTCGCGCTGATGGTCCTGGCGGAGAGGGCAGCGGCCAACCTCCAGCGGGCCGCCGCGCTGCGCGCCTAGCTCTTGTCTACCAGCCGGGCCTCCTCGATCACAAGCACCGCGTCGTAGTCGGCGCCCTCCACCCTCCACCTCAGCGGGACGATCCTTTTCCTGAAGAGGGGGGAGTCCAGCACGAAGGTCTCGTACTCCCCGCCCTCCCCCGAAGGGTTGACGTACGGCTTGAGCCTCACCAGCAGCTCGATGACCTCGCGGTCTATGCGCTTCCCGAGGAGCGCCTTGCTGAGCGGGTAGCCGGCGACCCTCGTGAAGATCGCCTCGATCCCCCTCCTCACGACCTCCTCCAGCAGCTCGACCTCGTCGCGCCCCCACAGCGGGTTCACGCACTCTAAGCCCAGCTCGCCGCACGCGGCCGCGAACCTCGCGGCCTGGTAGCTCGACTTCACGGCGCCCGTCACCACGCCCTCCACCCCGTACACCTCGCGAGCGGTCCGCAAGGCCTCCTTGAGGGCTCGGAGGCCCCCCGCCTCGTCGTCGGGGCACTCCCGCTCGATGAGCGGGAGGCCGAGTGCTTCAGCCTGGAGCCCGACTAAGTGAGCGTTCGGGTAGTGGAAGAGCCAGCTTTCGAGGGACTGCGGCTTCATCGTGACCAGGCAGGCCACCTCGTGCTCCCCGCTGGCTTCGAGGAGGGCGAGGCTCGAGTCCTTGCCCCCAGAGTACAGGACCGCGACCCTCATCTTCGCCCCACCTTCACGGCGCGCTTGAGGGCGATCGCTTTCAAGTGCCGCTTAAAGGGTTCGAGGAAGAGGGCTTTAGCGAGCGGGTACAGGAACCCCGCTCTCGCGCGCAGGAGGCTCTCCGCGCCGCTGTAGCAGAGGAGCAGGTACAGCTTCGCGGCCGCGGCGACGAGCCTGCGGGCGAGACCCCGGCTGCGGGGGCTGGACAGCTTGAAGTACTCGGCGGCGAAGGTCTCCGCCGCCTCGACCCCGGCCTCGAACAGCACAAAGGTGCACGCGTAAGCCACGTCGTAGAGGGGGTCGCCCAGCCTGGCCCCCTCGAGGTCCAGCACGTAGACTCCACCCTCTCCCATCAGGACGTTGCCGGGGTTGTAGTCGCCGTGCGTTAGGGTGACGCGCTCCGCGCTCAAATCGCTCAGCTCCCCGAGGAGCCCGGAAAAGCCCCTTGCGCAGGTCGGGTGCAGCCTCGCCAGCAGCCTTATCGATGCGACTTCTTCGCTCCAGAAACCCTCCCCTCCCTTGAACAACCGGGCCTCGAGGGCGCTCGGCCGGATGCTGTGCAGCCTAGAGAGAGCTGCGCCCATCGCCCTCGCCGCGGCGCGGCGGGTTCGGGGGTTCCCCAGGAGCTTCTCGGCTGGGACCCCATCGATCCACCTCCAGGCTAGCAGGGGCCTGCCCGCTAGCCTCCCCTCCAGGTCGACGAGGGCGAGGCGGGGCGCGCGCAGGCCGTACTCGGGCATGAGTTTGAATACCGTTAACTCTCGCTCAGCTTTCAGCTTGGAATCGTTTCCCTTGTAGAGCTTAACTGTAAACTTCTCGATTCGTCCAGCTACATCCACTTCAACCCTGTAGCTTTCGTTAGCTAGTCCACCCAGTCTCGAAAGTTTGGCGAGCCTTCCACCGAGAGCATCAGCTATAGCACCAAAATCCACGACTTCGACAGGACTGTCGCGAAATAAAAGGTTAGCGAAAACGCGGAGACGTCATGCCGCCGGCGGAGCGCCTTCCAAATCAGCTTTCCTTTTCCGAAGCGTTTCTTTCACTCTAAGCATAGGAAGAATCGAGAGGAGAGCTATCGCAGCGCCGACTTGGAAGATCACTGGTGCTGGAATCACCGCTTCCTCACCGTTGATCAATCTCCGTTCACCGAACGCGTGGATTAGCCAGCTGCCAATAAGCGGTCCTGGAACCATCGTGAACGCGACGTTGAAGAGTATCGTGTATCCGCTGAACTCACCTCTCTTCTCCTCCGGGTAAAGGTCTCTGAGCCAGGCACCCATCGCCACGCCTAGGACGGACGAGAGGGAAACCCACGCGATTCCAAGAGCTATCGCGTCAAGCAAGCCCCTGGCGAACGATAGAGCGAAGACGGATGCGCAGTTTAGCGGGAGAGCGATGAGGGCTACAGCTCTCCTCCCGAACCTATCGACGAGAATGCCTGCAGGCACAGCGGCGAGGATGCCCGATAGGATCGCTACGAAAACTACCAATGAGGCTAGGTGCAGCGGAAAGCCCAAGTAGTGCTGCATGTAGAGGAGGATGTAGGGGAAGTAGACCTGGTACCCCATACCTTGAATGCCGCTGGCGAGCAGAATGAGGAAAACATCTTTGTGTTTCTTGACAAACTCGGCGCTGAAACTCTCCCTAATCCGAGATAGAACCCCAGCCCCTCTCTCAGCCCGGTGTGGAGGTTCTACGGCGAGCAGCGCTCCAAGAGTACCTAGCGCGCTGACAACGGCCCCCACGAGGTAAAAGAAAGCGAAGTAGCCGAAAGCCTCTATGAAGAAGCCTGCAAAAGCGTAGATAAGGAGAAGGGAGACGTAACCCAGTAAGCTAACGATCCCGGTCACTAAACCCCTGTTTTCAACAGTCGTAACGTCAACTACGTACGCGTTGAAATTCGCGTCGTAAGCTGTAGACCCCGCGCGCGCTCAAGCCATCGAGGACGTATTGAAGGCGTACATGCGGCTCGTGGGGAAGCGCTGCGGCGCCGCCTACGCGGAGGCGTTCAAGGTGCTCACGCCCTTTCACCTCCACTGCAACGTGTTCGCGGAGGACCTCTAGGTGCCGGCTTCGCACAGCGAGAGGAACCTGCGAGCATACTCCTCAACGTACGCGTCGTCGACGTCGAGGGGTTCCACTCGCTCGCCGCCGATGGTGGGGAGCTCGGTCCCGAGCTGCCGCGGCTCGCAACCCTCCAGAGCGGCTAGCGCGGTGAGCGCCGCGCCCAAGCTCGTGGCCTCGGGGTACTCCCCCTTGATCACCTCCGCCCACCTCGCGAGCGTGGCGAGGTAGGCCAAGTACACGTCGTTCTTCGCGAACCCTCCCTGCACGTAGACGCGCACCCTCCCCCCGCCCGTCAGCAGCTTCAACGCGTACCACGTCTGGACCGCCAGAGAGAGGTTGAGGTAGTAGTAGGCGCGCGCGAGGTCGGGCAACCGCCCCACCACCCTACCCCTCGAGCGGGGGAACTGGCCGGTCCCCGGGGTCAGCGTGGGGACGAAGAACGCCTCCCCCTCCTTCAAGACCTCAGCCGCCAGCCTCCGGTCGAGCCCGAGGGCCAGCGGGTCCCCGCCGAACGCGCTCCGCAGCAGGCCGACGTAGTGCTCGAACTCGTGGCCGCACTTGAACCTCGCGGCCTTGACGGGCCGGCCGTACGCGTCCACGTAGTAGAGCACGTCCCTGTAGACGTCCTCCCTCGAGGGGGAGAAGGGGGCGCCGGGGTACATGAGCACGCACCAGGTGCCGGTCGAAGCGAGGACGAAGCCGCCCCGCTCCCGCACCAGGTAGGGGAGCAGCGCGGCGTTGGAGTCGTGGATGCCGGGCGTCACAACGACCCCGTCAACCTCGCCCAGCCGCTCCCACACGCTCCGGACGCCGGGCGAGCGAGGCGGCACCTCCAAGCCCTCCGCCACGCTGCTCCAGCCGCCCTTCACGAGGTCCCAGAGGTACGTGTGGCAGCCGAGCGACGTCACCTCGGCCGCCTCGAGCTTCGAGAAGCTGTAGACGACGTACTGGGGGAGGAAGAGCACGCGCCTCGCCCGAGCGTACCGCTCGGGGAACTCCCTCCGGATCCAGAAGAGCTGGATCCCGGCGTTGAGGAGCTGCCCGAGAGGCGGCGTGCCGGTGCGCTCGTACAGCTCTTCGGGGCTCCCGAACTCCTCGAAGAACGCGCGCTTAACCTCCTCGCCGACCTCGTGGTTGTACGAGACGACGGGCATCGCCAGGTTGCCCTCAGCGTCGAGGAGCGCGAGGGTGGCTCCGTGGGTGGTAACGGCGACGGCCGAGAGCTTGCCACGCCACTCGGCGAGCTTCGCCCTCACCCACGCCACCAGGGTTTCCGCGTCGTCGCACAGGATCCCACCAACCGTCTTCTCGCCGATCCTCACCGTCTCGCTGCCGACCACCTTGAGGTCTCGACCGTACACCGCGAACTTCTTGTTCGTCTTACCGATGTCGAAAACCGCTACGAGGCCGCCCCCCTTCACGGCCCCTCGGCCCAGAGAGGGAGAGGGTGGGATATTACCCCTTCCGGGGCTTTAACCCGGCGGTCTCGGGCTTCCCGCCCCCTCTCGTCATGACGAGGACGGGCTCGTCGTTGTAGAAGAGGATGCAGATGTCGTCGTGGCACATCACGATGTTCCTCTCCAACGCTATCTCCTCCCCCACCTCGCCCACGTACTCCCCATCCTCGTAGTAGTAGTAGCGCTCGAAGGGGACTTTCGCTATCGCGACCTTGCTCACGCTGTAACCCCTCTTCCTCGCCTCCTCCAGGAACCTCTTCACGTCCTCGGGTATCTCGGGAACCCCCACGCGGGCACAGCGCCCGCACCCCATATATCTTTAACGCCGGGCGGCAGGCATAAGTGAGCCGGTAAGCGGTTTTCACGCGTGGCGGCCCGCCTCGTGGGCGTGGAGGTCGGGACGGCTAAGGTGCCGGTCACCCCGCAGAAGCCTGTGTACCTCGCCGGCCTCGGCCACGGTCGGTTGAGCGTGGGAGTGCACGACGAGCTGTTCGCTAGGGCGCTCGTCGTCTGCGAGGGGTCGAAGGTGGTCGCCCTGGTCGGCGTCGACTCGATAGGAGTGATGAGGGACCACCTGCTCCCCCTCAAGGAGAAGCTGGCCGCGAGGGGCGTTCTGCTCCTCCTGGGCTCGACGCACGACCACTCGAGCCCCGATACGATAGGGCTTTGGGGCCCCGAGCCGGGCGTCAGCGGGTTCGACGAGGAGTACATGGAGCTCCTGCTCTCCGGCGTGGAGGAGGCCGTGGAGAAGGCCCTCGAGGAAGCTGGGAGAGGCGTCCTCGAGCTTGGATCCGCCGCGCTGCCGCAGGGGGTCGCGAAGAACACGAGGAACCCCGACCTCCTCGACAGGGAGATCCCCTTCATCATCGCCCGCAGCAGGGGGCGAGCGGTCGCGACGCTGGTGAACTTCGGCCTTCACCCGGAGGTCCTGTGGCGCGACAACAGGCTTATGACAGCCGACTTCGTCCACTACCTCTGCCGCGAGCTCGAAGAGGCGGTCGGCGGCGTGGCGGTGTTCCTCAACGGTGCGCTGGGCGGGATGGTGACACCCGACGTGGCGGACCGCACGTTCGAGGAGGCGGAGAGGGTCGGCGTTACGCTGGCGCGCGCGGTCTTGGAGCGCATCTCGCGGGCGAAAGCGCGCGTCGAAGCCTCGTGCGAGCTCGCGTTCGCCTCCAAGCCTGTTGAGCTGCCCGTGCACAACGCGCTGCTCGCCGAAGCCGCTCGGGCGGGCATCGTGAAGAGGAGGGTGGGAGACCCGCCCACGGTCGAAACCGAGGTGTCGGTGCTCGAGCTGCGGCCTTTCGCCAGCGTAGCCGCGCTGCCGGGGGAGCCGCTGCCCGCCGTCGGGCTGCGCGTCAAGGGGATGCTGGGGAGGCCCTACCGCTTCCTCGTCTCGCTTTGCAACGACGAGATCGGCTACATCATTGATAGGGACGATAGGGACCCGCGCCGGTACGAGGAGTCGATGAGCTTGGGCCCGCTAACGTGCGAGCTCCTGCTCAGCGCTTTAAGCGAGCTCCTGCAGCTGCTCCAGCGCCTTTGAGGAGCGGTCGTCACTCGTCGCCCTCCGGCTCCACGTGTATCACTATGTCCACCGGCGTCCCCCCGAGGGCCCGCTTCATCCGGCTCTCCGCTTCATCGCATATCCTGTGGGCCTCCTCCACGCTCAACCCCCTTTCCACGACCAGGTGCACGTCGGCGAAGACGCTCTCTCCAGCTCTCCTAACCCTCAGGTTGTGGTAGCCAACGACGCCCTTCACCTCGCGCAGCGCGGACTCGATGCGCTCGACGACCTCCCTCGGGGGGCTCGCCGCCGTGATCTCGGCTTCCAGCTGCTTGAGCGTCCGCGCGACGAAGAAGGCCACGAGCGCCAGCAGCACGAAGGCCGCTGCCACGTCGTAGAGGGACGAGAACGCGCTGCCGAGCGCCACGCCCGTCAGCGTCACGACCCCCTCCGCCACGTCAAAGCTCACGTGCCTCGCCTCGGTCGCCGCGATGGGGCTGCCGCGCCCGAAGACCCTGAGCATGGCGCTGACGGTCAAGTTGAGAGCCAGGGAGAGCGCCGCGAAAGCTATGCCGATCGGCAGCACCCTCTCCTCGGCCCCGTGCAGGAGCCTGTCGAGCGCTTCGAAGCCGACGAAGGAGAAAGTGGCCACCATGAGCACCAGGATCAGGATGGAGCCGTAAGCCTCCACCAGCGCGTGCCCGTAGGGGTGCTCCCTGTCCGGGGGCTTCCTAGCCTCCCTCCTGAACCTGTAAGCTAAGCTCGCGCTCGCAACGTTGAGCAGGGAGTCGCTGCCGTCGGCGAGCAGAGCCACGCTGCCCGAGAGGACTCCGCCGATTATTTTCAGCAGGCACACCGCCGCGTTGCCCACGGCGGACGCGAGGAGCACGCGCTCGACCCGCTCGTCCTCCACTGCGGGCACCCCGGCGCCAAGCGCGGTTTAACCGTTTCTCCCGATCGCGGCCGCCACGCGCCCGGCCAGCTCCTCGAGGGCCGAGCCGTCAACCGTGCGCATGCCGAGGCTCAGGGGGGTCAGCGCCACCCCCCGCTCTTTAAAGACCACGTGGGAGTCGGTGCCCGGCTCCGGCTCCACAGCTTCGCCGTAGAGCCAGTAGTAGGGCTTCCCCCGCGGGTCCAAGCGCCGCTCGAGCTTCTCGACCCACCTCAGCCTGGCGGGGGGCGCGACCCTCACCACCCCGCTGAAGGTGCGCGGTATGTTCACGTTGAGCAGGTCGACGCCCTCGGGCAGGCCCCGCTCCAGCAGGTAGCCCACCACCGCCCTGACGACCGCTTTAACCAGCGCCGCGTACCCTTCGTCGAGGAACGCCTCGAAGCCCTCGACGTCGGCCGAGAAAGCGGCGGCCGGGATCCCGAAGAGCGCAGCTTCCGCGGCCGCCCCTACGGTCCCCGACACGAGGATGTTCTGGATGCTCGTGTTCTCCCCCGCGTTCACGCCCGATACCAGCATGTCCGCCCCGCCCAGCACCTCGCGGGCCACGTGCACCACGTCGCGCGGCGAACCCGTGATACCGTACGCCCTGGCGTAGCCCAGGTCGACCTCGTACACCCTTATCGGCTCGTCGAGCGTCAGCATCCCGCCGCGCGCCGACGCCTGCTCGAGGGGCGCGATGACGATGGCGTCCCCGAAGCCTCTCACCGCCTCGTAGAGCAGCTTCAGCCCGGGGCTGCGCAGCCCGTCGTCGTTTGTCACGACTATCCGCATGGCCGGGAGCCGCTCCAGCGCGGCTTATAACGCTGTCGCGCGGGCGAAATCTTATTGGGGGCGGCTCGAGACGAAGCCGATGGCGCGAACGATCCGCTTAGCCGCGCTCGCAGCCGCTCTCGCGCTGGCGGCGCTCGCCTACTACCTGTTGCAGCCCCGACCCCCGCGCGTTAAAGCGCGCGTTGTGGTCAGCACCTAGCGCGCCCTGCCCTTCAAGGACCTCCGCGGCGCGAACAACGGGCCTCTGAGCCCGAGGGGCTGGGGCCAGGCCCTAACGCTCAACCTCAGCCAGCAGTACGCCCAGCTCGGCTTCAAAGTCATCAGGTTCCACGACCTGTGGCGCGTCGACGAGCTCGACACGATATTTCCCGACCCCCGCGCCGACCCGGAAGACCCGAGGAGCTACAACTTCGCGGGCCTAGACCGCTGCGTGGCGGAGGCGCTCAAGCACGCCGATCTGCTGATCCTGAGGATAGGCTTCGACTGGAACAACCCTCCCAAGAACAAGCGCGCGCTGGCGGCTTTCCAGGCGGCGACGCTCATCGAGCTCGAGGACGCGCCCGTGGACGTGGCCACCCTGTACCGGGGCGACGCGTGGAACTGGGGCGGGCTCTTCTACAGGGACGGCGCGCCCGGCAAGCCGTTCTACGTCTGGGTCGCCTACAGGCGCCTCGTCGAGGGGGCTAAGAGGCTGGAGGCCAGCGTGGTCAGGCTGGAGCCCGGCGCCGCCCGCGGCCTCAGGGTGCTCGCCGGCTTGGGGGGCGACGGGGTGCTCCGCCTGCTCGTGGCGAACTACGCCGACGAGGAGGTGGCGTACGAGGTGGAGGCTGAGGGGTACGCGCTGCAGCGGGTCCTCGTGCTGGACGAGAAGAGCGACCTGAGCGAAGCCGGCGCGTGCGAGGGCGGCATCTGCGTGATCGGCCCCTACGCCGTCCACCTCGTCGAGCTCGCCAGGCGCTAGCGCCGCTCGTAGGCAGAGATTTTTTCGATATTTTCCCTCTCGCCGGGGTCGGGCTCCCGGACCGAGAGCCACGCGTCGATGATCTCCTTGGCCACCTCCTCGGTCGTGAGGCGAGCGCTCATCGCCAGCACGTTCGCGTCGTTCCACAGCCTGGCGCCCCTCGCCGTCTGGGCGTCGAAGCAGAGGGCGGCGCGCACCCCCTTCACCTTGTTGGCCGCGATCGAGACGCCCGTACCCGTGTAGCAGACGACGACCCCGAAGGCCGCCTCCCCCCTCGCCACCCTCTCGCCCACCTCGAAGCCGACGTCCGGCCACGGCACGGGCTTCCCCTCCCTGAGCGCGCCGACCGGCTCCACCTCGAAACCCTTCGACCTCAGGTACTCGACCACGAACTTGGCGACGGGGTACGGCTCGTCGGACCCCACTACGACCCTAGCCACAAGCCGGGCGCGGGAGGCCGGGCTTTAGACCTTGCGCTGAGCGCGCGAGCGGGGCGCCGGCCCGCCGAGACACCTTTATTAGCGTGCGGCCGGAGCCCGCCAACCCGGGGAGCGGGCCGTGATGCTCGGTTTCTTCACGGGCGGCCAGCTCGGCGACTTGAGGAAGACCCTCCAGTGGGCCCGCGACCACGGCTTCAAGTCCGTGAGCATCGCCGCCCCGCCCGGCTCGAAGTTCTTCGACGTCGACGAGGCGATAAGGAACCCGCGCGCGATCAAGGAGCTGGAGGAGGAGACCGGCATCTTCATCAGCGCCATCGGCTTCTACGGGAACCCCATCGACCCCGACCTCTCCACGAGGAAGCTGCACTCGGAGCACTTCGCGAAGCTCATCGAAGCGACCTACAGGATGGAGAAAACCGTCGTCACCGGCTGGATCGGCAGGTACCCGGGTGACGTGGACAAGAACATTGAGGAGATAAAGAAGGTGTGGCCACCCATCATCAAGAAGGCGGAGGATTACGGCGTGAAGATCGCGATCGAGAACTGCCCGGGCAACATCATGTTCAGGCCCGACATCTGGCGCGCGGTGTTCGACGAGCTGGGCTCCCCCAACCTCGGTCTCGAGTTCGACCCGAGCCACCTCATCTGCCAGCTCATCGACCCCATCAAAGCCGCGGACGACTTCGGCGGCAGGATCTTCCACGTCCACGCGAAGGACGCTGAGGTCCTCTGGGAGAGGGTGAGGGAGGTCGGGATAACGCTCGGGGGCTGGTGCCCGCACCGGCTCCCCGGCTTCGGCCAGCTCGACTGGGCTAAGTTCTTCTCGGTGCTGAGGAAGCACAAGTACGACTACGCCATCAGCATCGAGCACGAGGACCCGTTCTTCGGCTACGAGGAGGGGCTCGTGCTCGCCAGGAAGTTCCTGGAGCGCTTCATCGCCTAGCCGCGCTAGGGCACCCCCCTTTCTTTAATTTTTTGATTGCGGAAACTTACGCGAGCTTTCTCCCTCGGCGCGCGCTGGAGGGAGCGCGGCAGCGGCGGACCCGCGCGCTGAGCCGGGCTTTCTTGAACCGGGTTCGCGGGAAACGTTAGGTTTTTCTACCCTCTTCCGAGGGCGTCGGGCCAGGGTCTTGGTAGCGCGGTTGGGGGTTCGGCTGAGCTTCGCGCTAGAGCTTCCTCCCGGGGTGGTGCTCTGTGCCGCGCCGCGCTGACGTTCGCAAGGTTCTGCTGCTGGGCTCGGGCGCCATCAAGATCGCTGAAGCCGCGGAGTTCGACTACAGCGGTTCTCAGGCCATTAAAGCCCTCAAGGAGGAGGGGCTCGAGGTCGTCGTCGTCAACCCCAACGTGGCCACGATACAAACGTCGAAGGAGCTGGCCGACAGGGTGTACCTGCTCCCCGTCCAACCAGAATTCGTCGAAAAAGTCATCGAGCGCGAGCGCCCCGACGGGATCCTGCTCGGTTTCGGCGGGCAAGCCGCGCTGAACTGCGGCGTCGAGCTCGCCAAGCGGGGCGCGCTGGACCGGTACGGGGTCAAGGTGCTCGGCACGCCGATCGAAGGCATCGTGAGGGCATCGGACCGCGACCTATTCCGGAGGACGATGATCGAGCGCGGCATCCCGGTCCCGCCCTCCGAGGCTGCACGCTCCGTCGAGGAGGCCCTGGAAGCGGCCGAGCGGGTCGGCTACCCGGTCATGGTGAGGGTGGCGTTCAACCTCGGCGGGGCCGGCTCGTTCGTCGCCCGCGGCAGGCGGGAGCTCGAGGAGAAGGTGTCGAAGGCGTTCGCGCAGTCCCCGGTGAAGCAGGTTCTGGTGGAGAAGTACCTTGAGAAGTGGAAGGAGGTGGAGTTCGAGGTCGTGCGGGACTGGGCCGGCAACGCGGTGGCCGTGGCGTGCCTGGAGAACGTGGACCCCATGGGCATCCACACGGGCGACTCGGTTGTCGTCGCGCCCTCGCAGACGCTGACGAACAGGGAGTACCAGGCGCTGAGGGACGCTTCGCTCGCCGTGGCGGAGGCCGTGGGGGTGGTGGGCGAGTGCAACGTCCAGCTCGCGCTGAACCCGCGGTCGGAGGAGTTCTACGTGATCGAGACGAACCCGAGGATGTCCAGGAGCAGCGCGCTCGCGAGCAAAGCGACCGGCTACCCGCTCGCCTACATCGCCGCGAAGCTCGCGCTCGGCTACAAGCTGCCCGAGCTGATCAACGGGGTGACGGGGATCACGACCGCCCACTTCGAGCCGGCCCTCGACTACGTGGTGGTCAAGGTGCCGAGGTGGGATTTCGAAAAGTTCCCGGGGGCCGAGCCGGTGATCGGGACCGAGATGCGGAGCATCGGCGAGGTCATGGCGATCGGCAGGTGCTTCGAGGAGGCGCTCCAGAAGGCCTTGAGGATGCTGGACATCGGCGCGGACGGCCTCGTGGCGAACGCGTGGGATCGCGAGCCGAGGCCTGCCGACGAGCTGAGGAGGGAGCTCAGCGTGCCCAGGCCCTACAGGGTCTTCGCGATCGCGGAGGCGCTAAAGGCGGGGATCCCGGTCGAGGAGATCGCCGAGCTGACGGGGATCGACCCCTGGTACATCTACAAGATCGCGGACATCGTGGAGATGGAGGGGAGGTTGCGGAGCCTGAAGCGCCTCGACGACGCCGCTGCCGAGCTGATCAGGGAGGCCAAGCGCCTCGGCTTCTCGGACAAGCAGATCGCTAGGTGCCTGGACGTCAGCGAGGACGAGGTCAGGGCCTTCCGGAAGAGGCACGGGATCACCCCCGTCGTGAAGCAGATCGACACGCTGGCGGCCGAGTGGCCTGCGAGGACGAAGTACCTCTACGTCACCTACGGCGGCGGCAGCCACGACGTCGAGCCCTCGCGGAAGTCGGTCGTCGTGCTGGGCGCCGGCGTCTTCCGCATCGGGGTTTCGGTCGAGTTCGACTGGAGCGTCGTGCAGCTGGTGTGGGCGCTGAAGCGGATGGGCGCCGGGGAGGTCATAGTGGTCAACTACAACCCGGAGACCGTCTCCACCGACTGGGACGTGGCCGACCGCCTCTACTTCGAGGAGCTCACGCTGGAGAGGGTCCTCGACATCTACGAGTTCGAGGAGCCCGCCGGCGTTGTCGCGTGCGTGGGCGGCCAGATAGCGAACAACCTCGCCCCGCTCCTGGAGGAGAGGGGCGTGAGGCTCCTGGGGCCCAGCGGGCGCGCGGTGGAGACAGCCGAGGACAGGAGGAAGTTCAGCGAGCTTCTCGACCGCTTGGGCATCCCTCAGCCGCCGTGGGCTGAGCTGAGGAGCCCCGAGGAGGTGGTCGAGTTCTGCAGGAGGGTCGGCTACCCGGTCATCGTGCGCCCCTCGTTCGTCCTGTCGGGGACGGCGATGCGGGTCGTGCGCAGCGAGCGCGAGCTCCTCGCGTACCTGGGCGAGGTCGCCAGGAGGCCGGGGCTCCGCTCGATCGTCGTCAGCAAGTTCGTCGAGGGGGCGAAGGAGGTGGAGGTGGATTGCGTGTCGGACGGGGAGCGGGTCCTCATCGGCGCTGTCATCGAGCACCTGGAGCCGGCCGGCGTGCACTCGGGCGACGCCACGATGGTGATCCCGCCCTTCTCCCTCAGCGAGAGCGAGCTGGATAAGATCAGGAGCTACACGCTCGCGATCTGCAGGGCTCTCGGCGCGAGGGGGCCGGTCAACGTCCAGTACCTGGTTAAGGGCGGCGAGGTGTACGTCATTGAGTGCAACCTGAGAGCGTCCAGGTCGATGCCCTTCGTCTCGAAGGTGAAGGG
>Ga0080005_139112_pt1 | contig 64733 bp, 50 predicted proteins | sample JossMetagenome_2_FD_69208 | JGI IMG/M metagenome (GOLD analysis project Ga0080005, IMG submission 69208) | Hot spring sediment microbial communities from Joseph's Coat, Yellowstone National Park, USA - JC3_ASED (SPADES assembly) (version 2) | ecosystem: Environmental > Aquatic > Thermal springs >...
GTGCGTTGTCGGCTGTGAGGAGTAATCCTTATTGCAAGGATTTGTATGAGAGGTTGCTTGAGAGGGGTAAATCTAAGACTGAGGCGCTTGTGGCTGTGGCGCATAAGTTATTGAGGCAATGTTATGGGGTATTAAAGAGCAGGATGCCATTCAGGTTTAAGGATAAAGGGGTTACCCCTTGACAATGGACATAGAACATCCCGAAGCGCGTAGGCGCCGAGGGTCCCCTTGCTATCGGTCGGCATCACAGTAGGGGGCTTGTCCAAAAACATTTTTAATACAGCCCTATTCAAACTGCTTGACTATTTTAAAATTGCTTAATACTTTTACTTTTATAATTTTTTGAAGAAGAAGTTAGGGCTGAAAAGGATTTAACCGTTGTACTCATATAAATACTTTCATCGCAAAAGAAATTGTGCTTAATGAATCTGTGAAGAAAGTATCCTTGAGCTTTATAAGATTATCATAAAAGAAGCTGAAGCGGATATTTTTTATGTATAATTGAATTTTTAATGCTTTTTCCGTTAGTGTCTGTAATCATTCCAACCTATCAAAGGGCACGGTTTTTAGTCCGAGCGATAGAGAGCGTCCTAAAGCAGACCTATCCTCGTATAGAGCTTATCGTAGTTGATGATGGTTCAAAGGATGAAACTCCATACATTGTCTGTAGGTATCCTTTAAAGTATGTAAAGCTTCCCAAAAACTTTGGAGTTTCCTTTGCGAGAAACCGAGGAATCTTAAAGGCTAAGGGTGATTTTATAGCCCTTCTTGATAGCGACGATATGTTTAGGCGGAAGAAGGTGGAAAAACAGGTTGAATTTTTTCTAAAAAATCCCCAGTTTATGGCGGTTCAAACTGAAGAAGTATGGTTTAGGCATGGGAGAAGGATAAACCCAAAGAAGAGGCATGCCAAAGCGAGAGGCTATTTTTTAGACCGTGCCTTAGACCTGTGCGTTGTCTCTCCTTCAAGCGTAATGTTTAGGCGAGAAGTGTTTGCTGAAATCGGGCTATTTGATGAAAGTCTTCCTGTTTGCGAGGATTACGATTATTTCATTCGCTATGCCTTAAAATATCCTATGGGCTATATTCCAGAGCCTTTGGTAATGAAAGAAGGAGGGCATGAAGGGCAACTTTCTTCTCGATGGGGTCTTGATTTTTACCGGGTTAAGTCTTTGATTAAAAACTACTTAAAGCATTTGCCCCTTTTATCTGCCGAGGAGAAAATATTGTTTTTGTATTATATACATAAAAAGGCAAAAATCTTTCTTGAGGGGGCAAGAAAAAGAGGAAACCTTAAGGGTCTGTTTGAGATGCAACGGATGCTTTCCTGCTTAGAATTTCCATATAAACTGCCCTATTAAGCAAAGGTCTTATGGAAAAAAATGAAATTTTAGATAGGCTTAGTCGAATAATCGAAAGCTTGATTAAGAATGATTTTGTGCTTCTTCCTAAAACTAAACATTTAGAAAAAACCTTTCTTGCCCTTCTTTCCTCGGCTACCGACCTACCAGAGGGTTTTAGAGAGGAGCTAAAAAAATTGTTTTATGGGTTTGACATGCTCACGCTTCCTGAAAAGAAAGACCGTATTCTAAGGGCTAAAGCTTTGCTTGAAGATTTTGCCCAAGGAAAATATGAACCCCTTCAAATTAATGAGCCGCCTGTTGTCGATACCTTACCCACGCTTGATGAATATAGGCTTTCACGGGAGGTGCTTGAAAGAAGCATTGACATTGTTAAAGGCATAGGACCAAAGCTTGCTAAAAAGTTTGCTAAAAAGGAGGTCTACACCATTGAGGACCTCCTTTACTTTATCCCTAGAGATTATCAAGATAGAAGAAAAGTGACTCCCATATCCGAGCTTGTTGAAGGGGAAAGCCTAATCGTTTACGGAGAAATCATAAAATCAGGTCCCTCCCATTATGGGAAGCGAAAGGTCTACGAGGTTGTTATCACCGATGGCTCAGGCTATCTCTACCTAAAATGGTTTAATTTCAACGAGGGGCTTTGGAGAAAGCTTTACCCCCTTGGCAAAAGGATTTATGCTTACGGTGAGGTCTCTCGCTTTGGACGAAACTTTGAGATGATACACCCTGAAGTGGTAGGAGATGAGGAGGAAGAAAAGCTAACCCTTGAGATAGGGAAAATTGTCCCAGTCTACTCTTCCATGGAAGGGGTTTCAAACAAGGTGCTAAGAAAGATTTTAAAGGGTGCCCTTGAAGAATATCTACCTTACATTCCAAATCTCATCCCGAGCAAATACTTAAAAAAAGCTGGTTATCTGCCCTTAAGAACAGCTTTAGAAAAGCTTCATGCACCTGATGATAACGCTGATATTCTCTCCCTTCGGGATGGAAGGAGTATCTACCATAAAAGCCTTGCCTTTGAGGAGTTCTTCTTCCTTGAGCTTGCCCTTGGCTGGAGAAAAGGTAAGCTTAAAGAAGAGTCTGGCATAGCCTTCAATGTCCAATCAAAGCTTGTGGAGGAGTTTTTAACAAAGCTTCCCTTTGAGCTAACGAACGCCCAGAAAAGGGTTTTTGAAGAGATAAAGCAAGACATGGCTCGTCCTGTTCCGATGAACAGGCTTCTTCAAGGGGATGTAGGCTGTGGGAAGACGGTGATTGCCTTTTTAGCCTCTCTAATTGCCATTGAAAATGGCTATCAGGTAGCCCTTATGGCTCCCACAGAAATTCTTGCTGAACAGCACTACTACAACTTTAGGCAGTATAATCAACTTTTAGGGCTGAATGTTGCTCTTTTAACTGGAGGCACTCCCCCTTCAAGGAAAAGGGAAATCTACCATGGGTTAAAAACTGGCTACATTCAACTGGTGATAGGAACTCATGCCCTCTTTCAGGAGGCTGTTGAGTTTAGAAGGCTTGGATTAGTTATCATCGATGAGCAACATAGGTTTGGAGTGTTGCAGAGGGCAGAGCTTCGGGCAAAAGCTAAAGACTTAACCCCAGACACCTTGGTCATGACTGCAACACCCATACCCAGGACCCTTGCCTTAACCATCTACGGCGACCTTGATGTTTCGATCATCGATGAGATGCCAAAGGGAAGAAAACCAGTCATCACGAAGCTCTTTCTTGAACATAACAAAGACCTTGTTTATGAGCTTGTTAAAGCAGAGCTCAAAAAGGGGCATCAAGCCTATGTGATCCTCCCCCTTATCGAGGAGTCCGAAGCCTTAGACCTTAAGGCTGTTCTAACTTACGGCGAAGAGCTTAAAAAGAGGGTGTTTCCTGAGTTTAAGGTAGAAATACTCCATGGTAAAATGTCAAGCCATGAAAAGGAAAGGATAATGCAAGCCTTTAAAAGGGGTGAGATAAACGTTCTTGTTTCAACTACCGTGGTTGAGGTTGGCGTTGATGTTCCTAATGCAACGGTCATGGTGATAGAGCATGCCGAAAGGTTTGGTCTTTCTCAGCTTCATCAGCTGAGGGGGCGCGTTGGCAGAAGCGATAAACAGTCCTACTGCTTTCTTATTGCTTATAAAGTTGGCTTTGGAAGTGAAGCCTTTAAACGCCTTGAAATTTTAACCAAGACCACGGATGGCTTTAAGATCGCTGAGGAAGACCTAAAGCTCCGTGGACCGGGTGAATTCCTTGGCACGAAGCAGTCTGGCTATCTTGAATTCAGAAGGGCTGACTTGGTGAGGGATTACGATGTGCTACTTAAAGCCAGAGAATGCGCCTTTGACCTCATAAAGGAGGACCCTGAGCTTAAAAAATACGCCGTGATAAGGGAAGAGCTTTTTAGGAGATGGAAGGATAGGCTAAAGTTGCTTGAAGTTGCGTAAATCTTTGAGAGGCGAGGGGATGGAGGATAACTTTAGAATTGGCATCGTAGGCGGAAAAGGAAAGATGGGTAGTTTTTTTGCCAATTTTTTTAGAGAAAAGGGCTATGAAGTCCTAATAAAAGATGTTGACCTTGGTCCAAGCTATGAAGAACTCTGCAAGACCTCTAAGGTTATTCTCCTTAGCGTTCCCCTTGATAGGTTCCCACAAGTTGTGTCTGAGCTTTCACCCTATGTTCGGGAAGAAAACTGGGTTTTTGATATCTGCTCGCTTAAGTTAGACCCCGTTCGGATTATGAAAAGATATCTTAAAAAAGGAGAGGTTTTAGCAACCCATCCCCTTTTTGGTCCCTACGAGAAGAGCCTTAAAGATAAGATAATTGCTTACTACCCTATTAGAGGTAAGGAAATAAAGGCTTGGTTTATTGAGCTTTTTTCTTCTGCAGGAGCAAAGCTTGTGTATGTCCCCCCGAGAGAGCACGATAGGATGATGGGCTTAATTCAGGTTATGAACCATTTTTTCTTAGTCCTTTTCGGGAACATCTTGGCGGGAAGTAAGCTCGACCTAAAGAGGATAGTTGACCTTTCCACGCCAAGCTTTGAGGGCATTCTTCAGGTCTTAAGACGGCTTGCCTGGCAGGACGAAAACCTTTACGCAAGGATCCAGCTTGACAACCCCTTTGGTAGACAATTTCGTAGGCTCTTTCTTAGGGAGTGTAAAAGGCTCGTCAAAGCCTTAGATTATTCTGAAGACCCAGAGCAGATTTTTAAGGAAAAGTTCATCAAGGCAAAGCTCATTGCCAAAGAGTTAGATGAACTTTTGCCGAGAGAAGACTAAGTAAAGGAGGGTTAGCCCAAAGCTTATCATAAAGAGGCAAAGCACCTGCCCCATCGTCATCCAACCAAAAAGAAGGGGCAAACTTTGAGCAGGTTCTCTTAAAAATTCAAAAAGAAAGCGTAAAATTCCATAGAGGACTAAAAAGAGGGCAAACTTTGCCCCGTTCGGCCAAGCCTTATGTCTAAGACTATACAATATCAAAAACAGAAAAAGCCCGGTAACAAGGGACTCGTAAAGCTGGACAGGATGTCTGGGGATAGGACCTCCTTCTGGAAAGACCATTCCCCAAGGAAGATTAGTAGGTTTCCCAAAGATCTCTCCATTAATGAAATTCCCGATCCTTCCGAAGAAAAGACCGAGGGGTGCTGGAATTGAGGCTACATCAGCCCAGAAGAGAAACCTTTCTTTATGTTTTTTTATGTAAGCAAACCCAAACACTAAAGCCCCTATCAGCCCACCGTGAAAGGACATGCCCCCCTTCCAAACTTTTACAATTTCCAAAGGATGAGCTAAAAAGTAGTCAGGATAATAAAAGAAACAAAAGCCAACTCGAGCTCCTATTATCAATCCAAGAAAGCTGTAAAAGAGAAGGTTTTCTAAGAAAGGAATCTTTTCAGATAAGCCAATTTCCTTAAGGTAGCGCTTAGCGATAAAAAGGGCACAAAGAAAGCTTATGATATACATCAGCCCATACCAACGCACTTGAAGCGGACCGATGGAGATGATTACTGGGTCAATGTTGGGATAAGTAAGCATCGCAGAGGTCTTTTAGCTGGCATTCTTCGCACTTTGGTTTTTTAGCAAGGCATATAGTCCTTCCATGCTGTTGAAAAAGATAGGTAAGGTCTTTCCAAGTTTCTTGAGGGAAAATTTCCATTAGGTCCCTTTCGATCTTTTCTGGGTTTTGATTTTGAGTAAGACCAAGCCTTTGCGAGAGGCGCTGAACATGAGTATCAACGGCAATCCCCTCAACGATTCCAAAAGCGCTTGTTAGGAGGATGTTTGCCGTCTTTCTTGAAACACCGGGCAACTTAAGGAGGTCTTCCATGGTATGTGGAACTTCTCCACCAAACTCTTCCACGATCATTCTGCAAGCTTCTTTAATATACTGAGCCTTCTTTTGATAGAACCCCGTTGGGCGTATATCCTGAGCTAATTCTTCAAGGTCAGCCTTAGCAAAATCTTCTGCGGTTTTATACTTTTTGAATAGGTCAGGGGTTAACTTGTTAACCCGTTCATCGGTGCATTGAGCTGAAAGAATGGTAGCAACGAGGAGCTGAAGCGGATTTTCAAAGTTTAGCGCAACTTTAGCCGAAGGATATAGCTTTTTGAGCCTGTTGTATATTTCAATAGCCTTTTCTTTTAGTTCCATAAGGCTTACCCCTTTTTTTTCATCTATATCAATTTAAACACCCTTCATAAATTTAGCAAACCCAGAGAGATATTTTAAGCAAATGTTTATTATGTTTCACCATTTTAATAAACCACAAAGGGTATGTAAGGCGAGCGGTGGCTTCCCCTTTTCAATAAGCATTTCCAAGCTGAATGAGGCTGTTTTAAAAATTTGTGCAAGTCCTGATGTCTCACCGAGAGCCGTCTTTTTTGTCGCCCCGAACCCTTTTTTTTGTCGCCCCGAGCGAAGCGAGGGGTCCCTCGGCCTTTGCGCGCCTCGCGATGACATCCCGGGACGCTGTCCCGAACGAAGTGAGGGACGCACGGCTTGCGCTCGGCAGGACAGGTTGGGGGGCAGGACAAAGTAGTAGGGGGGACTTTTTTTTTGAACAGCCCCGGGTTGAATTCACATTTTTAAAAATATAGATATACTTAAAGTTTGATACCCTGAAAGTAGAGGTAAGCTATGAAAATTAGAGAGAGCCTTGAGCTTTTTTTAAAGGAAGTAACAGAAAATAAGTCCCGTGAAGAGCGTTCTGACTACGATTACTTTTTGGATGTATTTCAGGTTTTCCTTTCGGATTACACCATGTTCAACGAGGATGAAGAGCTTCAAGCAGATATAGACCTTCTCGACTACAGGGCAGAAAGGGAGCAGAAGGCCCTGCTTGAGGGGATGATGGAGCTTGTTAGTCAGGTAGATGACGAAGAAATGAAGGAATTCTTGGAGGATGACGAAGAGCTTAGCGATGAAGAGCTTAAGGAGCTTGCGGAATTATTCTTTGAGGATGAGGAAGGTGTGATGGAGCCAAAACTTAGCGTTAACTTTCTACATTCTGAGCTCTTGCGAGATTTCTTAGGCTGGTTTTTGATTAGAGTTGTTCCCATAAAGCTTGAGGATGTGCCAGTTGCCTGTAAAGTGGTGAGGGACTACTTTGATTGGCTGTCCCGCAAAGGATTAATCCCTATAAGCGAAAAGGGAAAAATCGATATGGTAATCAAAGAAGCCGAAGCGGAACTGCCAAGAGTAAAAAGGGCTGCTGTTCTATTAAAAGAAATCTGCGAGAAGAATCGGGCGCAAGGTCTTGAAGAGCCAGACCCTGACCATGATAGATACGCAAAGGTCATCAAGGTCAAGGGTGATAGTATGGAGGTCCGATTTGTGCCAAGAAGAGAAACCACACCCGTCAAAATTAATGAAGAGTTGGCTAAGCATTTAAAGTCGGGAGACATCGTTAATGTAGGGCTCGTTAAAAAGGGTAAGGAGTGGCATCCTGTGGAAGCTGGCTTTGTGTATTATATAGATATTCTATCAAGGGGGGAATATGCTTGAAGGTAAAGTTGCCCTTATAACCGGGGCTTCAAGGGGGATTGGAAGGGCTATTGCCATTGAGATGGCAAGGTCCAAAGCTACAGTTATCATCAACTACCTTGGCTCAGAAGACAAAGCAAAGGAGGTAAAAGAGATCATTGAGGGCTTTGGTGGAAAAGCCATCCTTGCCAAGTTTGATGTATCTAATCCCGAAGAAGTAAAAAAAGCCGTGAAAGATTTAGAATCTCAAGTTCCCTCAATCGACATCTTGGTCAACAACGCTGGCATTACCAGGGATACCCTTTTTCTCAGGATGAAGGAAAAGGATTGGGAAGATGTGCTACGAACCAACCTCTTTTCAGCATTTTATGTTACTCAGGCCGTTTTACCCTACATGCTGAAAAACCGCTGGGGGAGGATCATCAACATCTCTTCAGTTGTAGCCTTTTCTGGGAATGTTGGGCAGGTAAACTATGCTACCGCGAAGGCTGGGTTGATAGGCTTCACCAAGTCCTTAGCTTTAGAGCTTGCAGGGCGAAACATCACCGTTAACGCCATTGCCCCTGGCTACATTCAAACTGATATGACAGAAAAACTACCAGATAAAGTAAAGGAAGCCTTTCTAAAAGAGATACCTCTTGGGAGGGCGGGACTGCCGGAAGAGGTCGCCCATGTAGCCGTCTTTTTGGCAAGCGATAAGGCAAGCTACATCACTGGCACAGTCATCCATGTAAACGGCGGTCTCCTAAGATGGTAGGATAGAATGCTTGAGATAGATGGCTCTTACGGAGAAGGCGGCGGACAGATCTTACGCTCTTCTTTGACCCTTTCCCTTCTTACAGGAAAGCCCTTTAAGCTTATCAACATCAGAGTTAAAAGAAAAAAGCCGGGGCTTATGCCCCAGCACTTAGCCTGCGTGAAAGCTTGTAAAGAACTTTCACAAGCAAAAACTGTGGGCGATAGCCTTGGCTCAACCACCTTGGTGTTTGAACCTAGAACTGAACCCAAACCGGGTAGATACTTTTTTGACATTGGCACAGCTGGGGCAACAACCCTTGTCTTTCAAACCATCTTCTTACCCCTAAGCCTTGCAAAGGGCGCTGAGGTTATTCTTAAGGGCGGAACTCATGTCCCCTATAGCCCAACTTATCACTATCTGGAGTATGTGTATGAACCAATGTTAGCCTCCTTTGGTTTTAAGGCAGAGCTTAGATTAGAGAGAGCAGGCTTTTACCCTCTGGGCGAAGGTCTAATTAGAGCAAAAATACCTCCCGCAAAAGATTTGAAATGTCCGCTTTTTTGCGAAGAATCTCAAGACAATGGTTCCCAAGCCTTTGGTCTTGAAAAAGTTTTTATCATAAGCATGATAAGCAAGGATTTGCCAAGGCATATTCTTGAAAGACAGGCAAAGTCGGCTTTCGAATATCTTAAAAGCTTTAGCGAGATTCCAAGATTGGATGAGCTATGCGAAGTAAAGCAAGAGGTAGTGGAAAGTAGTAGCCCAGGTACAATGTGCTTTGTTTTACTTAAAGGAGGGAGCCTTAGGGCTGGATTTTCAAGCCTTGGGGCAAGGGGTCTTCCCGCTGAAGAGGTAGGAAAAAGCTCCGCCAGATTAGCTCTTGAATTCTTAAGAAAAGGGGCGCAGGTTGACCCACATTTAGCCGACCAGCTTGTCTTACCTTTGGCTTATCTTGTTTACCTTGGCAAGGCAACGTCTATGAGCTATACTACATCCAGTATAACCATGCATCTTATCACTCAAGCCTGGCTTGTTCCTCAGTTTCTTGAAGGATTAAGAATTTCAGTTAATAATTTGGATGATGGTAAAGGAGTTGTAAGGATTGAAAGAGGCTAGGGAATTTCTAGCCGAGTGCTATGCCGAAAATCCTCGTTTAAAGAGATATCCCTTATCTGAATGGGAATCAGCCCTTGAGAAAGAGAAGCTTCAGCTTTCTTCCTTCCGGGGAAAATATTTTTTCCGCTTGAACAAGGAATTCAAGAGCTTTCAAGCTGGAACGGTTTTTGGGAAAAACTTTTTTGTTCCGGGATATCCGTCTATTCCACGGATATTCGTTTTAAAAACAGGTATTAAGCGCTACCTTGAATATCCCTTTTATGCTGAGGAAAAAATTGAGGGCTACAACATTAGGCTTGCTAAGGTTGAGGATGAGATTTTTACCTTTACAAGGAGGGGCTTTGTGTGCCCCTTTGCTTACGATAGGTATGCTGATTTTTTACCAAGGCTTCCTGATTTTTTTGACCGATCCCCAAATGTGGTCGTTTGTGCAGAGCTTGCCGGTCCAGAAAACCCTTTTGTGTCGGAGTTTCCCCCTCAGGTTAAGGAAGATGTTTGCTTTTTCGTGTTTGACTTTTACGATACGGAAAAGGAAGTTTTTCTATTCGCAGAGGAGAAGCTTAAACTGCTTAAAGAATACGCTTTCCCCCATCCCGAGATTTTTGGTCCCCTTGCCCCAGACAAAGATTATGAGAGATTAAGAAGCCTCATTCTTAGGTATCATCGAGAGGGTAGAGAAGGGCTCGTTTTTAAGCCAGAGGGAGCAGGGAGAAGGGTAAAATATGTTACCCCCTATTCAAACCTTGCCGACCTTAAAGTTGTTTTTCCTTATCTTGGTGAGGTGGACCCAAATTTCGTTTCTCTTAGGCTTATAAGACTTCTCCTAGGAATACACGAATTTCCAGAACTAAAGGATGAGGTTATGGCTGAAGTTGGCAGATACATGTTTGAAGAGGCCTTGAAAAGTTTACATCTTAATCAACCATCCTACGAAATCTTTCGTTTAAGGTTCAGGGATGAAGCAAATTTTTTAGCTTTACTTTCCCACTTTAAGCAGACGAGGGTTAACATAGAAGTTCTTGAAAAAAGATGGGAAAGCTCATACCTTAGGGTGGCTATAAAAAAGATCTATCCAAGAGCAACCCAATTTTGGAGGTCAAAGCTTGAAGGCTGGGGAGAAGTTGATTAGCTACTATCCTGCCTTTTTAAAGCTTGAGGGTAAAAAGTGCGTCGTTATCGGAGGGGGTAAAGTTGCCGAAAGAAAGATACTTTCTCTTTTAGAGGCTAACGCCATCGTGGTTCTGATTTCGCCTGATGCTACTTCAGGTTTAGCAAAGCTTGCTGAAGAGGGGAAAATTACTTGGATTAAAGATATCTTTAGGGCTGACTACTTAGAGGGAGCCTGGCTTGTCTTTGCCTGCACAAATCAAAGGGATGTACAAAGGGAGGTTTTTCAAGCCTGCGAAGAGAGAAAGATTTTCTGTAATGTAGTTGATCAGCCTGATGTATCGTCATTTATTGTCCCTTCTGTTGTAAAGAGGGGAGCTCTTACTTTAGCTATATCAACTTCTGGAGCAAGCCCAGCAGTTTCTCGTAGGCTTAGAGAAAGGCTTGAGAAGCTTTTTGGAGAGGAGTATGCATCTTATCTTGAGCTTATGCGTAGGATAAGAGAGTCTATTCTTTCTAAGGGGCTACCGCAAGAGGAAAAGGAAAGGAAGCTTCAGGTTTTAGCTTTGGCTCCTTTAGATATTTATCTTAAAAATAAAGACTATACCCTAATTAAAGCTATTTTAGAAAAAGAAGGGTTAAGCGAGGTTATTCCTGAGTTTGAGCCTTTGTTTCACGATAAAGCTTCCACAGATAACGAAAAGTCGGGCTAAAATCCTCTGGGTTTTTCTCCATCCATTCCTCTAGCTCAGGGATGGAAATAAATTTTCCTTCTAAAATTTCTCTTGGGTTAGGTTTGGGCATCTTTTTAGTCCTTCCTTCAAAGAGCACCACGCATTCAAAATTAGTTTCTGGGCAGGGTTTGACGTTTAACACTTGAGTTAGTTTTACATTAAGTCCCAGCTCTTCCTTTAGCTCCCTTTTGGCAGAAACTAAAGGGGTTTCTCCGACAAGGATATGACCTGAGGCTGATGAATTCCAAAGACCGGGATTTTCCTCTCTATCAAGAGACCGGCGATGAATGTAAATTTGACCCTCCTCGTTAAAAAGAAAAATATGAACCGAACGGTGAGGTAATCCTTTCTGATGAATTTCAGCTCGAGTTAAAACTCCGATAGGGTTACAAGATTCATCTACTGCCTCAAGCTGTTCTTTTTTTATAGCTTGAACGCTTTCCTTAGGTAGTCTTCCTCTTTTGCCCATCGTCTTCTCCCCCGCCCTCTACTATCACAAGGGTTCTTACTTCATCAAGATGGTTAACCTTTATAAAATTGATCTGTTCTCTTAAATCTTGAGGGATCTCTATCAAATCTTTTTCGTTTTTGGCCGGAATTATCACATTTTTAATTCCTTTGTTAAGAGCAGCAAGGGCTTTTTCTTTAATACCACCTACAGGCAAGACCCTTCCAGTAAGAGTGATCTCTCCGGTCATGGCGTAGTCTTTTGAGACAGGCTTTTTGGTGAGGGCGGAGATGAGGGCAATAGCCATGGTAACACCCGCGCTTGGACCATCCTTAGGTATGGCACCGGAGGGAACATGAATATGGAAGTCGTATTTACTTGAAAATTTTGGGTCAAGCCCAAGCTCCTTATACCTTGACCTGATGTAAGAAAGGGCAGCTTGGGCGCTTTCTTTCATAACCTCACCCAGCGAACCTGTAAGGATCAGTTGTCCCTTTCCCGGCAACACCAAGGCTTCGATGTAGAGAACTTCACCACCGTATGGAGTCCAGGCAAGCCCTGTAGCTATACCTACTTCGTCTCTTTCAAGCCTCATCTCTTCAAGATGCTCAGGCGGTCCAAGATAATCTGAGAGGTTTTCTAAGGTGACCTTGAAGGGTCCTTTTTCTCCTTCGGCAATCTTTCTCGCAACCTTTCTGCAGATCTGGGCAAGCTTCCTTTCAAGCTCTCTTACACCGGACTCTGAGGTGTATTCCTCTATTATCTTTAAGATCACTTCATCTGGAATGCTCATAGACCTTTTCTTCAAACCATGCTCCTTTATAAGCTTTGGTAGAAGATGTCTTTTCGCGATCTCAAGCTTTTCTTTGAAAGTGTAGCCTGAAAGGTAGATAACTTCCATGCGGTCTAATAAGACAGGCGGAATTGTCTCGGTCATGTTTGCGGTGCAGATGAAGAGCACCTTTGAGAGGTCAAAGGGAACATCAAGGTAATGGTCGACGAACTCTTTATTCTGTTCAGGGTCTAACACTTCAAGAAGTGCGCTTGCTGGGTCCCCATGGAAATCCCTGCAAAGTTTGTCGATCTCGTCAAGCATGATGATCGGGTTGTTAACGCCCGCTTGTTTAATAGCTTGGATGATCCTACCGGGCATTGAGCCCACATAGGTCCTTCTATGCCCACGAATCTCAGCCTCATCCCTTAAACCACCAAGGGCAATTCTTACAAATTTTCTGCCTAAGGCTCGAGCTATCGACCTTCCAAGGCTTGTTTTCCCAACCCCGGGAGGTCCAACAAAAAGAAGAATGGCTCCCTTGGCTTCAGGGTTAAGCTTCTTTACCGCTAAAAATTCGATCAATCTATCTTTAACCTTCTCAAGGTTGTAGTGGTCTTCGTCAAGCACCTGTTTTACATGCTTTAGGTCAAGGTTATCTTTTGTGCTTTTGCTCCAGGGTAGTTCGATCAACCATTCAAGATAGTTCCGGATGACAGCGGCCTCTGAAGAATCAGGGTGCATGAGTTCAAGACGCTTTAGCTGACGAAAGGCCTCTTTTTCTACGGGTTTTGGCATTTTAGCCTGTTTTATTTTACGTCTAAGCTCCTCGATCTCCGTCTCTGTGTCTTCAAACTCTCCAAGCTCCCTCTTTATAGCCCTAAGCTGTTCTCGAAGAAAGTATTCACGCTGGGACCTTCCGATCTCTTCTTGAGCTTCTGTTTGAATTTTATTCTGTAGCTTCGTGATCTCTATCTCTTGAAGAAGTAGGTCAGAAACCTTCTTTAGCCTCTCAACCCCGTTTAAGGTCTCAAGGAGCTCTTGAGCAGTCTTGACTTTAAGCTTGATGTACATAGTGATGAGGTCAGCAAGACGCCCAGGCTCTTCCACTGATTGAATGACATTTTGTATTTCTGGGTTGAGAACCCCCTTTAAAGAAAGAAGTTTTTCTACATTTTCTTTAACATTCCGCATCAACGCTTCGATCTCCGGGGTTATTACCTCTGGTTCTTCTTCCTTACAAGGAATATATCTGACTTTAAAGAAAGGTTCTGTCTGCAAGAATTCTTGAATTTCAACTCTAGATAAAACCTGCACTACAACCTTTAACCGGTTTTCAGATAGGGGTAAGGTTTTAAGAATCATTACAAGAGTGCCTATACGATACAGGTCTGAGGGCTTAGGATTTTCGATGCGGGATATCTTTTGGGTTGCTAAGATAAGAAGCTTTTCATTTGCTAAAGCCTCCTCTATAGCTTTAATGGATTGAGGTCTCCCCACAAAAAGGGGAACAACCATGGACGGAAAAAGAACAATGTCTCTTATGGCCATTAAAGGAAGTATTTCTGGAACATCAACGACTTCGCCTTCTTGTAATTCTGGTAGAGTAAACTCAAGCTCCTCGCTCATACTCCATCTTTTTTTTCTAATAAATTTTTAAGCCAACTTTTAAGCTCTTCTTTAACCACGAAGTAATTTTGTGTCTTAGGATTTTTTTTTAGAATTCCGAAGGTTAAAAGCATATTAAGATAATTTTTTCTCTCTGACAAGGGTATGTTAAGCTTTCTTGCCAAAAAACTCGGGATAGTCCCCTTCGAAGTAAAGAAACTCCTTCAAGATCCGCTCAACTAATATCCAAGCTCCTTTAGCCTTTCGAAGATTGACCTTAGCTCAGGGGTAAGCCGGTCTGGCATTTTGGCATGCAAAAGTATGTAAAGGTCTCCTCTTTTACCATCTGGACCGAGGAAACCTTGCCCTCTAAGTCTTAGCTTTGCTCCAGGCTTTGTAAGCTCAGGCACCTTAACCCTTACCTTTTTCCCCTCAGGCGTCATAACCTCTATTTCTCCACCCAAAAAAAGCGTAGAAAGAGGGACCTCTTGGTCAAGATAGATGTCGTTTCCCTCTATTTTTACGCCTGTTTTAGAAAGGATCCTCACCCTAAAGTTATACTCCTTCGTTGACCGCCCTCGCCTCCTTACCACCCTTAGTATCTGCCCATCTTGAACTCCTGCAGGGATCTTAATCCTTATTGTTTCAAAGGTGTCTGGGAGGATAACCTCCTTTTCACCACCCTTTAAAGCTTCCTCTACTGAAAGTGGGAGGTCAACCTGGATGTGTTCGTGAAATTCCCCGAACTCTTCTGCTTCCTCCCCAAATAGGGTCCCAAAAAGATTCCCAAAAAGGTCGCTAATGTCAAAGGTGTAAACCCTTCCTCCCCTCTTTCCTCGTTTAAAGAACCCAGAAAGGTCAATACCTAAATCTTTAAAGATGTTTTCAAAATCAAAGCCTCTGAAGATATCTTCCTGAGTGTAGCGTTTTTCAAACTCAGCTGAACCATACATATCATAGAGGCGTCTTTTTTCAGGGTCTGATAAAACGGCGTAGGCTTCGTTGATCTCTTTAAACTTTTCCTCTGCTTCTTTATTTCCACGATTTCTGTCAGGATGGTATTTCATTGCTAATCTTCTGTAAGCTTTTTTAATTTCTTCCTGAGTAGCGTTCCGAGGGACCCCTAAGATTTCGTAGTAATCCTTTGGCATTCCTTTTCCCCTTGCCTTACTTTTTTCAATTCTAAAAAATAAGCTTAAAATCGTGGATTTCAATTTTGTGTTGAAGCAAAACCAAGTGGTTCTCGGACAATCCTTTTGAAGAGCAAGTAACGGCTTCCCACTACTTTTTTCTCTTATTTTTTCTCTTAATAAAGTGAATCAATTAGACAACCGTTGATTTTTTTGAAACAGCTCTTTTTTTAGAATGACAAACATCAAGAATGTGTTAGAATAAGAAAATCATTTAAGGGGTCAATTCTATAACAAGTTGGCGTCAGTATACATAAAACGGGTCGAGATTTACGGGTTTAAGTCCTTTCCTTATAAAACCGTTGTAGAATTGCATCCTGGGATTACAGCGATAGTAGGACCAAACGGGGCGGGGAAAAGCAACCTCCTTGATGCCATAAAATGGGTGCTTGGGGAAGGGAGCCCAAAGCGCCTCCGAGTTAAAGAGATGGCTGACCTTATCTTTTCTGGCGACCATGGACGAAAAGTTGACTTTGCAGAGGTTAAACTTGTCTTAGCTCATGAACCTCCTGTGTTAGAAAAGTTTAAGGACCTATCGGAGATAAGCATTGTTAGACGTTTCTATCGGGACGGAGAGGGCGAGTTTTTTATCAATCAAAAACCCTGTAGGCTAAGGGAGATTCAACTTCTTTTCCTTGAGCTTGGTATTAGCAATCAAGGTTATTCCATCATCGACCAAGGAGATATCACGAAATTCATCGAGCTTTCAGCTAAGGAAAGAAGAGTTTTTCTTGAAGATTTAGCGGGGGTTTCAAAGATTAAATTTGCCGAGGCTGAGATAACTAAAAACATAGAAAAGACAGAATTTAACCTCATTAGGATTAAAGACCTGCTTTTAGAAGTAGAACGTCAGTATTTAGCCCTAAGAGAGCAGGCAGAAAGGGCAGGGAAGTACTTAGAGATAAGAGGAAGGTATCTTATCCTATCACTTGCCTTAAACGAGGAAAGGGCTAAAAGGGTAGGCACTGAATTAAGCGAGGTTCGGCAAAAGATAAAAAGTTTAGAGGAGAAAAAAGCTTCTTTAGAAAGAGAAATTGAAAGACTTGAGGCTTTAGAGATAAGTATTGTCTTAACTGGCAAAGAGAGACAAAGATAAGGACGGTGCAAGCCCCTTTGATACTTACAGTTGTTATATTAGTAGATGAGAAAAGAATTAATTTTTACAAAGCAGAAAAACTTAACCTTTTTTTATTTTGGAAGATGCATTTTTTCTTTTTAAGAAATTAAGTAAATTTTTCAGTTTAGTTACTACTAAAAGAGATATGGATCAGTTGAATAATTGTAGGTTCCTGTGATAATAAAAACTTTACTTTAAAGGGAAATTTAGATATTAAAAGAACAGGGGCTGGTTTTAATAGTATTTTTAACATCGATGCTATTTGGAGCAAATCGTTTACATGGAATAGGAGAGGTACTTGATAAAGATATAAGGATTTTTAAACAAGCTCTTAATTCTACCAATTCAGAGGAAAATTAGTTATAATAAAGAGCCGAATCTTTTTATAAATTTTGATTTTACAAATTGAGCTAAAGTTAAATATATTATTACTGTTGGTATTAATACTGCTATAAAATATACTAAGGGTAAAGGAGTCATGCCAAGTTTTTGCCCTAATATAGTATATGGAATAATTGTTCCAAAAAGTATACCTCCTATTGTTAAGAAAAGAAAAGGCCATGCAGGCAAGCTTTGTATAAAAGGTATTTTTTCTGTTCTCAGCATATATACAACCATGGTCTGTGTCCATAAACTTTCTACAAACCAACCTGTTTGAAAAAGAGAAACAAAATGGCCTTTTAATTCATCAGGTAACAAGAAATAAGGAGATCCTATAGTTATTGGACAAATTATATAAAACATTAAAATATAAGTTGTTATATCAAAAATAGAACTAAGAGGTCCGAACCAAATCATAAAATATTTTAATTTTGAAGTATCCCATGTTATAGGGTTTTTAACATATTTTTCATCTACTTTATCCCAAGGTATTAAAGTCATTGAAAGATCATAGGTTAAGTTTAAAGTCAAGAACTGAAGTGGTGTCATCGGCAAGAAAGGTAAAAAAACACTAGCTACAAGTACTGAAAAAACATTACCAAAATTAGAGCTTGCAGTAATTGCGATGTATTTTAGAGTATTTACAAAACTTTTTCTTCCCTCTTCTACTCCGTCTTTTAAAACTAATAAACTTTTTTCTAAAAGGATAATATCAGCAGATTCTTTAGCAATATCTACAGCATTATCAACAGATATTGCAACATCGGCTTCTTTCATGGCAGGAGCATCATTTATCCCATCTCCTAAAAAACCTACTCTATATCCTTTATTTCTTAATACCTTAATTATTCTGACCTTTTGCATTGGAGTAAGTTTTGCAAATATCGTCGTTCTTTCTGCCAATTTTGCAAGTTCGTCATCTGTCATACTATCTATTTCTTCACCTAAAAGAATATTTTGTACAGGTATTCCCACTTCCTTACAAATTTTTTTGGTTACTATATCGTTATCACCTGTTAAAATTTTTATTTCAATCCCTAATTCTCTTAAAGCTTTTATAGCATAATAAGCCGTTTCTTTAGGAGGGTCAAGAAAGGCTAAAAAGCCCATCAATACCATTTTACTTTCATCTGCTACACTAAATATACCTTCCGGAGGAACATCATTTTTTTGGGCTACTGCAATTACTCTCATACCCTCTTCGTTAAGTTTTTTAACCAATTTTAAAGCTTCTTTTTTAAGCTCTTCTGTTAAAGGTACAACCATGCCTTTATACTCAATCCAATCACAGATTGAAAGCACTTCCTCTACAGCGCCTTTGGTAACCAATTGTCTTTTTTTACCACCGTCTCCATTTTCACTTTCTAAGACCACAGACATTCTTTTTCTTACAAAATCAAATGGTATCTCATCAATTTTTTTATATTTTTTTACAAGGTCATTTATATTTAATCCCTTCTCTTTACTATATTCTAATATGGCTACATCAAGAAGATTTTTTAACCCTGTTTGATAGTAACTATTCAAAAAAGCATGTCTTAATACTCTTTCACTTTCGTTTCCGTGTATATCTAAAGAATTTACTAAAACTACCTTATTTAAGGTTAAAGTACCAGTTTTGTCTGTACAAAGGATATTTTGTGTTCCGAAGTTTATTATTGAATTAAGTCTTTTTACAATGGTTTTACGTTTTGCCATTGAAACAGCACCTTTAGCAAGATTTACAGTAACAACCATTGGAAGCATTTCAGGTGTCAATCCCACAGCTACTGCCAGTGCAAATAATAATGCATCTATCCAATTACCTTTTGTTAAACCATTAATTAAGAAGACTATGGGAAACATAATGAGCATAAATTTAATAAAAAGTCTGGTTACTGCATCAACGCCCTTTTCAAAACTTGTTTTAGGTTTCTGTAGAACCAACTTTTTTGCTATAGAACCCAAGTAAGTGCGTTCCCCTGTTTGGAGTATAACACCAACAGCAGAACCACTAACTACACTTGTTCCCATGAAACATATATTTTCTAAATCCAATACAGATAACCTTTCTACGTTCTTTTTTTCTTCTTTTAGATTTGGATATTTTTCTACAGGTTCAGATTCTCCAGTTAAAGTTGCTTGGTTAACAAACAGGTCTTTTGAAGCAATAATTCTTAAATCTGCAGGTATCATATCTCCTGCTGAAAGATATACTATGTCTCCCGGAACTATTTCTTCTATTTTTATTTCTTTTATATTAGTTTCTTTTCTTTTAACCGCCGCAGTAGTATGAACTATAGCTTTTAGTTTCTCAGCCTCTTTGTTAGACCGATATTCCTGAATAAAACGTAAAAGTACACTAACTGAAATCATTATAGAGATTATTATTATATTAGTCCAATCTCTCTCTTCAGGTGTAACAAATAAGATATCAGTAAAAAAAGATACAATGGCTATAAATACGAGAATCCCTATAAATGGATTTATGAAAGATTCGAGAAGAAATATATACCAGGGGGTGGGTTTTTCATAAGTTACTACATTTGGACCGTAAACTTTAAGTCTTTTTTCAACTTCTTCTATTGTTAGACCATCCTTATCAGTTCCTAAACTCTTAAGCACGTCATCAATGTCTTTCTTTGCATAATCTATTAACTGCATAAGAGCTGAATAACTTGATTCGTTTTTTTTAATTTTTATCATTTTTTTACCTCCTTAAATATACATATTTAATAACTATTATTTTAAGAAAACATAGTATCCCATTGTGTTAAAATTTCTCCGGGAAGGGCATGGTAGTTCCCCAATTCAATCTCGTTAAATCCCCTTAGCCCCCGTAAATTTAACCTCTCATTCAGCTATTTCAAGATTAAATATAATAATGTGTCGTTACTATTTTGAAATGTCACATTTAATTCCTAATTTGAAATGTCACATTGAGAGGGTAACCTCCCTGTCCCTTCAGGGAGGTGAGAGCTTTTCGGGATAAATTGATTGAGCTTCATAACAGCCACATAAGTCATAAGAGCTTGAGGCAGATTTTAATAAAAAAGAGGGATTACATGAGACTAAAAGGAAGAGAAGAATTCATCGAAGAAGATGGAAAATAATCAAGGCTGGTTTACCTGTTCAGATGGATTTTTCTTTACATGCAAAGACCAAAGATATGACATTCCAAGCTTGGAATTACAGGAGACATTACTGAGCTGTATTAAAAATGTTTTTGTGGAAGCCCTTACGCTGCCGCCCTGAGGCGTCAGCCGAGGGGTCTCCCCGTGAGACGCCGTCCCGAACTCCCTTTTCTTTGTCATCCCGAACGAAGTGAAGGATGCCTCGCTATCGCTCGGCACGACGGAGTAGAGACTTTATTGAACAGCCCTTAGGAGACCTTACTGACAAACATCAAGAATGTGTCAGAATAAGAAAATCATTTAAGGGGTCAATTCTATAACAAGTTGGCGTCAGTATACATAAAACGGGTCGAGATTTACGGGTTTAAGTCCTTTCCTTATAAAACCGTTGTAGAATTGCATCCTGGGATTACAGCGATAGTAGGACCAAACGGGGCGGGGAAAAGCAACCTCCTTGATGCCATAAAATGGGTGCTTGGGGAAGGGAGCCCAAAGCGCCTCCGAGTTAAAGAGATGGCTGACCTTATCTTTTCTGGCGACCATGGACGAAAAGTTGACTTTGCAGAGGTTAAACTTGTTTTAGCTCATGAACCTCCTGTGTTAGAAAAGTTTAAGGACCTATCGGAGATAAGCATTGTTAGACGTTTCTATCGGGACGGAGAGGGCGAGTTTTTTATCAATCAAAAACCCTGTAGGCTAAGGGAGATTCAACTTCTTTTCCTTGAGCTTGGTATTAGCAATCAAGGTTATTCCATCATCGACCAAGGAGATATCACAAAATTCATCGAGCTTTCAGCTAAGGAAAGAAGAGTTTTTCTTGAAGATTTAGCTGGGGTTTCAAAGATTAAATTTGCCGAGGCTGAGATAACTAAAAACATAGAAAAGACAGAATTTAACCTCATTAGGATTAAAGACCTGCTTTTAGAAGTAGAACGTCAGTATTTAGCCCTAAGAGAGCAGGCAGAAAGGGCAGGGAAGTACTTAGAGATAAGAGGAAGGTATCTTATCCTATCACTTGCCTTAAACGAGGAAAGGGCTAAAAGGGTAGACACTGAATTAAGCGAGGTTCGGCAAAAGATAAAAAGTTTAGAGGAGAAAAAAGCTTCTTTAGAAAGAGAAATTGAAAGACTTGAGGCCCTGGAAAAGGAAGAGCAGATAATGATGTCTGAGCTTACATTAAAGCTAAAATCTTTGCAAGTAGAAAAGGCTAACTTAGAAGCTGAGCTAAATAGGCTCAATCAGAGCCTAAATAATTTCCTTCGAGAAGAGGCTGACCTTAAGGCTCGCATGGAGAGGGAAAGGATTCGCTTAAGTCATGAAGAAGAGAGAATAAAGAAAGTGGAAGCTGAAGAAGGCACAATTCAGAATGAGCTTTCGAAGCTTAACCAACAAAGAGATGAACTGCAAAGGCAAAAAGATGAAAAGAACAGGGCTTTAGCCGAGGGAAGAAAGGAGCTTGAAGCTAAAAAAGCTGAATTGGCAAAGCTTGATGCTTCATGGCAAGAGCTTTTGAGAAAAAGGGATAGACTTTACGAAAAAAAAGCTTTACTTGAGAGCCAAATAAAAAGCTTTGAGAAAGAGTTAACAAGGCTAAAAGAGGATGTTCTGACTTTAGAACAAAGGGATAGCTCCTATAAAGAAAGGTTGGCAAAGCTTAGGGAAGAAAGAAGAGGTCTGGAAGAAGCTTTGCTAAGAATAAGGCAAGAAATCAATCTTCTCAAAAACAAACAGGATGAGGTATCGTCAAACCTTTCAAGCTTAAGAGAGGAGATAATTTTAGTCTCCTCTCATGCTCAAAGATTGGCAAAAAACATAGAATTCCTTGATTCACTGCTTAAAAAAGAGGGAAAACCTGGGAAAATTGATCTCCCTCCGGAAAGGATCCTTGGATATAGGTTTAAAGACCTCTCTACAGAGGATATAAAGATTCTTGAGTTTGTGCTTGGTGATAGGCTTAAAGCCATCATCGTTAAAGATATAGACGAAATAAAAAATTTGGCCAAAAGTAGCGAGGAAAACCTCATTTTTATACTGGAAGAAGAGCTTAAAAGATACGACTTTTCCTTGTTCAAACATCACAAAGACACAGGGCTAATCATAAGCCCAGACGGATTCATCTATTTGATGAAGAAAGAAAAGAAGGGGCTATTTTCCTTGATTAAAGAAAAGGAAGAGCTTTCAGCAGAGTTAAAGGTTTGGCAAGAAAAAGAAAAGGAGCTTAAAGAGAGGCAAAAGAGCCTAATTTCAGAAAAGGAGGCAGTTTCTAACGAGATTAAAAAGCTTGAAGATAAGGTAAGGGAGCTTGAAAAAAGGTTAAACGCTCTTTTATTCATGGAAAGAGAGTTAGAAAAAGAAGCCTTAAAGATGGAAGAGAGAAGGCTTCGCCTAAGTGAAGAAAGGCAAAAATTGGAAGAAATGCACCGGAGAGCTCTTTCAGAAATGGGCATCATAGATCAGGAGTTAGAGGAGATACAAGCTAAACTAATAACCCTTGAGAAGCAAATAAAGGATAAGAAAAGAGAAGTAGAAAGCTTTGAAAAAGAATTTTTTAGCTTAAGAAAGAGCTTAGAAAGCCTTGAAAGAGATCTATTACAGTTTAACACGAGAATAGCTTACTTAAACGATAGGCTTAAAGCGCTAAAGGAAGAGAAACAAAGGGCGCTAAACGCTATGAAATCCTCAAAATTTAATCTTGAAAGGCAGGAAAGGGAGGCTTTGATCGTTTCAGAAAACTTAAAAACCCTTAAGGAGAAAAGGTTTAAGCTCGAAAAAGACCTTGAGGCTATAAGACTAACTTTGCAGGAAATTGAAGGAAAAAGAGATGAGCATGCTTCAAGAATAAAAGAATTGCAAGACCAAAGAAAAACTCATGAAAAGATGGTCCACAAGCTCACAGTAGAGATACACAATGCCACCCTTCGAGAAAAGGAGCTTGAGCTTCTTTTAGCAAAGTTAAACGATGAGATAAGGGGTCTTAAAGAAAGTTTGGCTTTTGATGGGTCAAACAGTTGTTCTTGCCTGCCCCTAACTTTTGATCCATCCTTTGACCTTGCTGAAGAGGTTTCAAGGCTTAGAGAGGAGCTAAAGAAGTTTGGAGATGTAAACCTTCACAGCATAAAAGAATTTGAAGCTATCGAGAAGCGCTATAAAGAGCTCCTTTCTCATAAGGAGGATTTAGAGGCAAGCCTTGCCAAGCTAAAAGAGGTTTTAAGGGAACTAAATGAGTCCGCTCGGTCAAAGCTTGTTGAAACTTTAGAAAAGGTAAACGAAAAAGCAAGGGAGATTTTTTTTGAGCTTTTTCCTTCAGCACAGGCTGAATTAGCGCTCGTAGGGGAAGACCCTCTAACCGCAGGGCTTGAGATTAGGATAAGGATCCCAAACAAAAATGTAAAAAGTATTAACATGCTCTCTGGTGGAGAGAAGGCTTTATGTGTTATCGGATTTTTATTTTCTTTTTACCTTGTGAATCCAAGCCCATTCTTGGTCTTAGATGAGGTTGATGCCCCCCTTGATGAAAAGAACGCTATAAAATTTGTAAAGCTGCTGAGGAGAATAACTAAAAATTCTCAGGTTCTTTTGATAACTCACAACCCTCAAGTAATGAAGGAAGTTGACCTTTTAATTGGGGTAACAATGGAAGAGAAAGGAATATCCAAAGTTCTTAAGCTTAACCTTCGCGAGTTTAAGGAGGATCATCAGCTCGAGGCAACTTCCCGGGCAAAAAAGGCTATCCTACCTTAAGAAACTATCTTCAAGGCTTGCCATGGCAATTTCTGTAAGAATTTCCGAAAGGACCTGTCTATCTGCTATGGTCATTTCTGTAAATTTTAAACCCATTTCCATAAATTTATCAACTTTGACCCAGCGAACCTCAGCTTTTGCTTTAAAATTATAAGTTTTGAACTTTATGAGAAGATAAACGATATCTCCCTGATTGAGCTCCGGAATGTCAAATAGTCTTACTCTTGCTCCTTCGGCGCTAAGGTCAACGAGCTCACCCTTATAAACTTTTCCATCTAAGGTGCCTATTCGTGTATCAGCATTTATTCTGTATCTTGTGTAAAAACGTTTATTTTGCATAAAATCTTCTCTTTATAGGTCTTCTAAAAACCTTTCGATCTTAGCCAATCTGTCCTTAAGGTCTACATAGCTTGCCTTCTCTTTGGCAACAACTTCTTCTGGGGCTTTCGTTAAAAACTCAGGGTTTGAAAGCTTTTTTTCAATCTGAGCTAATTTTAGTAAAATTTTTTCTTTTTCTTTTTGCAAGCGTTCTTTTTCTTTTAGAATATCAATATGACCGGTTAGATCAATATATACTTCACCGTTTGCTAAAATCACCGAAACTTCTCCTTTTTTCTTTTGTTTATCAGTTAAAAATTTGATTTCATCAATCCTTGCCAAAAATTTGATGATTTCTTGATGAATAGGCTCCAGAGTGAGTTCCTCTAAAAGCTTCTCTTCGGAAGACCTAAAATAACAAGGTAAGGCTCTTTGAGCTGAAAGGTTGTATTCCGATTTTATGTATCTTATGGCTTGAACAAGCTCGATCATAGTTTTTACTAATTTTTCATCATCATGAAACAACGAAAGATTTTTAGGGGTAGGATAGCTCTGAGATAAGAGGAACTTCCCATCATTTCCAGGAAGTTTGCTCCACAGCTCTTCGGTTATAAAGGGTATAAAGGGATGAAGAAGCTTTAAAACTTCGCCTAACACATAGTAAAGAACACCCTGAGTCTCTTTCCTAAAGCGCGGGTCTTTAAGATAAAGCTTTGAAATTTCTAAATACCAATCGCATAAGGTATCCCAAAGGAAATGGTAGGCAGACATGGCTGCCTGGTCAAACTCAAACTCTTCAAGCTTTTGACGAACTTCCGCTACAGTTTTGTCAAGCTCAACAAGGATCCATTTTGAGAAGGGAGGGAGGGCATCGAAATTAAAAAGTGGATGGGCTTCCTCAAAGTCTTCAAGGTTCATTAGGACAAAGCGAGAAGCGTTCCAGAGCTTGTTTAAGAAGTGTCTAAAGCCTTCAATGCGGGAGGTGGAAAGCTTGATGTCCCTTCCCTGAGCAGCAAGGGCAATAAGAGTAAAGCGTAGGGCATCTGCTCCATACTTTGCGATCATGTCCAAGGGGTCTATGACATTACCCTTGCTTTTACTCATCTTTTGCCCTTTCTCATCCCTTACCAGGGCATGGATGTAGACCTTTTCAAAGGGAACAGCTCCCATAAAATGAATCCCCATCATGATCATCCTTGCTACCCAGAAGAAGATGATGTCAAAGCTTGTGACAAGCACTGAGGTAGGATAGAAACGTTGAAGAAGTTCTGTCTTTTCAGGCCAGCCCATGGTGGAGAAGGGCCAAAGCGCTGAAGAAAACCAAGTATCAAGCACATCTTCATCCCTTTTTAAGCGAGTTCCCCCACACTTTGGACAGGTTAGGACTTCATCTTCTCTTGAAGCGATAGTTTCTCCGCAATCTTCGCAATACCAAATAGGGATCCTATGGCCCCACCAGATCTGCCTTGAAATGCACCAATCTTTTATGTTTTTCATCCAATCAAAGTAGAGGTTTTTCCAGTTCTCTGGATAAAACTTGATGAATTCATATTCAACCGCAGAAATTGCAGGCTGGGCAAGGGGCTTTGTCCGGACAAACCATTGTTTGGAAAGGAGAGGCTCAATAACCGTCCCACAGCGATAGCAGTGCCCGAGCACCACTTCATAATCCTCTTCCTTAAGAAGAAGTCCCTCTTTTTTCAAATCTTCAACCACTCTTTCCCTTGCGATAAACCTATCAAGTCCTTGATAAGGACCTGCTTCTGCAGTCATGTAGCCCTTTTCATCTATAACCTTGACAAAGGGAAGATTGTGCCTTTTGGCAATCTCAAAATCTGCAAAATCGTGAGCAGGGGTCACTTTTACAGCGCCGGTTCCAAATTCTGGGTCAACCGCTTTATCGGCAATGATGGGGATAAGCCTTCCGATGAGAGGAAGTCTCACCATTTTCCCTATTAAGGGCTTATACCTTTCGTCCTCTGGGTTGACTGCTACCGCAGTATCACCGAGCATGGTTTCTGGTCTTGTGGTAGCAACGACAATCTCTCCAGTGCCGGAAGCTAAAGGATAAACCAGATACCAGAGCTTTCCTGGCTTTGGCTCAAACTCCACCTCAAGGTCAGCAAGAGCGGTTTCACACCTTGGGCACCAGTTGATGATATAGTCTCCGCGATAGATTAGCCCCTCTTCATAGAGCCGACAAAAGACCTCCCGCACTGCTTTTGACAAGCCCTCATCCATGGTGAAGCGAAGATACTTCCAGCTACAGCTTGCCCCAAGCCTCTGGAGCTGTTTGATGATGGTGTTTCCATACTTTTCCTTCCACTGCCAAACCCTTTCTAAAAACTTCTCCCTTCCAAGGTCATGCCTTGAGAGCCCCTCCTTAGCTAATTCCCTTTCTACTACATTTTGAGTGGCAATACCCGCATGGTCAGTTCCTGGAAGCCAGAGGACATCAAAGCCGTCCATCCTCTTGTATCTTGCCAGCACATCTTGGATGGTGTTGTTTAAGGCATGTCCAATGTGAAGAGAACCCGTGACATTAGGAGGAGGTATGACTATCGAAAAGGGCTTCTTTGAGGGGTCAAAGGTAGGGTTGAACAGGTCAGAGTTAAGCCATCTTTCAAGCCATTTTTCTTCAATAGAATGTGGCTCATAGGCTTTATCAAGAGTTTCCTTCATCAAGCTTCACCCCTTTCTTCTAAGATTTGTGTGCCAAGCCCTTCATCTGTGAATAGTTCAATAATCAAGGAATGGGGAACCCTTCCGTCTATTATATGCACCTTTTTTACACCCTGAGAAATGGCTTTTATTGCGCTTTTAAGTTTGGGGATCATTCCTCCCCGGGCAACTCCGCTTGAGATTAGCTCTTCCACCTCAGAAACTTTTAAAGTAGAGATAAGCTTCCCCTCGGCATCTTTTACTCCCTCTACATCTGTCAAATAGATCAACTTTTCCGCCTGAAGGGCACCTGCTAAAGCTCCAGCCACAAGGTCAGCGTTCACATTGTAAGCCTGCCCATCCTCGCCAACGCCGACAGGTGCAATCACAGGAATAAAATCTCGCTCAAGGAGCGTAAACAAAACTTCAGGGTTAACCTTCTTAACCTTCCCAACCCGTCCAATGTCTATGATCTCTGGCGGTCTATCCTCTCCTGTATACTTGTAAATAGTCATCTTTTCTACTTGGATTAACTCTCCATCCCTTCCAGAAAGCCCAACCGCTCTGCCTCCCACTTGGTTAATCAGGCTAACGATCTGTTTGTTTACCGTCCCAACAAGGACCATCTCAACAACGTTCATCGTCTCTTCATCCGTAACCCTTTGCCCCTCTATGAAAACAGGCTTTAAGCCAAGGCGCTCCATCATTTGACTGATCTGGGGTCCGCCACCATGAACTATGACCGGCTTTATGCCTACATACTTCATAAGAACGATATCCTTGGCAAAGGCAAGCTTTAATTCTTCATCAACCATGGCATGCCCGCCATACTTTATGACCATAACCTTGCCATAAAAGTCCCGAAAATAAGGAAGGGCTGAGATTAAAATCTTAGCCTTATCTAAGATATCCATGGCTTACTCCTCGGGGATTAATAACCTTTACCAGAAGGCTGGTCCATGGGCGATGTAGCAGCGAATACCCTCTTCCTTAGCCCGTAGGGCATGCTCTTCACCTGGCAGGATCACAACCACATCCCCAGCTTTCACTTCCTTCCATTCTCCGTTTAGATAAACCTCCCCTCTTCCTTCAAGCACAAAGATGCTATCTACCTGAACATCATGCGTATGGATGGGAACCTCTACTTTTGGTGAAAGCTCTAAAACAATCAAGCTGAGGGTTGGGCTTTCCTCCTTTGAAAGGATGTATCCTATTCTCACACCAGGGATCTTAGGATGAGGCTTAAACTCAAGTTGAGACAATTTTTTTATAAAAGCCATTGCTCAAACCTCCTATTCAGGTTTTACAAGGTAGATGACTGAGGTTGGGAAGTTGTCGTAAACAAGCTCAAAGTAGCGTGGGTCGTATTGTCTAAGAATAAACATCCTGTTAAACAGGGTGTCTGCTTGTTGAGGAGGGAGAAGAAAGAGCCCAAATTTTCCCTCCCGTGTCCGGACAAGCTCAACCACATAGCCGTTTTCAAAAAAGTGTTTTGCCTTAAGCTCTTTTCCGTCATGAAAATAGAAATCTTTAATAGGAATTGTGCCGTTTTTTATGTTGATTATACCGTTTGTTAAATCTAAGATAGCATTATCAAGGTCAGCGCATTGGATAACATTTGGAGCTATCATTCTACAGTCCTGAGGTGAAACTATCTGTCCAAAGGTTCCTTCTTTTTTATTAAAATCATAGGAGCCAAAATAGTGGATCCAGCCAAACTTGGAGATTAAGTCATCGGTAAAGACGACATAGATGGGTGTGTTGATGGGCATATCAAACTTGCCAGCAAGTATATCTTCTACAATTGCGCTTGCCTTTTTACCCTCTTTAAGAAGCTTTGCTAAGCCTGTTAGCCCGTAGTTTGCGGAAAATGATATAACTCTCCATCCTTGCTCAGGGTTAGATACCGCAAAGCTTTTTGCAACAAGATAGGTTTTGGGACTTCCCTGACTACCTCCGTCGTGGATCGTAGCCCTTCTTGCGTAAAGCTGGAAGGCATACCCGTAATCCCACCAGGTCCAGATCACAGAGTTCTTCGGGGTGTTATGCTTTATCCAATCCATATCCTTGACAAGAAAGGAATGGATTTTCGGGGTGCTAACGGCAGAAACCGCTCCTCTTGAGGCAAAAATCAAGGCAAAAAAGAGGATTGTCCCTGTAAAAAAAAGGGCAAAGCTTCTTTTTCTTTCCTCTTCGAAGAGATTCATCATAGGGAGTAGTTTTTCAAAAAGGAGGTGCACGAGATAGCCAAGCCCAAGCCCTACAAAGGGAGAAAGATACATGGCAAACCTTGCGCCAGAGACGAAGGTAAGAAGCCCTATTCCAAAAAAGGGTATAAGGAAAAATAGGCTTCTAAAATGAAAGATGAAAAGGACGAAGGCACCGATTAAGCCCGCAACTCCAAAGGCTTTAGAGTAGGTTGCTGTGGCAAAAACTTCTTCAAAGGAGAGCCGTTGAAGCTCCGAGATCGATTGAAAGATGTTCGGAAAATCAGAAAAGAGCTTCTCAACGCTTGTCTGCTCCTTTAAACCAAAAACTAAAGTTTTTACTTGAAGATAGAGATGATAGGGTCCAGCGTAGAGATACCAAACTTGAGGGAGAATGAGTATGGCTAAGTATAAGTAGTCTTCTTTTTTAAAAGAAGAAAGCTTAAACCTCTTTTCCCACAAATAGTAAAGAATAAAAGTTAGCACTAAGACAAAGCAAAGGTTAGGATGACCATACCAGAGTTGATAGAAGATTAAAGTAAGCGAAGCAAGACTAACAAAGATTAGCTTTTTTCTTTGAGTTTGTGTGGCAAAGAATAGATAGAAAAGGAAAGCGATGAGGATAGGGAAGGTGAGGTTTAGGACATCGTGGTCAAGTCGCATAAGGTTAGTTCTGCCAAGATACATGGGTGCGGCAAGCATTACTATTCCACCAGCTAAACCCGCAAAAGGAAGGTTAAGCTTTTTTAGGTAGAAAAACACCGGAATAGCAGGCGAAATTGCCAAAAAGGGGATTAGATACCAAGTAAGCCAAGCAACGGATAACCCCGTTAGTTGAGATAAAAAATAAAATATATTACTAATAAAAGTGCCAGAAATTCCATACTTTGGCGCAAACTCTTCTTTATCAAATTTAGCTTGGGAGGAATTGTCTGGAAAAAACCTAAAGGGGTCGATTTTCCCAGGCCTATATAAACCTTCTTCCATGTCCTTTACAAGCCTGGCAAAGAAGAAAGAGTCATACTCGCTGTATAAGGGTTCACCTTTGTAGAAGAAAAGGTGTTCGTTTGCTTTCCAAAATTGTACATCGTCAAAACGTATGTAAAGACCAAAGACCAGGACCACTAAAAAAAGAAGGTAGTAGACTAAATTAGCCGAATTTATACGCAAGACCCATACCTCCTCGAGGATAGTCCCAACTTATGTTTAAAAAAGGGCAAGCAACCCGGCAGGACCCGCATTCAAGGCAAGCTTGATAAGCTACGATTATCCTTCCTTCCTCGCTTAGGCGATAGACATTAGCAGGACAAAAAAAGAGACAGGGCTTTGTTTCGCAGCGAAGGCAAGTCCCCTCATTCTTTATTTTAAGGTGAGCGTACTCTTCATCGACATAAAATTTTACGCTTGAAATTTTATCATCTATGTTCATGCCTAAGATTATAATCAAAAAGATTTGCCTTGCCAATTGGTCCCTTGAGGGGGAACTTGGTGGGTTCGGCATTGTTGTCAGAAAAGCTTTTAGAATTTATAATAAGAGCAATAAACGATTCCATTAATAAGGGGGAGGGTATGGCAGGACATTCCCATTGGGCGCAAATAAAAAGAAAAAAGGCTGCTCAAGATGCTAAGCGGGGCCAGCTTTTTACCAAGCTTGTTCGAGAGATCATTATAGCAGTGAAAACCGGGGGAAGTGGGGACCCTGATCTGAACCCTCGACTTAGAGCAGCCATTCAAGCAGCAAAGGCTGCCAACATGCCAAAGGAAAACATTGAACGAGCCATCAAAAAAGCCCTTGGTCAGGAGGAGGGCACTCATTACGAAGAGGCTGTGTTTGAGGGTTATGGTCCAGGGGGTGTAGCTATCCTTCTTACAGCGATAACAGACAACCGTAGAAGGACTGTCTCTGAGATTAGGCATCTTTTCAGCAAGTATGGCGGGAGCTTAGCCGAGCCGGGTGCTGTATCCTGGATCTTTGAGCATAAAGGTCTTATTGTTGTGAAAAGGGACAAAAACAGGGATGAGGAGTTGCTTGAGATAGCTATCGATAAAGGGGCTGAAGACACAAGGGAGTATGAGAGCGAGGTCGAGATTGTAACCTCTCCTTCAGACTTTGAAACCGTAAAAAAAGCCCTTGAGGATGCGGGGTTCGAAATTCTTTCAGCAAAGCTTACCATGGTCCCCAAAACAACCATCCCTATCCAGGATAAATCAACAGTAGATAGCTTGTTAAAACTTCTTGACGCCCTTGAAGACCACGACGATGTCCAGCAGGTCTACGCAAACTTTGACATACCTGAAAGCCTTATGGATAGTCTAAGTAAATGAAAATCCTTGGATTAGACCCGGGGGTCTTAAATTTTGGCTATGTCAAGGTGTTTGTCTCAACAAATAAGTTAGACCTTCTGGATTTTGGCACCCTCTCCCCCCCTCGTTCATATTCCTATTCAGAAAAACTTTTTTGGCTCTATCAAAATCTGACCAAACTTGTTGAGGATTTTAAGCCTGATTTTTTAGCCTGCGAGGAGTATTTGCCTCGAGTAAACCCTGAAAGCTCAGCCAAGGTTGCTCAAGCTCAAGCCTTGGTTCACCTTGCTTCAGCAAGCTTTAAAATACCCCTACGGACCTTTCATCCAAGCACCTGGAGAAGCTTACTCATAGGCACAACAAACGAAAACTTAGAGGCTTTAAAAGAAAGGCTCAAGCTTTTTGTGTCTGAGGAAACATTAGAAAGACTCGATGAGCATGCCCTTTCCGCACTCGGGATAAGCCTTTCTTTAGCTTTGGATATGGGGCTTATCTAAGATGTTCTATCTTCTCAAAGGGTATCCCTTAGAGTTTGTTCAGCCAAACAGGCTCATTCTTTCCTCTGGGGCTGTTGCCTGGGAGGTATTTCTCCCTCTGCGGACCTTTGAGCGCTTAAAGAGCCAGAACCCATCTCCAGAAATAACCCTTTTTGTTGCTGTCATGCTTGTTAAGGAGGAGTTTATTCAGGTCTTTGGTTTTGAAAGCAAAGAGGAAAGAGAATTTTTCTTAAAATTAAATAAGCTTTCCCGAGTTGGTCCAGTTTTAGCGCTAAACATCCTCTCTTATTACACTCCAGAGGATATAAAATGGATTGTGCTTGAAAGAAGAACTCATGACTTGGCAAAGGTCCCAGGAATAGGACAGAAAAAGGCAGAAAAACTAATCCTTGAGATAAAAGGTCTTTTTGAGAGGCTCACAAAGAAAGGAAAAACCTTGCCTGAACCTGTAGTAGATTTGCTATCCGAGGCTAAAGAATGCCTTATAAGCCTTGGGTTTTCAGCAAGGGTTGCCGAAGAAGTGCTTCTTAAGGTGTATACCGAAGGGGATTCTTTAGAAGAAATCTTGAAAAAAGCTTTAAAAGAGCTGGCTCCATTCCCATGTCCTGCCGAGCGTTAGCGAGGCATCGCGGCAAGTTGATGAACCGAAGAAGCTTTTTAAAGATTTTAACCTTGGGAAGTTTTGCCCTCTTAGGGCTTGCAAGCTTAAGGAGCCTCTTTCATTTAACTTCCCGTCCTCCAAGGCTTGTTTTCATCCCTTCAAACGAGCTTGAAAAGCTAAAGAACGGTCCTCTTTTCGGGGAAGACTACATCTTAGTTAAGGTGAGCGGAGAGGTCCTTGCCTTTAGCCGAAAATGTCCTCACTTAGGCTGTAAGCTAAACTTTGACCCAGTCCAAAATCTTATATCTTGCCCCTGCCATGGAAGTAAGTTTACCCTTCTGGGGAAATACATATCCGGTCCTGCTAAAAGGGATCTCTCTCGCTTAAACACTAAACCCTCAGACAAGGGTATTTCCCTTGCCTTACCTACCTAACCTACCTAAAAGACTCTACCCAGAGGTCGCCTATTTTTCAGCCTCATCTTTTTTGGTTTGCATCCTTTCTGGGATGGTTCTCTCTTTTCATTACTTTCCAGAGAAAGCCTTGCAAAGCCTTGTAACTCTTGAGGCAACAGTCCCTTTTGGAAGGTTCTTTCGGAGTCTTCATTACTTTTCAGCCCAAATAGCTCTCATAAGTCTTTTCCTTCATCTTTTGGACAGCCTAAGGCTAAAGGTCTATTTTCTTAAAAGCGGAGTAAGCTGGTTCTTTCTTGGTCTATCCCTCTTTGTTATGCTCTATCTTTGTTTTACCGGGTATCTCTTGCGAGGGGATGAAGTAGGGGAGCTTGCCGGGGCCATAGCAGACTCTTTGACTAAATCTTTTACTATCCTTGGTTTGGCTCTAAACAAGCTATTTTTTGCTATACCTGAGACGGGGCTCCATCGGGTTTATCTTTGGCATATTTTTCTTTCCTTTTTAACGGCTTGCGGAATATTCATCTTTCATGTGCCGTTTAAAAGGCTTATCCGGTTTCCCCAAGCAAGCTACGCCCTCGTTCCGGTTGTGCTTGCCCTCATTTACTACCCACCTTTAAAGCCCTTTGGCGAGGTCGAGGCAAGGGGACCTTGGTTTTTTGTTGGAGCTCAAAGCATGCTTAAAGTTTTTCCTCAAGAATTTGTCTTTTTATACCTTTTATTCTTTCCCTTTCTTTACCAAGCTTTTTCCTCATTCAGAAGACACGAAAAGCTAATTCTTGCAATCTTTATTTCCTATCTTTTAATCTATTTTGTATTTTCCTTTTTGTGGTTTGCTTTTCCATAACCCCCTCCACCTGGAGTATAGATGCTTATCTTTTCACCTTTTTTAACGCGAAGTGCTACTTTGCTTGGAAGAACTCTACGAGCTCCCTCTTTGATCAGATAGTTTATTCCCCGTTTTCCGGGTAAACCTCCGAAGAGCCCGTAGGGTCTTGTTTTTCTTCTATCGGTAAGGAGGCTTACTTCAAGGTCTTCAAGAAAGATGTAGGTTCGGATTAAGCCCGCTCCCCCAGGATATTTTCCCAGTCCTCCTGACCCTCGTCTTAAGGCATACTTTTCTATCCGCACAGGATAGATGTTTTCAAGGACTTCAATCGGGGTGTTCATGGTGTTAGTCATGTGGGTGTGAACACCAGAAAGACCGGGGAGCCCAAGCCTTCCCCCCATTCCACCCCCAATGGTCTCATAGTAAGCCCAAAGCTCGTTTCCAAAGGCGATGTTGTTCATGCTTCCGCAGGAGGCAGCTGGCACAAATTTGGGCATAAGCTCTGCTAAGGCACCAAGCAAAGCATCAACTATCCTCTGAGAAGTCTCCACATTTCCCGCTGACACCGGAGCAGGATACTCAGCGTTAACAAGGCTACCTTCAGGAGTTATAACTTCAATCCTCCTTAATATTCCTTCATTTATGGGATATTCTCCAAGGCGCGAAAGAAGAGAAAAGAACACATAATACACAGAAGATAGGGCCACAGCTCTTGGGGCATTAACCGGACCTTTAACCACTTTTGAGGTGCCAGTAAAATCAACCAAAACCCCTTCTTGAGAGACAGAAACTTCAACCCTTATCGGAATTTTTTCAGCAGAAAAGCCGTCATCATCAAGGTAGTCGGTAAAGCTTGCCTTTCCCTTTTGGCTAAAGCTCAAGAGCTTAAGAAAAGCCCTCTCGGAGTAGTTTTTTAGCTCATCAATTAGGGCAAGAACCTTTTCTTCTCCATGAGTTTGAAGGAGCTCAACAAGACGCCTTTCTCCTCTTTCTAAGCTTGCAAGCTGAGCCTTAAGGTCTCCTTCTCTCTCAACAGGGTTCCTAACCCTTTTTAAAAAGCTTTCCCAAAGCTCGGAGTTTAGCCTTCCTTCTTCTACGACTAAGCTTGGAGCTATTATCACTCCCTCCTCTTCTATGTGGGTGGTCGGAGCCATTGAGCCTGGGTATTTTCCGCCAACATCAGCATGATGAGCCCGAACAACTAAGAAAAACCTAAGGTTTCCTTGATAAAACACAGGCTTTACCACGGTTATGTCCGGAAGGTGTGTTCCCCCTTTATAAGGGTCGTTTGTGATGGCGATGTCTCCTTCCTTCCAGGGAAACAGGTCTTTAAGATGTTTCATCGTCTCGGGCATAGCTCCAAGATGAACCGGAATGTGGGATGCTTGGGCGCAAAGCTCTCCCTTTTCATCAAAGATGGCGCAAGAAAAATCGCACCTTTCGCGGATGTTTGGAGAAAAGGCTGAGCGCTTCAAGACTACTCCCATCTCTTCAGCAATCCCGGAGAGAAGCTGGTTTAGTATTTCAAGCTCAACAACCTTCATGCTTTTTTTTAGCTCCTCATAGGATAGCAAAAGATGGTTAGCCCGTCCTTTACTTCAGCTAAAAAGCCTTCTTCTACAAACAGGGTGGTATACCGCTCGATTATCAAGAGAGGTCCAAAGAGCTTATCTCCCTCCTTTAGCTCGTCCCAAGGGATAACTTTAAACTTTTTAGGACCTTCCTTCGTGTAGACCTCCTTTTCAAAAGGAGAAAAAACAAACTTTTGGCTTTCTACTTTTAGGTTTAAAGGTTCATCCTCCCCAGCCAGGCGAACCCTTACATTTATTACTTCTACTGGAAAATGCTCAAGGCAAAAGCCAAACTCATTTCTATGAGCCTCATGAAAGGCTGAAGCAAGGTCCTTTTGATAGGGCAAGCAAAGCTCGTAGCCCTGCCCCTTGTAGCGTAGGTCAAGAAAGACCTGAGCCTTCATGGAATTAACAACCTCTTTTGGCACCCCAAAAGATAAAACTTTTTCTAATGCAATTTTCTTTAAGCTTTCTATCTCGGTTTTTATTTTTTCTAAATTTTCTACAGGAAGGAGGACGGTTTTTGAAAAGTCAAACACTGGGCTTGCGGTGTAGAGCCCTAAGGCAGAAAAGGAGCTTGCAAGCTTTGGTGCAATAAAGCCTTGAAGATTTAGCTTTTTTGTTAGGTCGCAGGCATGAAGACCGCTTGCTCCGCCAAAGGCTAAGAGAAAATAGCTTGAGGGGTCAATACCCCTCTCAGTTGACACCTTTCTTAAAGCTCGAACCATGTTCGTGTTAACAATTTCTATCACGCCAAGAGCTGTCTCAAGAGGAGATAATCCTACCTTTTCTGCAAGCTTGGTTAAGGCGTTAAAAGACCTTTCAGGAAAAACCCGCATTTCTCCGCCAAGGAAAAACTCTGGAATTATCCTTCCAAGCACGAGGTTTGCATCCGTGACTGTAAAGTCGTTTCCCTTGCCGTAGCAAGCTGGTCCTGGGTCAGCTCCAGCGCTTATCGGACCAACTTTAAGAAGCCCCCCTTCATCAACCCAAGCAATCGACCCACCCCCAGCCCCCACCGTATGAATGTCTATGACTGGTATGCTCACCGGATAACCATCAAACTGATACTCTTTAGTGAAGGGAAGGGATGATTTTATAAGGCAAACATCCGTTGAGGTGCCACCCATGTCAAGGGTTATAACTCCGGCTATCCCAAAATACCTTGCTAAGCTTAAACCTGCCTTTGCTCCTCCTGCAGGTCCAGAAAGTATGGTCTGAACCGCTCGGTGCTTGGCAAGGGAGATAGGCATGTAGCCCCCATTTGATTGCTCAACAAAAACCCTCGTCTGAGGAAGCTTTTCTTCCAAGGTCTCAAGGTATCTTTTTAAAATAGGGCTTAAATAAGCGTTTATCGCAGTTGTTGCCGTCCTCTCATACTCTCTTATTTCGCAGAGGACCTCATGACTTAAGATTAAAAGAAGCTCCGAAGAAGCAGAAAGAGCCTTAGCAAGGCTTACTTCATGAACTGGATTTTTATAGCTATGAAGAAGGGATACCGCAACGCTTCTTACCCCTTTTCTTTTCACAAATTTTGAAACCCTTTTGACCTCTCTTTCTGTTAGAGGTTTTATCACCTCACCCTTTGCCGAGATCCTCTCATCCACTCCGATTATGTTTTCTTCTTTGACAAAGGGTCTAGGCTTTTCCACGAAAAAGTCGTAGACCTTCGGTCTTATCTGCCTTCCAATAAGGATGACATCTTCAAACCCTTTTGTGGTAATAAGGACAAAATCTTCTCCCTTTCTCTCAAGAAAGGCGTTTGTTGCAACCGTTGTTCCATGAATAAGAACTTCAGGCTTAATTCCAATTCTTTCTAAGCCTTGAAGGATGGCTTTTGCAGGATTGTCTGGCGTTGACGGAACCTTTAGGGTTTTAAGCTCACCCTCTTCTTCCCAGACAAAATCTGTAAAGGTACCTCCAGTGTCGACTCCAACCCTCATTTTCCGATGCAAAACCTGCTAAAAATGGTGTTAAGAAGGTCTTCTGTAGTGACCTCTCCTGTGATCTCTGAAAGAGAGGAGAGGGCACTTCTTAGACCAATGGCTATCAGCTCAGGCAAGGGTTCATTCTTTTCAAGCTCAGAGAGGGCAAGCTCAAGCCCCTCCTTTGCCTTAACCAAAGCTATTTTTTGCCTTAAATTCGGGGCTACCTCAGGCACCTCTCTAGAGCTTGTGGATAAAACCTTATCTGCAATAGCCTTTGACAACTCCTCAAGCCCTATTTCTTGGCTTGCCGAAATCTTAATAGGAGAAATCCCCCTTGATTTAGCAAAGGCTTCCCATTCAGAAATATAGTTTGGCATAAGGTCAATTTTATTTATCACAAAAAGATGGGGTAGGCATTTTATTTCTTTGTAGATGTTTTCTGTTTCTTCATCGGGTGGTGCTTCCGCTGAAACAAGAAAGACCACAAGGTCTGCTGACCTAACCTTTTGCCAAGCTCTTTCCACACCGACTTTCTCGATAGGGTCCTCCGTTTCCCTAAGTCCTGCTGTGTCAACAAGCCGGACAGGTAACCCACCTATGGTTGCCAATTCTTCAAGGAAATCCCTCGTTGTGCCTGGGATTGAGCTAACGATAGCCCGGTCTTCTTTGAGAAGCGCGTTTAAAAGAGAGGATTTTCCTACGTTTGGCTTTCCGGCTATTACTAAGGTTAGCCCCTCGCGAAAGACCTTCCCTTCTTCTTGAGCAGAGATGAGGCGCTCAATCTCAGCCATGACCTCCTCTTTTAACTTTTTTTTAAGCTGATGAGGGGCTAAGATTTCGAGGTCCTCTTCCGGAAAGTCAATCGCAGACTCTACATGGGCAAGCATCTCAAGGATAGCCTCTTTCAGGCGGTTTATGCGTTGAGAAAGTTTCCCTTCTAAAGCTTTCAAGGCAAGTTTTAAGGAGACCTCGCTTTTTGCCGAGATGATCTCCTCTATGGCTTCAGCCTGAGCAAGGTCTATCCTTCCGTTAAGAAAGGCTCTTAGCGTAAATTCGCCAGGCTCAGCAAGCCTTGCACCCATCCTTAAAACCAGCTCAAGGATCTTCTTTAGGTTTATGTATCCACTATGGGCATAGATTTCAACCACATCCTCCCGAGTGTAAGAATGGGGAGCCTTCATGTAAGCCACAAGGACCTCATCAAGCCTCTCCCCAGTTTCTGGGTCAACGATAAACCCATAGTAGAGTCTGCGGGGTTCAAAGTCTCGATGTGGTTTTGCAGGCTTAAAGATTGCTTGAAGAATAGATTTAGCCTCGTCTCCGCTGATTTTGATTACACCGATAGCCCCCCTCCCAGGAGGGGTAGCTATCGCGGCTATGGTGTCTTCAGTGGAGTATCTTGGGATCAACTTTAGGCTTGGGGCTTGACTTCAAGCTTTACCTTTCTTTCTTTTCCCTCACCTTCAAAGGTGTAAGAGATATCAGGATGTTCTCTCAAGACACGCTCAACGATCCGTTCTTCTCTTCTTGTTTTTACCCTCAAGGTGCGAGGTTTTTTATCCTCTTTTATCAGAGAAATAGCCCTCTGCAAAGCCCGCAAAAAGCGCCTCTCCCCCTCAAGGTCAATGCCCTCAGGTTTAAGATTAACCTTTGGTCCAACGCCGAGAGCTTTAGCAACAATTTTATTTGTTAAGAACTCTAAAGCGGAGATAGGCTCCCCGCCGTTTACCAAGAGATATCTCAAATCCTCTCCCGAAAGTATAAGGTCTACCTCCATCCTTGCCTGATTGAGGTTTGTTTTAAGGTCAATGTTTAGGTCTGCATTATGGAAGAGCTCTTTGAGAAAGAGGATAGCTCGGTTTGCCCTTTCGGATAAAACCCTTGCGGGCTTGATCCGAAAGTAAGCCTTTATCTTTTTGCTAGAAAGGATTCCGCCCTGGCTAACCTCCTCAATTGAAATTTCAAGGTCTTCGGGTAGGCAGGAAAGCTCTTCACAAGCCCTTTCTAAAAGCTGATCAAGACTTTTTCCCTCAAGAGAAAGACCTTTCTCCATGGCACCCCCTCGCCTTTAATTTTTTTTATTTTTTATACATCCTAAGGGTCAAAACCTGTTGCCCTATAGATAAAAGATTATTCACAAACCAATAAAGGACAAGCCCTGAGGGAAAGTTTACAAACAAAAAGGTGAAGAATATCGGAAGTATAAGCATAACCTTTTCTTGCACAGGGTCCATCGATGATGGCGTAAGCTTTTGTTGGATGAACATCGTAGCTCCCATGAGGATGGTTAGAAGAGGAATTCCACCAAGCCATGGAATCTCAAAGCTTCCAAGATAGAGCCTCTCAGGGGCTGATAAGTCGTCAATCCAGAGGATAAAGGGGGCATGCCGAAGCTCGATAGCCATAAGAAGCACTTTGTAGAAGGCAAAGAAGACGGGGATCTGGATCAAAATGGGTAGGCAGCCAGAGAAGGGGTTTATCTTATGGGTCCTATAGATGTTCATGATCTCCTTTTGTAAGGTTTGTGGGTCATCTTTATACTTATCCCTTAAGCGCTGGATTACCGGTTGAAGCTCCTGCATCTTCTTCATGCTTTTAAAGCTTATATGGTTCAAAGGATAGAAAAGGATGCGTATGAGGATGGTGACTAAGACTATCGCCCAACCGTAGTTGTGAGTAAAGTTATGCAAAAATTTAAGCAACCACAAAAGAGGCTTTGCTATGATGTCAAAAAAGCCGAAATACAGAGCCTTAGATAAAAGAGGATACTCCTTTCCCATTTCTTCGGATTTTTTAGGACCAAGGTAAAGCTTGAAGTTATAGGTGATTTTTTCGCCTGGGTTTAGAGTAAATTCCGGAGTCCAAAGGATGAATTCCTCTGAGTTTTCAAGCCTGCGAAAAGTAGCTCTAAAATTCCCTTGCTGCTCAGGGATGATAGCAGTCATAAAGTATACATCCATGTAGCCAATGTATTTAAGTGGTCCAACATACTCGGTAAGCGTATCCTTTAGCTCAACCTCGTTAAGATAGTTGGTGTAGTAGAAGGGTCCTTTAAAGACATACTGACTTCCTTTGACAAAGGGTGAAAAAAGCCCCCTTATAAGAAGTCGATCCTTAACAGGCTCATTCTTTAAATTTTTAAGCTCAACCGAGAGGTCAACGAAGTAATTATCCCCCTTGAAAGTAAAAACTTTAGTTAGGCTTAAGCCACCTTTTTCACCGGTGAGCACAACCCTTTCCCTTTCTCCTTTGTTCAAGGTCTTTTCCTCCGGTCCTTGATACTCCATTGGAATGTAGGCTATGCTTGGGTCGCCTGCTAAGTAGATTTCAAAGGGGTAAAAATTATGGGGCACAAGATTTACAGGTTCAGGCTTGTTCTTTTCCTTTCGGTAGTTTAAAAGCTTAAATTCTGTAAACCTTCCCCCAGAAGTATTAAGATTTGCTTCGTAGAGAGGAGTCTTAAGGGTTATCTTTTTTAACGACAAAACTGTTGAGCTTTTCTGCAATGCCTCTCCTGTCCTCATTGGTTCCTGAGGTTGAGTTGAGTTGGCTGTCCCATTCTGGGGGGGTTGAGGAGCTGGAAAAAACATTACTTGGAGGACTTGAAAGATGATTAAAACAAGAACAGACAAGATAATAGCCAAGATCACATTTCTTTCCATTAAATTCCTCCTTTTGTTTGCGAGGCTATAGATTTTTTATCCTTCAAGGGAGGAGGGTCGTATCCTCCTTCAAAGAAGGGATTGCACTTTAGAATCCGTTTCATTGCAAGATAGGAGCCTTTTATAACCCCCCATTCCTTGATGACTGAGTAGGCATAACTACTACATGAAGGATAGTAGCGACAGTGTATTCCAAAGATTTGACTGAGCATAGGAGATATGAACCTTTGATAAAGACTTATAGTTTTAAGGACAATGTTTTTAAGACTTTGCATTGGAGAACTCCTCGGAAAGGTTAGGTTTTAGCTTTGCTTCTAACTCCGGATACTTAAAGCTTAAAATTTTGGGGCTTGCAACTAGGATAAAGTCCGCTGAGGCAGGAAATATGTTCTCATTCCTTCGAAAAAACTCCCGCAGCAACCTTTTAGCTCTGTTTCTTTTTACAGCCTTACCAACTTTTCTGCTTGCTATCACAGCAAAACGCCTAATACCGAGACTATTGGGTAGAAAGATTATCAACAAAATATCCTCAAGCCAAATCTTTTTTCCTTCTTTAAACAATCTTTCAATTTCTTTTCTTTTAAGCTTTAGACGGTTGTTAGACGCCAGCGTCCTTTTCTCCTGCGGTTCTTTAATATTTTTCTACCAGAGCGGGTCTTCATCCTTGCACGGAAACCATGCCTTCTTTTAGCTTTAAGTCTGCTTGGTTGATAGGTCCTCTTTGGCATAAGAACCCTCCTTAAAGGATTTTAAGGATAAGCATCTAAGCTTTGCGACCCTAAAGTTTAGCATCTTCTAAGAAATTTTCCATAAGTTAAAATAATTTAACACCGCTTAAGGAGCTTGCTTATGAAAAAGATTAGCCCTCTTCTAAACCAAATATTGTTTGAAGTTTACGCTAACCTTTTAAAAAGAAAGAGCAAAGGTCTTTTCTTTCGTCCCTTTTGGAATAGACCTTCCTTTGACCTTAAATCTTATCTCCAAGCCCAGGGCTTTGTTGTCATCGCTGAGGTTAAAAGAGCAAGTCCTCTTAAGGGAGAACTTAGAGAAAACTTTAACCCCATTGAGCTTGCTTTATCTTATGAAAGAGGAGGGGCAAAAGCCATCTCGGTCATCACAGAGGAGGTCTTTTTCAACGGCTCCTTAGAGTATTTAGCTGCCGTAAGAACTGTGGTTAGCCTTCCCATCCTTAGGAAAGATTTCATTCTTGACCCAGTGCAGATAGAAGAAGCCAAAGCCTTTGGGGCAGACTTTGTTCTCCTAATTGCAGGAATCTTAAAAAAGGAGGAGCTTTCTGAGCTAATTTCCTATGCAAAAAGGCTTGGGCTTTCAAGCTTAGTTGAAGTTCACGATGAGGAGGATTTAGAAATCGCCTTGTCCTCCGGTGCCGAGGTTATTGGTATAAACAACCGAAATCTTTCAACCCTCAAGGTTAACCCAGAGCATTGCTTTAGACTGAAAACCCTCATTCCCTTCCGCATTCCTGTAATAGCTGAAAGTGGAATCGATAACCAAGAACAGATTAGACGGTTAAAAGCTGAGGGCTTTAGCGGGGCTTTAATCGGGACAGCCTTAGTAAGACACAAGAACCCTGAAGAATTTCTGCAGACCTTGCTTGCTTAGAGGGGCTTATAAAGTATAATTTTATCAAGGATAATATTTAGTCATGGGATACAAGTCATGGGATACAGACCAAACTTTGAGAAGGGTGGGGGCATACTTCCAGTCATCGTTCAGGATTATCAAACAGGGAAAGTTCTCATGCTCGGGTATGTTAACGAGGAAGCCTTTCAAAAAACGCTTGAAACCGGTTTAGTGCACTTCTACAGCCGTTCAAGAAACAAGCTTTGGTTAAAAGGGGAGACCTCGAAGCAGTATCTTTATCTGCGCGAGGTGTATGTAGACTGCGACGAGGATGCCATCCTCTTTAAGGTTGAGCCTGTTAGAGCTGTATGCCACGAAGGCTATCAAACCTGCTTTTATAGACGGCTTGAGGGTGATAACCTTGTCATAGTTGAGGAAAGATTAATCTCGCCGGAGGAGCTTTATGGAAAGAAAGCTTAAGTTTGGCATCCCAAAAGGGAGTTTAGAGAAGGCAACGATTGACCTATTTACGAGAGCAGGCTGGACTATAGAAGTCCATGCAAGGTCCTATTTTCCTGTTGTCGATGATGAGGAGCTATCCTTAGTCATTTGTCGCCCTCAAGAGATGAGTAGATATGTAGAGGCTGGCATCTTAGATGCTGGTATAACCGGTAAAGACTGGATCTTAGAGAACGATTCCAAAGTGGTCGTGGTCGAGGACCTTATCTACTCTAAGGCAAGCTTTAGACCGGCAAAATGGGTAATAGCGGTTAGGGGAGACTCTCCTATAAACCGCTTAGAAGATTTGCATGGTAAAAGAATAAGCACCGAGCTTGTCAACTACACTAAAAGGTTCTTTTCCGAACGAGGAATTCAAGTTGAAGTAAGCTATTCCTGGGGGGCAACTGAGGCAAAAGTTGTTCAGGGTCTCTGCGATGCCATTGTTGAGCTCACCGAGACAGGCTCAACTATCAAGGCTCATGGTTTAAGGATCATCTATGAGCTTATGGAAACCTATCCTCAGCTTATAGTTAATGAAGAGGCTTATAAAGATGACTGGAAAAGAAAGAAGGTGGAGCAGATAGCGGTCCTTCTTAAGGGGGCTTTAAACTCCCATAGAAAGGTAGGTCTTAAAATGAATGTTCCGGCAAAAAGTCTACCTAAGGTTATCGAGATCCTCCCAAGCATTACTTCTCCTACCGTTTCTCAGCTTTACGACCCCGATTGGTTTGCCCTTGAAGTCGTGGTTTCGGAAAAGCAAGTTCGGGACCTCGTTCCAAAGCTTCTTGAGCTTGGAGTTCAGGGTATCATAGAATATAGTCTAAACAAGGTTATTTAGAGGGATTAGCATGCAGAGGCTTCCCTTATCCTACATCAAACCAGGGATGAAGACTTTTGAAGAGGTTGTGGATGCCCAAGGGAGGGTCCTTTGTGGAAAAGGGATAGAAATTACTGAATCCATGATCCAGAAGTTTCAGGAGCTTGGAGTATCCTACATAACAGTCGAAGGGACACCGGTTAAACTCCCCTGGGAAAAGACCTTGGAAGAAGAGCTTGAGCTCCTAGAGAAAAGGTTTTCCGGGGTAAAAGATGAGTTTCTTTTGCATGTTAAGGATGTTTTAAAAGAGGTCTTGATGATGAAGCATTATTCAGGAGCCAAAAATGGCTGATCCTTCAGAGAAAAGAAGGGAAGTCAAAAGGAAGATCAAAAAGCTTGAAGGCTTGCCAACCCTTCCACCAATTGTCCAAAAGCTTAACGCCCTAATAGAGGATGAGAGGTCCTCTCTTTGCCAAATCGCAGACCTTATAGAAAAAGACCAGGTTATAACTACTAAGGTCCTTCGTTTGGCTAATTCCGCCTTCTACGGCTTTCCTCGCAAGGTATCCACGGTTCAGCAAGCCATGATGCTCCTCGGGATAAATGTCCTTAAGATCCTTATCATGACCTCATCTATCTTCGAGATAATCTCCAAGGAAGACGTTGGGCTTTGGGAGCATTCGGTTGGAGTTGCGGCCTGCGCTAAGATCCTTGCAGAAATGAAGGAAGTATCAGACCCGCAAGAGATAGCAACTGCTGGACTTTTACACGACCTAGGCAAAGTCGTTCAGATGATCGCCTTTAAAGAGGATTACGAAGAGGTGAAAAGGAAGGTAGTAGCCGGAGCCTCTCCCCTTCAGGCTGAGCTTGAGGTGTTTGGGATCGACCATGCTGAGATGGGTGCCTTTCTCATGCAGCAGTGGAACCTACCCGAGAGGCTTATAGAGATGGTGAATTCGCATCATGACCTCTCGCGTTCTAAGAAATATCGAAAGGAATCAGCCCTCCTTCATCTTGCTGACCTGTTAGTTCATGCTCGAGGATACGGAGAGACAACTTATGTTGGGCTTCCACCCTTTGATCTTAAAGCCTTAACCATCCTTAAGGTTGACCCGTCGGAAATTAAAGAAATCTACCTAAAGCTTGAACCAAGGTTGTATGAGCTAAAATTCTTTACTGAAGAGCTGAAAAGGGAGATGACTTGAGGTCAAAGAAGGAAAAGAAAGAAATCTTTCTTTTCCTACCAAGAAAAAAGCCTTTTACCGATTGGTCAAAGCTTTTAAAAAGAGATTTCAAGTTAAAGCATTTTTATAAGTCAAAGGACCTGCTTTCCTCCTTGCTTTTTTCGCCACCCCAGGCTATACTTTACTACTTTAATCGAGATAGAATAGCCTTTGAAACCCTTCTTCAACTTAAACAAAACTTTAACCTTGTTTCTTTGGCTATAATTTTAGTTCTTGAGGATGAGGACCTGGAAAAGCTATCCGATGACCGAATTTTAAGTCTCATTGATGACATAGTTCTAACAAGCTCAACCCCTTTAGAGCTAAAGATTAGGCTAAGTCTTTGCCTTTATCGGCTCACAAGGATTTCAGACAACAATCCCTTAACTGGGCTTCCAGGCAATGTATCCATCGAGCTTGCCATAAAAAAAGCCCTTGAGAGCGAAGTGCCCTTAGCCATCGGCTATGTTGACCTTGATAATTTCAAAGCCTACAATGATATTTATGGTTTTTCTGCCGGCGATGAGGTTATCAAGAATTTAGCAAGGATCCTGCAAACTACCATCTTTGAAAAGACCGGTAACGCTTTCTTAGGTCATATTGGAGGCGATGATTTTGTGTTTATCGTCCCCCTTTCCATGGCTGAAGAGATAAGCAAAGAGGTCATTCAAAAGTTTAACGCCCTTCTGCCCGCCTTTTTAAGCGAAGAAGACCTAAAAAGAGGCTATTTTATAGCTAAAGATAGGCAGGGAGTTTTAAGGGAGATTCCCCTCCTTTCCGTCTCCATAGCGCTTGTTCCTATTACTAAAGGAAAGTTTAAACATCCTGGAGAGGTTGCGGCAAGAGCTGCCCAAGTGAAATCCGTCGTCAAGAAAATGCCCGGTTCTAACTACTTTATTGACCGAAGGGCATAAGCCCTTCGGACCTTTGAGGACTCCATCTGGCGTAGGATTTCTTCTTGTTTCTCTTCAAGAAGCTTCCCAATGTATTCAACCAGAGCTAAACATTCCTTAGCCTCCTGTTCCCTACCTTTTAAAGCCTCCTCATACATTCTCCAATTTTCCAAGATTTCGGAATAAGCCTTTTCTGCAGTTTCAAAATCTGAGGAAAGAAGTGCAAGCTCAACCTTTTTAAGGCTATCTTTAAGGTTTAGGCTTTTAAGCCCTTCCAATGGCATAAAAAGCATCCCTTAGCTTTTCTAAGATTTCGATGGAGTCGCGAACGGGTTTTTCATCCCATCTGATGCTTGCCCTAATCAACTCTTCGATTAAGACTTCATAGATCTCGTTCAAATTCTTAGCTATTTCGCCTCCCTTCTCAAAGTTTAGGCAAGCTTTAAGATAACTGAGAATATCAACAACCTTGCTAAAGGCTTCAGCCCTGATTTTTACCCTTTTGACTTCATCTTCCTCGGATTCAGCCATCAAAATCTGCTTAAGGAGAGCGATCGCCCGGTTGTAAAGGAGCACAACATGAGTGGCAGGGTTTGCTGATAAAACCTCTTTTTCCAAGTATCTGGGCTGAGGTCTAACCATCTTTTTCCTCCCTGTTTTTTACATTACTTATCGGATGGAGGATAATTTTCTAAAATTTCTATTGTTTTCTCGCCTCGCTTAATCCTTTAACAAAGGATTCAAGCCTTGTCTTAAGGGTTTCGTTCTGGTTCATCAAGGCTTCGACCTTACTAAAGATAAGCCTAAGCTTTTTCTCCTCTTTGGTTAAAGATGCTCTAAGCTCCTCAGCCTTCTTATCAAGGCGAGAAATGGTTTGGTCTTCGGCATTTTTATAAGCTGTGAATGTCTTTGCAAGCCCTTCAAGGTAATTCGATAATCCCTCTTTGACAGAAGCCAGAGCCTTCTTCACATCTTCAACATTTCCTTGAGATACAAGCTGATCATAAGCTTCGCTTCTTAGCGCATACTTTCCATCGTCTCCGATGTTGATCAATCCTAACTCTTGCAAGGGTTTAGTTAGCCTAAAAAGGCTTGCCTTAATTTGGACCAAGGCGGAGTTGCCCTGAAAGAGCCCACCCTTTTCCGTCATGGGCTTTAAAAGGTCTAAAACCCCGTTTATCTTGTTTAAAAGGTCAGAAATTGCCTTCTTTCCTCCAGACAGGTCATCGTTTACGGTAAGGCTGACATAATCAGTTGAAGTCTTAAGGGCGGTAATGGTTAACCCTGGGAGGACATCTTTAAAGGTGTTTGTTGGGCTTGTAAGAATGCTGCCGCTTGGGAGCTCAAGCTGAGCGTTCTTTGCCTCTTGAAGAGTTGTTAAAGAGCCAAGGGGAGATGGCAAACTTCCTGAGGCTATCTCTATAACAGGACCCCCAGCAGATTCTTTTGTTGAAGCTCCAACATCCTTTTCCGCAAGGAGAAGCTTGTAGCTACTTCCGTCAAAAAATACGCTTGCCTGAACCCGGTTTTGAGATGAATTTATGGCGTTCACAAGGTCGTTAAGCTTGCCTCCAGAAAAGTTGATCGTAGTCTCCTCGTAAGCGGAGCCGCTTGTGTAATACCGCAGGGTAAAGGTTGCAGCTGAAAGCGTGTCCTCAAGGCTTGTGACCCCACCTGTAGAAAGCCTCATTTCCGCCTGCGAAAGCTGGTTCACCTTTACCTTTAAGGTAAGATTGGGGGTATTAGCGCTTGCTTGGGCTGAGATAACCGAACTATCAGATACTGAAACGCTTTTCCCTTGAAAGGGCTTATCGATGTTTAAGCTTGAGACAAAATCCTTTAGGTCTTTTATACCAGAAAGAAGGTTAGATATCGAGCTTGCTTTTGCTTGGTGTAAAGCCTTGTCTCGAGAGATCTTTTGGAGTTCCTTTTGTTTAGCTTGAGTTAAAGATTTAACAAAAGCGTCAACATCGAGAAGACCAGTGACATTGCTTAAGTAAAGTTCGTCAGCCATGGTTTATACCTCCTTTTTAAGGAAAAGCCCCTTTATATCGGGAACTTCTCCTTGATTTATCTTAGAGATAGGTTCTTTACCGCTAAAGACCCCATACTTTTCAAGAAAGGCGGTCAACGCCTTTTTAAACTTTAATATCTCTTCAAGAGGTATCTGTCTCACAACTTCTTTGGTCTCAAGGTCAATGATTTTAAAAACTGGTATCTTTAAATCTCTATCTATCTCTACTTTTAAGGCACGGTTAAGCCCGCTTAGCAGTTTGTTAAGTTCCTTGACCACCCCTTTAAGCTCGTTTTCTTTGAAGTTTTTGGGTTCCTCATTAAAAGGTGCTATTGAATTTGTTTTGTTTGATTTAGGATTTGCTTTGGTCTCATTGATTGAAGGGATATCAGTTGGCTGTAACTGTATAGATTTTTTTGCTGAAAGGGGAGTTTCATTTTCCTCGAATGTTGACCTAAGTAAAATTAGGTCAACTTTGTCGCTAATCTTCATCAGGAACTCATCCCCATTTTTGGTTATTAAATATATCGGAACTTTTAAAAAAAACTTTAATGTCCATTTTTAAATATCGCCCCGAACCCCCCCCATTTTATATCGCCCCGAGCGTCCATTTTTGTCGCCCCGAACATCCCTTTTTTTGTCGCCCCGAACGAAGTGAGGGGTCCCTCCGCGCTTACGCGCCTCGGGATGACACGGTGGGATGTCGCCCCGAACAACCCTTTTCATGTCGCCCCGCTCGCCCCCTTTTTTTGTCGCCCCGAACGAAGCGAGGGGTCCTCTTTTGTCCATTCCTCACATAAGAGATAACCCCTTGCTTCCCACGGCAAGACAATGTGAGGAGAGAGTTTCTCGCTACGCGAAAACAGACAAAAGCTTTGGCTTTCCCCGAGCGATGCGAGAAGCATCCTCGTTAGACAGACGGCGCTATGAACGAAGCGATGAATGCCTTGCTATCGTTTCTTTCGGCAGAGCAAGGCTAAATTGTTCCAGTCTATTAAAAAATTGGGGGCGAACGCCCCCAATGTCTTTACCTTAAAGAATTGGTAGATACCTTTGGATTTCGTATTCGGTAACCCTTATACGGTAGTCGTCCCATTCTGCTTCTTTTTCGATGATAAGCTGGTTGTAGATGTGCTCACCGAGGGCTTCTCTCAGGAGCTCGCTTTTCTTAGCGTACTCTATTGCTTCCTTTAAGCTTCCGGGTAGCTCTTCGATGCCAAGCGCTGCTCTCTCAGCTGGGGACATGTGGTAGACATCCTTTTCCACCGGTTCAGGAAGAGGATACTTCATCTCAATTCCTTTTAGTCCTGCGTGAAGCATGCAGGCAAAGGCAAGATAGGGGTTGCAGGCTGGGTCTGGGCTTCTAAGCTCAATCCTTGTAGCTTTTTCCTTTCCGGGCTTATACATAGGAACCCTAATCAAGGTTGAACGGTTTTTTCTTGCCCAGCAGATATAAACAGGTGCTTCATACCCAGGAACAAGCCTTTTGTAAGAGTTCACAGTTTGGTTTAAAACTAAAGTAATCTCTTTTATGTGTTTGAGAAGCCCCGCGATGTAGTGCTTTGCTACATCAGAAAGATGGTATGGGTCGTTTGCATCAAAGAAGGCGTTTTTATCATTGATAAAAAGGCTTTGATGGATGTGCATACCGCTTCCGTTTTGTCCAAAGATTGGCTTTGGCATAAAGGTTGCGTAAACGCCATACTTTCTTGCAATCTCTTTTATTGTTATTTTAGAAGTTATGACCTTGTCAGCCATTGATAGAGCATCATCATACCTTAAGTCAATTTCATGCTGAGAAGGGGCAACCTCATGGTGAGAGTATTCTACATAGATGCCAAGGCTTTCTAAAGCAAGGATAGTTTCTCTTCTTAAATCTTCAGCTGCATCCATTGGATAATCAAAGTATCCAACCGTATCAAGAATTTCCGGAGCTTTTTCAGATTTAAAGTAGAAAAACTCAAGCTCAGGACCAAGGTAAAAATGAGTAAAGCCCATCTTTTTCATCTTCTCTAAGGCTCTCTTTAAGGCATATCTTGGGTCGCCAGCATAGGGTTTCCCATCTGGGGTGTAGATATCACAGAACATCCGAGCAACAGCTTTTTCTTTGGGTCTCCAGGGAAGTATGGCAAAGGTTGTTGGGTCAGGGACAGCCAACATGTCCGATTCTTCAATCCTCTGGAAACCGCGAATGGATGAACCATCAAACCCCATTCCCTCTTCAAAGGCAGTTGGCAATTCATTTACATGGATGGCAAAGCTTTTCAGCTGTCCCAGGATGTCAACAAACCAAAGCCTAACGAAACGAACATCATACTTTTTGCAAAGTTCAAGCACATCCTTCTTATCCCTCGGTTTCTCCATAAAAACCTCCCTTTTTGTTTTAAAATTTGTTCGCTTATTCTAACAAGAAGTATGCCAATTTGCAAATAAAGAAAAGTCAAGGTTTGATAGGGCGAATATATGTAATGAACTTACAATTTTGTCTATTTTGTCCCAAAGTTGCACAAATTTGGTATAGTGTTATTTTAAAAACATGAACCCCTTTGAGAGAACCCAAGCTGAGCTAACTGCCCTTCTTGAAATCAGCAAGGTCCTGAACTCATCTTTTAACCTTATCGACAATTTGAACACCGCTTTGAAGTTGCTATCTGATTATCTTGATATGCAAAGGGGCACGGTCATCTTATACGATAAAACAGCTGGGGAGCTTAGGGTCGTTGCCGCATTTGGCTTAACTCCGTAGCAGATGGCAAGAGGTAGATACAAGGTAGGGTAGGGCATAGTAGGAAGGGTTTTTGAGACAGGGGAGCCGATTATCGTCCCCAACATCGGGAAAGAGCCTTTGTTTTTGAACCGAACGGGTGCCCCTATCGACAAAAACAACATCTCCTTTCTTTGCGTCCCCATCAAGCTTAATGAAGAAATCCTTGGAGTGCTCTCTGTTGACAGGATCTTTGATGAGAGCATATCCTTTGAAGAGGATTTACGCGTCCTTGGAGTTGTCTCAGTCCTTATTGCTCAGGCTATAAAGCTATATGAAACCTTTGAGAAGGAGCGTTCAAGAAGGGAGGAGCTTGAACAGGAGATAAAAGAAAGGTATCAGTTCCACAATCTTGTTTTCCGCAGCCAAGCGATGCGGGAGATAGTGAAGACTTGTATTAAGATCGCTAAGACGAGGTCTACGGTTTTGATCCGGGGAGAAAGCGGAACGGGAAAGGAGCTTTTAGCAAAAGCCATTCATATGAATAGCGACCGAAGCGATAAACCCTTCGTAGCCATAAACTGTGCCGCCATTCCAGATACCCTGCTTGAGGCTGAGCTCTTTGGGTTTGAAAAGGGGGCTTTTACCTCAGCCTTTGCTGCAAAGCCAGGAAAAATTGAGTTAGCCCACGGGGGGACGCTTTTTCTTGATGAAGTGGGCGACATGCCTTTATCCCTTCAGGTAAAACTTCTCCGCTTTCTTCAAGATCAGACCATCGAAAGGCTTGGTAGCACAAAACCTATAAAGGTTGATGTAAGGGTAATCTGCGCCACAAACAGACCCTTGGAAAAGCTTATACAAGAAGGCAAATTCCGCGAGGACCTTTACTTTCGTCTAAATGTCGTTCCTATTTTTATCCCCCCACTAAGGGAAAGAAAGGAAGATATACCGGTTCTTGTCGAGCACTTCCTCAAGAGGTTTAATGAGCTTTATCAGAAGAGGGTTAGGCTTAGCCCTAAAACCATGGAAATACTTCTTGAGTATCCCTTCCCAGGAAACATTAGGGAGCTTGAAAATCTTATAGAAAGGCTTGTTCTCCTTGCTGAAGGGGAGGTCATCGAGCCCAAGGACATGCCTTTTGAGATGTTTGAAGGAGATGTTTATAAGAGGGTTCAGGATACCCAAAAGCCCTTTCGGGAAACCTTACAGGACTTGGAGAAGGAGAGGATCCTTAAGGCTCTCATCGAATGCAACTTCAATCAATCAAAGGCTGCAAAAAAGCTTGGCTTCACAAGGAGACAGCTTAGCTACCGCATCGAAAAATACAATTTAAAGGCAGAACTGCTAAGAAGGTTTAGTTAAACTTAATCGATTGCTCGTTGCCATGAGCCTTTCAGCTTGAGCCCATTATGTAAGCCCCATCCTCTTTATTTTGTCAGCCCGAACCCCCTTTTTTGTCGCCCCGCACGCCCCTTTTTTGTCGCCCCGAGCCACCCCTTTTTGTCGCCACGAGCGTTAGCGAGGGGTCTCCTCTCTACCTGTCACCCCGAGCGCAGCGAGGGGTCTCCTCTCAAGTATGTTGACTCTTTTAAACAGCCTGCTTCCCCCTTGACTTTTTTACAAATCGTGTATAATGATTATTATAAGTTATTTGATTTGTAAAACCCCCTTTGCTCTTTGACAACTGAATAAGGTAGTAGGGCAGGGCAGGTTTTAAAAAATTGTCAAATTTTAAATACGGGGATATTGCGTTCGCGTTAAGGGGTCGTGTAGATATATATATCTATAATTAAACAATTTTGCCGTCCCCTGGAAGGCTGATTTAGAAAGGCTTTGAAGTGTAGAGAAATTCACCAGTAAATTGCAACTCATTTTCAGCGGAAATTGGCAAAAAGGGCTAATTTTCATTCCTCAAATTAAGTCATTTTTAATTACTTTCCCTTGCTCTGGAGGGCTGAATTAGTAAGCCCTCGGAAGGGGTCATTTTTAAAAAATCCTATTGTGAATAAAAGCACAATAAAGAATTTACAAGGCTTCCGAGCTTTTAGGGTCGAAACCTGCCCTACTTAAAAAGGGATTGCGACACTCCTTAGAATACTGACACGCCACCCTCAACTCATGCGTCGAAACCTGCCCTACTTAAAAAGGGATTGCGACACTCTTTTGCTTTTTCAATCATCTTATTTTTACTTACAATGTCGAAACCTGCCCTACTTAAAAAGGGATTGCGACTCAGGTTTTCCATTATCCGTATAGCAAGTCTTAAACTTCCGTCGAAACCTGCCCTACTTAAAAAGGGATTGCGACAATTCATCGATATTAAAGCTTGCGGTCAAGGACTTTTAAATGTCGAAACCTGCCCTACTTAAAAAGGGATTGCGACTTTTCCAATATCTGGTTTTAATGTTCTTGAGACTTGTATCGTCGAAACCTGCCCTACTTAAAAAGGGATTGCGACACTATCAGAGGTGCCTGAGATAAACTCAGACACCTCTGGTCTAAACCTGCCCTACTTAAAAAGGGATTGCGACCATCTTTAAAGCCCTCTCAAACATACCTCCACCTCCTCACGTCGAAACCTGCCCTACTTAAAAAGGGATTGCGACTCAATTTTCATTTCTCACCCCTTCCCCTACAAAATTGTCGAAACCTGCCCTACTTAAAAAGGGATTGCGACAAGGCCAAGCCCCTAAAACAAGGCAAGGCAAGGCTAACTGGGTCGAAACCTGCCCTACTTAAAAAGGGATTGCGACAGAATTTAAAATTCTTCAAAAGTTGCTTTCCAATATCGTCGAAACCTGCCCTACTTAAAAAGGGATTGCGACTTTTTGTTTTTTGTATCTTGACTTTTTTGCAATAATACTTAGTCGAAACCTGCCCTACTTAAAAAGGGATTGCGACCTCTCTATCTTCCCATCCCTCCATACAAGCCTTGCCACATAGTCGAAACCTGCCCTACTTAAAAAGGGATTGCGACGAGGTATCCTAATAATTGTTAACCCTTGCCCTAAAACTCGTCGAAACCTGCCCTACTTAAAAAGGGATTGCGACAATCGAATAGCTCAAGAATTGTTTGTAGTTCTTCTTTATTTTTGTCGAAACCTGCCCTACTTAAAAAGGGATTGCGACCAACAACTATCCTTACTTTTTCTTCCCTTTTTTCTTGTGTCGAAACCTGCCCTACTTAAAAAGGGATTGCGACGCGTTTTTTCTTGCAACATTCTAAAAGCAATAATTCTTGTCGAAACCTGCCCTACTTAAAAAGGGATTGCGACCATAAAGTCCATCTTCTACTAACACTACCGCTCGGCGAGTCGAAACCTGCCCTACTTAAAAAGGGATTGCGACTTACATACATGTACCTCAGGGGTCCCATACTCTTCTATGTCGAAACCTGCCCTACTTAAAAAGGGATTGCGACCACAAAATCTGCGATGCCTGCGATGCCTCCACTCTGAGTCGAAACCTGCCCTACTTAAAAAGGGATTGCGACAAGCATGTAAGATAAACATGTTGTGGTAGCACAGATGTGTCGAAACCTGCCCTACTTAAAAAGGGATTGCGACCTTCCTCGGAGAGGATCGGACTCTCCGAGGAAGATATTGTCGAAACCTGCCCTACTTAAAAAGGGATTGCGACAATCCTTTGTGAATTAATCCATCCCTTACCAATTGTCGAAACCTGCCCTACTTAAAAAGGGATTGCGACCATCCTCACCTACTGACACCCTCACCGTCCGCATCCTCGTCGAAACCTGCCCTACTTAAAAAGGGATTGCGACCCTTTGCGTCTTCCGTGTATTACATACCAAAGATACTGTCGAAACCTGCCCTACTTAAAAAGGGATTGCGACGAGCATCTCGCCTCTTTCAACTTGCCTTTACATTTATTGTCGAAACCTGCCCTACTTAAAAAGGGATTGCGACTTGCAAATTCCACAAAATCTGCGATGCCTCGCACACTCGTCGAAACCTGCCCTACTTAAAAAGGGATTGCGACACATGAACTCTCTACCGCACATCGAGCATCTTGCCTCTGTGTCGAAACCTGCCCTACTTAAAAAGGGATTGCGACTTGCTTTAATACATAATATAAGAACAGATAGGATATAAAGTCGAAACCTGCCCTACTTAAAAAGGGATTGCGACCCCTCACAAACTAACTCTTCCTGTAATTCAACTGAAACGTCGAAACCTGCCCTACTTAAAAAGGGATTGCGACCAAAATACATCATAACCAAACGAATTAACAGAGCTAATAGTCGAAACCTGCCCTACTTAAAAAGGGATTGCGACATATAAAACCTCCCTCCTAAGCCCCTGGAGGGATTTGAAGTCGAAACCTGCCCTACTTAAAAAGGGATTGCGACTCTCACATTTTGCCTCTTGCAACTTGCCTTCACATTTATTAGTCGAAACCTGCCCTACTTAAAAAGGGATTGCGACGTAGGACGGGCCTTTATCTTTTTACTTGCTTTCTATAAAGTCGAAACCTGCCCTACTTAAAAAGGGATTGCGACTTGATCAGGAAAACAACCCAACTCGTTAACAAAACATTGTCGAAACCTGCCCTACTTAAAAAGGGATTGCGACATCTCAATACCCCCTACTCATTCAAAATCTGAAGTAATAGTCGAAACCTGCCCTACTTAAAAAGGGATTGCGACGTGGAGTAGAAATGCACAACAAATAGCACAACAAAAAAGGTCGAAACCTGCCCTACTTAAAAAGGGATTGCGACTTAGCAACCCCCAGACTTTATCCATAACCCCACCTCCTCCTTGTCGAAACCTGCCCTACTTAAAAAGGGATTGCGACATCATTAAAAATCGACTCTTGTATCAAAAACCTAATTTGTCGAAACCTGCCCTACTTAAAAAGGGATTGCGACTATCATAACAAGATCATCTTTGATAATCTTATACTGTTCTTGTCGAAACCTGCCCTACTTAAAAAGGGATTGCGACATCTTTTTTTCGCATTTTTTAACCTCCTTTTTTTTAAGTCGAAACCTGCCCTACTTAAAAAGGGATTGCGACTTTATTATGCATACTCTCTTTCTGCCTTTTCTATTATTGTCGAAACCTGCCCAACTTAAAAAGGGATTGCGACTTCTTTTGAACCCCCTATATCTTAGGGGCACTTTAAGGTCGAAACCTGCCCTACTTAAAAAGGGATTGCGACTTCCCATAGCTCCCTCCATACCTCCACCTCCTTTTTTTTAAGTCGAAACCTGCCCTACTTAAAAAGGGATTGCGACATTTTCCTTTTCCTATTCTTCTTTAATCAAATCTATTAAGTCGAAACCTGCCCTACTTAAAAAGGGATTGCGACATAGATCGTGTCTTTAAATTTCCGATACCATCTCCAAGGTCGAAACCTGCCCTACTTAAAAAGGGATTGCGACTCTGGCGTGAAAACACGCCAGCCTTGACTTCCTTAAGTCGAAACCTGCCCTACTTAAAAAGGGATTGCGACAAATCTATTTATCTTACGTTTGATGGCTTGGTAATATATTGATTTAAACATGAAAAAATAGACAAGAAGTCTCAAGTTTTCGAATGGGAAGGTCTACATTAATGGGGTAGAAGTATTTTGGAGTTATGCTAAGGAAAGATTTTATAAGTTTCTCGGGGTAAGCAGAGAGTATTTTGTGTATTGTTTGAAGGAGCTTGAATTCAGGTATAATTTTAGGGCTAACTTAGGTGAAATCTTGTATAATGTGCTTGGTGGAATAAAATGAGCAATTACCTATTCTTTTATTCCCCCTTAAAATATCCCACAAATTGCTTAGTTTAACTATACCTAAAAATTTTGCTTCAGTAGGAACAATTATTCCATCGCTTGCAAAAAGTGAATTTAAAGTCAGTAAAGACAAACTTGGAGGGGTATCTATAATGATAACATCGTAAAGCTCTCTAATTTTAGAGAGCCCCTTTAAAAGTCTATATTCTCTTGCAACAACTCCTGAAAGCTCTTGTTCTATTTTTGCAAGCTTTAAATTTGAGAAAACTAAATCAAAATCTTTAAGTTTTAAAGGTTGAATATCTTTTCCCAAAAGTAAATCATAACTTGTAGAATTATCTGGTAAATTTTTTAAAAAGATGATGCTTAAATTTGCTTGTGGATCAACATCAACTCCTAAGACTTTTAAATTTTTCTTTGGTAAAAATGACAAAAGAATAGCTGAAATTGTAGTTTTTCCAACTTCGCCTTTCTGGTTAACTATCGCAATTGTTTTCACAATTAAATATTTAAAATAGTTAAATTTTTGAGATTAAATTTTATTTAAATTTTTAAAATAGACAAAATGTTTAAATAGCTTAAATTTTTAAAAAAAATAACAAAATTATAACTATTTTAAAATATCACACTTAATTACTAATTTTAAATCTCACCTTGGTAAAAAATTTTCTAGTTTTTATCTATGACAATCTATTTGAAATTATCTAACCTTTAATCCTTCATCAATGTGTTTTATAAATGGAGAAACAAAAAGTTCAATCACCCTTCTTTTACCAATGTTTATTTCTGCAAGAACGCTCATCCCAGGCTTTATTTTATAAATCTTTCCGTCTTTAGTTTTTAATTCTGTAGAATCTAATTTTATATAAACAGGATATCCATCAATTCCCAATTCTTTATCCTCTATACTAAAAGGACTTACAGTCTTTACTTCTCCTTTAAGAGTTCCATATTTTTGAAAATCGTAAGTATCTACTTTAATAACGCACTTTTGGCCTTCTTTAACAAATCCTATATCTTTATTTAAAACTATTGCTCTTATTATCAAGGGAGTATTTTCAGGAACTATACTAATAAGGGGTTGCCCTGGTGTTACAACACCTCCTACAGTTTTTACAGCAAGTAAATGAACGTATCCATTTACCGGTGAAGTTATAAATTTTTTACTTTTTTTAAATCGAATGCTTGTAATATCAGAAGAAAGCAAGCGTTCTTTTTCGTAAGAATTTGCCATTTCTAAAAGAAGTTTTTCGTTAAAACTGTTTTTAAAAGTTTCAATCTCGTGTTTTAATCTCTCCAGTCTTATCAAATTTTCTTTAATTTGATTTTCTCTTAAATCTATTTCTCTCTCTAAATTAACCTTTTCTTTTAATTTTTCTCTATATCTATTTTCAGGAATTGCCCCTATTTCAGAAAGAACTTTATATCGTTTTTCTTCCTCTAGAACTAATGATAAAATACTTTTTAATTTGTTAATTTCATCCTTAGTCGCATCTATCAATGTTTGCACTTCTTCCATCTCTTTTTGTTTCTGTTTTAAAGTTTCTAAATAATAGTCTTTTTGAGATTTATAAAGTGCCAATTGAAGAGCTGAAATTTCATGATCTTGAGAAGGTTTAAAATCTTTTTCTGTAAGTAAAGATTGTACCCTCTGTTTTGTAAGAGAGTGAAAGCTTAATAATCTTCCTTTCTCTTGAATATCAGAAATTTCAACTGTAGGATCAATTTCAATTAGAATATCTCCCTCTTTAACAAAGTCTCCTTCTTTTACTATTATCCTCTTTACAATTCCTGTTTCCAAAGGTTGTAGAACTTTTACATCTCCATCAGGAATTACTTTACCTCTTGCAGAAACAATAATGTCAATTTTAAAAATATATAAAGCTATTACGGCTATAACAATTAATAAAAAGACACTCCATAAAATAATTCTTCCAAGAGGATTAACTGGTTTTTCTTCAATTTCTGCTAATATAGGCTTAAATTCATGATAGTCTTTCATAATAATCCTTGCTGGTTATATAAATAAGCGTATAGTCCCTTATTCCTCAATAAAATATCATGGGTTCCTATTTCAACTAATGTTCCTTTATCAATTACCAAAATAAGATCACATTCTTTCATAAAGGATAGTCTATGGGAGATAAACAAAATTGTTAATTTCCCTTTTAATTTCCTTACAGTTTCGTATATTAATTTTTCAGATTCGTAATCTAAAGCACTTGTTGCTTCATCTAAGATTAAAATCCTGGGTTTTAAAATTAATGCTCGTGCAATTGCAATTCTTTGTTTTTGTCCTCCAGAAAGCGATTCTCCCCGTTCTTCTATCAAGGTATCGTATCCTAAAGGCATTTCAGTGATAAATTCATGAGCACCAGCAAGCTTAGCTGCACTTATTATCTCTTCCATTGTAGCTTGGGGTTTTGCTATAGCTATATTTTCTTTAACTGTTCCATTAAAAAGAAAATTTTCTTGTAAAACAACACCTATTTTACTTCTTAAGAAAAGTGGGTCAATCTGTTTTATATCAACGCCATCTATTAATATAGTTCCTTCAGTTGGTAAATATAATCTTTGGATCAATTTCCCAATAGTGCTTTTTCCTGAACCGCTTCTACCGACAATTCCAACAAGCATCCCTGGTTCTATTTTAAAACTTATATTTTTTAACACTTCTGGCAAGTCAATGGAGTATTTAAAACTCACGTTTTTAAAAATAATTTCTCCTCTTATATCTGAAAGTTTAATAGCTCCTCCAGAAACTTCCGCAGGAGTATTTATAATATCTCCAAGTCTTTCAAGAGATAGTTTTGCTTGCTGAAAGTCCTGCCACATATGGACAAGTCTTAAAATCGGCATAGTTAACTGTGCTGCAAACATTTGAAAAGCAATAAGTTGACCTATGGTAAGTTTATTTTCAAATACCTGGCTCACACCAAGATAGATAACTATAAGAATCATAAGCTTCTGTAAGGTTTGAGAAACACTAAAAACTGCATTAGCAAGATTTGAAAGTTTAAAGGAAGAAAGAATATATTGTCCCAAATGATCCTCCCAGTTTTTTATTATTTTTCCTTCAATTGCTAATGCTTTCACTGTTTGAATCCCAGTAATTGATTCAACCAAAAAAGCATGCATATGTGCTCCCTTTTGGAATCGTTCATCTAATCTCTGTTTAATAAAAGATGTGCTAAAAAATGAAATTAAGGCTACAATTCCCGTAAAAGTCAGTACAATTATTGTTAATAATGTACTATAAATCAACATCATAACTATAAACACAACAGAAAAAATTGTATCAAGCAAAAGTGTTAGAGAGATACTGGTCATAAATTGTCTTAAATTTTCAAGTTCTCTTATTCTTGCAATTATGCTTCCCACCCTTCTTGTTTCAAAGTATCTAAAGGGTAATGAAAGCAAATGCCTGTAAACCTTTGCTCCAAGGCTTGCATCAATTTTATTTGCAGTATAATAAAATAAATAATTCCTCATAAAATTAAGTAAACCATCAAAAAGTATAACAACTAAAAAAGCTAAACCAACTACTTGAAGAGTTGAGACTGCGTAATGAGGCAAGACCTTATCAACGATAATCTGAATAAAAAGGGGAGTAACCAGAGCAAAAATCTGAATGAATAAAGAGGCTAAAATTGCTTCAGAGAAAGTACTTTTATGTTTAATAAATTCATTAAAAAGCCACTTAAAATTAAGATAAAATTTAGTTTGTTTAAATTTAGGATAAAGAACTATAGCTTCATATCCCCATAATTTGAGAAATTCTTCCGGTTGTGTCTGCATCAGCTTTTTCTCAAGACAGTCAAAATAGAGAATTTTATCATCTTTCACCCCTAATAAGACACTGTATAAGTTATTTTTAAAGACTATTATCATCGGAAATGGATATTTCTGGATTTCTTGAAGGGATTTAAATTTTTTATATTTTGCTTTAAAGCCGTGATCTTTTAAAATTCTTAAAATTTCAGGAATAGAGGGGTCTTCTTCAATAAAGTATCTCTTTCTTACACTTTCAATATCTAAGGAAACTGCATAAAATTTAGAAATAAGTTCAATGCTTATAAGAGCAGTATTCTTCATAAGCATGAGATTTTCCGTTTATTTCAATTTCAAGCTTCTTTTCTAAATTGGCAAGGGAATTTTCAGTGACTTTCATATCCCTTTGAATTGAAGCTATATCCTTTTTTGCTTCTAAAATTTCTAATTTGCTTTTTTCTCCAAGAGTATAAGCTTTTTCAGTAATATCTAAAATTTTTTGGTAATATTTCATAAGATTTTCATACCTTTTTAAAGTGTTTTTAAGCTCTGTATAACTTAAATAAAAACTTTGGATTTCTCTAAATTTTTCTTGTTTTACTTGTCTTATCCTTTCTTCTTGTTTTTTTAATTCAAGAAGAGCCTTTTGTTTTTCAAAATATAAGCGACCTCCATCAAAAATTGGCATAGTAAGGAATATTCCGGCGGTTAAAGCTGTTTTTTGAAGATTATTGAGTGATCCTCTAAAACTATAATAACTACTACCATAAAGGTCATATCTTGTATAAAGAACAACATCGGGCAAAAAATTTCGCTTTGCTATGTTTAACCTTTCTTCGAGAGCTTCTTTTTGCTTTAATTGAGCTTTAAATTCCGGAAAAGTTTCTATATTTGGTTCAGTAAAATTAAAATTGTCTTTTAATTCAATCTCTTGAAAAGTATCTTCAAGGCTGAATTTTTTACCTGTTAACTCAGAAATTCTTAAAAGTGCTATACTAAACTGTCTTTTTAACTCGGCTTGTTCCTTAAGCATAGCCTCAATCTCAGCTTCTGTTTTTAAAAGCGCTTCATAAGAAATTTCCCCTTTTTCATACATCGATCTTTTCAAAGATTGGATTTCTTTCAACTGATTAAGTATCATGTTGCTATAGTTAAGCTTTATTTGTGTTTCTATTAACGCAGAATATGCATCTAATACATCTTTGATTAATCTTTTTAATTCAGTTTGACAATCATAAATGGAGTATTCTTTTAATTTTTCATAATAACTAATTTCAGGTAGTTTTTTATACCAGTTTGATAAATAATATTCTCCTGTTAAATAGATTGCTGTTCTCCACTCATCAGGCTGTCCCCCTATAACCTGTCCTCCTACTGTTATAAAACCTTTTGTAGGAGTAAGGTTTTCAAACTTTTCAATTCTATTGCCAAGAGAAATCTGTGGTAAAATGTTTGCGTAGGATTGTTTATAACTTATAGATGAGATTTCTATATCATAAGATTTAGCCTTCAAAATCGGAGAATTTTCAATCGCTAATTTTAAGATTTTTTCATAAGTAAATGTTTCTGCAAAACAAGGTGAATTTAACCAAAGGACAAGAAAAATATTAATGTATAAGAAAATTTTCACCAATTACCCCCTTTTGCCTACGTATAAAGCAAATTTTGGTTGGTTTAACTAATTACCTTCTATGTAGCACCAATAGAACCAACCCAAGATTTACTCCAGCTTTGAGATAAAAGCATTGTATAGTTTTGATTATTTAATAAGTCATTATACATATCCGCATAACTCATTCCTTTATCGTTATTAAAATCAATCATAGCATTTACAATATTTTCAATATCCCATCTTGTAATGTAATATCCATCTTTTACTTCTATCCTCTCAATCCCAGAGTTTGCATCTTTAAACTGGCCTATTACCTTTACAAAATCATTATTGCTATAGCCTATAATTAAATCATCATTATCCTTGAAAAAGACAATATTTTCCTTATCTACCTTGAATTTTAAAACATCTTCATTTAAAATACCCTCATTTTTTCTGTCTTCAACAATATCTTGTCCATCACCTGGATTAAAAATGTAAAGGTCGCTTCCTGAATCACCATTTAAATAATCATTTCCTTTTTTACCAATTAAAATATCCGATTTTTGAGTTCCATAAAGATTATCGCCTTCGTCCGTTCCAATAATTGAAAAATTGCTTTCTATTATTTCACTGCCACTAACAACTGTTCTATCTTGAAATTCAAGAGAAATTCTTTCTGCTAAAGTATAAATTTCATCCCAATTCAAAGCTCCATAATCAAAAAGACCGTAGTCTCCTATTTCATATTCATAGTAGTAATCAATAGAATATACATTCCACATCGGAAGAACAATCAAAATACCTTCTTGAGTATTATTCAATTCTAAAAATAAACCTCCGTTTTTAAACTGGTAATTAATATCATTTTTTGTAATCCCTTCACCAAATCTAACTTTTAAAGACCAATCGCCCCAATGTGGAGAATAAACTGTATCAACTCCGTCACCCCCATTAAATTCAATGATTTTTTCTCCATCGCCAGAAAGTTCAATATAATCATTACCTTTGCCTCCAACAATTAGAGAGTTTCCATCTTGAACATAAATATAATCGTCTCCATCACCAGCATCAATAAAATCATTACCACCCTTGCCATTAATATAGTCATTTCCACCATATCCATAAATAAGTTCATCAAGATAGCAACCATATATATAATCATCCCCCTCTGTTCCCTTAAGCAATTTAATATCTTCAAAATTGTTTACATCATCTTTAGTAAGAATTGTACCGTCAGAGAATTCAAAAATATCAATTTTGGGAGACCCTTCACTACCATCAAATTGGTTAAAAATTATTATTCTGTCAGAACTATTCTTTATCTCAACAATTAAATCTTCCCCATCTCTTCTAAACACAACATCATCTTTCGTAATTCTTTCACCAAATTTTATTTTGTCTATTTTGTTAGGATCATCATACCAAGTCTCATAAATTTCATCCTGTCCATCCCCTTTGTTAAAGACATATGTATCATTTCCATTACCACCTTCCATATAGTCATTACCAGGACCACCGATTAATATGTCATCTCCGCTATATCCATATAAAATATCATCACCTTCTTGTCCGTAAATTATATCTTTTGCATTACTTCCATATAGTGTGTCATTTCCTGATGTACCATAAACTTTATATCCAATTTGTTCGATATCATTTATTGTTAGCTCAGTTCCATCTGCAAATTTTACCTTATCTAATCTATACCAATTTCCATAAAACCAATTTTTAACTCTTATTGAGTCATTTGTTCCTTTAATTATTACTACAAGATCACTGCCATCTTTGGTAAACTCTAAATCCTCTTTTGTAATTCCTTCGCCAAATTGGATTGTGTCTACATCATTGCTGTTCCACCACTTGTAGTCATAAATCGTATCCTGTCCGTCTCCTTTATTAAAGATATAAATGTCGCTTCCAGCTCCACCTTCCATATAGTCATTTCCAGGTCCACCAATTAAAACGTCGTTGCCATTATTTCCATATAAAGTATCATCACCAGAATTTCCGTAAATTATATCATTCTGATCTGTTCCATATAGCCAGTCATTTCTAATGGTTCCTGAAATTATTTTATTAAATAGAATGCTTACATAAGGACTGGCCAAAACTTTACTAATTAATATTTCTGGTTTTTCACTAATATCAGTATAAAGTTCATCTATAAACTGTGGCTCTAAAAGATTTGTCTCTTTTAAAACCATCATTGATATAAAAGCAAGGTTTATCTGGTTTAAATCCTGAGAGCTTGTCATTTGCTTTATCTGAGATTTATATGCATTAACATCAAAATCTTCATCAATTATTATCTTATCGGTAAAGAAATCATAATAAACTGGCAAAACATCCTCTAACAATCCAGCATCAACAACAAATCTTGTAAACAATCCTTGAAACATTGTATTCCATGCTTCAAGATATCTTTGGCCTATTACTGCATTACCTCTTAAATCTTCCTTAGTAGTTCCTGTAAACTTTAGCGTAGCTCCTATCTGTTCGTATCTAAGTATTGTCCCATCATCAAAATGTAAAACTCTGTTTTGTTCATCATCAAATCTGATCCCAAATCGTATGTTGGAACCAAATAAATCTTGCTTTGTCACGTTTTCAACCCCTGCCCATCTAAAAGTAATCTTTTCAAACTTTTCTTTAAGTTTTGTAAGATCTGTCTCAGCTACTGCATCCTTTACCATCTGTAAAAGAGTGTTATCAAGGCTCATTGCAATTGGTAAATCTGGCATAAATCCATAACCCCTAACCCAGGGAAGTCCTACTATCTCTGGATTTAACTCAACTTCACGATTGTAATAACTATAAAGCCTGTCAAGCTCAAAATTAACATTCCCTGCCTGCGTCTTCCTCCCATCCTCAAATTCAACACTTCCTACCTCTGTTATCGTGTTCCCTTCCTGATTTATGTTGGTTTTTGTAGTATTAAGATTTATTGCTTTTATTCCTACATCACTTAAGCTCAAAAGTTCCCCTTCGTCTGTCCTACCATCTCCATTCCTGTCTTGCCAAAGCTTTAAATTCTTAAATACATCATCAAAGGCATCAATTTTGCCGTCTCTGTTTGTGTCATAAAGGGCTAAAGCCTTAAAGCCTGACTGATTAGCATTACCAAACATCTCAGATATATCATCAATCCTTCCGTTATTATTCCTATCCCAAACAAGGAAAGCATCCCCACTGCTTATCCATCCAGTCTTATTTGCAAAGCCAGAGCCTGTAAGGTCAAACATTGCATTTGATTTGTTTATGTTTACAAGCTTTATCCCATCCCCATCAAGGTCAATCACAAGGGGGTCAATGCGCCGTGAACCTTCCTGAACATTACGCCGAGTCTTTTCCTGATAACCAGGTATATAAATCCTCTGCCCTGGATAAATAAGGTTTGGGTCTCTTATAAGCCCTCTCCTTCTATTTTCATTAATTAAATCATTAAGGTCTACTCCATATCTTTTTGCTATCTTTGAAAGGGTGTCTCCAG
>Ga0080005_127072_pt1 | contig 64597 bp, 73 predicted proteins | sample JossMetagenome_2_FD_69208 | JGI IMG/M metagenome (GOLD analysis project Ga0080005, IMG submission 69208) | Hot spring sediment microbial communities from Joseph's Coat, Yellowstone National Park, USA - JC3_ASED (SPADES assembly) (version 2) | ecosystem: Environmental > Aquatic > Thermal springs >...
AGCACACAAACCAGAAACTCCCAAAAGGGAGTAGAAAGACGACTCCATCCTTTGATAAATCTCCACGACTTTGAGAAATTCCAGAAACTCCCAAAAGGGAGTAGAAAGACGTGATTAGAGCTTTAGGGGTTTCACCCGTTGTTGCAGACCATGCTATGCTGAAACTCCCAAAAGGGAGTAGAAAGTCTTTCCCATGATGCTTTGATATACTCATTATCTTGGTAAATCAGGAAACTCCCAAAAGGGAGTAGAAAGGTAGGAGCCGTTCTTAAGCTCTCCATAGAGTGTTGTGATGCCGAACTGAAACTCCCAAAAGGGAGTAGAAAGAGATATTTGCTGCGTTGGTAACTGTGTTAAATCTATTAACACCGGAAACTCCCAAAAGGGAGTAGAAAGTCTCATCTCATTAATTTGGAGAGACTTAGGAAGATAATTGAGGAGAAACTCCCAAAAGGGAGTAGAAAGTGTCAGCAGTAATGGTTGTAGCCTCAGCGGTATACATAGCTCTTGAAACTCCCAAAAGGGAGTAGAAAGGTAGCTTCTCAGTAGCATATCCGAGTTCCCATAGACTTGCATATTGAAACTCCCAAAAGGGAGTAGAAAGTCTAACCATGCCCCATCACCCCTACACCTTGAGACCTTTAATGAAACTCCCAAAAGGGAGTAGAAAGAAAATACTCAACTCTCTCGCTACTTACATTAGTTTCAAACATTTTAGGGAAACTCCCAAAAGGGAGTAGAAAGAACTGATGAAGCCCATACGCAGCCCCCCTAATCGGTATCTCGGAAACTCCCAAAAGGGAGTAGAAAGGCATCAATAGCTATAATAGCATCTCTTGCAAACAAGTATATGCTGTTGAAACTCCCAAAAGGGAGTAGAAAGACAACACCCAACATTAGTAGTTGATCAAGGAGTTTATCAAGAAACTCCCAAAAGGGAGTAGAAAGATTAGCGTTTTCAATGTAGAGATTCTTAAGTTTTTCTGAAACTCCCAAAAGGGAGTAGAAAGTGACAGATACATCAATTCTGCTTAGAAGCTCCAATGAAGATGGATATGTGAAACTCCCAAAAGGGAGTAGAAAGGCTATTACGAAGCTCTTGACGGCTATGTCAGGGTTATTCAGCAGCATGAAACTCCCAAAAGGGAGTAGAAAGTCTGGTTGCACCCCCTCCATATCACGCTATTTATCATCAACAATTTGAAACTCCCAAAAGGGAGTAGAAAGATGTAGCCAACGGCAAGCGTATCGCCATCGTAGTCCAGCTGGATGAAACTCCCAAAAGGGAGTAGAAAGAATTGTACCAGCAGAGATTTCATCCGCTCTCCCCGTGCTCACGCCGAAACTCCCAAAAGGGAGTAGAAAGGGTACTTCTGCATGGAGTGCGCCAATCCCCATTTAGGAAAGATGAAACTCCCAAAAGGGAGTAGAAAGCAGAAAAGTTGTTGAAGGTGTTAGGATCCCGCCAGAGCTTCATGTCGAAACTCCCAAAAGGGAGTAGAAAGAGTGTCTTCGCCTGCTGGATCCTGGGCACGAGGTCTGCTCTTGAAACTCCCAAAAGGGAGTAGAAAGGCATCAAGACGCCTCTTAAGCACATGCAGAGCTACCAAAGCAACGATGGAAACTCCCAAAAGGGAGTAGAAAGCGCAAAGCTTACACTACCATACCTAGGCCTCTTCGAGGTATCAGGAAACTCCCAAAAGGGAGTAGAAAGGGTAGGGATGGTGCATACACAGAGTTCGGCATCCTGTTAGGGACTCGAAACTCCCAAAAGGGAGTAGAAAGGTCTGCCCTTGTCTTGCCTCATGCTTTAGCTGAATAGACTCTATGTGAAACTCCCAAAAGGGAGTAGAAAGGAGTAAACCTCAATCGTGTATGTACCGCTAAGAGGTAGGTGAAACTCCCAAAAGGGAGTAGAAAGCTTCATCTTCTCAGCAATTTCATCAAGCTTTTTGGCTATCTCCTCAAACGAAACTCCCAAAAGGGAGTAGAAAGCTTAATCAACTCATACTGCTCTTTATTCAAATACATTTGCAAAAGAGAAACTCCCAAAAGGGAGTAGAAAGTGTAACTACATATGTAGTTTTGGTGAACTAAATGCAAAAGCAAATGAAACTCCCAAAAGGGAGTAGAAAGCGAATCTAAAGAACTCATTGAGATACTTGCATAGCACAACTTGAAACTCCCAAAAGGGAGTAGAAAGCTTGTTTATATACTCCTCAACCCTCTCTTTAACAACTTTCTGCACAGGAAACTCCCAAAAGGGAGTAGAAAGCTCAAAATCACTAAGCTTATTGATAGCATCTAACACAACGAAACTCCCAAAAGGGAGTAGAAAGACAGCTGTGCTGAAGGAAGATGGTAGAGCGATTTGCATGCTGTGCAAGAAACTCCCAAAAGGGAGTAGAAAGACTCTAATTAGTTGCTCCATGAACATCTTGATCTTTGGGGTCTGAAACTCCCAAAAGGGAGTAGAAAGTCTCCATAGCGTAGTTGCTTGCAAGATTGTACAAGTCGTCAGAGTGAAACTCCCAAAAGGGAGTAGAAAGTAAGCATTCTTTCTAGCTCTTCAATACTGATCTTCTCTTCCTGAAACTCCCAAAAGGGAGTAGAAAGGGCGCTCTCAGCGTTCTTGGCGTTGCTCTCCCAAGCGAGAAACTCCCAAAAGGGAGTAGAAAGGAGAAGAGGGATCAATCAATAAAGCTAGTTGTTCTAACAGATGAAAGAAACTCCCAAAAGGGAGTAGAAAGATGACGCTTTAACATATTCTAGGTCTTGGTACATTAAAAGCTCTTGAAACTCCCAAAAGGGAGTAGAAAGTAAAAGATGTTGTTAACAGTGTTTGGAGCTTTGTACAGGGAATACCGAAACTCCCAAAAGGGAGTAGAAAGCCACTACAAATGCTATTAGCATACCTCCTAGCAACTTCCTCGAAACTCCCAAAAGGGAGTAGAAAGAGCACAGGCAAACTTACCGTCCTCTCTACACACACACTTCACTCCGAAACTCCCAAAAGGGAGTAGAAAGAGACCGTGCCAGCCGTTAGGGTTGATACACTAATCCTCGAGGAAACTCCCAAAAGGGAGTAGAAAGAGACACAGCTCCTGCCAAACTGGTCTAATATTGTGTTGTCCAGCTCGAAACTCCCAAAAGGGAGTAGAAAGCAACAGCGGGCTTCACTAGGTTATTGATTCGCACATTACTAGCGGAAACTCCCAAAAGGGAGTAGAAAGTTTTGGTACCTCATGCCACATTTCTCCCTTTTTGCAAAACTTAGGAAACTCCCAAAAGGGAGTAGAAAGATATTGAGGATAAGGTTGTTATTATAAATCCAGCAACAATAAACAGAAACTCCCAAAAGGGAGTAGAAAGGGTGGTTGTTGTAGTAGTCTATCTGTAAATCTATAATCTCATGGAGAAACTCCCAAAAGGGAGTAGAAAGGCTGTGATAATCATTGCTGTTGGTGTGCTGGCATTTGCACCAGAAACTCCCAAAAGGGAGTAGAAAGCAAAGCATTATTCATTAGCTCGTCAGGATTCTGTTTCTTTAACAAGAAACTCCCAAAAGGGAGTAGAAAGCATCTTTTCATCTCCTCTGCCAATGCCTTGTTGCTGTCAGAAACTCCCAAAAGGGAGTAGAAAGATCATTGTTGTATACAACATACAGCCTCTTCCACGTTTCTCTAAGAAACTCCCAAAAGGGAGTAGAAAGTTGATCATAGCAGTATGCACATTGTTCAAGGGGTCGAACAAAGGGGTAGAATATCTGTAGATTGGAGAGACTAGGTTCTGGGAGGTTCTATGTCCATAGGGAAGATATTCAATTACTTATCAACGTACTCAAAAAGCTGGTAAAGATAGAAGAAGTTGAATAGAGGACAATAATTAGGGTATTGTGGCAAAGAAACACTAGTCTATAGATGTTGAGGTGAGTCTTTTTGAGGGTTGTTAAGGAGGTTAGGATTAGGTTCATGGATAGGGAAGCTAATGCAATAGCCTTATTTGATACTGCATCCAGCTATACAGTTATTAGGAGGGGTTTCTTTGAGAAGGTGTTTGGAGCTACATGGACTCCTATGCCAAGACCTGTAAAGCTTTATCTAATCAATGGAAGGTTTGTTGAGTCTGATAAGTATGCTGCTGTAACAATAGTTATAGATGATGTGAAGCTTTCACCACCTGAAACGGTGCTAATCCTAGACGAGTTTGTTGAGGAGATTGAGTTTGAGGGTAGGAGGATTAGGATGCCCGATATAATAATAGGCGCTGGAACAACGGATAAATACAGCATTGTTTTAGATCCCAAAGAGGGTGTCAAAGTCCTTGAAGCAGGGCTACTACTATAGCTATCCTCTCAACTACCAGTGGCACATTCTCGGAGGGATGTCAATAGATTTGCTTGAAAGGCTTAAAGGAGCTGGAGGTAGAGATCGAGCTAGATTAGATTCTGCAAAACAGTTATAAAATATCTTTGGCTGAGGCTATGCATATTATATGCTGAGGTGGGTTGGATGAAGCGCTCTCATGTTTTTATCTTGAGTGTCTTACCTATTGTGCTCAACAACGTTCTTACCCCTATAGCTATAGCTGGTTTTGTTGGGTTTAGAGAGTTTGTGAAAAACCCTGCATACTATATTTTTCTTTATGGACCATATCTTTGGAGTGTCTATGAAATCTTCTTAGCCTATTTAGCGTTGGTGTTTTTGAGGAGAGAGGGTGGGGATGTTAAGAGAGTTATTGGCGGGTTTAGAGATAGACCGCTACTCTCAATAGCTATTGTCATTGGGTTTACCGCACTATCTATGTCTCTTAACTATGTATCCTCACTGATGTTTGGAGCCAGCACAAGCAGTAATCTCATCAAGATGTTGCCACTATTTACAGTTCTATACCTAGCCACAGTAGGCTCCATAATTGCCGGCATCTGTGAGGAGCTTATCTGGAGAGGCTACCTACTAACCAGATTCGAGACGCTCACAGGCAAAAAGGTGGTGGCTGTCGTTATTCAAGCAATTCTGTTTGGCCTTTACCACGGACCATACGCAATATCTCCAGTAGTATTCGGACTCATAGCAGGTCTAATATACATCAAAACAAGGAGACTAACACCACTAATGATCAGCCACACAATCATAGACTCCATAGGCTTCACCATAGCATACCTCACATAACGCAGTTCACACCCGCCTATAAACCTGAAGAACCCTACCCACTTCTTAAGATTAGCCGTGAGTGTAACATCACAGCATCTCTAAAAATCTTGCCAAGCCTTCAGACTCCATAAACTTAAGCTCTTGAACAACCCCTTCATGAAATTGTGAACCATGTTTGATATGTTGATGTGTCTAGAAGGTTCAAATTATTTGCATATAGCAAGAATCTCAAGATACTAGCAAAACACTGATTGTGCTCACCTTTCCCTCATCTCTAAGCACATCACCATGCCTAAATATTGTTATAGTTGCTACTCCAAGAATTGTTCGTGTCACAGCCTCTGTTTCCCTAATTGCTGGAGCTATTTCTATGGCTTCCTCAGCTACTTTTGTAACTATATTGAATGTATCACCATCAACAACATAGCTAGCATAGCATATGACATCAATCTAAAGCGTTTTGGGCAGAAACACCAAATCTATGAAAACATCAAAAAGAATCAGCAAAATCAACACAACAAGGATTAGAGCTACAATGAAGACATGCTTAGCCATTCATGATCAGCAACACCAAAAGAACCAGAACAGCACAGGTAAAAACCTTGCTCATAACACGTTATAGCCCTATTCATTAAACCGCACAATCACAAAATCCAGATACAAAAGAAAACAGTTAAAACAGCTTCCTCAATTCCATTCCTTGTGGATTCAACTAGACTTGTAAAAGCATTGAAACACAATTATGGAGATCCATCTTTCTTTCAATTTCGTCTCTGGATTCCAGTAATGCAATAATTTCTAGCTAGCATACAAAGTTGTGTGACGATTTGCAGCTCCATTTTCGAATACTTCGTTATCTAACCTTTGATTCTGCTATTACTGGTCTTACTCTTCCGTAGCCAACGCTTGTCTTTGCTCCTACACCGTTTTCAAGTGCTTTTACAACGTGTTGTGCTATGTTGACGGCTTTCTGTGGATCAAGCAACTGCTTGTTGTCTAGGCTGAATCTTAGTGCTAGTATGAACTTCATTGTTACTCCTGGTGCTATTGTTGGGAATACTAGTGGTGTTGGATTCACGTCAACTTCAGCTATGTTGTCTCCGCTGTAGTGAGGTGTTATCACATCTGGTTCTACCAATCTGTTTAAGCAGCTCACTGGGTAGGCATCTGTGAATATAGCTAGTGAGATGTGTGCTTTTTCTCTAGTTGATGAGCCGAAGATGTCGTCCAGATCAACGCCCTCAATGCTTTTGTAGTTGTTTAGCTCTAGCCAAGCCCTTGCAGTACCCTTTAGGCTGCTAGCCGGTATGTATGGCAGATTGAGCAGGGGGTCCCAGGCAATAGCTATTTCTAGAGGCATTAGGGGGTTTCTAGTGTATATCGCTAGCCTTGACACAAGCATTAAGCTAATTGTAAAGACAGCGTCAAATGTTGTACTCAGCTCACTGAGTAGAGTATCTAGGTATTTACTGGATTGCTCTAGCAACGGCTTTGCCTTGTCGCAAGTAAAGCTCTCGCTAAGCTTCTCAGAAGCTGTCCTACTGAACTGGGGTATGTATCCAGCACCCTTACTTTCTTCGCGATACAGGCTATAACAAGAGACAAACGCTTTCACCAAGGCGCTGATCACATTCCTTGCGGTAAGGTTCTTCAACTCCTCACTTACACAGGTATATGGATCCTTTTTCACACGGCTCAGGGAGCACCACCTCTCTAGGGCCATATACTGCTTGTCACAATCCCAAGTCTCTGAAGATATGCTGTAAGCTCATTCACAGCAATGGTGTAAGCATCGCACAGCCTATTTAAGTCTATAGCTATTCTCTGATGCCCAGCACCATACCACTCAACCTCTGTAGGCCAGTCAGCTGAGAAGAGTATTGATATATATGCTCCCTCACCCAAGCTATTGACCCTTGTGTGGTAAGCTACTAGAATTGGCGAAGCCCTTCTGCTAATGCTCCTCAGGGTATATCCTGTGGAAATAGCACCTCTACGCCCCCTTGGAAGCCCCAGGATCCAGGCATTTAGGGTCTTCCTCAAGTCATCATCACACATAGGAGATCCTGTCAAAACCCTACACCTCTCAGACCTTGTAAAGAAGTTGTGCACAGCCTGAAAGTCCCTGGCCCTAGCCAGTAGCACTCTCGTCACAGGCATACCCCTAAAGCTCTTCCTCGATACCACGGGTAACGGTGGTGCAGCAACTTGCCTTCGAACATTCCAGTGTTCTCTAGATGCAACCCTCTTAACAATGTCCACAGTGGAGTCATAGACATCACTAATTAGCTGCCTTAAGTCTCTAAAGCTGAGCTCAGGAGGTAGAGACAGGTCTAGCGAGCCAAGGCCCCTCCTACCACCATTACCAACACCACTGAGCTGAAGTACAGCAACAAGGATTTTAACAGCCGTGAGCTCAGCATTAGAATCAACACTCCTCCTCTTCTCAACAGCAATGCTAAACCGCGTAGCTGGTCCAGGTGAGTAAAAGCATACGCTCTTCTTAAGAGCTAGCAACATAATTCTCTGTAGACCATCAGAAGAACACTTGGGTTGTAGAGAGCCTCGACCAGTGTACTCAGTATAGATAGTGAAGCGAGAGGCCTCAGAACCAGCATCGCCAGCATAGCCAAGTCCCATAACCTTGCCAACGACAAAGTTTATCCTCTTAACATCATCTCTAGAAGGACTCAAAACAACGTCTCTAGGTGAAAAACCCTCTAAAAGCCCCAAGTCATACATAGCTCCAGCGACAAAGGCCCTTGCCCACCACCTCCACAAACCCTTGACCTCAGAAGCCCTAATACCCATGGGGTCTGGCTGAAGAGGTTCATACCAGCCAACAACCATAGGTGTAGAAAGACTAGCAATAAATACATACCTAGAGCTAGTTGCACCCCCCAACGACATTCTAAAAACACCTTAGTGCACGCAATCCCGCCTCACTAACTCTTCATCAATTACATGAATAAAAACTTAACTCACATTATCACGCTGATACTGTACACATAAATACAATAAGTCAATAAGAACACTTTAAAATTGCATTACGTTATTTAAATGCTCTGAACACTATGGAGGTGGTTCAGCAGTATGTTTACCCTTAAAATCAAGAGCCTTGCCCCCATAGAGCTCACAACTCCTCAAACACTAGACATTGGCAAGACCATTCTCTACGGATCCAATGGCTCAGGAAAAACCTCTATCATCAGGGCATTAACATATCTACTTGTTCCCAATGAAAGTGAAAGACGAAACCTCTTGTACGAAGTCGAGGTTGTAGAGAGTTTTGCTAAACTCCTTGGCTATGCTGATATAGTGCTCTGTGAGGATAATAAGTGTGCTGAGCTTAGGTGCAACGGTGTAAACCTTGCTGTGTCTGAGACTATGTGGAGCCGCCAATATAGGGTTGCTAGAGTTGTTGGAGACTACATGTTCCTCCCTCAGGGCTCTGTAGACCCCATACACAATCTAGAGGATATATCCAGAGTCATAACTTACTCTGACTCTTCTCCTGAGTCCGAAGCATTTATAGATAAGGTTGAGAAATTTCTGCATGACTATTACATTGAGCTTAATATAGCCAGGTTCCACGGCACATACTTTAAGGAGCTGGTCAAGGATAGGTACACATGGCTACCAGTAGCTTTGCTTCCTTACGGCCTCAAAAAGGCTATATCCATTCTCTACGCCTTGGAAATTAGTGACATAGTATCTGTAGAGGGCTTTGAAGCAGCCCTTCACCTAGACCTCATGAGAAGCCTACTAGACTTCATAGATGATATGTACGGAGGCAAAGTCATTGTTATAGAGACTCACAGTGGACTATCACTACGCTGGGGCATAGCAAAGGGGTGGAGTGTTTACTACGTAAAGCGCGACAGCATTACTCCTCTCACAAGGCTTGAGGATCTCAGCAACATTGAGTTGTTCAAAAAAGAGGTTGAGGCTTTAACACTATGAGCGCTATCTGCAACTCTATCCCACTGCACAGAGTAAACACTGTTGATATTCAGCAAGTATGTAAGGGCTATCAGCAAGAAGCAACCTTCATATCTTATTTGCAGAAAAAGAAGAGTAAAGCGCCAAGGCTTAAAGAAATACATGTCTGTATTTGTGACTCTAGTCACAAAAGCTGCGCTACCTTGCCTTGGTGTAGTGATGCTCAGCAAGGGGTTTACGATGTTCTACTCATTGATATTAGAAGGAGGTTGTGTGAAGCTGTTGAGCTAAAGCTGAAGATGAGAAGGAATACTAGAAATATTGAAAAACTTGAAGACAAATTTGTAAAGAAGTTTATGCATAGCTGTTGCCATGACTACTGTAAGCAAGTAAGTCAAGTAGTGGTGTTTGCACAATACGATATATCAAAGAAGGTGAAGAAGAGTTTTAGCAAGAAGTATGGACTTAGGATGGAGTTTACAAGTTTGGATAGGCTTGAACTTTCAGTTCTTCCAAATGATTAGAATCAGAAGAAGGGATCTAGGCTGTGTCTCTCATAGTTGGAGATGATTTGAGCTGTGAAGTTGTTGAAAATGTTGTACCTGGCTATCAGTGCTGGGATGGAATGAAACTCGAGGTCTTAGTTGAGGGTAGGAGGACTAAGTACAGCGCTATAGCCCTGCAGCCTAGTGAGTGTTGTTATATTAATAAGGAGGAAGGCTGGAGAGAATGCGATGCCGTGTGCGTGCTGAGGTACTTACTAAGTCATGATGTTGTTGAGGAGCTGAGGAAGGCATTCACAGAGAACGTTGTAATGGCCTTGCTATCACCACACCCCATACTATCTCCCCATGGGCTGACTCACATAACTGATGTACCTTCATGCCTGATCCACATCCTTATAAATGCCTCTAGGATTAGAGAAGCTATGAAGATTCTTCACTATGTTCTTCCAGCGCTACTCATAACTGTGGTTGTAAAGCTGCAGAGGGTTGATGTAGTGCCTGAGCAGCAGTACATTGATGCAATGCTTGCTGAGAGGGCTAGGGAAGTTATTGATAAAGCACCGAGACTATCTGTGAATAACTCGCTATGGCTAGATATCGATGTGAAGCAAAACTACACTCAATGTCTAAATCACTTTGCGAGCCTGTGTGAGAAGGAAAAAGATGAGGTGTGCTTGAGTGAAGTGAGAAAGGCTAGAGCTGCATTGATGCAGAAATGACTCTATCTATTTTTCTATATATGCCTCTGCAAATCTCTTTATCCATTCAGCTACTTGCGATGCTCTGAGGTCTAGTACAGTGTTACCAATAGATTCTGTGATTAAGTCCCTGAAGTTAGTAGCCCTTACAGCTCCCACACTTCTCAAGAGATAGATTAGAATTGCTTCATAAAGCCCATAGCTGAGCTCCTCTGCATCAGCCCCTCCTCTCCTCATAACGTTTACAACTTCGTCTACAATGCTTCTACAGCTGTTTCTAAAGCCAAGCTCTGCAAGTCTTCTGCTACCTCTAGCAGCTAAAAGAGTTGCAGTATATGTAAAGCCATTGGTAAACAGCGTTGAAGGGATGCTTCTTGCCCTAGCCCTAAATCCGCTCGCTACCTTGTCACCACCTTTCTCCCCAGTACTACTCAGGTTTGCTACAAGCTCAATACACTCAGCGGCTTCCTTCACCACTTCACTCATTTTGTTCCACCCTCATACACATATACCTTTATGAGCCCCCTACCAATAGTCTCTTTTCCACCTACATAGATGCTCCTATTACTTAGCTTATTCTTGAAGTCGTTGCACAGATCTTGAGCTTTTTTGTCTTGAGTGTCGCGACACAGTGCTACACTTGTAAATAGGGTTTTTATTGGTACGTATTCCTCACTCCAAGGACCTGTATCAACAGTTTTCTCTGCACGCTTTAGCTTCACCCTGTACTGTATCACCATGCTTTTCCTAATAATTGCAAGTCCTTTGTTGTCCTTGTCAGGCAAGATAACGAGTCCGTGATTAGTAATTTCTTCTATAATGTGTTTTGGCAGCAAGATGCTCAGCCCTGACCTGTTTAAGAGATCGGGATCGGGAATTGTATCGAGCTCTGTTTCGTTGATGAAGGCCTTTCCTGAGAACTTTGTTGAGAGTGCTATGCCCTTACTAACCCCCTGAATTATATGTGAGGTGTCCAAGCTTAGCTTGGCATTCTCAACGTCGTTATATATATCAAGATATGTTTTGAGGTAGCTCAGGAGGTGAGGTGTTGTAGCATAGATCCACACATTGTCTAGAGACCTTGCGGGGATTAGAAGTAGCTTTGCATCTAGAATTGAAATGTGAGAGGGTCTTGTCTCAAGCTCTCCAGGCTCTGAGCCCAGATGTTTCTTAAGGTCGTTATCTATGATGTTTGCCTTGATTGCTCCCTTTAGGCTACTAGCCCACATAGTTGGAAATCCAAATTCGTCTCGTTGTACAGGCAAATCAACATGAAGAGCTTCTTCACGACCAGTACCAACGTGTACGGGGGTCAGGGCTTCTAGAAACATTAGCACGGCTGATTTATACAAAAGTTGTTCACCTCTTCTCACTCTTCTGTAACTTAAGAATATAAATTTTATATTGAGAACTAGTCCATTACCTATTGAGCAGAAGGTTTATTTTCCTTACTTAAAACACTTTAAATTCTCAGTGGTGCAGGGCTTGGATATAAGCACGCTTATATCTCTTAAGCTTGAGGCATTGCTTCATGATCCCCCTCATAAGTCATTCTTGCTCACAGCATGTAATATGGATTTCAAGGCTTTGCATGAAAAAGAAGCTAAGCAGTTTAGAAGCATTATCTTAAATGGTACAAGATTTTATGGTTTGCCTCCCCAGGCAGAAAGGTTTGTGAAAATCTATGACGCATTAGCGTCTACTGTTGAGAGAAAGCTAGTTAGATACGCTGGCTGGCCCAAAGGCGTTTACCTACCGTATGACAAGCTGCACAACATTTTTGACCCTAGGCAAGGCATAGACCTCAGGTCACTGCTTCCTCAAGACACTGGGAACAGGATTGGTAGGGTAGCTAAAGAGCTCAACAACACTCTAATAGCTGTTGACAGTCTCAATGACTTTATACTCTTTTATAACACTCTCTACCTTCTACTTGAAGCCCTCTGGTATGTGCATGATTTGCCCCCAGCTCTCGCTGACACCAGAGTTCCTACACACACCATGTTTGACCATGTCTACGCCTCTGCAATGATGGCTAATATTGTAGGTGAGGTCAGAGGCGATTATGAGCCTGTATTAAGGGGGTTCTACGTCCTCGTGGACTTTCCCAGTGTTCAGAAATTCGTTGGTGTTGGCAGGAAGGCAGGAGACTTCTGGGCTGCTAGCTGGCTAGCTTCAAACACTATGTGGGGTATTGCAGATAGGTTTGCATTTAGCTATGGATTTGATGTTATCGTGTCTCCAACGCCACGCCTCAACCCTTATGCTGCAAAGAGCTTGTGGAGTAGAGTCCCTAAGGAGATTCGTGAAAAAATTAGCAGAGACTCTCCACAAAGCTCCAAGTTTTTAGAGGGCCTTGGGAGGTATGCATTAAATCCCCTGGTCCCTGCAACAATATCTATGGTGTTGCCACAGGCAAGCACTGTACAACATGCTGAAGTCGTCTTAGACATGGTTAAGCAGGCTTATGTAGAGAGCTGGAAAAGTACTGTTGAAGACATTATCTCTACTACAGTTAGCCAGAAGGATGAGGTCTCGAAGCTCATTTACGAAAAGCTACATGAAGTTAAGGACATTATCGAGGCTCCTCCACAGGGTGTAAGAATCTATGTTGTTGACGTTAGTAGTGTGTATGAAACTGTTGTTGCTTGCCTAAGCGGTGACACTGCTAAGTGCAGTGCGCTAGGGCTAAACGTTGATGCAGAGAGGTTTGTAGAGTTTGAGAAGAGGCTTGGTGAAATCATCTGCGGCTCTGCAAAGTGTAGTGAGTTTGATGTTGCTAAGCACGACCTTGCCTTCACTCTCCTCTGGCATCTGCTCTACACAAGAGCTATAGACCTTGCAAAGAGCTTTGGCGTTATAGCAGTTCCTACTCAAAGACCTTTCTGGGTCTATTCAGGAGACTCCATTCAACCCATCACCTCGAGTTACATAAGTGGCTGGACTCCATGTATACTCTGTGGCTCAGAGCCAGCCATAATCAAGTTCGCTAAGAAGCCTACAGAGAGAGGAGAGGTAACATTTGACTTTCAGCACTCAGAAGGAATACCAGCATCTGCAGACCTGAAGAACCTTGAAAGAGAGGCACATGAGTTAGAGAGCATGTTTAAGCCTGGAGAAGTGCTAGGGCCCTACTGCCTACTAAAGAGGGTGCTCTACTTCACTAAGCCAAAGAGTTTAGAAGCACGCCCCAGGTTTGCATCTACAGATGACATAGCTCTTGAGTGGAAATCGAGGGCTGTAAATGTGCTTATTCAGGTTACAGGGTTACGCAGGGAGTTCTTCAATAGGGTGGCTGAAGAGCTTGTGAAGAAGCTCAGGCTAGACCCTGGTAGCCCTCAAGTAAAGGCGCGGCTTCACATCATTTCTGAAGCTCTAGAAGGACTCCTAACGCCCAGGGTTGAGATGGCTGAGGGGGCAGAGAAAGACATTGACATAGCAGCGAGGAAAATCAGTGAGACTCTAAACACTGCCGTTGCTAGTGATGCCCTTGTGTCAAGGCTTTCAGAAGCGCTTATAGAGGTGTGTAGGCAGAAGGCAGATGAGGTTACACCTAGATTGCTTAGCCTTGTTGAAGAGCTTAGTGCTGTTGGGGGTGGAGCAGCCAGCGAAGTTACAAAGCTGATGAACTTAGTGAAGAACTGGGCTAGCAAAGCAGAGAGTGGTGCGAGGGCTTACAGAGCTTCTGAGCTGTGTAAGGCTGTGGAGATCCTAACGACGTTCGCTATTCTGAGAAGCGATGCTGACTTTATTGGCGATCTTCACAAGGGTACTAAGCCTCTGTCACTTCAGGAATACATAAGCGTCTTGAGAAACACCATCAGTAAAGAGCTGAGAGAGAAGTGCCATGTAGCTGAAGGCGATGTTCAGAGGGTTGCCGCTAGGCTTGAGGACTTGATGAAAACATTCAATGAGCTGTCAATAACGGAAGTTCTTGTGAGCCCGGCGAGGACTTCAGCTTTGTCATTATCCCTGATGATGCAGGCTCTCGAGGATGCAGAAATCATTGAGAGAAGTGGAGGTATACTAGTGTTTAGTGGAGGCGATGACGTGCTAGCGCTAGCTCCAGCGCAAACAGCCTTGAGGGTTGCTCTCGAACTCAGGAAGAGCTTTGCTAAAGACTTAGTCAGCATAAGGGTTGGGACTAGCGACATGATGCTCAACGTGCTTAGAATGCACATTCCCCTCGGCAGGAGCACTAGCATAAGGTTTGCAAATATAGGGGACTTAATGAATGTAGAGATTGCTAAGGCCTTTGAGCTCCTAGAGGGCGTAGCTAAAAAGGCTAAGTGGCTTAGCACAGGTGATGCAGATGGTAAGAGGAAGGATAGCCTTATTGTGTCAGATAGCAGGATTAGTGAGGTAGCTGTCCTGCCCTTGAACAGTGAGATGATTGACTTAAGCGAGGCTGGCCTAGGCCTAGCACTACTAATGTCTGTTGGAGCACTGTCTTCAGGGCTTCCAGAGGACTTCAGGGGGGCTGTAGCGGAGAGCATTGGACAGTTGCCCAGTAGTGCACTGGCCAAGCTATTTGAGTATGTGTTAAAGCGAAACGTTGTACAGGCTGAGGAGGGGGACAAGAAGTTTTGCGAAGAAGTTAACAATGTGTTAAGGAGCTGGCTTGAAAAGGCTAAGGATTGCCACGTCGAGATTAATGGAAAGCAGTCGCCACTGCTTAGCGAGGTCGTGAGCCTAATGGCTATTTTGAGGCGTCACATATGAGAGCAATAGTGGTAGAGCCTCTAGAGCCCCTCTCACTCTCGTCAGCACCTATAACAGGCGTTGACACTCTAGCATCTGTAAATCCACTCCTGCTTCCACTACCAACAACGGTTGCAGGAGCTCTAGGAGCTCTTGTGGGTATTAGACTTGCAAGTGAAGACCCTGTTAAGGGGCTTGTTGAACTTGTTGAAAAGCTTGTGGAGAGGCTGAGGTGCAGAAAACCTTTGCTAATGGGCCCCTTAATCCAGTTCAGCTCTGGTGACAGCTGGTCAGAGACTATGGTTAGCGTTAGCTGGTCAGAGTTTGCAAGTCCCCTCTGCATTGACAGCTCAAGCCTATTTATAGATCTTGTCAATTGTGCTAATAGAGGAGGTATTGCAAAGCTTAAGCCTGTGATAGCATATGGTGTTCACTTAGAGAGAAATGCTATTGAAGCTGGTGTTGTGGGTGAGAAGAAGGCTAAAATTGGCTATCTCTACAGATACCCACTGCTCATGTACAATTTGGTCAGCCAGTATAGAGAAACTCCAGCTAGACCCAGATTCATCTATGCACTGAATTGCGATGAGGATGTAGGTGGCTACATGAGATTTGGTGGTGAGGGTAGGATAGCCAAGGTGTACACTACGAGTGTTGATGAGGCAAGGAGGCTTACCTCTCCGCTGAGCCTCAGGCCGGGGCTCTACATAGCCCTTAGCCCTGTGCCCCTACTGCCCCTTGACAAGTTACTTCTCTATTTAGAGTTCGAGAAAGTAGTTGGGCTAGAGTTTGCAAGGGAAGTTATCGGGCTCTTGCCGAAGGAGAGGGGAAGAACTCCGAAGATAGCTGTTGAAGGTATTGGACTGGGCTTTTATGAGGTCAAGAGGGTTAGGAGACCAGCAGTCCTAGCACTACCTCCTGGCACAGTGGTTAAGGCAGAATCGCTAAGCAGACCTGTAGGTCCGGTGCTAGAGGCTTTATACAGCATTGGCTTTGCATCACTCTATCAACTGAAGTGAGTACAGTTCTTAACCTATAGAGCCTTTCCTTCAACAAACCTTTACAAGCCCTTTACTGGCAAACTCATAGATTTTCTTTCTGAGTTCAAGATCCTCAACAACGCTCTTTGCATATCTAATCCTATACACTCTCTTATCCTCAGCCATGACCTCAGTTACACAGTCTTGTAAGCCTGAATGTTGCAGAAAGTTTCTCTCAAAGTTCCTCTCGTTGACGTGCTTCAGCTCTTCAGCACACTTATCACTCTTCTCAGGCTCTATAACATCTACAAGCCTTGTCCACAATACATTGCCTTGCAATTTCTCTTCGATTTTGTTACGGATCCAGCCATAGTCGTAGCTTATGGTGATCTTCAGCCTCTCGCTCCAGCTGTAGAGAAGCTCTGTAGCCTTGCCGATAGTGTCTAGCTTAACGCCATGTTCATAGTCATAGCCCTCCCTTATAAGCCTAGACACAAGCTCCTTGGCTAGCAATATCTTTGCTAGCGCTTTTACCTGCTCTGTCAGCTCAACACTTTTCACAACCCTAATCTTTATTTGCTGGTCCTGCTCTGTGCGAGAAACTTTAACAAATTGTTTATACAACTCAAGAACGCTGCTCACAAACCTCTCTAGACTCACACTTGGCATTGCTTCTAGGGCTAGCAATGGCAAGCCATTGAGTAGCGACCCTGCAAAGGCATTGACCATGTCCACCGGGTTCAGCCCCAGCTCTTTAGCCAGCTCTTCAGAAGCCTTGCTGGCTGCCTTACCAACAGTACTCCTCTGCTCTCTGGGGCAGCACACTCTATTTGCTATGAACAGCCTCACCCTTCCCTCAACGCCTTCGAGTAGCGGTGGCGAAGAATACTTGCCATCACTTTTAAGCCTGACCTCCTCAACAACATGAATTGTGTAGAAATCCTTTGGAACGTCTCTCATCACAGGCTCACTGTTGTAAACTCTCATCACAACGCTCTTAGCAGTGCTATAACTAGCAACTATTGATAGTAGCTCTAGGAGTATAGCTCTTGTAAGCACTGGCACATAGTTCACCCCATGACTTAAGTCAAGGTGAGCAACAAGCTCCTCACCGACACTAATCCCATCAACTATCTTAAGCAATGTTTGCGCAAGCTGCAGAACAACAACTTGCTGAAAGTCCGCTAGAGAGCCACAGACATCCACAACTATAGGCACTTCCTTACCTCTGCTGAGAAGCATATTCTTGAACTTACCAACACCTGGCGCAACAAAGACCTCAAGCCCTTTCCCAACACCTTGATCCTCGAGGAACTCCCTATACACTTCCTCAACAACAGAGAGAAGCGAACTGTAATCCCCACTAATACCAGACACCTTCACAACAGCTGTGTCTTGAACAATAACCACAGTCTTTTCAGGAGGCGCTCTATACCGAGAAGCAATATAGTTGTAAAGCACAGGCACCGTAGTAAGTGATCTCTGAGAGTAATCATCAATGACATAGCTAACCCTAGACCAGCGAGAATACTGCCCCACGTCTTCATCTAACAGAGCAGAAAGCTTTAGCCCTTCTGGGTACCTGCTCCAAGGCATACCCATAACAGATATAAGTACATGCAAGTAGCTTTACACCTCTACATATTTTTTGACAGAGAGAGCTATTTAAAGTTGTAAATGGGAAGTGTGTAATTAAATGAGGTATATGAGTCTACGAACTGGGCAAAGTTATGGCTGGATTCACATCAATTGGATCGTAATGTATCTAAACATGGTTTGTGTCAGGCTCTTCGCATGAAAAAGCCGTAGAGAGATTTTTATTAAGTCGATAAAACACTTCTCTATCCCTAGCAAAGATCTTGAGGGTATAACGATGATAATAACCTCTAATTCTCTCTACTAATCTAAGTTGCTGAGGCTAGGGGTTGATTCACTGTTTTGAGAATCATGATGTTGATAGAGAATTTTTATTTGTGATGATTATCAGTGCTATTTATATTGAATAAGATATTTATATTGTTTCTTCCTATTCTAGTTACATAGAGTAGTAATGCTGCTGTTATCTTAGCCACTAGCTTTACGGGATATATAGATGCGTAGAGTGGGAATGAGTGTCTAGAATACTCAGATAATATTCTAAAGAATATCCTGCTTAGGAAGAGTAGTGTTGCTAGCACTTCCTTTGCTGTTAAAAGTCTTTTTAATAGCATGCTACCTGCATGTTTATGGTCAGCAATCGGTGATGCTGCGTAGGTAGCCGCTCACAAGAAGTGACTAGGAGACCTGCTGTAGATACCTATGGCTGTTCTGTGCATATAAGTCAGAGAATTATTGTGTGGAGAGGGTAAAGCATTAACTACTCTAATTTAAGGTATTTTTAGAATTTCATAATTCGTTGTCATGCATCTATATAGAGTTATGATCATTAATTATGAGGTCTTTTAGCTATAGCTACTGCTTTTAAATTTACCCTTCTCCCACGCTTTATGAGGATATAGTCATCAGTACTTGCTAAATCCCTAATTAAATCCCTTATCAAGTCTTTAAGATCTATGTCATCATATATAATCCTGTAGCCCAATACTAAACCTGTTAAGAGGCTCCCAGGCACTATATTTTCTTTAAGGGTCTCAACATCATACTACAACATCAAATGGCTTACCAGTTCTTAAATCTCTTAATGATTTAGATATACTTAATTCCAACTCAAGCTTTTCACTAACACTGCTTAGCTCATCAATAACTACTAGTAGGTCTAAGTCATTAGGATTCTTCGAGAATGTGCTGCTACCAAAGATTATTAAAGTCTTTAACACCTTGTTAAAGGATTTAAGAACTTCTGTAACTCTATATAATATCTCTTCCTCTAAGATAATTCCTCGTCACCTCAACAACCTTCTCAGTCACCTCCTTTGTAACTATATCCTCAGGCCCAAATATCTCACCCCTAAGCAGAAATGGGTATCGAGCCCTAGCATAATACTCTGTAAGGTATTCTAACGCTTCAACAACTATATTGAAACCCTCACCTAACTTATCTTTAAAGACCTCATAGAATGCTGTAATCAATTCAGGCCCATGGTTATAGACCACCCTTTGCCTAATCTCTAACAAAGCCTTTACACACTTCTCAACACACTGCTGTGTATAGAATGCAGCTTGCGGATAATCATTAAACGCTAGTGCTCTTCTACACCTCTCTAAATCTTTTAAAGCTTCCTCAAAATACTTCTTAGCAAACTTCTCAAACACACTCATTGCAACTCCATATACTAGCTAATTACTAAGGTTAAATTCCTTTTGGAGGCATAAACTTAAATTATGTGATATGTGTAAAGCTGTTGCAGAGTCCATATAAGTTGTAGACATTTGTGCAATGGTTGCGAATACTTGGGTTAGTCACTCTATATAACTACTAGCACCTTAACCTTCTCCCCGTAGAACCTCTCCAGCCTCATTTGATAGTTATTTTAGGCTGAGCGAATGGTGCCAGGATATACAGATTAGTTAAGGGGTCTATACAGCCTGGGTTTCCCCGAGGCAATCACTTGTGAATAGCTGTAAACAGTTTGGATATATTTTTCTTGCCTCGGGGTTCCGGGCTCTGTTCGGGTTTTCACAGCATCGTTGCCTGGGCTATCAGGGCTCCACTTAACCCCAAAGCCCCTCATCTGCTTCAACCCCTCGCCCACACCTTGGGGGCAGCCAGGGGGTTGCCAAACCCTCATCTATGTGTGTTCACAGGGGCTTTGGGAGTGTTAAGTGTTTGGCACGGTTATATTTTTAGGGGTTTGTGAAAGTGTTGTGTTGCTAGACCAATTCATCTAAAGCTATTCATAGGCATTTACAGCTGATGCAGACTTAGCTACGGCTATGCATTAGAGCTGTGGAGGAAGATAGCTGGAGTGTCTTCATAAAGTTTGTCAAGGTGTGTATACTAAGCTTTTTAACAGGTTTCATGGCTGGGTTTTGTGAGAGGTTCTTAGGTGATGGTAGTTGAGTAGGAGAGCCTTGATAGTCTTCATACTACTTGGTTTAGTGTCTTTAACAGCTGACATGGTTTATGAGGGTGCTAGAAGTGTTGGTGGTTCATATATTGAGGAGCTTCAGGGGCCATCAATAGCCTCTGCTATTGCGGCTTCTGGCGATTTTATAGGTTATGGGCTTAGGTTTGTATCAGCAGTTATAGCGACATACCTAGCATCTTCACTTGCTTTCTGGGGTTTTACAATACTTGGCTATGCAATGACAGCTACTGCAATACCTCTACTAGCATATGCTGGTTCGTGGGAGTATGCGACTCTTCTCTACCTTGTTGAAAGGGTTGGTAAGGGTCTTAGAGCGCCTGTGAGGGATGTTGTGCTTGCTGAGGTTACTGAGGATATTGGTAGGGGAAAGGGTTTTGGGATACATGAGCTAATGGATCAGATGGGGGCTGTTGCAGGACCGTTGCTAGTAGCCCTTATGATTAGCTTCTACAGCTATAGATTTGCTTTCCTAGCACTTGCAGCACCAGGAGCAATCTCGATAGCTCTAGTTGTTACAGCCTTTGCTCTATACCCAAAGCTAAAGTCTCTAGAGATCTCAAGACCGAGAATATCGTTTAGAGGTCTAGGCAGAAAGTTCTATGTGTACACCCTAGCAACAATCCTTCTATCCCTAGGCTACGTCCACTGGATGAATGTATCCTACTTCCTAAAATACTGGAATGTCCTTGGAGATGCAGACATAGCTCTTGCATACATGGTTGCAATGCTTACAGATGCAGTTATTGCTGTACCCATAGGAGTTCTCTACGACAAGATCAAGTTCAAGTCCCTCTACCTAGCACCATTATCAGCCCTAGCATCAGCCATTCTATTCATCTACACACCAACATTGATGGGTGCAGGAGAAGTAACTGCAAGGATAGCTACATACGTTATGGCAGCTCTGTGGGGAATAACAATGGGCTGCTTCGAAACAATAATGAGAGCATCAATAGCAGACCTACTACCACCAGAGAAGAGAGCACTTGGGTACGGAGTATACGGACTAGTATACGGAGTCTCATGGACAATCGGAAGCTTCATATACGCATACCTCCTACTACAACCCCAACCAATACCAGCAATATACGCAACAACAACTCTAATACTGACAGCAATACTCATATCGAGAATCTAGACACCCACCTTTTATCCATACTTCGTCTAGTACATCATCCCTAAGTCCAGTTATTTCTACTAACAAAGAATTGAAGAACACCAGCAACAGACCTCCCACTATAAGCACTACACCAAATTTAAGGAAGCCTCTTGTAGGGGGCCCAAGGGATTAGGAATGGCTAAGCAGCTGACTCTATGGTAAGACCCTACTGAGCTTATCTAGGCCCCTGAGCCCCCATAAATAGTATCCATGGCTCTTAAACACTATCATGCCTTGTTCAATCCCTAGCACAGTTGCTATAGCCTTACTATTCTTACGTATAGTGTGTAGAGCACCTAGTCTATTAGGAGGGTTTGTGCGTAAGGAGAAGTTCTTTGCTATACACGCCCTGTGGACATCATCTATTGCGCGACTAGCAACAATCTTGGTGAACACAGCTTCTGCATACATACCCATACTACATATACTAGTAATACTATTGCCACAGCTCCCAGTAACACAGCTCCTGGAGATACCACTGGTACACATCGATAGGGAGACTCATGCCAAGAGTCTACAGCCCTAGATCTGCATACCTTAGCACAGCCTCAATCAAGTATTTTCTGTGTATTGATGAGTTGTAAGGTGTTGAGGAGTGTTGCACTGCTTTGTGATGGCAATGGTTATAAACTCTGAGAAGCAATGTTGTTACAAAGTTTATGTACATAACTTTAGCAACTATATTGCTATGCTAAATCTCTTGATCTAATTGCATTTATGTATTGTCTAGCTTTCTCTAGTAGTTTCTCATCATCAGTAACTAGGGTTAGTTTGTTTTGAAGTGCGTGGTAAAGGTATGAGGCATCATAAATGGTTGTGTTCTCCTTACATGCAAGCTCAAAGACGCTGTTTAGATCCCTAATCCTGTCCAATATAATAATTCTGAAGATTTTCTCAAGTAACTTAATCAAATGTCTGGCTGTTTCTTCATCGATATGTTTTAGTAGCGCATGCTCCTTCCATACAGCGTTAAGAGTTTCGTAAATAGCTAACTCAAGCGTAGTTGCGTTAACCAATGGTTTTAAGCATCCTCTCTTAATTAAGTTAATTAATGCACTGGCATCGAGTAAGTACAGCTTTACTCCCTCTTCTCCCTATCTTCACGTATCAAAGAAGCTATCTCTCCATCACTAATATGGGAAAGCTTTGAAGCCAGCTTCCTAGCCTCTTCTTCAAGCTCACTAAGCATGTGCTTCTTAACCTCTTCCTCAAGCACTTTCCTCACTATAGGACCCGGCTTAATACCATACTCATCGAGAAGCTCCTTTAGCCACTTAGGTATCTTAACAGATACAGTTACATAACCCATATCTTTACCACTAACAAATCCTTATAGCTAGTAGACAATATAAAGTTTACCTAGTAATAAGTTCTAGCAAAGGGTTTGCCACGCAACATTCAGTATTCTGGCCCTCTTCCTCAGCTCAATAAACTCCCCAACACTTAACCCGGCTATTCCAGAAGCTACATAGAGATCGCCAGTCTCTATATAGAACTTGAGAGCTACTCTAAGCTTTAGAGGCAAGCTCTTGATGAAGCCCTAGTCAACCTCTCTCCTACATATCTCCCTAGCTTCCTCCTCAAACCTATGCCACTTCTCAACCTTATCAGAGCACATAATCAGGAACCTAAGCATTTAACTCTGCACCAGATACCCTGCCACACAACATAATTTATGTACATGACCTATGAATGCTCTGATTCATCTAAGCTTAATATAACTTCCCGAGATTCTCCTTGTTGAGGCGCCTGCCTATGCACAGGGTTTTCGTGTTTACGTACTCTGCTGACTATAGGCATAGCTACATTGTTACAGCTGTCGAGGTTTTGACTAGGCTTGGTGAGAGGACAGGGCTTTTCGAGGTCTACGCCACTGAGGAGCTGGAGGAGTTTAGGAGGGATAGACTGAGGAATTTCAATGCCCTACTCTTCCTAACCTCTGGCGAGGTTCCATTTACTGAGGAGCAGAAGGAGCTACTGATAGAGTTTGTCGAGTCTGGTGGAGGCTTCATAGGAGTTCACAACGCTACTGCATCCCTATACTCCTTCACTAGATATGGGGAGATGCTTGGAGCATTCTTCCACTCTCATCCATGGATTCAGGAAGCAGTGTTCATAGTTGAGGACCGCGACCATACATCAACTAGGCACTTGCATGAAAGGATAAGGGCTTTTGACGAGATATATGTGTTTAGGAATTGGGTAGGGAGAAGCAGGGCAAAGGTTCTTATAAGCCTTGACACAAGCTCTGTAGACATGTCTAAAGCTCCTAAGGAGGTAAGCGAATTTCCCATAGCTTGGTGTCGTAACTATGGAAAGGGAAGGGTATTCTACACAGCATTTGGTCACCCAACATATAGGTGGAGAGAGGAGTGGTTCCAAAAGCATCTTCTAGGAGGAATAGCCTGGGTCCTAGGCATGGAGGAGGCACTTACTTAGCTCAACTCTTTCTCAGCCTGTCTCATAAACCGTGACACTAGCGTCACGATAGGTAGGATCCATTAGCTTCTCCAGCACCTCTAACTCCTTAGATGCTGCTTTGTGTCAAAGTCTATAAGAAGAGGTATCGAATGGTACGTAGCAGCTCTAATCATAGCACTACTAGTCATTGCGGCTACCACTAGCTACATACTACTATCTGGCATGTCAAGCGATAAACTATCCCTCCTAGCTCCACACCTAGACACAAGGAGATTAGCAGAGATAAAGGTGTTCAACAATCCGGAAAAACTAGCCGAGGCACTAGCAAAAGACATCTGCACCTAGAAGCAAGCTACAAAACACTGCTTTTTCTCCCCCTCAACACAACCAAGCACCATTCATTGCTTTAAACAAAAACACTCCTCACACCTTAAATACCATAGCAATTCTTAGGAGAAACTTGCTGTAGGGGGCCCAGGGATGATGATTCGGGTGCCTACTGAAAATGATGAAGCCCTACCAAGCTGACTTGGGTCCCTGGGCCCCAAGCTAGTAGTCTAGCTCTTAAAGGGTTCATAAACCTTTCTGCAAAATTGTTTCTCTTCTGCTACTCGATGGCGAATCTGTAGCTCACTGCATAGTCTAAGACCCTTGTACTCAATCAAAGCATTTATGTTTATTATGTATGATGTGAAGTTAAAGCCTGCTGTTGCAGAAGCTCTCCCCGGGGAACATATTGAAACACTCAAGATGTAGGGTTCCCGGGGTGTCCCTGAATGCCTCCAAGCCCGATGAGAATCCGAGTGGGGCGCAGGGGGAAAGAGATGAGGCAATGAAAACATCAAGTTATATGAACCTGTTGAGAGCTGAACCCCAGGGCTATCACAGCACCCAAGGCTTTTTCAGCACCTCAAAACATTTTATACAGCGCTTCTTAATGCAAGCATTTTTAAACTATTTTAGCTCTACACATCTAGGTACATAGAGATGGATATTGATGCTCTGGAGAGGTTCTCAAAGCTTTTAGAGCACCTTGAAGAGCTCTCTGACAGACTTTGGGTACCATCTATAGAGCGAGATGATGGCCTTATCCTAGCGTCTCTATCAAGCTATGTGGCTTCTCTAGGTGGAAGGGTATTTATAGATGCTGGAGCAGGTGTAGGATACTCAACACTGTGGATACTATACGGATTAGCTAGTGTAATGACAATCAGCAATGTCACTGTCTATGCTATTGAGTGGAGAAGTGAGAGGTACAAGCACCTTGTTGAATCTCTTGACAAGGCTGCGAAAGAGCTGTTCAGTGATAGCAGAGCTGTTGAGGTCAAGGCTATCCATGGCGATGCTGTGGAGCTCCTCAAGAACATTGATAGAGATGTTGACTTCATCTTTATTGATATCGAGAAGCATCGCTACATAGACATGCTCAAGCTCTTGCCAAAGAAACTTAGTGAAATAGGGTTAGCAGTATTTCACAATGCACTAGCTCCAGGACTTAGCGAGGAAGTGTGGAGCTATCTGAGAAATGCAGATAACTTAGTGTACCACATCATACAGACGAGGATGGGGTTACTACTTGTTAGAAGAACTCTGTGACTCCCGCCGAGCCTGTGCAGTGCCTTGCTGAGCTTTCTTCTCCTTCATCTCAAGATGCTTTTTATCGACATTACCAAACCTCTGGTCAACATAGCTCTTCAACTCATTGAATCTTGCATCAATCTCATTAAACCTTTCATCTATGATCTTAAACTTCTCGTCAATTGCTTTGAATCTCTCATCTATCAACCTAAAACCTGTAGTCTATAGCAGTAAACTTCTTCCCAAGCTAGTGACCCATACAGAACTAACTACAGTTGCGATTGTTGTGATAAAGTTTATTGCTATATCGATATCTATAGCCGCTGCTGTATCCTACAAATTTACTGCTCTAAAAAGAGTTAAAATTTATCTTTTGTGCTATGCTTTTCCTTTGCAAGAGATATAAACATATTCGGCTATCTACAAATCTTTGAGGTGCTTTATGTGAGTAGTAGACATGGATCCAGGTTTTTGCATGATCCGCTACTTTTTATAGCCTTAGCTGTTGTTCGCAATAGGTGTTGATGCTGATCAGGGCTGGATTAAGTCAAGGCTCATAATAGCCTCAATGATGAAGGGAGTTGATGTAGGTGTTTACACAGCTGTTAAGAAGGTTCTCGACTACTACGCAGTGAAGGTAAGTGTTTATGGTGGTGCTCTAGAAACTAAAGATATCATAAAGAATATATAATAGAGTTGAATAACTGGTATATTGAAGGTTAACACCATATATTTGGTTTATTGAAGAAAATCTTTTTGAACACTGTTTAATTCATATTCAGTATCTTTAAATATCGAAGTTGTTCTAATTAGGGTAGGTGTGCTTAGCTATGGTTGATGAGAGTGATCTAGACAAGGTATTGAGAGAATCTATCGAGATCTACAATAGGTATAGAATACCTGAAGCAGTAGTAGAGATTCTGGGTGTAGATAGGGGCATCATAATCGCGAAGTTTTCAGGGCATTTCTGTGTTACTTGTGGTGTTATTGATTGGATAGAGGATTACATCTATATACTTAAAGACTTAGGTGTAGATGCTCATATAGCTAAGGTTGAATATTTTACAGAAGATAACTATGTACTTGTAAAAATAAGAATAGACGATATAAAAAGCATTGATATACAATCACCTAGCTAGATTATAATTTGGTTATAATTTCTGGTTAACTTTATTGTTGTAAGTAGGTATGATGGTATGCTTGAGTTAAAATTATTTAGATCTATATTCAATCTATTTTTGAGGTAAACTTGGTAGCAGAAGAGATGCAATATATGCGTTATCATGAAACACTAGCTATAGAGACAATTTTAAGAATCTACGAGGATGAATCTATATAAGTTGTTTCAAAACCAAAGATTCTACGCAGTTCATATATGTATAGAGTCTACGGTATTAGGATAAGCTATGATTATGTTATAGATTATATAATAAAAGTTGATTAAAACGGATACACATGGCTTGTTTACGCATAGGAGAAGATATAATTTAAGGAAGATAGTTTCTTTTGAAACATCAGGAGATTATCCCTTGGGGATTAGATAAAGAGATACTTGATTGCACTGTTGCTGTATGTGATGGGGCTGGAAGTGTTATCGTAAGATCACCTAAACCTGTTCAAGATATTGGCACTGTTATGAATGGTCTTCTTAAAACGTATTCAATAGTAGAAGTAGTAGATGCCATAGAGAAACTCTGTGGAATCGTATTAGATAGAAATGAGGCTACGATAGACCAGGTTAATGGTTTCTAAAAGCTATTGATAATGGGTATAAAAAGATAGTTGTAAGTGTTATTGGTTTAAGGTGTTGGGAGATTTAAGAGAACAGAAGATTTGAAGAATATAGAGGGATAGACATAACAATTTCTCAATGTGTAACACGTTAACGAGAGAAGAATGTATTAAACATATAGAAAAAGTTGACTACGTATGTATAAGTGCTAACAATATGCTTAGAAAAGCATTAGCTAGCAAAGCTCTTATACAACTAGATGTAACAATACCTATCTATACATTGACAAAGAAGATGAAAAACATTGTTATCGACTATATCAAAGAATTGGACAAAAATTTGTTAATTAGAAATTCTATACCTTATGATGAAGTTTATACAGCAAGATATATAGAATGTAATGGATTTAAAGGCTATGTCTCAATAATAGAAGTAGAAAAAGATCTTGAAAAAGATCTGTACTTACAAAGATTTAACTATTTTCTTTGAGCAAGGACACTATCTAAGGCTAGTAATGCAGGCGGTGAATCTTTTGCCATTCTCACTTTAGCTAGTAGTTCTGATGCGTTCTTCTCTTCCTCAACTTGTTCATCAACAAACCATTTCAAGAAGGATTCAGTTGCTTTATCTCCTTTACTTCTAGCTAATTCAACTAACCTCCATATTCTCTGCGTATTCGTAACTTCAAAATTATAGAAATCTTCTATAGCCTCTAAAACACTACCCCATCCACTCTTAGGTCTGGGAACATCAAAGAACTCTACTTTTTCACCTCTATCAAGTATATAGCTATAGATTTTCATAGCGTGTTCAAGTTCTTCTTTTGCTTGTATTTTGAAATAATGAGCAAACCCTGTTAAACTTATGTTCTCGAAATAAGCCGCCATTGATAGATATAGATAAGAGTTTTGTAGTTCCTGGTTCAATTGTTTATTTAGGGCTTCTAAAAGCTCTTTATCAATCAAATTTCCCACCGATTAAATATTGAAAAGCTCTATATTTATGTTTATTCTAAATGACAAACTATTTTAAATCCCCTTTGGAAAGATATGAAAGAGATTTGATTAATGAGAAAGCTATGTTTAAGTTGTTCTTTGTTCTAGAAGTACTCTGTTTACCCATTCAGCTATATCTTTAACACAATCTCTCCACCCTACCTCATGGATTGGTGATGTCCTTTCCCTGGATATATCTTCAATATCTTGATCTTTGACTTAGCTTTTTCAAACGTTTTTCTACTAGCTTCAACAGGTATTATCTTGTCTTGATCTCCGTGGATTAGTAGTAGAGGTTTTGATATTCTATCAACATACCTCCAAAATTCTCTAGAGCCAGGACTTAAGGAGGGTGGAGTAGGCATCAGCACACTAGATTATCTAGAGACATTCCTAGAGATAGCTATTAGTAGCAGTGGCTTGTTTGCAGAGCTTTAGGGTTTCTGAATGTTATGAGGGGGGCGCTAGGCTTGACCTATGCCAAACAATTAGGACTAGCGATGTTGCTAAAGCCTATGGCAATGCCCCAAGCGTTTACGAGATATGCATACCAATTATCAAGGCTGGTAAAAAGCGTAGAGAGGTGGTAAAGAAGATTAATGTGTTTAGGAATAGAGTGCTACTACCGATATTCAAAGTTGATGGAGCGACAGTGTTAAGAGACTTCAACAAGTTGCCTAAGAGAATCATAGCTGGTTGAATAGGTGAAGATGCTAGGCTAAGGGTTTCCCCGAGGCAATTACTTGTAATTAGCTGTAGTTAGTTGTGAATCTTGCCTCGGGGTTCTCTGCATTGGGTTGGGTTTTCACACCCTCATCTGCAGGGCTATCAGGGCTTCACATAACCCTAGAGCCCCTCATCTGCTTCAGCCCCTTGCCCACACCTTGGGGCAGCCAGGGGGTTGCCAAACCCTCATCAATGTGGGTTCACAGGGGTTTTGAAAGCACTAGGTGTTTATCATGGTTATGAGCTTTAGAGGTTTGTGAAAATGTTGCACAGCTAGACCAATGCATTTACAGCTATTCACAAGTATATACAGCTGATGCAGACCCAGCCACGGCTGATGATGAGAACTTCGAGGGCAGGGGAAGTAGTTATAGGGTCTGTTACAATGCAAAGAATATAATCCTTTTTAACCAGAGTAGAATGTGTGGGCAGTGCTCTGAGGATGTGAATAATGTCCATAGCTATCGATACCATAGTCAATATCTTGGCGACAATCACATCTGTGTCTGTAGCTGTTGCAACGCTTGGTTTCTGGCTAGGGAAGAAGTTTACTGAGATAGACTACAGGTTTAGCTTGATGGATGAGAGGTTTAGGTCTATAGAGAAGGAGATTAGAACCCTGAGAGACGCAATTATTCAATACAACGAGCTTTTGCTCAGCATCTTGGAGTCTAGAGGTATTGTTACGAAGAGTGAGGCTGCAGTGCTAAGGGGTTACCTAGCATCTTTAAAACCTTCTGCATCATCAAAGTACTATACTAAGGAGGTTGAGAAGAGGCTTGATGAGCTCTTGGCTAAGGATCCAGAGGAACTTACTCTTGCCGATGTTCAAGAGCTTAACAGGATTGGTGACTTGATATGGCTGGAGGGCTATGAAAGGAATGACGAGTTCTTGAGGGAGTATGGGATGAAGTTGAAGATCTACGCAACGCTAGTCAAGACACTGTTCATCTATCCAAAGATAGCGAAGCTTAAGGAGGGTTTGCTAGGGCTTAAGGAGGAGGCTAAGCAGGAGAAGAAGTCTTAGAGCTTAACCTCTATCTCTACACCCCTCCTCTTTCTCCGAATGCTGAATATCCTCACCTGTCTATGAACCTCAATAACAACCTTATCCAGGTCAATATCTGTGTTTAGCGGCTTGCCCGCAGACTGGGCATTTATCACCTATATACTTTACTATGTCTGATGATGGAGTTCCATACCACGTGCCTTCGCTATAAACAGTTATTATTGAGCCGCGTTTAGAGCATCTGTAAATTATTGGCATATGTTTTCAGCACCTTCTCTACCCTAAGAAAATGTTTGGAAGGAATATGAATGCTGGGTGACTAGTTATTTAGAGGTGTTGAACTACAAAACTTATATACCCCTACTCATAGTTCCTTCGCAACACTCTTTCAATGCGTTGGAAGTGATTCTATATAGCCTTAGCATTATTTTCGACTCTCTGAGCCTTGCTAGTATCCTCCTAAGAGACTCTACATCGCCTTCATTGTACAAGGACTCTGCACCATCATCCCCCTTCTCTACTAATAGCCATGCAACTATCTCCCCCTCTCCATTAACCAGTATAGCTACAAAGCTTTCTAAATCCTTGCTAGACCCTCTCAAAATGGCGATGCTGTACGTATCTGCATTGCTCCTCATAGCAATAGCTCTTATAGATTCCTCAATATCCTCAGGCCTCTGCCCAGGTCCAAGCTCCTTCTGCATCAAGAGCTCTAGTTTTGGTATTAGGGTTGCTAGTGCTGCTGGATCCAGAAGGCTATATGGATCAATAGATGTGTATGCTCTGCTAATAGGCAAGGACCTTAACTTACTGGCTATGGCATCTGCTAATGCCTCTACGAACTCGTTACACCTCCTTTCATCACCTCTACAACCAGCAAACGCACTTACCCTAGAACCCTTCAATGCTTTGTCTACCTTAAACTCCATAACAAAGCTGAATCTATTTGAAGAGCCATTATAGATTATAGAGCTTCCTGAGCCATTAACAGCTATCGATATCTCAATAGCTTCCCTAGTCCTCCTAAATACACCCCTACTTCTACTCCAAACACACCTACACATACCATCCCTAACATCTAGAACCCTAACACCAGCAACACCACTAACAACATTTCCCAAACTAAGCAGGAACCTCTTAACACTATCAACAGATGCATCAACATCGATACTTGTAACAAGCTTTAGGCTAGCCCTAGATGTTACAACCATGAGCAACCCCTGAGGCAGTGCTACGTATTCCACAATATACAATGCTTAAAAAATGTACGGAGATGAGTGAGGATATGCAGAAAAGATGAAAGTAAACTATTTTCACACACCTTCTTTCTAAGGTACCATAACATTTAGTGCAACAACTTTATTGAGAAGTTCTTGCTACATGCTTTAGGGAATTTTACTGAGGTTTATAGGGATAGATTTAGAGGAGATGCCAAATACTATTTAGTGAAGCTGGATAGTTATTACCTATGCATTATAGTTGAAGGAAATGCTGTTGTTGTAACAGCGCATCTTATAAATCATGAAAGTATGAGAAAAAGATTAAAAGATGGGTTAGGCGATTGTTGTGAAGGTGGCATCATTACTGGGTCTGGATTTGAGGAAGATTATAGAGGGTATTGAGCGTAGATGTGGCGTTAAGCTGCCTAGAGAGGTTGTAGAGGTTTACCTTGATAAGGAGTGTGACTTGCTGTTCATAAGGTTTAGAGAGCCAAGAAATGTTGAGGTTGGAGAGCCGTTTATCCCTAGATGTCATTCCCATCATTTCATGTTCGTCGAATTTAGGGAGCTTTCTCCTCACCCACCCCCTCATTGGCAGCACGGCTACCTCTGGAGCGGGTTCAATGGGCATTGGGGCTAACGGCACGAGCCCCTCAAGAGCTGCTAAACTGGTTTGTTGGGGCACCGCCCTCATCAACAATAATGAACAGAGTCAGAGATTACAAATCTAACTCCGAAACATCAGCCACGGAACAGCCCTGTCAACAAAAGCTATGATAACGCTATTCACGAACTAGAGGAGTGGTGGAGTTACAGCAATAGAGGTTATCGGTTTAGAGTACTCGGTGAAAGGGTTGGGGGCTTCAGCTCTTATATAGATCCATATTGTTTTATGATCATTGCCTCATCTCCTCTCCTCCTCATCGCTTCTTGGGTCTGTATATGCCTTGGGGGCTTTCAGAAGTGCCCCGGGAACCCCACATCTTAAGCACATTACAGTACAGCTAAGCCCTTACTCATGCTAAACTCATCTCAATTCTAATAACATTTTATTTTCACAGTTAGGCTTCTCATTTTAGACCTTGCAAAAATTGCTCAATGGTTATACAGTATTTATACAGCTTTTCAAAAATTGTTATTTTCAGCTAAATGGCATGAAATAAACATCTGTATATGCTTATTAGAGAAGTTTATTAAAAGAGGAAAGCCTTAGATGGATGTTTTAGCTGCTTTGTTGTTGCTCTATTTGCTTTTTCTTCTCCTCATACACCCTTCTGAGAGTTAGCCCCATACACTACACATGTGTATAGATGTAGTTTGTATGCTTCTGGCCTATCCCAGTACTCGGCAATTGCTTTTCTACCAAGCTCTCTAAACTCTTCAGCTTCTTTCAATGTAAATTTCTTTGGACCTTTCTCTAAGTACTTCTTAAGCTTATCCCACTCCTCCTTAGTAAAGGGGTTTGTGGTAGCTAGTGTAGATAGCCTTGCAGCTTCATCCTTAAGCATCGTAGCCTCCTGCTCACTAACAACACTCTTCACAGACAGATACTCTGTGGAAAACTCCTGATAAGAGGAAAAGGCCCTTCCAAGCCTATCAACCTTATAATCAACATACTCTCTCAGCTCTTCAAACCTCTTATCTATTTGCTTAAACCTCTCGTCAATCATCTTAAACCTGTAGTCAATCCCAGAAAACTTTTTGCCAAGCCAGTAGCCAAGGCTAGCAACAGCTACACCCACAGATGCAACAGTAGTTATAATATTGACTATAACTTCAGTAGGTATTATGATGGACAAACCCTAACCCCATTAAAAGCATTTCTTAAGAAGTGTAATATATGCTAATGCAAAAACTTTTACCACACATTCTCTATACAAGAATTATGTGTTTGGGCCGCACAACTATCTTAGTGCTTGGGTTCTGCATGCTGATTAAATTTTAGCAGTTTTCGCATCTCTAACCTCCTTCCCACCCTGAAGGCTAGGGCCCCCTGGGGCAGTTCACAGGCTCCCCCGTCTATTCGTGTTCACATCTGTCATCTGAGGGGCATTCAGGGGTACCCCAGAGGCCCCACATCTTGAGTACTTCTTAATACACTTCTTGTATAGGTTTACTGTAGCAGGGGAGTAGCACTAAACCTATATGAAACTTGAAACAGCTACAAGAGGCTGTTACAGAATTGATGGTAAGTTTAAATATCTGTGAATACCTGTAGATACTTGACTCTATAGAGCAATGTTTAAATATCTCTATAATTACTATAGTTTCTCGGATGATCCGCACTGAGTTGGCATGATATGAGAATCAGATGGGGGCCCTGTGGCGTTGGGCTCGACAGGCATCCATGGGGTGTGGGTGATGCTGGTGAACCCACATCGAGGCCCAGCCCCACTAACGGAAATACAAATATTTACAAATACCATCAAGTACCGTTAGAGGGGAAACGCTATGCTAAGCATTCTCATGTTTATGCTGTTGCTTAGGTTGCATCACAGTTCTTAGCTGTGTCAAAATATGTTTATCTCCAAGAGTTTTCTGAAGAGCTTTAAAGCCCTTTGAAAGTAGGTGCATATAGTCTTCGAGATATGTGGAGCAAGGTTTAAAATATGGTGTGTAACACTTATTTCTATGTAGTGAGGGATGTTCTTGCAGTGGTCAATGTGTTTAAAGAGCGTTTTGGCTCAATTTTTATAGCTCTTGTACTGCTGCTAGTGGGTTGTAGTATTGTTGTTGCTCTCCAGGGCTTTAGCATTGGTTTGCTGGTCTCTCTTAACCTTGCTGTGCTCGGCACGGTGGCTATGTGTAGAGGGCTTGTTGAGGGAGATGCTGGTGAGAGGAGGTTCTATACTGTGTGGAGCTTAGTGCTATATTCTTTTGCTGTAGCCGTTGCCATATCCACGCTTTTCTCAATGCTAATTGGGTTTGCAGCACTCCTCATATGCTTAGGTCTAGTAATGCTCTTTGGTGTGCTACACTAGGAAGATTTTTATACTCTACACAGCTACACAATATACCTGTGTAAGGCTATGGTTAAGCGCTCTGCAGCGTTGGAGAAGCTTCTCAACATCCTACCCGGGTTTAGGGGGTATAGAAAGAAGGAGTATATTAGAGAGGATGACAGGCTGGTCAGGGAGTACATTGTTAGGATCCTGAGCGAGGCAATAAGAGATCTAGAGGAGTCCATTGCAAATATAGCTGAATACGACTTTAAAACAGCTGACATCTATGACGCTATTCTAAGGGATTTGAGGACTGTAGCAGATAAGATTAGATGGGCTGAGCAAGGCTATGCACCTCACTACAACATTGTTAAGATCCAGGAAGAGGATTTGGAGAAGATTAGGGAGGTTGATGGTGGGCTTGTTGATGATGCTGAGAAGATAAGGAGCTTTGTAAGCGATTTGAAGAAAGACACAATGCTTAAAAACCCTGTTAGAGATAGAGCACCTCAGCTAACTCAGCTTATAAGTGATTTGAGGAGTCAGCTCATTGAGAGAGAGAAGATTGTGAAGGGCTGGGTGCAGTAATTTTCTCTACAATTTATTAATGTGTTGCACTAGCTATAGAACTCTAGAGGTGTATATAAGTGGTTGCAAATATTCTTGGGAAAATAGTTGGTAAGGCAGGTAGCAAGGTGAGCGGCTTTCAGCCAAAGCTCATTGAGTGGAAGGATGCAACGCCAAATGACATTGTGTGGAGGTACCCAGAAGAGGTAATCCCATGGGGCTCAATAGTCGTTGTCAAGGAGTGGGAGAGAGCAGTGTTCTACAGGGATGGGAAGGTCTATGGACTCCTAGGCCCAGGGAGACATGTTCTAGACACTCAAAACGTTCCATTTCTCCAAGGCCTTGTCGAGGGTGTTTATGGGGAGAGCATCTTTAGGGCAATAGTGATCTTCGTCAATGTCAATAGGCTTCAAGGTAAGTTTGGTGGTAAGAGCCAGACTGTAGAGCTAATACCGGTCTCTTTCCATGGCGTGTACTACTACAGAGTTGCAGACCCTGTTCTCTTTGTGAACAAGGTTGTTGGACCTGACTCTAGGTTCACTAGAGAGGAGCTCGATGACTATATAAGGGGCTACTTCCTAACCAAGCTCATGATGTTCATAAGCAGCTCTAGCATTAAAGACATCTACATGAGGGTTGAGGAAGCTGGTAAGAGGGCTTTGATGACCCTGAGAAAGGCTTTTGATGAGATTGGGCTTACACTTGAGGATATACAGTTTGAGGGTATAGATGTGCCTCCAGAATATAGGGAGAGGATGTTCTGGCTCACGCAAGGGACTTCAGCAGCATACCTAGTTCAGCAAGAGACGGCGAGAAAGTTTGCAGAAGCTATTGAGAAGACCCAGGCTGGAGGAGCAGCATTCGGAACAGGGGTAGTCGCAATACCGTGGGCATTGCAGCCCCCACCCCCACAAGCACAGCAACCCCCACCACAACAGCCAGCTACAGCAGGTGTTGCAACACCTACCCAGTATGTTGCTAGATGCCCATATTGCGGCGGCTCACCCATACCAATAAATGCTAAGTTCTGCCCATACTGCGGTAAGCAACTCAAATGGTGTCCCAATGGTCATGTAGCTCCTGCTGAAGCCAACTTCTGCCCCATTTGCGGGGCTAAACTAGGGTAAAGGTTTTGTAGATATCTGGAGGAAACACATTTTTCGCAATGTACTTGGAAAAGGGGTTTTTCTCATCAAGCCCGAGTCTCTCAAGCCTTTTCAAAACCCTTTCAGCTTGCCCAAGGCTGCTGTAATACATCAGCCTCTGAAAACCTCTAATAGTAATTGGTTTGCCATGCCTCCTACGCAAAGCTAAGCATTATGCTGCGAAAAAGTCTTTTTCATTAGCTAAGCACATGCTTAGCTAGATACATGTAGACTACATCATTAGCTTCAAAGCTGTATGCAACAAGAAATGTTATGGCAAGAGCTCCTGGAATAACCCATCTGTCATTGCTGTGTCTAAACACCTTCTCTGTTAAGATGTATAGCGGTATTGCTAAAGCCATGGCGCAAAGCGGGGATGTTACCCAGCCCAAACTATCTCACTAACAATACTGAGATTCAAATCGCAAGGCTTACCATGTAGAAACATGCGATGCCAATACCAATAACACCACCTGTAATGCTGTGGATTATTGATATTGGTACACCCTTTACAGTTGCAAGCATTATCCATGCGAATGCAGCTAAAGTTGCAGAAACAGCACCAGCAATATCTATTTCACTTACAATACCCTTACCAAGAGTCTTTATAACCATAAACCCCTGAACCATGGCACCAATAAACACAGCAACTGAAAACAGAACTAGAGCTTCTCTAAACCTTGTAATTCCAGAGCCAATTAAAGGTGAAATAGAGTTCGCCATGTCATTAGCACCCATAGAAAACAACATAAGAGCGGACACTGCTAAGCCCTGCTATAACCAGGCTAAGCATTTACAATACGATGAGCTGTATAGCCATATAATACAATTTTAAATTATTGCTTATATGAGCTATACTCATTACATAAATACTCTATGTATATTAATATGGCTGCATATCACAAATACTCATAACGTTGCAGTGAGCAAACAAAATGTGAGAAAAATTGTTTTAAAATGCAGAAGTGTTGCTACCTATCTCTTCTTCTACCAAGCCAGTATATAACACCAGCTATTGCCCAGCAAATTACTGTGCTTATTGGTGTGAATGAGCAGTGAGCATAGTAACCTAAGAACGATGGTTTGCTGGCAGGTGCTGGTATTAATGTGGTTATCCCTAGGACAACAAAGATTATGACCCCAGCCCAGTGGTACCACTTCAACTAAACTCACCTTTACAGTCAAACCTCTGTGTTTTTAAAGTAGAAATAGAGAGATTATAAACTTTCTCTGTTTTGAACGCTCTTGGTGATAAGCGTTGAATTCTCTAAGTTATTGACGATGATAAACAGTTTATTCATAGCCCCGAGTACGATGGATAGGAGTAGTGAGCTAGAGACCAGGCCTGGGATTGAATACCAGGAACAGGGAGATGTAATCCCAAACCTCTCCACCCTCGCAGGAACCCCCATCCCTTCAAGGCAAGGAGGAGGTCAGATATTTTTAGCTGGTGAATTTCGCTAAAACTCTGAAATGATGAGAGAAAGTCGCATGATTATTGAGGAGGCGTTTAAAGATCAGCATATCACTAATATGATTCGTGATGAAAAATATGCCAAGTCTATTATGAGAGTTATGTTTTTCCTTCAACGATGATTATGTTCCTAAAACCCTCCTCTGCTATGCCTGTATGATCCCTGCCTCAACTCTCCTTTCTATTAAGCTAGCCTCACTATATACCTGTGCCCAGATCACAATGCCTAATAATGATATGAGTAAGGTTATTATTAGTAGTGCAGTTGTGGCGTTTGCTGCTATACTGATGATGTTGTAGTACTCATAGGGATTTACACTGGCTGCTCGAGACCCGCTGTGAATAATGAGAAGAGCTGTGCTAAGTAATATAAATGTTGTTCCAAATATCACTACAAACGCTCCTGTTCTTGAGAACTTGGGGAAGTTAAGTGCTTCGCTAAGCTTGTGGAGATGTACTAGGATTCCTGTGTACCCCATGAAGAGCATGACTCCGCCTACTAGCAGTAGAATTAGGCATATGTAGATAACCTCTTCAATCCTTATCTCTACGCCTGCAACAATAAATCCACTGACAACCTCTCTTACTAGCCAGGTTAAAGCTAAGAGCGCTCCTAGCATTATTAGAGCCCCTCCCGTATACCCAGACCTCATGAGAATCAATGGAGCTAGAAAGTCTTTCGGTTTCCACCTGGCAAAACGATTTACCGAAGGCAAGAGATAGCCATATGCAGTGACAACAGTAAAAGCCACTGTTACAATAAGGCTTGCTAATCCAGCTAAACTCTCACCTGCCCTAATGGTTAAGAAGGGTGTGAGGGCTAGCAGTAAAAGAGCTGAAACCCCCACAAGCATGGCTATAAACAGTTGTAGTAGAGCTGCAACTTTAAGCTTCTCCAGACCCTCTATCACAACACCACTAGAAAGTTGCGGCTCTTGAGCCACTGGGGATAATGTCATTTCTGTTCACAGCAGAAATTAGAGGAATGCAGCGATATTGACTGTTTCTTTAAAAATAGATTCAAGGCTTGTGACTAACATTTTGCTAAACCTACGTGTTATGTAAAAAGCCCCAGAATTTCTGGGTATAAGACTTAACTAAGCCTGTTAAGCGAAGCTGGATTTCAGGCATTCTTATTGAGGGAATGTGACAATAGTTGTTGAAGTCAGGGGAGTCTAATTTAATGAACATAGCGCCTAATGCTCATTAAATATCTGTATTCATCGCAAAGATTTATGCAGATGCGGTGTCAAATAGGTATGGTGTTGGAGGAGGTGGAGTAGTGGCGTTATATTTAATGTTACAAGCATGTCCATTGGGATTAGTGGTAGTTAATATAGAATAATGGTGTTAATGCAAGTATAATAGCTAGTTTAATAGGAAGGAGAGTAGCTTTCTATAGACAAACATGAATAGCATTGATATTTAGGTGGAACCTGATGGTAGGTAGTTTTAGAAAACCTCAGTGCAGGAGTTAGAAAAAAGTTTTTAAGATTACTTAACTGGTTTAAGCCTGTTAAAGGGTCTGTTATGGTAGCTTTTTCTGGAGAAGGTTTTAGGTGTGTAAACTGTGGAGCACCTTTAGAGGTATCGCCAGACACAATTGCTGTTATATGTAGCTACTGTGGCTACCTGAACTGGGTTAGAGCAGATCTGAAGGAAGAGGTGCTTGTAATCAGGCCGCTGGATGAGAGGGAGTTGTTGAAGAGGTTGCAGGGGTTTGCATCGAGGAAAGGCCTTGCGGGGGTATTTAAAGAGGAGAACATTGTTAACAAAGCCTTTATTGCAATACCATACTACTTTGTTGATGCAGTGGCAGAAGCTGATTATAGTGGCAGGGTTGCTGTTTATGTGAGGAAGTGTAGAAGGGAGAAGGATAGGGAGGGGTGCTGGACAGAATCACGAAGAATATCTGTGAAGGGCATTTATGGACCTTACGAAAATAGGATACCTGTTGTTGCTAGAAGAAGTACTGAAACAGTCTCTATAAAAGCTTTAGCGAGCAAGTACATGGAGAGCAAAGCAGAGGCTCTACCAATAGAGAGGGCTGGGCTTGGCAAAGACTTTTGGAGAGGGGCATTATCTATCGAAGTTGACAAAGGGGCGGCGATGGATATAGCGCTCAACATCCACTTAAACAAGCTGAGGGAGATTGTGACAAACGAGATTAAGAGAGAGGCTGAGAGAATTGCTAAGAGGTGGGGTGAAACTGTTGTTGGATCCACAATTCTTTGGAAGAGAATAACGCCTAAGAATGTCAAGGTAGTTGCATCTAAACCTATTTTGCTCCCCATGTACATAGCCTCTTATAGATATGGGAATGGGTTCTACAGGGCTATTTTATGTGGCTGGGATGGAGATGCAATAGTGCTTGAAAAGCCTATGAGAGCTAGTGAAAGAGCTTTATGGATTGCCTTAGCAACTTTATCAGCAGGTCTCTTAGGAGGCGTAGGTATCGCCACACTATCAGCATACATAGGTTTTCTACTCATCATCTTGGGGTTTGCAGCCTCGTGGTACTGCATGAGGAAAGCGCTAGCCCCCGTAAAGGCGAAGATCTTTGGCACTAGCGCTATAGAGTCTATGGAGAAAGAGCTTGGAAAAGCCTTTTCACTCGCTAGGTGGTGGATATGAGCGAAGATAGGACTAGGTTCACATGCCCATTTTGTGGAGCTGAGTTTGAAGTTCCAAAAACATTTGTATATGCTACATGCCCTTACTGTGGAACAACGTTTAGAGTTGATAAGCCTGAGGCTCAGGTAGAGCACTATCTCTTCTCAGTGAACTTCGATAAGAACGCTGCCTACAAGCTGATGAAGGACTTCGCATTGCTACAGGTTGGGGTTGCTGAGGACTTTGAAAGCTCAACAGAGTTTGTCTCTGCATACCAGTACCTTGTGCCTCTCTACATATTTGAGGTTAATGTTAAGGCTCTTTGCAGGGGTGAGAAAGTGGAGGCTGATGAGGAGAAGGTTGAGATCAATGTTCATGGAGGTGAGGAGGCAGCCTATGTAATCACCCCAGCCACCCACGCACTGCCAATAGGCATTCCACAGGGCTACAGCTTTCCAGCGAGGAGCAGAAGGTTCTTCAAACCCTCTGTGCTAAAGGATGGGGTATACCTACAGCCTTCACTGAACCCAGAGCAAGTTTTCTCTACCGTTAAAGAGCCTTACCTGAGGAAAGCTGTTTCAGAAGCGCAAACAGCGTGCGGAAGTGGTTATGAAGTTGCGGACAACTCGAAGTACATTGGATTAGCGCACTACCCCTTCTGGCTCATAAGGTACAGGTATAGAGGGAGAGAATACATAGCAATTATCGATGCATCAGATGGCACAGCGCTCTACCTAGAGTACCCAATAAGTGCTAGGGGAAGGGCAGCAGGCTTGGCAATGGGCTTAGCAGCAACGCTTTTCGCAGGCGTGGTGGGGGGAGCAACAACAATACTTCTAATGAAAAGCTTTACACCAGGGCTCATCGGAGGTGCCATAGCATCTCTCCCAGCATTAGCAGTAGCAGTACAGAGATTCGCAAAATCTAAAGGAGTATATAGATTTAAACCATCAGAAGAAGCAGTATTTGCACCAGTAAGATAAAGAGCAGAGCATCTAAACCACTACCGTTATAGCATGTCTGGAGCAGGTGTTTTTCACACTCTCTGCTAATGGGGGCTAAGAGCCTGTGGCACGTAATGAAGAGTTTGGCTGAGGTGATAGGGAGAGTTGGGTTTAGGGTGATGGAGCTGTGGTTAAGAAAGTTCCAGTGCTATTAGTGTCATGGCTGTTATGACGTTTTTGTCATTTTAAGTAGGTACTATAACTCCCCAAAGTATTTTGCTCTCTAGGTGCTAACAAGCATGGCTCGCAAATCTGTGCAGATGCTAGTCGAAGTGCTGATTATTGTGGTTATTGCGCAATTAGCACTATTTGCTGTGAGCGTTAATGCATGTGTTGATCCCAGTAGTGTGTATGCTGTTGAGGTTGTTTTGAACAAGCCTGGGGTAAGCTATAATCTATCACCTCTAGAGGCATTGGTTGGTAGAGGAGTTGTTAAGGCTGATAACACTACTTACATATTTAAATATGGGCTTGCTGTTAAATGCCTTGGTGCTATGAGCAATGCCTCTTCTAGCAACCTAGACTTTGTAGCTACTATATACCTAGCTAAGTTTGCTGATGAAGCACCTTATGTAGAGGGCTTAACCCCTGGGGAGATAAGGTATTACCTCGGCATCAGAATAGAGCCTGCATCACCACCTCCAGAAACGTATACCAACTATTCCCCGCAGATACTCACCTACACAACCACAATTACAGCTGTAGCAGAGCCACAAATATTAATAACCACAACAGTAGAGTCAACAGCTAGAAACACCACATTGAATTGGGTGGTAGTGACTAAACAACCACAGCCCACCATCGCAAAACCGGCAACTCAAAGCATTGAGCAGAATAAGACATGGAGTGGGTCTAGAACTACAGAAACTGAGTGCAATGTTTATGAAGGGCTTGGAGCAGGCATTAAGCTTGTGCTAGAAGACACCCTAAGATATTTGATTAGAATGAGTGTGATTAGCGGGCTTAGCGAAGATGATGTAAAGGAGATTGGTAGTATTGCTAGACCTGGTCTAGCTGGCTGGAACAATAGGTTGATATACTCACAAAAAATTGGGGCATGGGCTCCATACAGCGATCTTGTAGGTAGGGGCCTCATTAAGGGGGCTATCATGAGGGGAAATCTTTGTGGTGCTAATATACCGCAAAACATTATCAATGTTATCAAGTCTATGAATACATTAACCAACACAACGCTAGCGATATTCTATCCAAGGCTAACACCTATAGCAACAAGAACAGCAGAATTATTGATGATAACCCCAACAGCTACCAGCACTTATGCACCCACTCCTCAGCCAAGCACCTACTCAGCCCCTGCCTCACTAAATACAACTAATTTGCCTACAGCTATCCCACTCATCACTGTGAGGGAGTGGAGAGATGGGGTAATAGTTGCAATATCAATTGCTATAGGGGTGCTGACAGCAATCCTCACATACATTTACCTATCCAGGCACCTACTTAATTAAAACTTTTTCACCTCCATACAATAAATCAGCTGCTGTGGATGCTTTCATGCCTACTGGTAGAGAGGAGCTCGAGGCTTACCTAAAGCTTAGAAGGCTTGGCAAACCTGTGACTATTAGGGGTTTTCAGAGGCTGATGGGGTATAGTAGCCCTGGGCAAGCTGAGAGAATGCTTAAGAGACTTGAAAGACTTGGGCTAGTCGAGAAGACACCAATGTCTGAGTATATAGCTAAAGAGAATCTCCCTCCAGAACTCTCATCATACATTATAATCAAGGGCTATGTACTTCCAAGAGCATTGATATACTCAGCATATGCAACAACAGTTATAGCCACATATACAGTGCTAGCAAGACCCCCACCACCAGCAGCAATACTATTACTAGCTCTAGTAATCCCCTACTGGATTGAGACAGCAATTAATATAAACATGCTAAAAAAGATTAGGGAAAGTGAGAAACAGCAATAGATCGACACAGTCTTTTAGCTGAAGGCCTTGCTCTCCAGGGTGGGAGGAGGTCAGGAGCTGCATAGAGCTCTCACATTTTTTGCATAGCTCACAACCCTATCTATGAGCTCCTTATAGTTGCCTAAATAGCTTCGGGGGTCAAGTATCTTAGCAATCTCCTCTGGCGTTAGATATTTTCTCACAATCTCGTTTCTAATTAGAACAGCGTAGAAATCCTCATTACCAACAGTTAGTGCTAGCTCTGAGAGCAGTTTATGTGCTTCGTGCCTTGGCATTCCTTTCTCCACAAGTTTAATCATCACAGCTTCAGCCATTATTGTGCCTTTGGAGAGCTTGAGGTTTCTTTCAATAGCCTCCTCATCTATGTACAGAGTCTTTAAAAGTTTCTCCATATCCAAAAGCATTTGGTCTATGGCAAGAAGTGTGTGTGGTATTAGAATCCTCTCACTACTGCTATTAGTCAAATCCCTTTCATGCATGAGCGGAATGTTCTCCAGCGCTGTGATTGTGAAGGCCCTTACAACCTTTGCCAAGCCAGATATTCTCTCAGCTGTTACAGGATTCCTTTTCTGCGGCATGGTGCTGCTACCAATTCTTTTACCAGCTTCATAAATCTCTCCTATCTCTGTTCGAGAAAGCTCCCTCACCTCTAGAGCAAATCTATCTAGCTGACTAGCCAAAATAGCTAGATCTGTGACAAGCTCAGCAAAGCTATCTCTAGGAGCAACTTGTGTAGATATTGTATGCGGCTCTAAACCAAGCATCTTTGAAGCTACAGATTCTACAACAAGACCTCTGCCACCCCAGGCAGCCATTGTACCCACAGCACCAGAGACCTTGCTTCTCACAATCCTCTTCTCAGCCTCACACAACCTTTCCAAGCTTCTCGAAAACTCATAGATGTAGTTAGCAAATTTAAAGCCCAGTGTTATTGGAACAGCGTGCTGCCCATGGGTTCTCCCAACCATTACAACATCTCTATACCTCTCAGCATACTCAATAAGCATTTCCACTACTCTCCACAGCCTCTCCTTCACTATGCGCAGAGCATCCCTAATTATGAGAGCCCAGGCAGTGTCAACAATGTCATAGCTTGTGGCTCCTAGATGAGCAAATCTTCCACATTCTCCACACCTCTCACCAATGATATAAGCTAGCGATGCTATATCATGACCTGTCACAGCTTCCCTCTCATACACCTCCTCAGGCCTCACACCCTCGACACATCTCCTCATAGCCTCAGCACAGCCCCTTGGAGCTATCCCAGCCTCTTCCAACCCTCGCATAACAGCTACTTCAACATCTATATACCTCTTCACAATAGACTCTGCAAGAAAGAGCCTCCTCATCTCCTCTGATCCATACCTCCATTCAAAAACACATATATGCTCCATCCGGCTACACCTAAGTCACAACATCTTCTAGGCAACCAAGCTCAGCACACTCTCTCACCTCCACAGCAATTCTCCTACCCATGCTGATAGGTTTACCAAAGTAAAGTTTGCTATACTGCCCACCTACACCCATATGCACATTGGTACCTCCACCAATTCTGAAAGCAACATCGAAAACCACTACATCCATATTGGAGGTTACAAAGAGTTGAAGTGTGAAAGGCCCTATTACGCCAGGCGGCTCAATCTTTTTACATGCCTCAACAAATCTGTCAGCAACTTCAAACAGCTTTTCAAGCATGCTCTCTCTAATAGTTGCCATTTCATGGCCTATCTCAATCATTTCAACATCTATGTAGTTACTGAGCTCCACTTGCACACCAGCTGGTAGCCTGAGGAAACCATCTAGATTTGTTTGAATTCTTCTATCTATAGAGATTAGCTCCACCTCCTTCTTAGCGACACTAGCAAAGAAGTTGACATTGAAGTGAGCTCCTATAACAAGCTCTTCTATAGAGGCCTTCGGTAAATCATCTTCCCTCACCACACCATCTGCAACAAGCTTCCTAAACTTTTTCCAAAAATCATCTCTATCTATAGCTATAAAGAATCCCCTCTCAACCCTCTTCCTAGCATGAGGCATCTTCACCATAACAGGTCTATCCACTTCATCAGGACTTGAAAAAGTTTTAGGTCTTCTCACACCTGCCTCATCCAAAATCCTGTAATAATTCTTCTCCCCAACCCTCTCCTCATACCTCAACAAAAACCTGTTTCCAAAAACTGGCACAGGAAAAGAACCTTCAATAGCGTCGTAACCAACATAAACTGAGAAACTCCTATTAGGCACAAATATGGCGTTGCTCCTCCTCAGAAACTCCACATTCTCGGGCTTTGCAACATCAGCAAACCTCTCGAGAACTATAGGCACATCAACAACTCTTCTAAACCTCAGATAAGGCTTTTCCCTACCCTTCTGACACACAGCAATGGTTTTGAAACCCTCATCCTTAGCCCCATCAAAAACATCTAACGCAGAATGACTAGCTATAGTGGCTATAGATAAGGACTTCGAGTCGTAACCTGCGAGGAGTTCTCTAGGGCTATACCTAGACACAAAACCTCACCACATTACCACATGTATAGAGTGCATAAAGCGTATTAATATGTGTTGCTATAGCAATATTTATGAAAATCCGAGACAGCATTGCTAAAAGTGGGTAAAATGCCTTGTGCAAAGGCTTTGAGAATTGTTGTTGAGGGTGAGGTTCAAGGTGTGGGTTTCAGAGGATTTGTAAAAAACCTGGCACAATACTTTGGAATCACGGGATATGTTAGAAACCTTGAAGATGGATCTGTAGAGATATTTGCTGAAGATTCTGAGGAAACTATTGCCAGGTTTATTGAGTATTTGAAGAGAGAGTCCCCTACTGCAATATGGGGGATCAGAGTTTTTGTAGAGATGTGCAGGGGGTTCAAAGACTTTTTCATTGTACCCTAGTACTACTTAGCAAAATACCTATCGAGAGTTTTGTGAAGTTCTGAATCACTCTCCTCAACATATGCAAAACCATGCTTACACACAACCCCAAACCTGTGGCAAAGTTCAAGCACTTGCCCCATGAACTCACTCCACCTGTACTCCAAGCTTTTTCTAGCCAGCTCAGACAAAAACTTGCTTCTCCACATAAATCTCTTCACCCTCAGCTTGTCAAAGTAGACACTACTTCCAGTTTCCCTAGCTACCTGTAGAATCTCTGACACCTCCTCCAAATCATCGTTAAAGCCCGGGATTATGGGGCCATAGAATATCCACGTCTTTACACCTTCTCTTGAAAGTTTTTTGAGAGCCTCTATCCGTGCCTTTGGCGGTGAGGAAAATGGCTCTAGCAAAAGCATTTTTGAGTCCATTCTTGTAGACGTTATTGTAAAACCTACATCAACTTGATTAGAATACCTCTTCAACACATCCAAATCCCTCAAAATGAGAGTACTCTTAGTCTGTATACTGACATTAAACCCACTCTCTGCTAGAACTTCTATAGCTCTTCTAGAAATTTTGTAAATAGCTTCTACAGGTTGATAACCATCCGTAATTGTACCCAACCCAACAACACCCCTCCTAACCTTTTTAATCTCTCTAGAAAGCACCTCCAGAAGATTCCTCTTAACCACTACAACCAACCCCCAATTATCAGCAACATCAGAAAACCTTGTATATTCCCTCGCATAGCAATATAAGCAACCATGAGAACACCCTATATAGGGATTCAAAGCATAGTCCAAATCCGGAAGACCAGACTTAGACAAAGCACTACCCACATTAACTTCAACTATGCGAAACCTCATTAAGCACCCTCACACTCAAATCCTATGAGAATAATAACAATAATAAGTGAATATGTACTTAACAAAAACCTCAACATCAATCAAACCAGCGAGAGCCCTTAAGCATTATAGAAGCAATGCTATCATTAATGGCAGACCAAGGCTCAGAGCATAGCAAATTATGATGCCTATAACCATAACAAACTACTCGCAACTCTGAACCTAATGAGTGGAGGTAGTGAGCTGAATACTCAACCCAGGGTTAAATCACGAAGTGGGAAGATATAACCTCAAACCTCTCTACTCTTGCGTGAAACCTTTGCACTTTAGGGTTAGAGGAGGTCAGAAACATTTATAGATATCTAAACCTAGTTGTGAGAGCATCATTATGTTGGTAATGATTGTGTAAAAAGCTTATATATTTTTGATAGAGGTTGTTTTGTGTGGTGAGGTAATCTGAATGTAGATGAAGTTGTTGCTAGGCTTAGTATTGATGAGAAGATATTGCTTATTGTTGGTGCAGGGTCTTCAAGGCTCGTGCGTGGTGCTGCTGGCGAGACTCGTGCAATTGATAGGTTGGGTGTGCCACCCATAGTTTTAAGCGATGGACCAGCTGGTGTTAGGATACATCCTCTGAGGTTTGGCGTGGGTGAAACTTTTTATGCTACTGCGTTTCCAAATGAAATAGTGCTTGCCTCTACGTGGAATCCTGAGCTTGTTGAAAGGGTTGGTAAGGCTATTGGTGAGGAGGCTAAAGAATATGGAGTAGATGTTATGCTCTCACCTGCAATAAACATGCATAGAGTGCCTCTCTGTGGCAGGATATTTGAGTATTTTTCAGAAGACCCTCTTTTAGCTGGTGAAATGGCAGCGGCATATGTGAGAGGTGTGCAGTCAGAGGGTGTTGGAGCTACATTAAAGCATTTCGTAGGCAATGACCAGGAAGCGGGTAGAATGGTCATTAATGTGATAGCTTCTGAAAGGGCTTTGAGGGAGGTATATTTAAGACCCTTTGAAATAGCTATTAAGAAGGGGAAGCCATGGGCTGTTATGGCAGCTTACAATAAGCTAAATGGACTTTACTGCACTCAGAATCCGTGGCTCTTGACAGAGGTTCTGAGAAAGGAGTGGGGTTTTGACGGACTTGTTATGACTGATTGGGGTGCTGGTGATAACCCTGTTGAGCAGGTTAAGGCCGGTACAGATCTCATAATGCCGGGAAGCGACGATATTGTAAAGAGACTTTTAGATGCATATAAGCAAGGGCTGCTCAGTGATGATATTATTAATCAGCGTGTTAAGGCTGTTCTAAACCTAGTGGCAAAGAGTCTTAAGGCAGGGGGCTATAAACCTAGTGGCAAGCCTAATCTTGATGATCATGCGAAAATAGCTTATGAGGCTGCTTTAGAGGGTATGGTGCTACTTAAAAACGAGGCTGCTTTACCTATAGTGGAAAAGGCTAGGGTAGCTCTATTTGGTAGGGGTAGTTACTGGACTGTGAAGGGAGGTTTGGGAAGTGGTGATACATGTCCTAGGTATGTAGTGTCCATAGCTGATGGGCTTAAGGAGAGGAATGTTTTTGTTGATCCCGAAGTTGAGAAAATATATGTAAGTACCTTGCACAGATTTTTCGAATTTGGCACATCCCAACAGGTATTCAAACAGATGAGGGAATGGGCTCTCAAAACTGGAGACATGAACGCTGTTGAATTCCTCTTGACGCAGTTCGTTGAGTGGATGATGGAATGGACTAGAACCATTAACATTCAGGAAGATTTCTTCACAGACGAGTTTCTGGATGAGGTAGCGCAGAGAAACGATGTTGCAATAATAACGATATCTAGAGTGGCTACAGAAGGCTTTGACAGAGCTCCTGCACAAGGAGACTTCTACCTACGCGATGATGAGCATAGACTTGTAGCAAGAGTTTCACAAGCTTTTCACAGATATGGAAAGAAAGTTGTTGTGCTTCTCAATGTTGCAGGCCCTATAGAGGTTGTGAGCTGGATGGACAAAGTTGATGCAATACTAGTTATATGGCTCCCAGGCCAGGAGGTTGGAAGAGCAACAGCAGATATTCTCTTAGGAAGAGCCTCACCCAGCGGAAAACTTCCACTCACATGGCCAAGGAACCTCTTCGAAACCCCTGCAATGAGGGCATACCCAGGCGAGCCTAAGGACAACCCTGTACAAGTTGTGTATTCTGAAGACATCTACATTGGGTACAGATATTATGACACATTCAATGTAGAGCCAGCCTACGAATTTGGGTATGGCATTTCCTATACAACCTTTGAATACAAGGGTCTTGCAGTTGAGAAATCTGGTGAGGATCTTGTGATAAAGTTTAAAGTAAAGAATGTTGGGAGCCGCAGTGGCAAGGAAGTGGCACAAGTTTATGTCAGAGCTCTCGCAAGCAAACTTAGTAAACCATTTCAAGAACTCAAAGGGTTTCACAAAACCAAGCTCTTATCACCAGGGGAAGAAGAGTTGATCACAATAACCATACCGGTAGAGAATCTAGCGAGTTTTAACGGCAGGTACTGGATAGTTGAAAAAGGGCAGTACGAAATCAGGGTAGGGGCATCATCAAGAGATATCAGGCTTAAAACCGTTATAGAGATAGATAACGATATGTGTTTCGATGTCTCATGGAGACAAATAACCTGTTAACACATAGTCATGCTTCAACTAAGTGTTTTAACACATTTTTGCTTTGCATCACAACATAGTATTACTCCAAACATTTTTCCATAGCATTAGCAGCACACTTCCAACAACATAGTTGCAGTCGTTAGAAAGAGGCTCGTTTGTTATAGTTGATGAACGGTATTTAACTCTTTATTGTTGCGCATCTGAAAATATGTAGCTTTATTTAGATTCTCTATGACATCTCTTCATCTTCCTCAATCACTGCGAATCCTAGAAGTGTAGCCAGATCTCTTAGATCTTCAGCAAGGTTTCCGTAGAATACAACCCTATGCCACGTCCATTTCCAGTTCCTGGCAATCGCCTTAGCATTGGTCTTTGCAACAAGCTTTGTTGCACATGCATGTATGCTGCGTTCATTGCCTATGGCAGTAGCTCTATGAATTATGAATGCTCTTTGCTCCGGCCAAACCTGAAACGCTGTAATTTCTTGGTTTATAGGTAGCTCAACGTAGACAGAAGCTCTTTTTAGATAGAGGTGTGTTGGCATAATTGTGTAGGGAACTCTTGTATTGCCGCCAAATGGGTTTATGGGTGCATAGCAGTGGTAATATATTGCCTCATTTCTCTGATAATCTACCACAGGGTCTGATAAAAACCCTGGTCTCTTTGCAAGGTACCACATTATTAAAAGAGCTACAGCTGAATAGGGGTCGGCTTCACATACAGGTATATAGCCATCGAACCACAGTTGCATGAATCCCAGACAGGGCCATGCATCAAGGATTTTAGCGTCGAACAACATTATGCAGTCAACAGCTATTGAAATAGCACTGTGTTCTTCTAAAACCCTCTTCATGGCTATGTAGAGCTTGGCTGCTTTCACTATATCCTCGAATCTGTCCTCCAGAACCTCAGCTGCTCCACCAATCCATTTCTCAGCCCATTCCCTAGCCAAGGCCTCATCAACAGGTCTATAATATTTCTCAGCAAAGCTCTTGCCATCTACATGAATAGCTGTGATGCCAAATACGCTTCTCAGCATGTTCTCTATGTATTCAAATCTCTTCTTATCCTCCATAACAAAAACTATCTTAGAACTCCTCAGCTTTTGCAGAACATCAAGCAACTTCACCTTTCTCACAGCTAACTCATCTGAAAACTCTCTCACAGAAACCCCTATAACAGGTCTTCCTTCTCTCAAGCCTCTTCCAAACTCTATTAGAAACTCACCTCCACCACCATAGCTTTCAGCAATGAGAACAACAGGCTTTCCACTCTCTATAAAAACCCTAGCACCACCACCAGACCATGTATGTAGCAGAACAACTACAAACCCAACACTGTCCCTCTCCAGCTCCACAACCCTCCTCGCCTCCTCAGGTGTTGTAATAGTGTAGAGCTTAATCTCCATATGTGGCAATGACGACCTGAGCCTATATATAAAATCACTCTTCTTCTGCTCAAGCCAGTCCTTAATTAGAGGGGGGCCGCCAAGAGCACCAGTATAGCTGCCAGGAGTTGTTTCAGGAGCTATAAATATTATAGGGATCCCAACCCCCATCACAGATCCCTCAACACACTATGTATAAAGATAAAAGTTAATAAAGTTTGTGGATGTGGTAACAGAGAGGGCTGTACAATGTTTATAAAGAATTTTGATGAGCTTGTAAAAAGTGATTTACATAGATTAGCACTTCAACTCGTCGAATATGGGTTGAGTGTTGCAGATCCCTATGCTGCTGTAAGAGAAAACCTCAGGGTTTTAAACAACAAGATTTTTGTTGGCAATGCTGAGATGAGTATTGCTGGTAGGATTCATGTTGTGGGTTTTGGTAAAGCATCTAAGAGAATGGCGGAGGCTGTTTATAGCGTTCTTGGGGATAGGATTGCTGGAGGTGTTGTGATAACACCGAGTGATGAAGGTCACGTGGGCAACATTATGATTGTGAGAGGTGATCATCCTATTCCAGGTGAGAACACTTTGAGATCTTCACAGCTTTTACTAGATTATCTCATTGATAATGTTAGAGAGGAAGACCTTGTAATTGTCTTGATCTCTGGTGGTGGTTCAGCGCTTTTCGAGATTCCCGAAGAGGGGGTGTCGTTAAAGGATGTTGCATGGATTTCTAGAGAGCTCATGAAGAGAGGTGCAGATATTTTTGAACTTAATGCTGTGAGGAAGAGGTTTTCAAAAGTTAAAGGCGGAAAACTTCTGAGATTTATAAGGAGTAGAAAAGTTGCATCCCTAATTATAAGCGATGTTGTTGGTGATAGACTTGATACAATAGCTTCAGGACCTACTGCACCAGATGAAACCACATTTGCAGATGTCTATAAGATTCTGGTTAAGTATGGGCTTTGGAGTGAACTGGGGAAGAACATGAGGGGCATTATTGAGAAGGGACTTTCAAGCTCTTTAGAAGATACCCCAAAACCTGGTAACCCCATATTTAATAATGTTGTCAATATTATTGTAGCAAGCAATAGGATTGTATTGGAGGCTATGGCTCGTAGAGCTAGGGAAGCTGGGTTCAATACATTGATACTTACATCAATGCTTGAGGGGGAGGCAAGAGAAGTTGGCAGGGTACTGGCATCAATAATCAAAAGCATAGATCTGCACTCTCTCCCAATACAAAAGCCTGCTGCTCTGCTTGCAGGTGGAGAAACCGTGGTCACAGTTAGAGGAAGTGGCACTGGGGGTCGTAACCAAGAGCTCTGCCTATCGCTAGCAGTATCAATTAGGGGGATGAACAACGCTGTGGCTATATGCATAGGTTCTGATGGAATTGATGGCGTAAGTCCTGCTGCAGGCGCTATAATTGACGGCTCGATGTATTACGAAGCTGTGTCAAAGGGTTTAGACCCCCTAGCCTACTTAAATAATAACGATAGCTACACAATCTTATCGAAGCTAAGCAGAGCTATTATAACTGGATATACAGGCACTAATGTTAATGACATATTTATAGCAATTATAAGGTAGTATCGGAATAGCTTACTTACTTAGTTTCATATCAATAACTATACTAAAAGTTTTTATACCTCAGTCAATTGACTAAATGTATTTTAGTTAATTAACTAGGGCTAGGCTTTGGTGCACATGTTTGACTCCCTATGACATTATTTTGACGGTACTTACGATACTATTAGCGCTTTATCTGATTTCCTTCGCTCTATACATTGTGAGAGTTCTAAAGGGTCCTACAATTCCTGATAGGGTGCTTGCCTTGGATTCTCTTGGCTATGACTTGGCAGCCTTCATGCTAATTCTCTCCATATATCTAAACTCTCCAATGATGGCTGTATGCGCTCTTTCTCTAGCACTATGGATCTACGCTTTAGACATATATGTTGCAAAGTACTTGGAAGCTAAGGAGGTGGGTGGCTAAATTGATAGACATGGTGCTTGCATCAGCTGGGCTAACACTAATAGCAATAGGGGTTTTCTGCGATTTTGTAGCAGCAATAGGTTTAATAAGGCTCCCCAACTTCTTCACAAGACTCCATGCCGCAACAGTTGGGGCTATAGGTGGCGCTGTAGTTCCAATGCTTGGAGCAGCCTTGCTAGCCTTAGGCTATGAACCCTTGGGAGAAACGAGATTCATTTTAGCTGGTGTTGCTTTTACTACAAGCATTGTAACCATGATACTGTCACAAGCAGGTTCTCACGCACTTGCGAGAGCAGCTTACAGAGCAAGAGCAGCACCACTCCAACCAATAACATATGATGCATTGGCTGAGAAGAGAGGTGATAGTAGTGAGTGAGATGCTACCTGTAATCATGGCGTTTGTAGCTGCTCTAATAAGCATTGTAGCAACATGGCTTGCAGTACAGGAGAGAGACATGCTAATAGCTACATTGTTTTCAGCTTTGCAAAGCACATGCTATGCTCTAATATATTACCTCCTCATGGCTCCTGACATAGTGCTTGTATATCTCCCTGTATCAGTAGGTATACTGCCTCTAATCACAATAATATTGATTAAAAAGACTGAGAGGTATGAAGAATGAGACTCTCTGACATAGCAATAGGAGTCTCCATGGCAATGCTCGCCCTATTGCTTTCATATTTGATTGTCTATGGGGGTCTCGGACCAATAGCAACACTTAATCTGAGACCACTTGCAGTATCATTTCTAAACTACACGTATAATCCATGGAAAATAGTTTACAGTGCTATGTCACCAGAGGCTGTAACAGCCATTGTATGGGATTTCAGAGGGTTAGACACTTACTTTGAAACATCAGTACTATTCATAGCAATAGTAGGTCTTATAGCACTGTTTAGAGGTGCAAATGTGGTTCAGGGGGTAAGCTCAAAGGGTCTTTCAATAATCGTCAAAACTTCGACAAAGCTTGTCGCTCCACTCATACTAGTTGCAGGAGCTTCACTAGCGTTTCACGGCCACTTATCCCCAGGAGGGGGATTCCAGGGAGGGTCATTCATGACTGTGGCAATGACATTGCTTGCAATAGCGTTTTCCATAGAGTTCTTCCAGCAGAAGAAACTCACACTAAACAGATTGCTTGCAATTAGATGCATAGGATTGCTCGCAATAGTTGTGGTCTCAGTGTATCTACTAGTTAAAGCTGTACTGCTAGGGGGATACGCATATATATTTCAAAACATGCCTAGGATAAACTCCCAGTACTCCATGCCCTCATGGTTTCTTGACAGACCACTTGCAGGAATACTATTCTTCTTCAATCTCTCAGAATCCATAGCTGTAATAGGTGGCTTAACCCTAGGAGTAGTCTTATTGCTATTGAGAGAAGAGGAGCTGAAAGCTATAATTGGGGGTGGAGAGCATGAGTAGTGCAACAACATTCTTACTCACAACAATAATGATTTCCTTCATAATAAACATAGCCATATCGCTTTACGGAGTTTTTGCAAAGCCTTCACTAGTAAAGAAGTTCATAGCCTTAACAATATTCTCAGATAGTGTAAACAGTTTCGCTATACTAATTGGGTTTAGAAGAACCCCCTTAGGATACCCATCCATAGCCGTAATGCCTTCACCACCTCAGAGTGTAGAGGATTTAAAGAGATTTGTTAGTGAAGCCGTGGATCCGGTGCCACAAGCCCTTGTACTCACAGCAGTAGTAATAGGTCTTGCAGTCAACATGTTCTTAGTAGGATTGATAATGCTTTACTATAAATACTATGGTTCAACAAGTACGAGGAGGGTGAAGATATGAAGAAGTTAACAAGGTTCATAGCAGTATTTCTATATATATACGCTTTCTACATAATGTTTACAGCATCAACAACAGAATTCAGCCTCACACTTGGATTTATAGCCTCAGCATTGCTAGCAGCATTGTCAACACCATTTCTAATACAAAGAAATCTCGGTGTTCATGATCTCAAGAGCTTTGCATACCTGTTGCTGTACTACTTCCGCTACATGATTATAGAGGAGTATAAAGCACATAAGCAAGTAATTAAGATAGTTCTTAGCCGCAAACTCGATATAAAACCAGCTATAGTTAAAGTTCCTTACAGTGTTAAAACAGATTATGGAATGACACTAATAGCAGGCTCCATAACCAACACTCCTGGTACTTGTGTTGTTGATGTAGATGAAAAGAGACACCTATTCTATGTGCACTGGATCTACGCTACAACAATTGAGCCTGAAAAAGCTCGTGAGGAGATTTCAAAAGTGTTTGAAGAATATGCTGCAAAAATCTTTGGGTGACTATAGTTGAGCACTCTGCAAGACCCCTTAACAGGTATAGCCCCTCTTTACCTAATAGCAGTAGCATTTTTAACAGCAGCTTTAGGACTTGTGATCAGGAGTAACAAGTTCTTTAAAGTGTTTGCAATTGTCAATACAGCTATAGTGTTTGCAATCTCGGCTTATATAATGCATAAAGTGGTGGATGAAGGTATTCAACTATACTTCTTCGGCGGATATCCAGCGCCACTGGGAATAGCATATGAGATTGATAATCTCAACGCTCTTCTCGGACTTTTAGCAACATCAATAATGCTTTTGTCAGGCATATATAGTGCTTGGTACATGAATTTTCCAAGAACATACCTATACTACACACTCTTTCTAACGCTCTTAGCAGGCTCTCTGGGATGTCTATATACAGGTGATTACTTCAACTTCTTTGTAATGCTCGAAGTGCTCTCCCTCTCATCATACTCTCTCGTTGCTTACTTTAGAGACAGCCCAAGGTCCATCGAGGCAGCAATAAGATTTGCATTCACAGGCATAATCTCCTCAAGCTTCTACCTATTATCAGCATTCGTAGCATATGCATCTTTTGGAACCCTTACTATGGCTGATATAGCGCTCAAGGCGAGGGATCTTAATGCTGTAACGCAGTTTAGTGGAGGTGTTGTTGGGAATGTGGCGATAGCATCGGCAATGATGATAGCTTTAGCTAGCTGGACCTGGACCTTTAAAGCAGCTATATTCCCAAACTACTTCTGGCTTCCTGATGCTGTGCCAGAGGCTCCCACACCCATTTCAGCAGTTTTCGTTGGTGTAATAGATTTGATAGGGGTTTATGGAGCTATAAGAATGTTTTACACATTCTTTGGCCAAGGCTCAATCGCTTTGCAGTTTAGATCATATACACTTGAAATACTTCAGATACTGGGGGCAATATCTGTCTTCATAGGAGTATTTCTTTTACTACTTCAAGAGGATGTTAAAAAGTTTATAGCATATAGCACAATTAGCCATTTAGGACTCATATTCATGGCTCTTTCACTAGACAGTGGAGAAGGCATATCTGCTGCCATTCTTCATACAATATCTAACTCCTTTGCAGAATCACTACTGTTCTACAGCGCAGGCATAGCAATAGTGGCTGTGGGCAGATCTATAAATACTCTTGGAGTTTTAAGAAAGTATAGAGTGGCATTGACAGGCATAATAATAGCTATGCTCAATTTGATTGGTGTACCACCGTTATTAGGCTTTTGGAGCAAGTATTTAATATTTAAGGCATTTCTCGATGCAGGAAAGATATATGGAGTTGTTATACTAGTGCTAGCCACAGGCATATCTGCTATAGGCTACTTCAAAATGTTGTTCAGCACCCTTAAGCCTGTGGAGAAGATTAGGGAAGATCCTAGACTCAGAAATAGCATGCTTGCAGACATAACCATAGCTCTATGCGTAGTAATTTTAATTGCTATTGGTGCGCTTTATATGCTTAGCCCAAGTACTAGAAAATTTATAAACGAAATTGGATACAATATTATTGAAGGGTATAAAGCTTATTATGCGTTCTTAAGCTCTGGATCATAAATGCTGTGAGAGGTGATCATAATGAAATTTGCATTTCTCTGCAAATCAAAACCAACTTCAATGGGAAAGAGAGTGGCAATTATAGGTGCAGGTATTGCAGGGCTCTCAGCAGCTGGCTACCTTACTTGCAAAGGGTTTGAAGTTGATGTATATGATAAGCAGCCAGTAGCTGGAGGACTTGCAGCGCTAGCTATACCATCATATAGAATACCCTATAATAATATTGATGAAGGTGTTGAGGACTTGACGAAAAGCTTTGGGGTAAAACTATATCTAAATACTAAGGTGATGTGTGGCGAGAGGCATGATGAAGGCGATGACTTTGTTAAGCATGTTGTGGATTTGCGGAATATTGTGAAAGAGTATAGCGCTGTGGTTATAACTACTGGCACTTGGAGATCTAGAAAGCTTGGCGTACCAGGTGAGGATGCTAAGGGTGTTGTGGATGCCCTCACCTTTCTATACAAGCTTAGACTAGCTGAGCATGGTCTTGCTAAAGAGTTTTGGACAAAACCAAAAAGAGTTGTCGTAGTTGGCGCAGGTCTTAGTGCTGTTGATGCAGCTGAAGAGGCTTTGAGGCTTGGTGCTGAGGAAGTTTATTTAATTTACAGAAGAACTAAGAAAGAGGCTCCTGCTGGCGAATATTATGTAGATGACCTCATAGCCAAAGGCGTGAAATGGCTTGAGCTAGCAGCACCAACAAAGATAATAGTTGAAAATGGATTTGTAAAGGCTGTAGAGTTTCAGAGAATGAGATTAGGTCCTCCAGATAAAACAGGCAGACCCTCACCCATACCTATACCAGGCAGTGAATTCACTATAGAAGCAGATCTAGTTATTCCCGCTATAGGAGAAGTTTCAACACCTCCCTTTACTCAGGAGTGTGCAGAGTTTAAGCAATTCCTTGATGAAAGAGGCTACATAATTTCTAAAGGGTATAGACTTGGAAACACTAACATGTTTGTAGCAGGAGATGTACTCACAGGCCCAACAAAACTTGGCGAAGCCTGTAAACATGGACTCTATACCGCGAGGGATGTGGAGAGGTTTCTTAGAGGTGTTTAAAACATGGATAAATCATCTGGAAACCCAACTCTACTAAGATGGATAGACTACAACAAGTGCATTGGTTGTGGGGTGTGCTCAGCTGTATGTGATTTTATACACGAAGGGGTTTCCTTCATAAAACTTTATGATATAGGTGGAGGACTAGTAAAACCCATATCATGCTTTCACTGCGCAAAAGCACCGTGTGTAGAGGTTTGCCCTACAAAGGCTATGAGAAGAGATGATAGTGGAGCTGTGTATGTTGATGGATCTAGATGCATAGGCTGTATGGCTTGCCTCTATGCCTGTCCCTATGGAATACCTGAGCTAAGCATCATTACAAAAACTTCAACCAAATGCGATTTGTGTAAACAGCTTAGAGGAGATGGCTTAGAGCCTGCATGTGTAGCTATGTGCCCCACCAAAGCGATAGTTATTGGGGTGCCGCAAGCAGTTTTTGATGAAGCTAAGAAAAGGGCTTTAACGAGAATTATGAAAGCAGTGATGAGCTTTGGAGGATCTATATAGATACCTTGTCTACGTTTTTTCAACACTTTTAGTGCTCCTTGGAGGAACAACAAAGGTGTTTGATAAGAGACTAGGTATTTCGCTTCGTGTACTCGGATTTGCACTCATCTCACTCTACTCCTCTATAGCAATAGAAAACCTGTTTGCCAGGGTGCTGGCAGTATCTAGTAGTATAATAGCTGCTTTAGTAACTATCTACACCACAAATTATGTTAAATTCAAATATGGTTTTCCATATCTACAGCTACTCATAGACGCATTCTCACTTTCAATAACCTTCACCTTTGTATCTAGATACTTAATAGAGTTCGTTACATGCTGGATTATAGCAGAGCTCATAGGATTTGTCTTAATAGCTTTCGACTGGCTTATTCAAGGTGCTAGAGAAGCGCTTGAAGCTGGGGTAAGATATCTCTTAGTTTCAATGGTTCCCGCAGACATAACACTATTTACTCTAGTTGCTCTAACAGGTGTTGAAAAAGCTTTTTCAGTAAATATAGCTGGTATTGCCCCAGCTATACAAGGCTCATCAATACTCACAATACTTTGTATGATAGGCTTCTTGGCTAAGGCAGCTGTAGCACCTCTGCACTTCTGGCTTCCAGATGCACATTCACTAGCACCTGCACCAGCTTCAGCCATGCTCTCAGGTCTCATGGTTAAGATGGGAATATATGGATTATACCTATTAACTCTGTATCCAATTGATGTCAAAATGTATGCCTATATGCTGATGGTGTGCGGTAGCATAACTGCTGTATATGGTGGTCTTCAAGCACTTGCACAGGTAGACATCAAGAGGATTTTAGCTTATAGCACAATATCGCATACAAGTGTTATGGCTATCCTGCTAGGATTTTACATTGGATTTAACTCTGTAGAGGCTCTACAGGCAGCGCTATTCTATATTGTGGCACATGCTTTCTTCAAGGCCTCTCTATTCATGGACTCTGGAGTTGTTGAAATAATTGCCCATACAAGAGACATAGGAAGCTTAGGCTATATATCGCGACTCTACTCACTTGAGAGCACTACTGCTTTACTGGCAATACTATCCTTAATAGGGGCACCTCCATTGCCAGGCTTTATAGCTAAGTTCACAACAATACTCTCCATAACAAGTAAACTTGGCACAGCCTTTTCTGCTGTGGTGTTGCTTGTAGTTATAGCAATTGAAATAGCTCTTAGCGTAGGCTATGGAGCTAAATATCTCTTGACACACTTTGGTTCATCAACTATTAGAGTACCTCTTCGTGGAGGTTTGGAAGAGCTAAAGCAGCTAACATTACCTATACTCACAACAATAATTATCTCAATTGCTATCACAGCTTATATTACACTTACACAACTAGTGGTCTATGCACAGATTCTACTATTCATTGTAGCGCTCTCAGCAGCTTTCCTAGCAATAATACTCTATACAATCTATAGAAGTCAAAAAGTGTTTAGAGTTGATGAAAGCTGGCTTGGTGGTGCAAGGCCGTGAGCCAGAGAAAGTCTGGCAATAAAGATAGTGAAGAAGAGAGTAAGCCGGAAAGAAAACCTGTCACATCTAAAGCTATCTATATAATTAAGATCGATGTTAAGTTTAGACCTCCCCAGATAATGTCCTACCTTTCAAATCTTGAGAAAATTAGAAAGGTTTTCTACTTTCACAGCATTGAAGAAAATGTGGCTAGGGGGGAGCAAAAACTTGCTTTAGGTATACAGAGTATTCAACAAGCATTTGAAAAATCACTGCTACTTGCCTCTCTCTGGGCTGGAGTAGCTTTAACAATGGCACTGCTCTTTATGGTGATAATAATTGGACTACACTAGCCTTGCACTAATAACAGCTATACCTTTCCTCGTAGCCCCTATATATGATAGTATTGAGAGAAAGGTTAAAGCGGCAATACAATCAAGAATAGGTCCCCTAGGTCTTGCCAGAAGCTTTTTGCAAAGCTGGTTTGACCTCATCAAGCTGTTTAGTAAAGAACTTGTATTAACGAGTTATGGCATGGCCTTGATAACAATACTCGAGCTTTTATTCGTATCGATAACAGTGGTCATACTCCAGATATTTCTCATAACCCCCCAATTACAGTGGGTCATTGCACTGCTCATAACATTTCTATCGATATCCTCAGCCTTTTCATTGATTAGAGCAATATCTTTGGATAACCCATTCTCTTCTATAGGAGCCTTCAGAGAATTCTACGTCACGCTAGCTGTAGAAGGCTTTTTCCTATCCTCATTAGCAATAATGCTGCTAGTTGAAGAACCGATAATAATAAAGATGTTGCTTTTCTGCATAGCTGCTCTCTCATGCTATGTTCTCAGTGGTAGAACACCATTTGACATTGCTGAGGCTGAGCCTGAAATTGCAAGTGGTGTGTATATAGAGCTTTCAGGACCTCTACTCGCAACTACATCGTATTCTTTGCATATTAGGAGATATGTGTTAGCTGAAATTCTTAGCTATACTCTTCTTAAACTCATTGGCATAGCTGGTACAGGGTTTGCATCGTTAATAACGTTGCTACTAACACCCATTACATGGATAGTGCTTGGAGTTGTTAGTGTTATGCTTGGTAGGACAAGAGTTGATGTAGGGCCTATAACTCTTCTCAAAGTAATGCTTATACTGGTATTTTTGATGTTTGTAGCAATGATATTTGTAGTGAGGCTGGTATGAGTATGAAAGATGTTGTAAAGGAGATTGAGGGTAAAGTAGTGGAGTTTGGGGGTGTGGTAGAGACTATCACTGACACGGCTGTATTTGTTGAAATCCCGAAGGAGAGAGTGAAAGAATTCGCTAAGTGGCTTTACAACGCTGGCGCATTTTTAAAGACTTGTGCAGGCGTGGATGAGAGGAGCATAAATAGCAGATTTGCTGTATACCACATATTTGGACTTGATGAGAAGGGTATAGATGTTGTTTTAAGGATTTCAAGCCTCGAGGGCGAGGCGCTTCCATCGATAGCTAATGAGGTTCCTGCAGCTGAGTGGTGTGAACTGGAGGCACGAGATATGCTGGGATTGCATATATTGGGTCATGAGTCAAAACCGAGGCTTGTTCTTCCTCAGGACTGGCCCAATGCTGTATATCCGTTGAGAAAGGATGTGCCATACGATTATAGACCTCCGAGCAGTGTTGAGAATTTTGGCAAGGAGCTTCCAAGTGAAGTTGGGCTTCCTGTTGGTCCCTACCACCCAATACTTCATGAGCCAGAGTACTTCGAGCTTTATGTTGAAGGTGAGAGGGTTGTAGATGTTTTTTACAGAGGATTTCATGTGCATAGAGGTATTGAGAAGCTTGCTGAGTCTCCGAGATTTACATACAAAACCATTCCGTTTCTAGCTGAGAGAATATGTGGTATATGTGGCTTTGTTCACTCTTCATGCTATGTGCTTACAGTTGAAAGAGCTGCTAAGATAGAGGTGCCAGAAAGAGCACAATTCATAAGATCTATAGTGCTAGAGATTGAGAGAATACATAGCCACCTCCTATGGCTCGGAGTAGCAGCACACATTCTAGGGTACGACGCTGGCTTCATGCATATATGGAGAATAAGAGAGCCTATAATGGTACTGGCAGAGCTTTTGACAGGGTCTAGAAAAACGTATGGAATCAACATTGTTGGCGGTGTTAGAAGGGATATAGATGAGTCTAAGAAGAAGAAGGCGTTAGATGTTTTGAGGAATGTTAGAGAGGAGTTTAAGAGGTTTGTAGAGGTCTTCACATCTGTACCTGAAATAATGAAGAGGGCTACGGGTACAGGTGTTTTGCCTAAAGATGATGCGAGGGCTTTAAGTGTAGTGGGTCCTACAGCAAGGGGTTCGGGACTTAGGAGAGATGTTAGGAAGGATTACCCATATTTTGCATATAGGCTTGCCTCATTTAAGGTGCCTGTCTATAGCGAAGGCGACAACTTGGCTAGGCTTTTAGTTAGAGTTGATGAGGTTTTTGAGAGCATTAGCATAGTTGAGCAACTTCTAGATGCGTTGCCCAGGGGGTCTATAGCTGTGGAGTCCTATGAAATCCCATCATTTAGAAAAGCTGTGGGAGCTGTTGAGGCCCCCAGGGGAGAGGATGTACACTTTATCATAACAGGGCATGGAAGGCCTTATAGATGGAGAGTTAGAGCACCAACATATCAAAACATCCCAGCGTTAAAGATAATGCTTAGAAACACACCTTTAGCAGATGCATTTCTAACAATTGCTAGCATTGATCCGTGCTTCTCTTGCACAGACAGAGCAGTGGTCATACGTGATGTGAGGTCTGGTTTCAGAAGATTTGCAAGTTTATTTGAGGGTAGGAGGTATGCAAATAAGTAGAATTGCAAGCCCTCTAAAACTGCTTACAATAGCATTGAAAGTGGGGCGGGTCACAAAGAAATACCCATTTGGCCCACCACTGCTTACAGAATCGTTTAGAGGTGCTATAAGTATAGACCCTGCAAAGTGCTGGGGTTGTGGGGCATGCACATTGGTCTGCCCACCAAATGCATTAACCATGAGGCTTGAGGGAGAGAAAATAGTGTTAGAGTACTTTAAAGGGAGATGCATATTCTGTGGAATGTGTGCAGATACATGTCCTGCAAATGCCATTACAGTAACTAAAGAGTTTGAACTTGCAGCAACAAGTGTTGAAGACTTGAAGGAGGATGTTATACACAAAATGAGTAAGTGCGCCATATGCGGCAAACCATTTGTTGCAACAGCAGAGATTAGAGATGTTATGAAGATGCAGCCTATTACTGAGGAGTATGCAAATATATGTCCTGAGTGTAGGAAGAAGAGAGCTGTTAAGGCATTTGGTATGAGGTTTGGTGCAAGCACATGAAATTAGAGGAGAGGCTTAGGGGCGTTAGGAGAAGCCCCTGGGTATATCACTTAAATAGCGGTTCTTGCAATGCATGCGATATTGAGATACTCGATGCTTTAACACCATTTTTTGATGCTGAGAGGTTTGGGGTAAAGCTCGTTGCATCTCCAAGGCATGCTGACGTGGTTTTATTTACAGGTCCAGTAACGAGGGAGGCTTTGCCAAAGGTTGTAAAGACTTTGAAAGCTGTGCCAAGGCCAAGAATAGTTGTTGCAATAGGTTCGTGCGCTGTTGGAGGGGGAATTTGGTGGAACACGTACTCAACAATAGGAGGCTTTGAAAAGTTCCAAGGAGTCTTGAAACAACAAGGAGTTGAAATTGACAAAGTAGTTTATGTCCCTGGCTGTCCAGCCAGGCCAGAGGCTATAATATATGGTCTGCTCTTAGCACTAGGCTATGTAAAACAGAAGGTTTCAAAGGTTGTAAAAGTTGTTGAAAGCTAGGATCAGTTTATGCAAGGTCGAACCTCCAGACATTCAAACATATAGACACTTCCTGACACATATTGCAATATGTAGTGGAATTGGAGAGATATCAATAAGCGAAGTTCCCGCTGAATTCGCTAAAGTTCTGAGCAAAGGCTCAGAAGTCATAATACCATGTACAATGTCTGCAAAACTCAGCGAAAGCATTGCAAAGTATTGTAAAGATGTAGAAAAGGAGATTTTTTACATAAAGCTCTCACCACTCTAATTAAGAACGTTACATCTGAAAGCCTCGCCTTTTAAGGTGGGGATGAGTAGAAAAGCCTATGAACTTCCTCTACTTTGATTGCTTTTGGTGATGAGTAATTGAAAAATGTTGTTGTCTCCAAGTATTTGGATGCTGGATTGGAAACCACATGAACTGGTTGAGATGTGGGGATTTCTGGCCACCTCGAATGCTCCTCAGATGGCATGTGTCAAGCTGAAGAAAAGCTTATTTTTTAGCGATTTAAGGATGCTGTAGTATGGTGGTCAGAGATGTTTATGTATAGAGTTCAGCAAAAGGTTTTTGAAATTGGTGGTGTGAAGATTGGGGGGCAGGCTTTTGAAAATCCGCCTGTTTTGGTAGGTACAATGTTTTATCATGGTCACAAAGTTGTTTCTGATCCTAAGAGGGGTGATTTTGATAGGAGTAAGGCGGAGGAGCTTATTAAGGCTGTGGAGGATGTTTCATCTAAGACTAGAATACCTGCAGTTATCGATGTTACTGCTGAGAGTCCTGAGGCTATGGCTAGATACCTTGAGTTTGTTGCCAATACAACAAAGCTACCTATATTCATAGACTCTCCAGCTATAGAAGTTGCTAAGGCAGGTTTTCATTTTGCTAAGGAGGCAGGACTTTTGAGTAGGGTTGCATATAATTCAGTCACAGCTAAGTCTAAGGATGATGAGTACAAGCTTCTGCAGGAATACGAAATTAAGGCTGTTGTGGCACTTCTCTACACGGATAGGGTTATAGATGTAGATGCGAGGCTCAAAGCCCTTGAAACAGTGCTCTCAAAGGCAAGTGCCTATGGCATTGAAAAGCTCCTTGTAGATACCTTCGTAATCGATATACCGAGTCTTTCAGCAGCTTGTAAAGCACTAATAGAGGTTAAGGCTAGGTATGGCTTGCCAGCCGGTATGGGAGCACACAATGCTGTATCCTCTCAGAGGAAAGCATTTAAGGAAAGGTTTGGTGCTGAAGGGTATAAAGCATGTGAGCTAACATCGAACACTATGTCAATCGCGCTGGGAGCGGATTTCCTGCTCTATGGACCTATAGAAGTTGCTAAAGAGATATTTCCAGCTGTCTACACAGTGTATACTGCATACAAGTATCTGGCTAGGAGAAAAGAGAATCTAATTCAGCTGTAGATTCTGCTGACGGCTCCCCGCCATGAATGGCGAGGGTTCTGCACCCACTGGGGCTTTCCCTCATCTTTCGGGAGCCCATCACGGGTGCAGCATCATGAGGTCAGGCCCCGCCGCCAGCTTCGGGG
>Ga0080005_150644_pt1 | contig 63363 bp, 60 predicted proteins | sample JossMetagenome_2_FD_69208 | JGI IMG/M metagenome (GOLD analysis project Ga0080005, IMG submission 69208) | Hot spring sediment microbial communities from Joseph's Coat, Yellowstone National Park, USA - JC3_ASED (SPADES assembly) (version 2) | ecosystem: Environmental > Aquatic > Thermal springs >...
TCATTGCCAGCCTGACGTCGGGCTCGCCTACGAGGAGCTCTGCCAGCCTCTTCCTAGCCCTAGCGTCGGCCTCAAAAAGCCTGACAACGTCCTCGGCGGTAATCGACTGCATCCCCTTCACTCAATACATTCTCTCAAGTATCTTATATACTTTTCAGCGTTCTAGGGGTCGTCTTTCACAGCGTAGCTTTGTATCTTCTAGTATTCTGTAGTATCCAATTATGTAGTTAGAGCTAGTTTTATCCGTGACGAAATGGGGCTCAGGTTTTCAGCTGAGTTTGTCCGCCCTTTAGGCTAGGCGTCCAGCTAATGTCTGGGGAACTAGGCTTTTATCAGGGATTTATCGACAATCGTTTGAATTGGAGTATTATTTTTATACTACCTTTTTAGGTAATAAATATATGGGCTACGTAACTGTGTCTACTAAGGTGAAAAGGGAATTGTTGGAGAAGGCTAGGAGATACAATGTGAACGTTAGCCAGGTTTTGCGGAGGGCTCTCGAGGAAGAGGTTAGGCGTAGAGAGCTGGAATGGGCTGTCAGTCTCATGGATGATATTTCTCGTAGGGCTAAATTGGAGAAGCCCTCTGATGAAGTGATAAGAGAGTTTAGGGAGTCTCGGGGAAGGGTGGCTTAATGAGGGTCGTGCTTGATGCGAGTGCATTGGCGAAGTGGTTTCTTGTAGAGGAGGAATCAAGGGAAATGAGGCTCCTTCGCGACAAAATTATTGGAAGCGAGATTGAGGCCCATGTTCCTAGTCTTGTATTTGTTGAGCTTGCAAACCTGCTTAGGTATTCGCGGGGCTTAACGCCTGGAGATGTCGCGGATGGTGTTGTTGCAGCGATGAGTATTGGACTTGTTGTTCACGACATTGTGGAAGTTCTTGGTGAAGCTGTCAGTATAGCTTTTGAAAAAGGGTTAACTGTCTATGACTCGATTTATGTTGCTCTGGCCGAGAGGCTTGACGCTGTTCTTGTCACGTATGATAAGGTGTTGCTGAGAGAGGTAAAGAGGAGCAAGAAGGCCAGCCAGCTCCTTGAGACTTATTCGTAATTACTATAATGGACACTCTTTGGTTCAAAGGTATACGACGCGCGTGTCACTCGTGGGGCTATGCCATTTCTAGATTGTTCATATCTCTATGACCTCTCCCCACTTGTAGTTCTTTTTGAGTATCCAGTACCAGAGCTTCCCCTTCTTAACCCGCTCGGCGCCTAGTTCCTTAAGCCTCGACTCTAGCCTCTCGAGTACTTCAGTGAGGAAGTTGTCCTTGTCGTAGAGTATTATGGCGTCGTAGACCATGTCTAGGTAGAGTGGTCTAGTTTTTTCTGCTTCTTCTGGGGTAAGGATTATGGGCGAGAAGTCGACTAGGTATCCCTGTTGTTCGACTACTGCTATTTTCTCCTTGATTTTTTCTTCCACCTCTATGAAGAGGTCTTGCCTCGCAAGCCTACTTTTAGGCAGATTCCGGGCTACGACGAGAATGTCGATGTCGCTGTCTTGCCTAGCCTCCCCCCTCGCCACAGACCCATAGACAACGACAGATACTAGGTCGTCTCCAAGCTTCTCGTGTAGGGCCTTAACTAGTTCCTCTAGCAGGCTTTGGTAGGGCTCCTTTAGGCGTTGTTTGTCCAAGCTCTCTCAAGAATGATTCTCTACTTAGCATAGTTATAAGCTTTTGGCTCTTCCGCAGAGTTAAACCGTGCGAGTAACGCTGTTCGCTTGGTTGTAGTAACATTTAAATTGTTACAATCTAGATTGTAACAATTATGATTGTAAGATTTGTTGATAGGAGAGAGGAATTAGAGCAACTAGGGGAGCTGTGCTCAAGTGGAAAGTCCCAGCTTGTCATTGTTTATGGGAGGCGAAGAGTGGGCAAGACTAGGCTACTACTGGAGCTCCTTCGCAAGAGGAAGGGGCTGTACTTCTATGTCCCCAGGGGAGGCTCTGAGACTATACTTGAAGAGTTTTCCCGCAGTGTAGAGGGCGAGTTCTTTAAGGGGTTTAGGTTTCCAAGCTTCCACTCTTTCCTCGAATACCTCGCTACCAAGATGGAGCAAGGCTACCTTGTCGTTATCGATGAGTTTCAGAGGCTTGGAGAGGTTGAGGGGGCGCTTTCCCTTCTGCAGAGGTTCTGGGACGAGAAGCTGTCTCGGACAGGTTCAGTTCTTATACTTTCGGGCTCGGCTATAGGCACAATTGTCCGCGTTGCTCTGCGTGGGGATGCCCCGCTCTATGGCAGGAGGACGGCTGTCATCAAGCTTGAGCCCCTGGGATTCGGAGGGGTTCTAGAGTGGTTTGACAGGCTGAGCCCGGTAGATGCCGTGAAGATATACGGCGTTTTTGGCGGGACCCCGGCATACCTCGAGCTTGTCGACGAGAATGAGAGCCCAGAGGAGAATGCTGTTAAGCTAGTCCTCAGCAAGCGTGGTGGCCTACACGAGGAGCCTGTATACCTCCTGATGGAGGAGCTTAGGGCTCCAGCAAGGTACATGGACATTCTAGGCGCAATTGCCCAGGGGAGGACAACTCTCAGCGAGATAGCTAGCGCCACAGGCCTAAAGAGGGAAAACGCTACGACGTACTTATCCTACCTGGAGCTCCTCGGCCTAATCGAGAGGGAAAAGCCTCTAGTGGGGAAAGGCCGTTCTCGATACATGATAAGGGACCCCTTCTTCTCATTCTGGTTCAAGTTTGTATGGCCGAACATGCGTTCTCTCGAGGCTGGGCTTGAACACGAAGTCTGGGAAAGGGAGCTGGAAAACTTCAACACTTATCTAGGATGGGTCTTTGAACGCATAGCACGCGAATTCGTTGTACAGGCAACGAGGCGAGGCGAGCTACCTGTGAGGCCCGAAGCTGTTGGGGGCTGGTGGAGCAGAGACAGGGAAATAGATATCGTGGCTGTGTCTAAAAGTGAAGGTGCTGCACTGCTCTTTGAGGTTAAGTGGAGTGATTTGGGCATGCGGGAGGCAAAAAGTCTCCTTGCGAGTCTTGAACGGAAAGCCGTAGAGCTGGATGTAGGGGAGAAGATATATGGAATCATAGCCAGAAACATAGAAGACAAAAGTGAACTTAGAAAAAAGGGGTACCTGGCTTATGACCTTAGCGACATCTATGTACTTCTTAAAAGCCAGTAACATGTTGTCCTAAGTTGAATAATCATATGGGCAAATGATTCATGTGAAACTCTTTTGATAAAAAACCTGAGAGTAAAAACCCTACACTAACTTGTCTGCTTATTAAAAGATTCATATGATTTATAACATTGTTGAACTTTTCTCTGCAAATGTATTTAAAAGAGCAAACTTCAGAAAATTAAAGCACTAGAAAATTTCCCCAGAGGGAGAGGATGACTCATGGCTCTTTACCGTAACAGAACATTGCTTGCTCTAGCCTTTTTCCAGGTATGCGCCGGCCTTATCGAGGTTGAGAGTATTCTCTTTGGAGCCTTTATGTCTTCGCTCGGGACCACACCTGATACTTTGGGCTTTGTTCTTGGGGCAGGATACGCTGTGGGTGTTATAGGCTCAATTCTTGGTGGGCGGCTGGTGGACATAGTGGGGGCGCGTATAGTTTTCCTTGGAAGCATAGCCCTAAGTATAGTTGGCCTAGTTGTGGAGGCATTTTCTCCTACCTGGATTGTAGCTGCCGTGGGTTTCTTCATGATTCAGTTTTCACAGATGTCGCTTCGGCCCTCTGCTCTCAGAATAATAGCCGAGGCTTTTCCGGACTCGATGGGCGCGGCCCTGGGATTTCTCTACACGGCATATTCTGGGGTTGCCGTGGCTGGCCCACTGCTTGCAGGGTGGCTGGCACAGCACTACGGATGGAATGCAGTCTTCATGGGAAAAGCCGGGCTCTACCTGCTTGCCTTTTTTGTCTTGGCAATGTTTATACCGACCGGAGGAAAGCTAGCTTCATTAACGCAGGGAGAGAATCTTAGGGGCTGGATGTCTGTTTTCAGGAGGATGCCACTCGTAATGTTGTATGTTGCCGCATTTATAGGAGCATTTTTTAGCTATGCTTCCTCTTTTCTTTCCTATGATCCCCGTCTTTCTGCTAGTCCCCTAGCTCTTGCAGTTTTCCCATCCATATTTAACTTGTCCCAGCTTGTTAGCAGTTGGCCTTCTGGAGTTCTTGGCGACAAGGCTGGTTACTGGAAGATTGTATTAGGGGGAGCTGTGCTAATGGGTTGTGCATGGCTTCTTTTCCCAATTCCCAGCGAGACCGTATTCTTGTACATTCTCTACTTGGTGTTTTCTATTGGAAGCATCATGTCTAACTACATCGAGGTCTTAGCCGTTAAACTTTCACCAACCACTGGGCAGGGGCTAGCAGTGGGTTTTCTCGACGCCGCGAGGTTTATGGGCTTCTCGTTGGGCGAGATTTTTGGCGGAATTCTGTGGCAGTATGCTGGGCCAAGCGTCTCCTATTTGCTAACCGGTCTGGGCTATATACTTGCATATGTTTTCCTGCTTCTAAGCTACAGATCCTCGAAAGAAAGCTGAAACTGTATGATGGTCTCTACTTCTTATTTACGTTGCTAACCTTTTCCTCTATTTTTGCCGGGAATCGTTGTGTAAAAAGATAAATGGGTTTTCTATGAAATTGTCCAGGTGTCCAGATGACTAACAAGAAGTTAACTATCATCTCGATTATCTTGATCTTGCTGTTCTTGTCCCTATCCCGTTACTATTCCGGCGTCCTAATGCATGGGATCAAAGTAGAAGAGGGATACTTCTCGTCACAAGGGGCCACCCTAAGGTATCTTGCATGGATCCCAGAAGATACCCCTGTAGAAGGTACAGCTGTGCTTTTCCACGGCTACGGCGGGAGCTCTGAGATGATGAGCTGGATAGGTGTAGAGCTTGCACGGCAAGGCTATGTTGCTGTGGCTTTTGACTCAAGGGGCCACGGGAAAAGCTCTTCAACGGTTAGCTACAACGTTTCCACTTTGTTGCGTGACTATTACAGTGTAGTAGGTGCAGTAGATCGCGTCACGGGAGAAGTTGTCCTCGCAGGCCACAGCATGGGTGGAAGGGCTGTTCAAGAAGTCGGCTCGAGGATAAATGCTTCAAGGGTGATAGTGATAGCCTCCTCGCCCCTCAATACTAATAGTGTTGAGAAAAAGCTACTTGTCTTAGCCATGCAGGACGAAATCTTCACCTTTAGCAACATACCTATAAACAGGCTCAACGGATGGGAAATCTATGTCTCTCCAACCGACGACCACCTCACAATCCTCTACAACCCAGCCGTAGTAGACAAAATTGTGTCCTGGACAGTTGGAAAAGCCACATACACATATGCCTGGCCTAGGCTTATAGTGACGCTCTTATTAAGCGTGTTAGCGGTACTACTCATGATCATTGTCCCACTACTCTTTATCGGCACCGATGCGGCTAGCTCTAGAGAGGCAAAGAGAGCCCCGAGACTCTCATGGGAAATTATAGCCGTGTCGGCACTTGTAGCCCCCCTAGCATTCCTTTTCTTTAACGCGTTTACAGGCATTACGAGGGCTCCCATTGGAAGCTTTATCCTAGGAGTATTCTATAGCCAAGCACTAGGTATCCTCTTTCTTTACAGGAGACAGCTGTCCCAGATCAAACCATTTATAGCGAAATTTAGCCCCGCTGTTTTACTCTCGGGGATAGCGCTAGCAGCCTATTCATACCTAATGATGCATTCCGCCCTCCAACCTTTCCTTAATGTTGAGCCAAGCATCTACAGGCTCGTAATCCTACTAGTTCTCTACGTGCTGTTTCTACCCCCTGTTTTTGTTCTCGAGGCTTTTAGCCCCCGCGGCGGCACGGCGAAAGTCTTCCTCGCGAGGCTTGCATCAAAAGCGGCTTGCTTTGCTGTTGCTTGGCTTGTCCTCAAGATCGCCATTGGAGGCGGGTTTGCAGGCTATTTCCTAATAATTGTCTTCATGAGCCTCGTCCTATTGATACCTCTAGACCTCTTAGCATCAGTCATTGCTTCAAGGAAAATTGAACAGGCTAATGTAGTCTGGCTCCCAATACTACTCAGCATTTTACTGGGCTCGGTTACGCCTGTAACTTAGCCTAGGTCCCGAATGCCCTGTCTCCCGCGTCTCCGAGGCCGGGAACGATGTAACCCTTGCTGTTCAGCTCTGGGTCGACTGCAACCGTGTAGAGCTTCAGGTCTATCCCCGCGTCTTGGGCGAACTTTCTGAGCTTCTCGATGGCTATCGGAGTGGATATAACAGATGCGATATAGTATTTCTTTGCGCGTCCCCTCTTCAAAAGCTCTCTCAGCACAGCGATAAGAGTAGAGCCGGTAGCAACCATCACGTCGCTAACTATTACAATGTCGTTGCCGCCAAACTTGGGGACCTTTACATAGTTTATCTCGATGTCAAATTCCGTGCCGTGCATTCCCTTCTCTTCCACCCTCCGCGCCGCGACGACGCCTTGCCTGGCAGAGTAGAATATCTTTACGAGCCCCTCGGTCAGGGGCCACGCGGCTCTGAGAACAGTGACTATGCAAACGTTTTCGAAGCCCTTGATCTTTATGCCTCTATAGGTGACCCCCAGTGGGGTCTCTACGGGGTTTTCCTCGGTTTCAAAGTCCTCGACTATTTCTAGTCCAAGTACCCGTCCGAGGCGTACAAGCCCCTTTCTAAACTCTACTTGGCTTGTGTTTTTGCTACGGATCTGTGTTAGAATTGCCTGTGCATATTTCTTTTCTATGACCTTGTAGTCGAACAATGAACCCTTCTCTGCAAACACGGGAAACAGATATAAATCTTTCTTGTTTAAGTGCCAGCCAAAGAGGGCTCCAGGTTCAGTTGTTTTCACTTTCGGTTTACTTTCTACAATAATTTATTAGTGGTAGATGCGAGGTATTATCCTAGGGCATATATGGAGCATGCATTGCTACATGTATCAGAGGAGCTTCTAAGGGGAGTAGAGAAAGAGCTTTCGGAAGAGGCAGAGCCTATTAGTGGAAAACCTTTTACGAGCACGGGATACGTTGATGGAAGCAACGTTGTTGAGCCGAGGAGGAGTATACACGTTGCAGTATTCTCTGTCGCCTCCATACTCATAAGAAATAGTAAATATTCTCCTCTAGCTAGGGGAGCAGAGGAGCCAATCGTCTCTGTTATTGTGCCCAAGAGCTATGGCGAGCAGAGGGCAAACCTCTTGATGTCCATCATCGAGCTCCTAGTTGCACGAAAAGCTTTGAATAGTAGCCTTGAGGCTGTCTTCCTAGACGGGAGCTTTATATCCGAAATGATGACAGTTTTCAGCCACCCAAAGGACGCCGCAGAGGCGATGGGCGAAGACTATAAAAAGATTCTCGATAATTTGCCGGACGCGGAGCATCTTGGAATAGAGCTAGAGGATAGAGACATATCCCCAAATTCTGTAATGGGGCTGTTTAAGGAGATTTCTGACAAGGCCTGGCAAATATACAAGGAAAGAAACACAATGTTTGAGAAAACCTCTTCGAAGAAGAGCTTTCTTGACTTTGTATGCGTCTACGTCGAGACAACAGTATACCTTAAAGCCCTGAGAGACTTGTTGACAGCTAGCAGGGAGCTACAGGTGCCGCTCTTCTGGGTAGCAAAAGACTCAGAGACAAACCTGCTTGTCGAAAAAGTTGGGCTCGAGGGCTGGCTCAACGATGTAACCCTGCTTGACTATGCTTGGAGAAACCTCGAAGACGCATACACAACTCTTAGGGGGAAAGAGTTTGGACGACTAAAGCCATGCGCGGCCGACAGGAAACTTGTCTCAGAGATCTTGGGAACCTGGGGGAACTACTCTGTCTTGTATTTTAAGCTGAGAAAACTTGGACCAGTTCTACAGATGACTTATCCAAGCTATGTGGACGAAGATGAGGCTCTAAGTGCCCTTGCGACCCTGAAGGAGCTCTCGGACAGTAGGGGCTACCCGAAGCCTCTTAGCTATGTCCACCACATGGCCGTGCTGAACCCAGAGATTGCGCGCCTTGTCGCTGACGAGATTTATAAGCGTAAAGCAGACTCTATTGTTAGGGCCGCTTACGCTCCAAGTGGAAGGGTGAAGGCTGGTCTGAGGTGAAGAGTTGTGGAGATAGGTAGGGTTACAAATGTCTATGGTCAGAGCCTCGTCAGGTTTGGTGTCCAGGAAGAAAAACTGGAACATATTGCCAAGCCAGGGGTATACGTAAAGATGGAGATAACGCGTGGATGGACCTACGCAATGGTCGTAAGCTTTAATCTTCTAGACGAGCTGTACAGGAAAAGCAGGATTATAGAGGAGCTTGAAGGATACCCAGAGATACGCCCGACACGCAACGAGCTCGTAGCCATGCTTGTAGGCTTCCACGACGGGAGGAGCTTCATAAGGGGCGTGCCTGAGCTACCGAAGCCTGGACAAAAGGTTTACCTTGCAACAGCAGAAGAATTATCCAGATTGACCTCAAATGGAGAGATTAAAATTGGCAAGCTCTCACAGAGCCCCGAAGTGCCATACACTTTATCACTCAACATGCTATGCTCTAGGCACTTCGCTGTCCTCGCGATGACTGGCGCGGGAAAATCAAATACCGTGGCAGTTATTCTTGGCGAGATATCTCAAAAGTTCCCCTACGCAAGGGTCCTCGTAATAGACACACACAACGAATACATACCAATGGCTGAGGCCTCGAGCAACATCAGGGTCATAAGCCCCGCAGGCAGAATTGCGAAGCTGTTAGAGGCAAGATACGGAATAAAGCCCCAGCCACTAGAGGTCCCCCTCTGGAGCCTCGGCCTAGAAGAGGTTGCAGGCATACTAAAACTTGACCCGTCCCGCGCAACAAAACAGATAATGTATCTCCGGAACGCTGTACAGGAGGCTAGGAGGCAGAGATACAGCCACGCGTCAACAGACGACCCAATTTACTATACACCCGAAGAGCTACTCGAGATCCTAGAGAAAACATCTGCGAGGAACAAGTATGACCGGTCATTAGACGACCTGATACTCAAGCTAGAGATGCTCCTAGAAAACACGGAGCTCTTCTACATAACGCGTCCAAGGACAAGCGACAAGCTCTACAGCTCCCTGAGCATGGAAGAGCCCAGGAAAAGCCTAGAAACATACATGGGGATATACAGCGCCCTACTGTCGCCTGGAATAACACTGCTATCGCTGGGCGGGCTCTCCAGCGACATACAGACGTCCACAGTGGCCACCGTGCTGAAGTCGTTCTGGCGCATCATAACTGCAAGCGTCCTCGCCGGGAAGCCACAGCCAACACTGATAATAATCGAGGAGGCACACAACTATGTCCCGCAGGGCAAATGGAGCCCCGCAAAGGAAATAATCGAGAAAATAGCCAAAGAGGGGAGAAAATTCGGGATAGGCCTTGGGATAGTAAGCCAGAGGCCTAGAGAGCTCTCACAGACAGTCCTCGCCCAGTGCGGCACGCTGATAGCACTTAGAACCGCGAACCCCAAGGACCAAGAATACATCCTCGGAAGCATGGAGGACGTCATGCAGGAAATGGTTCAAGGGCTTTCTGGTCTAATGACGGGAGAAGCACTTATCTCTGGCTCAGCCGCCACCATACCAGGAATAGTCAAGGTAGACAACTTTACAGAGCGATTCGGATACACGCTTGGAGGAAAAGACATAGACTGGAACAAGGCATGGACAACACCCCCAGAAAAACTCGACCTAGCAAACTACCTCCTTGGCACCGAGGAACAAGAGGAACAGCAAAAAACCACAACAATAGAAGACTTCCTGGGCAAGCAATAAGTTTCAAGCGACCGCGAGGTCTGCCTCCTTAATCTTTTTATATATCACACACTTTTTATTAATGAGGAAGGTGTCCGTCGGGAGACAATTACTTGAAGAGCTCCGCCGCGATGAGGAACTAAGGAGGATGCTCGCTGAAGAACTCATTCCGGAGGCACTTAGACACAGAGAACTAAGAAGAACAATGCTGGTTGCTCTCTCCAGAGAGATGGCAACGAAAGACGATATAGGGAGCGTTAAAGAGGAAATAGATAATCTGCGAAAAGAAATAAACAGTAGGTTTGTGTCTCTTGAAAACAGAGTCTCTATGCTTGAGATGAAGATGTCCAGAATAGAGGGTCAACTATCCCTCCTAGTCAAGATATTCCTTGTTTTCAATGTCTCAATACTCATAGGAATAATAGGAATACTGCTTAAATCGTATGTGCCCTGAGACTATAAGCCGTCTCCTCTCGACGTGGAATGTTGCTTACTTCGTACAGCAATCCCTAAGTAAAGAACTACTCCAACAATAAAAGAAGCCACACATAATTCATAAATCGGTTCACTAAGCCAAGGAGCATACAGAGGGTTAGCCTCCAGCGGGAAAAACGGTCTAATATCTGAATATAAGGGAGAATCCAGCAAAACATGAGAAAACGTCCCCAAGACCCCGCCACAAATAAAGGAGGCTCTAGCTAAAAGATCTTCCTCTAAATGAAGCGTGCGCCATAGCTCGCCTAAATATTTCTCCAGCAGAAACATGATGTATCCAATCAGGACTCCAAAGGGCAAAGCCAATAGAAAGGTATGAAGATAGCCATGCAGGGGATAGTTCAGCCTAAGCATCAAGACAAGGAAAGGCTCGACGTCTACAGCTACACTGGCAACAAGAAGAGTTGGTAAATGTAGTTTTTTCCGCAGGGGCAAACCGAAAACAAGGGAAGGTCCCAAATGAAAGGGCGTAAAGGGCATAAAATCAAAATGTGAATACACAATATATTTTTTATGGAACATCCTGTCGGTTTAAGCCCTTGAATTTTTGTCCCAGCCTATCTACCCTCGGCTCTTTGTTACTAGATTTAGCTTTTTCGTAAGAGTGTGTAGGAAGGGTGGCTGTGTGGTTTAGAGGGTGATAATGGGGGTTGCATAGTCTGGCAAGCGTTCCCAGTCTCTGTCTAGTGTTATTATGCCTAGCTTTCTTTTTTTGGCTGTTATAGCGTTGAGTGCATCTCCAGGATCTACCCCTCTCTGTATAACTAAGCCTGTAGCCTCCCTAAGCTCAGTAACCGTAAACTTCTGCTCTAGAACCTCTATTCCGAGCTCTAGGAGTAACGAGGGGAGCAACTCGACCAAGCGCTCGTAACCCCTTGCCTTCTTGTTATCTCCTTTAGCTCGCCAAATATTTCTCGACTCAAGTGCCCAGTTGAAGTATTCAAGCAGGACAATTGGGGTCACGTACAGCTTCGTGTTGAGGGTTCTCATGGCCCCCAGTTTCTTTGAGACCAAGACGCACGTGTCTATTATTGCCCCTCTAAGCTCCTCCAAGCTCTTCGCCTCGCGAGTTCCTCAATCTCTTTCGGTATTGGTTCTCCTAGTTCCTCTAAAAGGGCGAGGTACTCCTTTATGGCGGTACGTGGAGACAGTTGCTCGAGGGCTGACAGGATGCGTTCTCTCGAGGCTGAGAGCAGAATCACGTCATCGACCTCGGCCATGTAGAGCTCTGATCCCCTCAGCTTCCTCGAGAGGTAAACCCTGCCCTTTGCGTCGACCTTTCTAACGCTTATCTCTTCCACAGTCCCACTTACAGTTCTAATTATGCCCCACATTATTAAATTTTTTGTCCCACATCTAAAATAGCTTTGAGCAAGGTCTAAAGTCTCTTAGAAATCCTTTTCTTTTGTGTAGGGATGATTGATCGAATGGAGATATAGTGCGCGCTATGTTTCTTTAGTTTTATGAATTTAGTGAGATTTCTAGCCTCTAAAAGGCACGCCTAGCACACAAATTTTTAACAACATATGTCTAAAGCAATGAGAAAGTTGACGAGATATATTTTTCCCGCATACCATTCCCTGCGTGTCCGCCTAGGCCTTTTTAGGTCTCGACTCAGTCTCGTACAAGCTCGGCCACATCGCTACCTTTTTATAAAAATTCTCTCCATTTTATATATGGATGGCAAAGAGATCCACCAGGCTAAAAGAGGAAATGCTCGAACTCCTGGAAAGGGATAAGGAATTCAGATACGCGGTAGCTGGCTATCTAGGAATCTCCGAAATAATGAAAAGGCTTGACTCCCACGAGGAAAAAATGGCTCAAATACTTGATGAAGTAAAAAAGCTATGGGAAGAAGTAAAAGGGTTGAGAGAAAGTCAAGAAAAGATATGGGAAGAAGTCAGAGCTCTACGTAAAGGACAAGAAAAACTATGGAGAGAGGTAAAGCACATACGTGTCACAACAGACAGGCTAGCCCTGAGCTTAGAGGAAGAAGCTCGGAGCTTCATAGCCCACAGGCTTAAACAAGAGCTAGGAATAGACGTGGAGCTAAACCGAGTCTTCGTTGACTCCGAGGAAATAGACATCTATGGCGCAACAGGGGACATCTGCATAATCGGCGAAGCAACAACGAGGCTTGGACCAAAACGCGTCCAAAGACTCATAAGAAGAATAGAGCTTATCAAACAGAGAAGACCGGAGCTCCTCAGGAAGAAAATCATCAAAGCCATCTACACCTATGTAGCCGTCCCACAGGCCTTGGAAATCGCCACAAACAACAAAGTCTGGGTACTCGACTGGCAGAGAAACCTAACACCCATAGCCATAGAAGAGACAAGCTGAGGACTCCACTAATCCTACACACGAAGACCTCTATTAATTATACTTAACGAGCGCTAACTAATCTCCTCGATAGATAGCGGTGTGAGTTCTTTTTCCCATCTTAGTATCCAGACTTTGCTCTTCGCGGCGGCTTCTACCGCTTCTGGGGTCGAATAGTCCGTGTATATGACCTTGATTAGCTTTCTTCTGAGGAGGTCCGGTCTCTTGTCCCTTATCATCTTTACTTTGTCTAGTAGCTCGTTTACCAGGCTGGGTCCAAGCCTCACCGTAGCCTCGCCGACCACGCAGATGTCTCCCATGGCGCCGTACATGTTCACCTCCGTTACGTCTATGAAGATCCTGTCTAGCTCTATGTCGATGTTTAGCTTCTCCTTCAGCTTGTGCTTCACCACGCTTCTAGCCTCTTCCTCGGCTGTCAGAGTTAACCTTTCCAGGGTTGTGCGGATCTGCCTCACGTCTTCCCTCAGAGTCCCAGTATCGCTCTTTAGTATGCTGAAGTCTGCTTTTAGCGAACCGACATCGTCCTTCAGCGTGCCTACATTGCTTTTGAGTATGTTTACGTCGCTTTTAAGCATGTTAACATCGCTCTTCAACGTGCCCACGTCGTCTTTTAATGTGTTTAAATCTCCTCTGAGCGCTTTAACCTCCTCCCAAAGCTTCTTCATACTTTCCTCTAGACTGTCAAGCCTCTTAAGCGTCTCAGAGAGCCCCAAGTACCCCGCCACCGCGTACCTAAACTCCCTGTCCTCCTCGAGGGCCCTCAGGAACCTCTTCTTCTCACTAGCAGACAGAGACATCTATCTATAAAAGTCTCGCAGGCGCTATTAAAAATTTACGAGCTACTTAGTTTGAGCCAAACGTCCCACCTAACCACCACTGCTAGTTCGACTCAACGTGCGACACAGAGAAAAATATATATTTACCTATGGTTCCTATTTAAATTATGAAATCGCAAACTAGTGCTTCTTCCTCCCGTCCTACAAGACCAGACGGCATAACTATAATTGCAGGTCTAGAAGTTATTGGAGGTGCGACATTTACATTAAATGGCCTTTTTCTTAGTCTTTTTCATATTCGTTTTCCTTATACTGGTATTTTTCTTATTTCTGATTACATTGGCGATGGCATATTCTACCTAGTCACGGGACTATTCTTATTGCTTATAGGCTGGGGTCTCTGGGAAGGTAAGCGCTGGGCTTGGATAATTTACGTAATTCTAGCCGTATTGGATGTTCTACTTAGCCTTATCACATTTTATATATATAAGCTGTTATTATCAGTCTTTTTTCTGTGGTATATGTTTGAGCCCCACGTACAAAGATATTTCGGAATGGAAACCGAACCTACTAGCTCCTATACGCCTTCACCCTATCCGACTAAAAATCTATACGCGGGAAAAAGCCCTGAAGACCTAAAAAGTGAGCTTAGAAAACTCGAGGAAAACCTCCAATGGCTAGAGTCACAAAAGGAAAAAGGAATAATTGCAGACGAAATATACACACAACTCAAAACAGAATACACACAAAAAATAGAAGAAATCAAAAAGCACTTGTCTCACGAGCAACACGCTTCAAAGTCGACCATTAATTTCTCCAAGACGCAGGCAAATGGCTAAAGATGTTAACGCGCCCTTAAAAACAAAAGCGATACATCATTTTCAGATAAACATTTTTATTATCAGCTCTGTCGAACTTTAACCGTTCACTCTTGATATACAACACGAATCTAAATAATGAAAATCTTCAATCTCGTGAAGTATCACAGAAATAAACTCATTAAAGAACTAGAAACTTAAGCTACTTTCAGAGCTTAATGACGCGCACCCTAATTCCAAATAATAGGAAAATTTAAAAGATTTTACGCTACACAACATGGGGAAAGTTTTGACCGAAAACTCCTCTGCGTCAACCGAACATAACAATTTTTTGGCCCTCAGACTAGAAGAAGCAAATAAATTTACAAAAAAGGTTCTAGAAAAGTATGGAAGTCTCATAAAGAGCGTCGTTCTCTTCGGCTCAATAGCGAGGGGCGACGCCACTCCAGACAGCGATGCCGACATCTTCCTAATAATTGACGATACAGGACAAGAAATAAGCAGAGAAAAACTCGAGGAAATTGACAACGACCTCTCAAAAATCGCAGAAGAAATCTCTGAAAAAATATCAATACATCCATCCTACACCCTTACAGAGTTCATAGAGTATGCTAGAACAGGAGAACCCATAATATACAACCAAATCAAATATGGCAAGCCACTATACGACACAGGCTTCTTCTCCCCCTGGAAAAAGCTCCTAGAAAGCGGAAAAATCCCAAAGACGTGGGAACGCATTGAGATGCTCATCGAGGAATCCTTTAAAAAGCTCGCTAGAGCCTACGCTGTAAGACTACTAATACTCCAAGAAGACTGCTACAACGCGATGGTAGACTCCACACAGGCAATACTCATGCTCATGGACCTCGACCCAGTCCCGCCCAACAAGCTATACGAAACCACAAAAATGATCCTCGTCGAGAAAGGCTTCCTAGAGGACGAGTATGCGGAATGGCTAAAAGAAATAATAGAGCTAAAAAAACAATCAATTACAGCCCAAAGCCTCAAAGTGAACATTGACATATGGATCGAAAGAACCGAAAAATACCTCGAAAAAATGAGCCAGTTAAAGGACAATTTCAAAATATTAAAGAAGTACCTCGTCCTCGAACACACCTACACACAACTACTCAAAATCGTCACAATCGAGCTAACACGCCTACACGGCCTACCCCCAGACATGCAACAAGAAGAACTCGAAAAAGCCCTTGGAACAAACATCAAAGAAGCCTTCAAAAGAGACTTCATAGACACAGGAAAAATCAAGCCCCACTACCTAGACCTCTGGAACACACTAGAAAACCTGAAAAAAGAAGCCATAGACTGCCGAAAAATAACAATGCTAGAAAATATAGACGTAGAAAAACTAAGAGAAGAAACAAGAAAACTCATACACGACCTAGAAAAAGCAATCAAAAAAGAAAAACAAGCCAACAAAAACTAGTAACACACCCAAAACACTCGGCGTCACGGCCCATACAGCTTCCTCCAACCTTAAAATAGAGCCTCATCATATGAGAAATTCACTCCAAGTTAACAAATTTCCCCTCGCAATTCCTGCTGATAAGCATAAAAAGGAGATACATAGGAAATCAGAAGGAAACAGAGTCAGCAGGAAACTCCCAAGTATAGGAGCCATAGGAAACCATAAAGTTCCTAGGATACCCGACACTCCATAAACGATCACTCACTGACGAGGAGAAGTGCTTGTTGGATAAACTATCGAGAAGATTCTTTGAGGAGCTCAACGAGAAGCTCGAGAAGACCTTGAGGTCTAAAGCGGATAAAAGAGAGGAGGCACGCTCGTACCAATAGAACAATACCAAGAAACCGTAGGAAGCCTCCAGGGCGACCTAACGGTCGACACGGGAGACAAAGACCTAGACGAGATCCTGTCGAAGTGCCTCAAGCTAGAGAAGGAGGAGAGACCCTCCATGAGAGAGCTCAGAGACATGCTCGCAGCCTACCTCGAAAAGAAAGGAAGACGGCCACAGCAGTGACCATGCAGCACGAGCTCAAGGCGCCAGCCTTGCCCCGCACCTCCAGCAGTACTTCGCGCCGGGCTCTACAGGTGCTCCGCAGCTAGGGCACCTCCCAGCCCTATCCACCACCTTCAACCAGGCGAACTTGGCGTCCTCCCCACCCGGGGACTTGACAACCACTCTCACAGGCACCTCGCCGCTAGCCTTCGGCCTCACAGGAACCTCCACCACGGCATCGCCGGAAAGCATGACACGCCCGGGATCCAGCCAATCCATATCACCCTCGAGGCTCAGTGAAGCGGTACCAGAGCCACAAAGCTTAACGAGGAGCCTGCCCCACTCGCCGACACGGAGCTCCGAGTGCTCCACGCCGAGAATACTCGGAGAAGCAGGTACAGGCTGCTGAGCTGAAGCTCTCGTTTGAGTAGCCACAGCTCCGACTTCTCCGCCTCGCTTATACTCCTCGATAACCCTAGCAACCTCCTTGTGCCCCTTCTCCCGAGCAATATCTAGAGGAGTATTACCATCCTTATCTCTGATGCTGGGATCTGCACCATGCTCCAGTAGCAGCTTAACAACATCAACATGCCCCTCGAAAGCCGCGTCGTGTAGCGGGGTCCAGCCATTCTTGCTCTTAGCGTTCGCGTCTGCTCCGTGCTCTAGGAGAATTCTAGCAACATCAACATGCCCCATATCGGCCGCTCTGTGTAGCGGGGTCCAGCCGTCCCTGTTCCTGGCGTTCACATCCGCGCCGTGCTCCAGTAGTAGCTTAACAACATCAACATGCCCCTCGAAAGCCGCGAAGTGCAACGGGGTCCAGCCATACAACGAGTCCTTAGCGTTAACATATGCGCCGTGCTCTAGGAGAATTCTAGCAACATCGGCATATCCCCGGCCAGCCGCGTTGTGCAACGGGGTGTCGCCGTAAATATCTCTGGCGTTCACGTTGGCTCCCTTCTTCAGGAGCTCCCTAACCCTGGCAACATCCTCATCCCTGACAGCTTGGTGAAGCTCCTCGTCTAGGCTCATCAGTTACTGATTAACTATCAAAAATATTTATTTTTTACTGATCTTCCTCAGTGGTAGGTGGGCTGTACTGCTTCGCACTGATACAGCTCTCCTCGTGCTTTCGCGCGCGCAACTAGGGGAGCTCGGTGCTACACTCCTAATCAGAGTTGTGCTATTCGCCCTCAGTATTCTCCTGGAGATTATTCTCGAGATGGTGGAGTGGAGCCTCATAGTTGCCTCAGGTCTTGCTGCTTACTTTTTACTGCTTGTGATCTCATACCTTCTCCTTTCCTACCCAGATGTGCTTCCTTCACGAGGTGTAATCCTCTTGGCTTTAAGCCTGGTAGTGCTTATCCCGCCTGGCTACGTGGTTATCAAGGCTATGTGGAGAGTGCTGGGCAGCATGCCTGTGGTGCTGTTTCTCTTGATCCTCCTCCTATGGCCTATCTTCTACCTGCTTATAAAAGACTTTGTAAAGGATGATTCTTTAGCTCTTTTGTTCTCGTTTGGCACAGTTTTATTCTTCACTTTAGTGACAGAAGCTGGTGCGGCTTTTGCCGCGCTGGTCATCCACCTCTCTATATCCAAGCGCGTCTGGAGCCTTGCTAGCCGAGCGAGGGAAAAGGCCTCGGGTAAGCCTCTTCCAAAGCTCTTCAAGTAAGCGGAATCGATTCGAAGCAGTGTAAGCTCTAATGGAAAGTGCGTGGTGAAACAGGTACAGGGTCTGTTCAAGTTTGATGAAGCTAGCTATGTAAGCCTAAGCATTTCATCAGAGCTTTTATGTCTATGACTTTCCTTATGCCATTAAAGATAATAATGCAAGCAGTATCTGTGAGAAGGTGGAGAGTATGTATGAGGATTTGGCGCTCGCAGAGGCAGCCTACTTCTTCCTCCTAGTATTCTCCTACTTGCTGATCGTCTCGGGCTACAGGCGCGCCGGACTTACGCTCGCTCTACTCAGCCTCCTGCCGCCCACGTTCGTCTCAGCTAAGTACTACGCGTTCTTCGCAGCTTTAGCTTACGAGTTTTTCCAGAAGAGCCTCGAGGCTTACGCTCTGCTCGGAGTATTTACCTTCATAATCCTGACAGCCTCCTTCTATGAGCTTGGCGTGTGCGAGGACTCGGGGATCATGTGTATATACATGGCCTTTGGAGGTGCGGCGCTGGGCTCAGTGCTCCTGCTCCTCCTCGTGGCTTCAGGTGGGCTTGCCATAGCCTTTTCAGGTTTTCACTGGGTGGTAACCGCGTCGATCTACACTCTTGCTTTGAGAGCGGGGAGGAGCACAGAGCGAGCTCCGCTGGCGCTTTCCAGGCTTGAGAGTGCTTGCCTCAGGGGTGATGTAGTCTCAGCAATAAGGGAGTTGAGGGAGTTATCAGTCATGCTTGAGCGCTCAAGCAGAGGGAGGCATGTGAAGGAGGAGGTAGATGTTCTACTTGCAAAGCTAGAATACCTCTGGGGCACTGGCAGGCTCAGAGAGGCTCATGAGACACTAGGCACGATTGCCAGCAGAGTTAAGGCCTGGGAGGCTATGCTCTGACCGCCTTAGGAATATCTCACCTTCTCGCACGCGCGGCAAGCCTCCACACTTCCCTGGAGATGAGCAAGTGGAAGAGGAGGAGCGCGAAGGCAACCGTGAGAGGGAGGTTTGCCACGAGGAAGTACGCGCCGAAGAATGCGCCGTAAGCCGCAACTACGATGTATATCGCTTCCTCCGACCAGCCGGAGGAAAACAGCCCTCTAGCTGGCTGAATGTGCTTAAAGAAGACGTAGAGGAAGAGCCAGGCAAAGAAGACAAGCATGGCCATTGCCAAAATGTTCCCGCCAACATACTCAGTAAGGATGTTTTGGTATTCCTCTACCACGTAGTAGGAGGGAATTGCTACTGCCAGAAGGCTAAAAGCTAGTAAAAGCCCACCCCACATTTGGTCTATGTCTGGGTTTGAGAGGAGCATGTAGGAGACGACTAACAGGAAGAAGTACGCACCGAACCCCGTAGCGACTAAAGTGAGATCCACAGTTCTTACTCATAGAAGAAAGGTTAATTAGCTTTTTCTTTCTGGACAAGTTTTCTTATATAGCAAGCCTCTTGTCAGCCATAAGGGAAGTGAAACTATCAATCGGAGACGTGAAAAAGCAAGGCATACAGTTATCTCAGAGTCATAGAATTGTGCTGAATGCTGTCGTTCTCCCTAACCTTTATCACGTAGCGCGCTAGGGACTGATAAACGACAAGCTAGTCGACGAGCTCATGGTAGCTACAGATAAGCCCGCGCGCTACAACCTCGCACGCCTATAAAGAGGTAACAATCTAACTTTGACTGCTACCTCACCCATTCATCAATGAAAATATCAGCGCGCATAGCCACACAACTATATCCGCGTAACCAAAAACTTTGCCAGTGCATCTCTTATCTGCTTAACACTAGGCCTATCCACTGGGTTTACTTTAAGGCAGGACTCTACGAGTTCATCAATCTCTCTTACGCCAGTAGATTCAAAGGCAAGTTTTTCTCTCTCAAGCCTCGCCACCGCCTCTCTGTATCCTAGGTCGTCCAATGGCAGAAGCGGCTTACCCGTCACGGCCTCATAGAGCACAAGTCCCAGCGCCCAAGAGTCAGCCTTCTCGGTGACCTTCTCTTCCTTCCACAACTGCTCTGGGGCAGCATAGCCAGGGGTATAGCCAGGCTTCGTCTTCGAAATTGTTGCCAAGGCCTTCGCAGTGTTGAAGTCTGAGAGCTTCGGCACGCCCTCAAACGAGAAAAGTATGTTCTCTGGCTTCACGTCTCCATGCACGTAGCCCTTCGAGTGGAGAAAAGCCAACGCGTCAGCGATCTGCACGAGAACCTCTGCGGCCCTTACCGGCCCTAGACCCCCATGCCTCAAGACGTCCCTAAGAGAGTACTTGCAGAGCTCGAAGACTAATGCTGGAGGGGAGTCGAGGAAGGCGTGGAAGCCAACGATGCACGGATGCCCAGAAACACTCCTCAAAGCCTCAACCTCCCTCATGAAAGACTTCAAGTCCACATTCACCTGTGTGGGCGCCCCTCCCCTAACACTCGTAAGCTCCGTATATACCTGTGTAGGCATCTTTACCGCGTAACTAACCCCAAACTCGTCCATACAGACTAAAACAGTTGCAAACCCACCTTGCCCAAGAAGACTCCTACACTTAAGCCTCCCCAGCCTAAAAGGCCTCCGCAGAGGCCTCAACTTTTCTCTAAAATCCCCTTCAAGCTGGTCAAGCTCGACACGCCTACCCACTAGAAACTTGACAGCTAAGTCTACCCTGGACTTTACTTGCAGCGTGAAACTTCTTGTCGCTTTTATGCCGAGGGTTTCCAGTGAAATCTTTACCGGGACTTGCCCAGACGCCGACGGCTTAACCAGCAGCTCTACGCTTTTCTCGCCACGTAGCTCTAGGGACTCGGACGCCTCGAACTCCACGTCGCCCTCTATACTTATCCTAGCCTCCCCCAGCCCCCTAACCCTGACAATGACCTTGCCCCACTCCCCGGCATACAGCTCTGGGGCCTCTACGCCGAGGACGGCCAGGCGGGACGCGATAAACTTCTCTAAGACTATGACTGTCGCGCGCGCTCTAAAGTCTCCCCTCTCCCTAGCAACGTCCAGGGGAGACTTGCCATCATTGTCCCTAACAGTCGGGTCAGCGCCACTCTCCAGCAACAATTTAACAACATCTGCATGGCCCTCTTGAGCCGCAAGGTGTAAAGGCGTATAGCCATCATTGGTCTTTGCATTCACATCTGCACCATATTTAATCAATAGCTCTGCGACCCCGGCATGGCCATTTAGAGCGGCACGGTGTAGAGGAGCCTCGCCATCATTGTCCTTTGCATTTATTTCTGCGCCATGCTTAATCAATAGCTCTGCAACCTTGACCTGGCCATGATAGGTCGCAAGGTGTAGAGGCGTATAGCCATTCTTGTCCCCAGCGTTTATTTCGGCTCCATGCTTAATGAGCAACTCTGCTACATCTACATGGCCCCAAGAGGCCGCATAGTGTAGAGGCGTAGTGCCGTTATCGTCCCTAGCATTTACTTCTGCTCCATGCTTGATCAATAGCTCTGCAACCTTGACATGGTCCCCTAGAGCCGCAGCGTGTAATGGTGTCCTGCCATTATTGCTCCTAGCATTTACTTCTGCGCTATACTTGATGAGCAACTCTGCAACATCTACATGGCCCTTTTGAGCCGCAAGATGTAAAGGCGTAGCACCATCATTGTCTTTTGCATTTATTTCTGCTCCATGCTTAATCAATAGCTCTGCAACATCTACACGGCCCCGATAGGCCGCATAGTGTAGAGGTGTCCAGCCATCCTTGTCCCTATAATTAGGGTTAGCGCCATTTTTTAGAAGCATTTCAACGCTTTCCGCATCACCAACTACTGAGGCTAGCATCAATCTTTTATTAATGCTTGATTCTATTTCTACCGGTAATAAAAGGAGGTCTCTTATCTCCTCCTTGCCGAGGTACTTGCCTTCGGATATTTTTTCGCCGTCGACGACAATAGCTGGCAATTTTTCGATGTTTAGCTTTTTAAATTCCAGTGTGTATACGCCCCCGTATAGTTCTTCTAGTTGCTGGAGGAAGCTTGGAAATTCCTTTGGATGATTTATTTTGACTAGTTTTACCTTTAGCTTGGGTCTTTCAGGCTTTGGAAACAGATTCAACACGCTTTGAAAATCTTGGAGCATCTTTTTTGACTGCTCGTCCCTGCATAGGTATAGCACGATTTCTTTGGGCAAAAGCCCCACCGCCTCTAATAATAATAAAAGAAAATCTCGTATTAATTTATCGTTAAATGTTTCTAAAAACTTCACGTTTGCCAAGAGTAGATCGAGGAGCGATGGCGCTGCAAATTTATCCCCGCTACTAGCGTGCTGTCAACTTTTTCAAGGAGAGATCATTTGCCAACCCCTTCTTTTGGCACTTGGAGAAGAAATTAATGACTAGTTATGCTAAGGGTTGTAGCCTGTATCCATTTTTATTTTTCTGTGACTGCCTGAGACGTTAGGGAAAGAGCTTCTTTTTTTCTTTTCTCCTCAAGTAGTCTATGAGTTTTTCTTCGAATTGCCTCATTGTTGGCCTGGCTTCTGGCTTTATTCTGATGCATTCCCTGAGTATATTGTCGGGTGCCGCGTCCCCTGTCTGTATCTCTGGTTTACCCGTCTTCTCGAATTGTTCAAGCTGTTCGGGGTACCTTTCATCAGGGGAGAAGAGGCTCCTGCCTGTCACTGCCTCGTATATAACGTTCGAGAGGGACCGCACGTCGCCTTTCGCTCGCGCTAAAAGCATTTTAAAAACTTTTAATAAAAACTATGCATATGCTTTAACTATTCCATTCAACCTCTACTCAAGCTTTGCGCCACACCTCCAACAAAACCTTGCACCCGGCTCCACAGGCGCGCCACAGACTGGGCATGCAGCTCCTACATCTTTTATCTCTGCAGGCTGGCACTTTACAGATACAGTTCCTTCTGCCCCTCCGGGTATAGAGGGGCAGTGAAGCCTCAGCGAAACTTTCCCCCTATACTGTAGCTTTACCCTCAGCTTAGCGGTTTTCGCCCCTGAACCGAAGCCGGGACCTACCACGCCTGTCCTAGCTATGGTTTTCCCGTCTAGTTGGATTTCAAGTTCAACTTTCCCATACTCAACAATTAGAGTCGTATCGATAACCGTTTGGGGTTCGCATTCGCCTACTTCGATTACTTGAGAACCCCAAAGCGATATGCTGAAGTTTTTGAAAACTTCCACAGTGGCTTAATGATATAGAATTTTTAAATTTAGCGCACGCTTGAAGCATACTTCTGGCTTAAAGGTAAGCGTGCAATACTGTTAGCTCTGCGCTTGTGAATGGACTCGCGGAAATTTATTATAATGCTATAGCGCGAGCTAGCAGGAATTATCGCGAGCAACGGCGAAGAGTACAGAGGTGTTGCGCTGGAAGCTAATATAGTCAATACCAAGGCAACTAAAAGGAGGGAATTGGCTACCTCGATGATGCTATATCTGGAATCATGTGGGCCGTAGGTACGTAAAGCTTAGCCTGAAACAGCCCACGCAGTTCTAATGCTTCGACGCTATTATTCCCCCTATTAGTCCACCTATTGCGCTTAGTATTGCTCCTTTCAGGCTCAGAATCACGGGTATAAGCAAAGCGCCGACCTGCAACCACGTTAGTATTGGCACGAGGGAAGGCAGAAAAGGTGCTAGAAGTGGCAACGCTACCGCGAGCAATATTCCGAGGATTAGCCCTCCGAGTATCCCAGAGAGGAAGCCAGCAGCGAACCCCCTCCCAGCGCCAACCGCTAGGTAGCCAGCCACAAAGCCAGCAATGAGGTCTCCAATTATTGGAAGCACACCGCCGAGGAGAAGGTTGAGGATGAAGCCTGCGAAAACCCCGAGGGCTAAGCTACCTCTCTTCACAAGATAATCGACTAGAAACGTGTATTTAAATATAACTAGGAAACACGGCCATCGACCACAAGGACACACCTATCGCAAGCTACTTATTTGCATGTAAGAAAATTCAGTAGACTAAACGTCAGAGATGGTACTTTGCTCGCGCCCCTGATCGTTTGACGCAGAAAATATATTCATGCAAGCATAGGAAAATTTGGATGCCTGATAGATTTTTTGTGTTGGGCGTGGACGGTCGGGGCAAGGACTTTACTCTTGCCGAGGATGCATTGTCTGTTCATGGTGTGGTTTTGGGTTCGACTGGTTCTGGCAAGACGGGTTTCCTGGTCGTGTTGATGGAGGAGGCTTTGATAAACAGGGTCCCCGTGGTGGGGCTTGACGTTAAGGGGGATTTGTCTAACCTGGGCTTGTCGCCTGGGGCTATGCAAAGCGGTGACCCGAGAGCGGAGTTATTTGCTGGGTCTAAGGTTGATGTTTATACTCCTGGCTACGTTGGGGGTAGACCTGTGGCTCTTCTTGGTTTCCCGAGGAGTCTTGAGGAGGCTTCAAACGTTGCTGGGGACCTTGCTGGTTTTCTCTTGGCTGGTTCTGGCTTGCAGGTTGATAGAAATTTCGGGTTGAAGAGGCTCTTGGAAAAGCTTATGCTCTATATGGTTGAGAATAGCTTGGGCTGGGAGGATTTGCCCTCTCTTCTCCTTAGCCCTCCTGTCCGCCAGGTCGACGGCGTGGATGTCGACTCCATTGTTCCGTGGAGGAAGAGACGGGAAGCCTCTGTCAGGCTTGCATCATTCATCGGTAGCCCTGCATTCGGTAGGTGGCTTAGGGGCGAGCCTCTGGACTTCGACCGCATGGCTGGGGAGCCGGGCGCCTACATCTTTTATCTTCCACACTTGTCCCAGGAGGAGAGGGAGACTTTTATAGCCTTCTTCTTGAAGCGCCTCTACGCCTGGATGCTTAGGCAGGGAGCCTCAAGCGGCCTGAGGTTGCTCCTCGTCTTTGACGAGGTTTACGGCTACCTGCCCCCTTATCCGAGGGGCTCTCTAGCTAAGGAGTCGCTCCTTTCGTTGATAAAGCAGGGGAGAGCCTTCGGTGTCTCGGTTTTCCTTTCTACCCAGAACCCCTACGACATTGACTATAGGGCCCTAGGCAACGCGAGGCTGTGGGTCATAGGTAGGCTTCAGACTTTGAACGACAGGAAGAGGGTGTTGGAAGGCGTCAGGGAGGCTTCCCCTCTGAGCATCAACGCGGAGAGGCTGGGGGACGTTCTTGCCTCTCTAAAGCCAAGGGAGTTCATAGTCTATGATGCAGTCAAGGGCTCCCTAGACATTGTAAGGACTAGAGACACTTATTCTAGGCTAGCTGGTCCCTTAACGCTTGAACAAGTCCTGGGAAAAATAAGGACAGCCCGCACAGAAACCCAAGTTTCAACGCCCGTAAAGGATAATCTCCTTCTCTTGCCGCCGCAAGTTGAGGGGGTAGAAGAATACTTTATAAGAGGCCAGAAACATAGCGAGATAATCAAGGAACTAGAGAGGAGAGGCCTGAAAGTAAAAAGTATTGTATCCGCTTATTATGAGCCAGTCCTCGTAGTCGAGGCTAAGCTTTCGTTTACGGGGTCTCGAGGCTCGCTCCACGTTACAAGGCTTGTCGAACTAGCCCACTTGGCTGAAAAACCTTCTTTTCTTGAGGCTTCGAGTCTAGGGCTAAAAATTGGGGAACTTGAATCTCTGCCTTTGGATTCTTCGCCCACCCCAGGCTACAGGTTTATGGCTCCCAGCCTCCCTCTTGACGAAAAGTCTATTGAACGTATCCTTGAGAGATTCAGTGATGAACTCGGCAAGACAAGCTACAGGCTCTACGAGTGCGTCGAGACGGGAGAAATCTCGGATCCCCTCGAGGATCTAGCTAGCTTTGTTGAGAGACAGACCTACATCCTCGCGTCGAAGAAGAGGAGAGGGAAGCAGAAAAACGAGCTAGACAGGATAATCGCAGCGATAAAGAGGGAGTACGAGGCTATTGGGAAGCTTGAAGCCCAGCTATCTGACTTGAAGAGAGAGGCTCTCATTGACAGTTTGGGAAAAGTCATCACTGGCAGGACAAGCCATTTGCCTAGAAAAATCGCATCCATGATTAAAAAGATGAGGAGCATAGAGAAAAAGATAAAAGAGAAAGAGGAAAAAATTGCTAGGCTCAAAGAAGAGGCCAAGAGGCACCTAGAAGAGGCACAGGCTAGACCAACCGTCAGGGAAACATATATGAAGCCATCCCAAGTACAGGTCCATGCCAAGATGCTCCTCTGGGTCCCAGCAGTAGAGGTCGAAGCAGAGAAAAATGGAGGAACAGCAATGCTAAAAATAAATGCATATAATCTCCCAGAAATATAACTCTCCACACTTTCCGACCATGCCGAAGTATTTATGTGGACTTTTCAATAAAAGTGGAAAAATATAAATGTTCGAATGGTCTTTCCTTCACATGGAGGCTAATAGCTGGAAATGCGAAACCTGCGGCACAATTAATCCCCCCTTCGCAAAATTCTGCACTACATGTGGCGCGCAGAGGCCTGGACTCTGGACGTGTAGCCAGGGACACCTAAACCTACCCTTTGCCAACTACTGCACAATATGCGGAGAGCCAAGACCAAGACATAGACCCGAGCCAGCCCAGAAACATGAGAAGCCTCCAGTTCAAAACCTCATAGGAAAATCTGTAAATATTAGGCTAGGAAAGCCCTGGCTAAAGCCCCTGGAGAAAGTCCTGAGGATACACGGTTACGAGTGCAGATCGATCCTCGGCAAGACCCACTTATCTGCAACGCTACTCTGCGTAGACCAAGAGGGATTCCCCCACGTACTAAAGATACCTGCAATTTGGTTCGAATATCTGATGGGTATACTACCCCAAGATGAAATTTCCAAGCTAAGAATCACCTATGACAGGACTGGCGTCCTTAAAAAGGAGGCGGAGGCGCTTGAAGCTGTAAGAAACCTAGATCACCCATGCATAGTAAAGTTCGAAGGAGCACTAGAAAGCGGCGCTGGCGACCCACCGTCACTAGTATTCGAATTCTGCGAAGGAGGCTCCCTGGACGATGTCTTAACACGTCACGGAAAACTAGACCCATTGCTTGCCGCAGAGATCTTCGTCCAAATAGCAGACGCACTAGCCACCATACACGACTTGGGCTATGTCCACGGGGACATAAAGCCCGGCAACATACTGTTCTCGCGGGATCGCATACCGAGGCTCGCAGACTTCAACTCCTCCAGGGCAATAGCAGTCGCGTCGAGAAGCGAGGTTCCCTACACCCTCGGCTACGCGTCTCCAGAGCAGCTCAGGGAGAAGAGGCCAAGCAAGGAAGGAGACGTGTGGTCACTTGCACTCACAATCTACGAGACAGTAACCGGCAAACCGCTCATACCAATAGAACAATACGTGGAAACCATATTAAGTCTCGATAGTGACCCAGAGGTAAAAACGGGGGACAAAGACCTAGACAAAATCCTATCAAAGTGCCTCAAACTAAACCCGAAGGAGAGACCCTCCATGAAAGAGCTCAGAGACATGCTCGCAGGCTACCTCGAAAGGAAAAGAAGACAGCCACAGCAGTGACCATGCAGTAAATTCTCAGGGAGTTAATCTTGCCCCGCACCTCCAGCAGTATTTTGCTCCCGGCTCAACGAGTGCACCGCAGACTGGACATTTCCCGGCCCTCTCTTCAGCCTTTAGCCAGACAATTCTGGAGTCCTCACCGCTTGGGGACTTGGCAACGACTCTCACTGGTAGCTCGCCGCATTTCTTCGACCTCACTGGAACCTTTATTACAGCCTCGCCGGAAAGCATGACACGCCCAGGATCCAGCCACTCCACGTCGCCCTCAAGGCTCAAGGTAGCAGTGCCAGAGCCACGAACCCTAACGAGAAGCCTACCCCACTCGCCGACGCAAAGCCCCGGGCACTCCACGCCAACAATGCTTAAAGAAGCAGATGCAGGCACCTGGGGCGTCATAGCTCCGACCCCTACACCCTTCCTTCGCTTCATGAACTCTTCGATAACCCTGGCAACCTCATCACGCCCCTCTTGCCGTGCAACATCCAGTGGAGTCTTACCTTCCTTATCTCTGATACTAGGATCCGCATCATGCTCTAAGAGCAGCCTAGCAACATCGGCATTTCCCCTCAAAGCCGCAGAATGTAACGGAGTCCAGCCCTCCTCATCTCTTGCGTTTACATCTGCTCCAAACTCCAGGAGAAGTTTAGCCACAACGGCTTTTCCAAGCAAAGCCACGTAGTGTAACGGGGTGTTGCCAGACTTGTCCCTAGCGTTCACATCAGCACCGTGCTCTAAAAGAATACTAACAATATCAATATGTCCCCCTCCAACCGCGTAGTATAGCGGGGTGAAGCCATGCTTGTCTCTAGCGTTTACAACAGCACCATGCTCGAGAAGTAGCCTAGCAACATACTTATGCCCTTCATGAGCCGCGACATGCAAAGGAGTCTGATCATAGATCCAGCTATCCTTGTGCCTGTCATTAGTGTTCACGTTGGCTCCCTTAGCCAGAAGCTCCCTAACCCTGTCAATGTCACCCTTCTTCACAGCTTCGAATAGCTCCTCGTCTAGACTCATTACATATTAAGTAATCATCAAGACATTTATTTTTTAGTTGTCGTTAGGCTAGAAGTTGCAGCTCTATTTCGTCTTCTTGTAGATATCTCCATGTTTTCTCGCTCTGCGTGTGCACCCAGCCTCCTTAAAGAATTTTCTGGACTAGTAGTAGCTATTTATGGAGATGTTTCTATATGTGTGTATGCTTTAGGCAGTTGAAAAATATTCTTTTTTCTTGGCAAATAAACAAAAGTTTAAGTTTTATTTTTGTGCAACAAGTATGTGGCTTTAGTTGATAAGTTGTTTGCGGCCGTGAAGAAGGGGAATGTTGCAGAGGTTAAGAGGCTTCTGGAGGGAGGTTTAGATGTGAATGCAAGGGACGAATTTGCGGAGACGCCTCTTCACTGGGCCGCTAGGATTGGTGATGTAAGAATGGCAGAGCTCTTGATTAAATATGGAGGAGATATAAATGCCCGAAATAATGCAGGAAACACTCCGCTACATGTTGCCGTTGCGTATGGTCATATAGACATGGCAGAATTCCTCATAAATCATGGCGCAGACATTAATGCTAAAAATGAAGAGGGATGGACGCCTTTACACGTTGCAGTTTTCAATGGACATTTATCTCTTGTCAAGCTGTTATTGGAAAAAGGTGCCGATCCAAATGTAAGGGATAATGAGCAAAAAACTGCTCTAGATGTTGCGAGGGAAAATGGTTTATCAAATATAGCCAACTTATTAGAAAAATTTTCGAAGAAAACAGCTAAAAAATCTACCACAAAGAGGGAACACGGGAGCGAAACCTTACAAATAGTAGAGATCGAGCCCTTAAGCCTTATTGCTGATGAATGGGGCAAGTTGACTCTTAGGGTTAATGGTAGGGGAAAAGCAACCATTAAAGTTGAGGGCGATATTGAATGGCTAAATCCCGAGGATATACAACTTGCAGGGGAATCTGTTATAGAGATCCCGGTCAAGCCTAGAAAAAGCGGCGAGATCCCCGTCAAGGTAATTGTAGAGACTTCAGGCTTGAGAGCTTCAAGGATTGTCTGGCTAAAGGTTGACGAGAAAGTTGCAAGGTGCCCTAGCTGCGGAGCACAAATATTGCCACAAGCAAAATACTGCTGGAACTGCGGAGCAAAACTAGGCTAGCAACACTTGTTGTCTCTTTTAAGGCTGCTTGTTTCTTTTAGGATAAGCTTGGGACTTTCCAAAAGTGGTGTTAAAAATTTCCATCTAGGCTTTGCCTCATATTTGTAAGTAGAGGAATTCATATATAAAGGGCGGAGTTTGTCTTTACTTCTTATAGATTAGAAGTCATGCTTACGTGAATGAGAAAAATCTCAGTTAAAAAATCCATTTAAAAATTAAACTATTGGTTTTACGAGGGGGATTCGGTGCTGGACGTGAAGTGTGTGGGTAGTGGTGGCTTGCGTTTACGCATAGTGAATGCTAGGAAAAATGCGAGACCCGCGATGGCCGCGGTGGCTATGATTAGCTTTGTGTAGTCTGTTGTCCACTCCGTTTTTAGTGTGCATGGCCCCTCTACTGTGAATGTTGCCCTGCCAGCCGCCTGGTCTACGCTTTGGACTGTACACTTGCCGCTTAGAGCCTTTACTCCTGAGAATACTTGTTCCACTAGGAAACCTGTCCGGGTGGGGTCTATTCTAAGGCTGGCTGTGGCTCCCTCGTTTTGCCACTCTCCACCCTCAATGATGGCTGTCCCGTACTCGCTGGTAACTCCAACCTTGTACTGCTTTGTCCACTGCGCCTTTAGGCTATAGGGTTTGTCTACCTTGACCCAGACCTCAGAGTCCGTGCTCTTAACGTCCCCTGTCCAGCCTGCGAAGACCACCCTTGTGTTCTCGTCGAGCTGGATTATTGTAGCCTTAAGGGCTACTCTTGCCTGGGTGCCCTCTGAGTACCAGCCGACGCCGGTCACGTCCCCGTAGTCTGTCTGAACGGAGACCATGTGCTCTAACTCGAATACCGCCTGGTAGTTGGTTGAGCCCGTGACGACTATCGTCTTGGAGTTGCTCGTGTCGCCGTCGCTCCACCGCTTGAAGATGTACCTTGAGTTCTCTCCAGCCGGGAGGGCTTTCGGGACGAAGAGCGTGTGGTAGGATTCCTCGTCCCATCTGAAGACCATGCTCCCCCTATACTCGACTCCGTCAACAACGACTGGCAAGCCGCCGGGAATGGTGCTCACGGATACGGAGTACTTCTTAGACTCAACGTTGAAGGACGCCCAGTCGCTCGTGGCTCCAACGTAGTCCTCGTTTCCAGCCCAGCTCGCCTGTACACTCCACTTCCCCACCTTGTTGGGGCTGAAGACGTAGCTGAAGCTACCCGTGCTAGTTGCGTCAACCTCCACAACTGTAGTGCTCCCGTCAGGCGAGACTATCTTCAAGATCACTCGTGCAGAAACCCCCGGACTAATTGAGCCAGTCACGCTGACCGAGCCTCCACGCTCCACGCTAGCCGGCGAAACAGAGACTGTGATCGACGAGGGCTTCTTCACCTTAACCACGTTAATTGTTATCGTGTTACTCGTGCAGATGAGGTCACCCCACTTTGTGTACACCTGGAAGTAGAGCATGTGCTTTCCAGCAACATCACCATAAAAGCCGCTAATGAGCATTCTGTTGGGTCCAGGAGCAGGGTACGGGCCATAGTAGCCTGATGGAGGAAATCTCTTTAAAGTTCCATCGGGGTATCCTTCGTAGAGAACAAGGTAGTAATTTGCAAACCCTACGTCCTCCCACCACAAATATGTATAGGTTGTCCCCTGAAATGGCACCTCGTAGTCCCTCGCCCATATAGAGCACCTCCCTGAGGGAGGAGGACCCGGCATATAGGCCATTGTAGGTTGAGCAAAAAGGGAAATGGGACATAGGAGTAAGAATAATGCAATGCTAGCAAAAATCATAACTTGCATTTTTTTAATCATACCTTATCATTTAAAATAAGTAAAGATAAATATTTATTCTTTTCTAGCGCGCGTTTTTAAAAATTAGAAATATTTAAAAGCTTTTTAAGCTTAAATCCTGGTTTCTTTATGATGAAAACTAAGTACTCTGGCAATTTCTTCGTACACTTGTTGAGAGCTTGGTCTGTGTTCGGGTTTTTCACGCCTCATTCGGCTTATGAGGTCGCAGAGGGCGTTTCCTCCCTTTATTCTCCTGATCTTTTCGACTGCCTTCGCGGGTATGTTTGTGCTTTGTGGTGCTGGTAGCTCGCCTGTGAAAAGCTCTATTAGCATGGTGCCTAAGGAGTACACGTCGGACTTGTCGGTTATCGTCTTTGCGAGCGCCTCTGGAGGAGCGTATGCTGGGGTGTATGCGAGGACTGGCAGGATTTCTCCAGCGGCCTTGAAGAGCCTTGCTGTCCCGAAGTCTGTCAGTAGGGGTCTGTTTTGCCTCAGCAGGACGTTCTGCGGCTTTAGGTCCCCGTGCACAATACCCTCGCTGTGCAGCCTTGCTAGCGCTTCTGCAAGTGCTACTGCGATGTTTATCCTCAGCTCTATGGGCGCGGTGCCGGTGCTTATGAGGCTTGCGAGGGAGCCTCCTTCGACGTACTCCATGACTAGGCCATATATTGTTCCCCTCTTTGACCCGGTTAAGTCGGCAATTGTGAACTTCTCGATTCCATGCATCTCGACAACTATCTTTTTTTCCTTGTTCAGCTTTTGGGAGGCCTGAGCAAGGAACCATGCCTCCTCTAGGAGGGATCTCAGCTTCTCTGCATTTTCCTCGCCTGTTATTGGCAGGATTTTCACGGCTAGGCTCCTCTCCAGGATGGGGTCCAGCACTCTGTATACTGTACCGAAGCCCCCGCTTCCAAGTTTTTCCTGGAGGTACCAGCTTGCGCCGTCGCTCCTGACTAGGACGTCGCCCTTGCCGAGCTCTGTGGGCTTCTTCTTTGGTGGAGAGAGGACCAGTTCTGCGGGTTTAAGTTCTCCAGTAGCTGGAGCGATGCTTAGCTTTGCGGATTCACGTACTTCTACTCTGAATGTTGCCCTTCCGGCTTCGTCTAGCTGACCTTCGATCACTTCGTCCCCGATCATCAGTGTGACCCTCCCGGAGACTGGCTTTAGGGTTGAGGGAGTCTTAACGAGCGCCTCTACCTCGTATATGGCTTCCCCGGTATCCTTCACATTGACTAGTTTGGCGACTGCGCTTATTTGTGGGGTCTCAACTGTTGCGTAAGCAAGTATCTGGAAGAAGTATAGTGCAAAGTCTTTTCCAGCCCTTAGTATAGTTGCAGGCAAGCCTCCAAGCGAGATTCTCCTCGCGACTTGCCCGTTGATAAGCTCTATAATTTCGTCACTAGTGAGGATATAGGCTGTTTCTCCGTAGCCATCTATGTCGAAGACTCTACCTGTGTCGAGCCGGATTGGTGTAAAAGTGTCAAGGTCGAGCAGTATTGTGTAGTTTGCCGTTGCAAGGAAAGCCCACTTGCCGACAGCTTTAGCATAGAGGATTTCTTCGCCGAGGTCTAATGTTTTTGGCTGTGGCCCCAAAATTGTGGCCTTGTTGGTGCCTATTATGAATGCAGTAGACTCCAGGGGAATTATTTTCTTGACCCTCCCAGAAATGCTTGTGACCTCTGAGAAGGCTGGGGGCTGGGTTGACGTGAATCTAGCCTTGTAGACTTTTCCATTATAGGCCACGGCGTATAGGATGTCTCCCCAGCAGGATGCTGTCTGAAGCATTGGGACTTCAGAGCTCCATCCACCGCTCGACGTGGCTAGTGCAATGTACCCCTTGAAGAGTCCTGTTTTGGATGGTCCCCAGTATAATACGCCGTAGTCTGTCGACTGGATGCCTGAAACCTTGTCTGATATATGTGTTGAAAATTTTTCCCCAGTGTTTAAATTGAGCATTGTGATGGTTGTGCCTTGAGAATCCTCGTAAAAAGTGGCTATTTTGTCGTTTTTCTCCCATGAGTAATGGAAAAACCTTGACCCTAAACCTAGGTCTCCAAACTGAAGGTTGTCTACTTGGTTGAAGAAGAGGATCTTCGATGACTCTGTTAGTGCTAGAAAGCCGTCTTTGTAGCTCTTTATTTCGAGGACTTTTTCGCCTGGGTCGTAGAGAGCTTTTAGCTGGACTTCAAGCAGTTTTTCCACCTAGGGCTTCACCACAGTAAATGCATATCTTTGCATCAACTGGGTTGGGAACACCGCATTTTGGACATCTAATGTATTCCTTGTAATTCTTCTTGTAGTAGTCCTCTAGCAAGTCCGAGAGAGTTTTCTTGACTACCTCGCTGTATGTTCCTGCAGCTTCCCGGAACCTTGTCAAGGCTTCCTGAATAATGTAGCTCGGATACTCTGTATGGGGTATCTCGTTGATCTTTCTAGAGCCTGCATCAACGCGTGGGTTGTAGAGTGACCGCGTGATGGTGAACATTCTCTTAGCAAGGAGATTCTGTGCAACAATCGATGGGGAAGCCCTCCACATCCAGCTCAGCACCGACATATTCTTTTCTTTGACTGATGAGTAATCGTAGCTTCTTAGTGACTCAAATGCGTCGCACTCGCCATCTAGGTACTTTTCACAGAGAAGTGGGTTTCGAACCTTGGGACAGAAGAGGCATGGAAAGCTGAAGACCCGGACAGAGGAAGTCTCTGCTTCGGAGAAAAGTTTTTCAGACCCAGAACTGTCCCTCCAAAGTATCCTGCCGCCCTTCACAACAGCAACTGGAGAGATAAGGGTCACGCCTTCGCCAAGGACAACCTCGCCAGTAGCAAACAACTGATATATCGTGGATCTTGAGATATATGCTCGACCAGGCGAACCTTCTGAGCCAACCATGATTCTCCCCATGACTAATGCTGGTCCCTCGATTTTTAGCTCCTGAAGAGCGAAGATATCTCCGACCACTGTAACCCTGCCTGAGAACTCTATTCTGTCCGAGATAATTGTGCCCTGGATAAGGGCTTCCCCGTCACCCTGAACCTTAAGCAAAGAGGCGGCTTCCCTCTTCTCTGAGCTAGGCCCATAGATATCTCCCAAAATGATTGTAGGCGTAGCGCCGCTAGTCACTATTGTTATTCTAGGGCTGGAAACACCACCTTTAACGATGCAGTTACCATTAATCACTACTTCCTCAAATGCCTGAAGCTCGTTAAGCAGTATTGCACCACTGCTCAGCTCTGCCTTCCTGACGCCAACAACAGGCGTTGCTCCGATAAAGTCCCCTAATAAGATCGCGGTGTCCGATACTGGATCGTAGGAGAGCTTGTCGGTCTGTGGAAACCTCCTCACAATGGACATTATACCACCTCTATCTCTATTCTTTCAAGCAGGCTTTTCTCCTGCGGGTCAGTAGCTAGGGTTGCCAGTTTTTTCCTAAGCTTTTCTACGTCTATTTCGCTTGGTGGAAGCCTGTACTTATCCTCAAGAGAGGGGGGCTTTTCCAGGATGCTTTGAATTATTGGAGCATCCGCGCTTGGACCCATATAATAAGTAGCTTTTTCGCCTGTAAACTCGCATTTTACAGCAACGATAGGTAGATATATAACTGTCCCGTGGCGTGCTATATCTCTTGGGAAGCTGTACTTATTGATTTTCTCTTGTATGTCTCTGTAAGAGCTACTTTGAGCTATGAGTTGCTTCTGTAGATCCTCAAGGCTCTCTATAAGCCTCTTCATGTCGTTAATCCTCGCTTCTAAGTCCACAGTTACAAGCGCATTGACTAATTCCTCGTTAATCCAGCTATACCTCTTCTCTAGCTCCCTCGAGAATTCCTGTGCAAACTCGACCTGACTTTTAACTTTCCTCAGGGAATTGAACTCCGGCTCCGCCATCTCAAGGAACTGTCTAGAGTAGTCCCGTATGCTCTTGAGATACTCAACAATTATGCTCTTGAATCGTGTATAGTAGAGCTCTGTCACCTCTTGGAATTTCTTGTCTAGGTAGTTCAGTTGTTGCTCAAGCGATGCTTTTCGAGCCCTGGTACTAGCGAGCTCGGATGCAAGAAAACCCATCAAAACCTCTAGTCTGCTTTGCTTGATTTCTGCCAGAATCTTCTCAGAATACTTTCTGTACTCTTCGATTAGTCTCTCAATTAATCTCTCAAGCCTTGAGAGATCAGCTTGCTCTACTATCACTTGCCTGGAACTCATGCTCATTCACCCCCTTTTACCCTCAAGGACAGCTTCACTTATTCCAAGAAGGGACATTATTGTTAGCAAGCTCGTTTCGTAACGATTAAGCTCCTGTATCTCTCGAGCTATTCCTTCTCGCTTGTTTTCAAACTCGTGAACCATGTTCTCGTATATGCCAAGAGCTGTTTTTCTTTGATCCTTGGAGAGCCTGGCATTGTTTACCGAAAGCCTGATTGTCTCGGATTTTGTGAATAGCTTCTCTATATACTCATATAGAAGTGCAAAATAAGCCTTAGCATAAGGTAAGACAATTGACGATTCATAATAAGTATTGTTAGAATCCAGGCGGGCTCCACACTTCTCGCACTTAAGCGTGTTCTCGCCGCTTAACTTGTCTTGGGAAAGTACTACCCCTTCATCCCCACCGCTCAAGCCAACAGCATATCTCCTTAAACCCTCGTAGTATGCCTTGAGAGCTTCCTCAGCATCCTCAGGAATCTCGTTTAGACCCAATAGAGGAACACGCTTAAAAACGAGCAACCTTATGTCTTCAATGTATCGCTTAACTTCATCTCTAACCTTCTCAGGCGCTACAACGATGTCCGAATCCTCACTTACACCTCCAAGAATGTTTATATCTATCAATCTTAACAAATCTAGTTTGCTAACTACTTCATCGATAACAATGTCAGTACAACGTCTGCAGTAGACTTTCCTTAATACCCCTAAGGGGGGTTCCAGAGGCACCGTACTCTTGGTCAACTCTAAAAAGCGTTCAAAGACGTCTTTATAGCCCTCAGCCACTGTAAGAATTTCTCGGGCCTCCCTCACGAAGTCCTCAACTTGGCTAAGTATATCACAGGCAGACTTGAGCTCCTCCAGCAAATTAATGCTCTCGCTAAGCGAAGACTCCGCTTCCTCTACAACATTAAAAGGTCTAGGGCCTTCTATAGACTTCGAAAGAGCCTCTTTGAAAAACTTAACGTTTTTCTCCTCTGGCACCACTAACGGCAAGAACCCTCTCCACTCCTGAACAACCCCACTCATCCTCTGGACATCTTTTGAGATCTCCTCTGCAATGAGTCTCTCAGGGGATCTAAATGATACTACCCTCTCCCAAAGATTAAGCTTTATCAGGGCTTCCACGATGCTCTTCCCCTCGATCTTCTCTTTCAGGAATAAGTCCCTGTAGAATTGGTTCAGCCTAGCAACGTCCCCAGCGATCTTTGCAACTTCATCCCCGCTAGTGAGAATCTTAACCTCTACAGGTACGCCCTCGGCGTAGCTACTGAGAGCTACAAGGTGACCATCAAACTCCCAGAACCCCACAGGTACATACATCTTGTAAGCTTCCATTTTTATCTTTGGCAATCTAAAATTATTGAGCTCGTCCCTAGCCTTCTGCAACCTAACAGAGAGGTCGGCAAGTTGTCTTCGCAACATTTCATTCTCGTGACCTATCCTTATTATCTGATTGCGAGCTTCAGAAGACTGAATATAAATGTATACAGTCGCAACAAGAAAGGCAAAGAATAGGACAACAAAAGAGGACTGCCAAAGTGACAATAGGAGCATTAAAAGCGTAAAAAAAGCTACGAATGGCAAGTAATAGTTCATCTTGTCGAATCTCTCAGAATAATACCTAATTAATGAATCATTGTTACGTATCCTGTTATCCGTCTCACGAACCTTGTTTGCAAGGTCATTAACATGACTCCTTAGAGCCCTATATTTTTGTAGCTCCTTTGAGACGCTTTCGCGGACAGTTTGAAAAAATGCCTCTGCAACTTCACCATATTCACTCGTAGAAGCTAAAGGAAGAATAAGTGTTCGTTGGGAGCTCATATTTATTGATTATCAAAAACAACTTAAATATTTTTCTTCATAACTCAACAAGAACTTGCAAATTAAAAAAATCTTAAAGTTTAAAACAAGTTATTTTGAAGCAAGGGCTCTTTGTAGCTCGCTTCGAATAATTTCGCGTAGCCTTGCCTCGTCAACAGGCTGGTTTGTTGCCCTTGAAACCTCTGCAACAATTCTAGCAATCTTCCTTATATCTTCCTCGGAAAGGCTTTTCGTTTTTCCAGGGGTAAAACCTCTCATTACTTCAGCCACGGCTGCATAGATGCCACCTTTAGCGGTCTCGGTGAAAAGTTTTACAACAATTTTTCCAATTAGTTGCTCAAGTACATCTGACACTTTTCCAGCCTCATTAAAAATTTATTTATAGAAATATAAAAATTTTTCGCTATGATGAATATCTTTGTTTTAGCTGAGCTATAAGTTGTTTAGACCTATTATATCTTTCTGGGGGCATTTTTCCCTGTAGGTAAAGCTCGTCCACTTTTCTTTCAAGAGCTAATATTTGCTCATAGGTGAGCTTTTTTTCTTTCTCTTTTTCCTCAAAAAACTTTTGGATCTGGTCGTAAACGATTTTGCCAGCAGCATAGCTGACAAGCAAACCCGCTCCAGCTGTAACTATGTCGGTTGGGGTTGTTTTGGGCTTGCGTAGATCTGAGATGATTAGGTAAAGGCCTATCAGAAACATTATTAGCCCTATCGCTGGGAAAGGTCCAGCTAAACCTGTTAGAAACCAGCTCCAGACCCCCGAGCCTAGACCTAGTACAGCTAAAATAATGCCTATTATGCCTGTTAAGCCCATGTTATTCCCCCTCATCGGAGGGGAACCACGATTCTCTGTTTCCTAAGCCTCAGGTCGCCTAGTTTAGCTTCTATCTCGGAAAGTTTCTTTCTGAACTCTTCTTCCTGTATTTCTCCCTTGACCCATCGCTCCTCAAGCATCCTTTTTAATCTTTCGTAGTGCTGAATCTCGTCTTCCAGCCTTCGGATCTCATCGTCGTAGGGAGTCATAGCAGGCGCTTGTGTGGGATAGAGATGCTGTTGTGGAACCTGCATTACCTGCTGGGGAGGAATTGTTTGCGGAGGTATCATCTGGTGTGTTCTCATTTTTGAAAGTTCTTCCTGAATGATTCTTCTTATGACCTCTTCCTGGCTAGGGGTTTGCTGCGTGCCGACGCTTTGGTTTATTTCTCGGGTTAACTCTTCTATGATCTCTCGTTCACTTTTACCGCTTCTGAACATTGAGGGTAGTTTGTTTTGCATGAAGCTGGCAACTGTTGCATATACGGCGCCTCTAGCAGCTTCCTTTCCAAGCCAGAAAACAATTTTGCCCGTCAAGGCTTCAGCCATTTTTTGCCAGTCTTTTATTTTCTCATCAACATCTGACATGATTTTCAATTTATTCTTTGGTAAGGATACTTATAAAGTTTTCTATTTTTTTACAAAGTTTTTTTAAAGAATAAACTGTGACACTTTATTTGATGTTTAAAGATTTATCCCTTTAATCCCTTGACAGCCAAGATAAACTGTTCCCTAGAGATTTGTCCAGACTTATACAAGTCCACAAGAAAGCCTAGTGCTTTTTGGCGGAGATCGACTTCCACCCCTAAAAAGTCAGAGACAGCCATTCCAAGTATACTAAGCCCCACAAATGCCTGCAAAGTCTCTGCTGCAACAGCCGCATAGGCCTCAATTGCTTCTTTTTTCTTTACTTCAAAAAACTTTCTAAGACCGTCTATAGACGAAGAAGCGGGAACACTATACCTGTATTTCCCAAGGCTATCCAAGGCGGCAGGCAGATCCATAAAGCCCCACCCTTGCTCATACCTACCGGCATTTAGCTTCTTAGCTGAATATACAAGTGCCCCTACCGCCAAGCTGTATCGATGTCTTTTCTCTATATTTCTCTCGTTAAGGGCCTCCACTAAAAGCGCTAGCCCTCCAGAAACATGTGGGGCTGCTGCGCTTGTCCCCATCATAGCGGCATGCAGATCATCAACTTTGTAAACGCCAGGGTCTAGGTAAGATGGAAAAGTTGAAATTACACATTTCTCCTTGTTTATTTTTGAACAGGCTCCTCCAGGTGCCGTAATTGTAGGTTTCAGTTCACCAAGAAACTTCTCTATTCTCTCAGACCCCTTAGAGCTATAATACGTTATATTTAATTCCTTGTCAGAAGCTGCTACAGCTACGACTCCCGGCGCAATAGCCGGAAAACTTATAGTTTCGTATCCTTTTTCACCCGAGTTCCCGGTAGCCGCAACGAAGATCACGCCTTGCCGCATCTGGTCGAGCATCCAGCTCGCTAGTTTGAGAACGGCCTCAGAATACTGTTCCGGATCCTCTATACCAAGACTCATATTTAGAATGTCCGCTCCACATTCTTTAACAGCCCACATCATACCAGCCATGAGGTCATCGAGAAATCTTTCCTCATCCTGCCATCCAATTACCTTTGCATTTATAATTGAAGCATCTGGCGCCACACCTCTATATTCGTTGCCGTTTCCCGCAATAATTCCTGCAACATGCGTCCCGTGACCAAGGAAGTCGTTCGCATCTTCCCCTTTGACGAAAGATTTAGAGGCGATAACTCTCCCCTTTAGTTCTGGGTGATCCTCCCAAATACCTGAATCTAGAACGGCCACTTTTACTCCCTTGCCGGTATATCCTTCACTCCATAGGGAGTCTGCACCAACAAGGGGGATGGTATCCTTTAGTAAGAGCTTCAGCTTTGGTACAGGCTCAACAAATGATACTAGATGTGATAGTACCTCCTTAAGTAGGTCGAGGAAATCTTTGGGCTTTACCAAGGCTGAGAAGAGCTTTAATTCGGGAAAAATACGTAAAGGAGTTATGTCTGCTTTCTCTACGGCGGAAGATTTAAAGCCGACCGCTTCGAGGAAATCTCCCAGCTTTTTTTCAGGCATTTCGAATGAAAAATCTGTTTGGGGAAGCTCCTTAACGTGAATAAAAGTCCTTGCCCGGGGTTCGGAAATTTGGGAAAGAAAGAAAGGGTCAACTTTCTCAGCGAAGCTCATAAGGCCCAATTATTTTTTCCTTACAAATATAAATTTTTTTCTATGTAACTTCCTTGGAAAATATTTATTTGGGGGAGTCGCCATTTATCTATCGTTATGAGTGCTACAACTCTATCGGCGTCGTTCGCTATTGGATTCTTGATTGGCAGGAAAGTTAAGGCTGAAAGGGAGCCTGTGAGGCCAAAGATAATCTACTTTCCTCTTTCAAACCTGGGACAGCGGCAGTCGTCATCTATGGAGCTCTACCAAGAATTGGTCAAATACAATTTGCCCCCCGATATAGTGGAAAAAATCATTGAGAAGTCCGAGGAAGTTGGTCAGAGGCTTCGTGAACTCGAAGAGACTGAAGCCATAATTTTTAAAGCTACGAAGTCTATTAATGAGAATAAGATCTCTCCCTCAACCTACCACGTGATAATTAATCGCTACCTGCATAGGTACCTTGAGAAAAAGAGAGAACTGGAGGAGGCAGAAGAGGGGCTTAGAAGCTTGCTTCGAAGTTATAGGGCACCGAGCATCCTCCAGCCACAGCCTTAGACTCTATATTTTCTTTTGTAGCTCTTCTAGCTTTTTGCGGTAGAATTCCTCCGGTATTTTCCCATCCAAGAGCTCTCGATCTAGCCTATAAACCTCCTCGGAGGGAGGCAAAGGCGTACGGGGGACGGACAGCTCAGATACAAGGTCTACTAGTATGTTTTCGCTATGGTTGTAAAAAATTTCCCCCGTTTTTAGGTCTACTAGAACATATAGAATTCTCCCAGAGACGCTCCTTGCTGTTTCAATAGATGCTGGCGACCATCCTGTTGGAGAAGCCAAGATAAAGATTACTTTCTCTTTTGGTTTTATATCCTTCAGGCCGAGACTTTTAAGTGCCTCTTCGAGTGTCAAGGCAGTTGAGTCGCGACCCTCAAGATAGAGCTTTTTCAGCCGTGCTACTCCTCCAGCGTATATCTTTAACAAGGTCTTTCCAAGTAATCCCGGGTCTTTATATTCGTACTCAAGGCAAAAGTTGCCCGGTAGACCCCCTAGCTTTTTCATGTCTGTTTTAAGTTCTTTAGCAAGCTCTTTTAAAGAGTCTTCTGGCGACAACACCTGATGCATCTCGACTCGAGAATCAGGAGCAAATGGTGGTCTCCAGTTTTCGAGCTTACTCTGTATCCGAACTCTAAAGTCTCCCAGTAGGCTTTTCGCCCCTGCAGTTGTAACTGTCCGGATAACTTCTTCGAGCGAAGCTTTCCTTATCAAAATATAATCGCCGAGATCCTCCTCAACTACACTTGTTCTGTCAGAAAATATAACCGTAACGTCGTCTTTTGAAGCATGGGGGACGCCCTCGACGTAGACCGGTTTGGGATACTCTACCCGTTCTTTAAAGAAACTGCCCAACACGTAGCCAGCTAGACCTGTTAAGAAGTGCTTGGATACTTGGTCAAGGACATCTTCCAACGACAGGAGCTCCTTTTTTTCCTCCCTTCTGGGCTCCTCCTTCTTTTCTTCTTTCTCGATTCTTTCTTCCTTCTTCTTAATCTTTATTTCAACGGGCTTAAATTGAGCCTCAACTTTGTTGCCACGTATTAGGTCCCGATAGACCAAGCTGGGTGCCTGGAAGATCCTTGTCTCCTCTTCAAGTTTGCCAACGTATTCCCTAGACGTTTCCTCACCGGGTTTAAGTACAAGTGTAGTTTTGTCGCTGGGCTCAAAAGGATTTACAACGTCGACTTCAAGCTCAATCGAGCCTTTGTTCTTGAGCTTGTAGGTAATGGTGAAGTCTTCTCCTAAGACAATTTCCTTTGGCATCTCTAGACTGGCCTCAAGTTCGACACGGTACTCTTTCACGTCGATCGTTAACTCTTCTTGTCTCGCTGATGCCTGATCCTTAACTTTGACTGTGAGCTTCTTTTTCCCTTTGCCCTTTGGTCGCATGAGTATTTCGAGACTCTTTGTTGACAAGAATGGAACCATGATGTTGTTTTGAATGGGTTGCATAAGCTCGAATTCCCCGACAACTTCTATGCTTACATTAGTGTTATCAATGTTTGGATTTTTTAGAGTAACAGACACCCTTAGTTGTTCGTCAGTGTAGACCTCGCTTGGACAATCTACATAAAATTCTAGGGGCTTCGGTTCCAGGAGGGCTTTAGCCTTGGCTAGTCTCTCTTCAAGTTTTTTCTCCAATTCCTCGGCCTCCCAGGGAAGTTGCTCCCGTATTTTCTCGAGGCATAAATCATTTAGAGCTTGTGGAAGCAACTCCTCAGAACACTGCTTGACTATCTTGGAGCCGTGTGCGCTTATCTTCCTTTTTAGCTCGCTGTCATCATCCAAGAAATCACACATCTTGTCAAGCTTTTCCCAGCATTTGCCTAATTCCACGAAGACAACCTCCAAATTTAATCTTAGCTTTAGAGATAATAAAAATTTTTCCCAAATTCAGTATAATTATCATTTAAGAAGTTTAACCCGTGGAACCCTCTCAATTTTCACAACTGAATCATCCCTTAGTAGCCTAAGAAGTCCCCTTAATGTACACCTGGCCGAATACATTCTCAACTCGGGAAAGTCCCTATATATTTTTACGCCTTTATACACAGGTTGTTTGTCCGTATAGTGTACGAAAACCCTAACGCCAACCAGATTTTTAAGTAATTCTTCTACCTTATCAGTTTCTATCCCAAGCTTTTTGGCAAAAAGCTCTTTTTCCTCGGGTGTGAGAGATATTTTCAGCTCTTTGCTTGCCACATCTAAATCTTGTTGGGAGAGACTTTTAAACTTTTTTGATTGTGTTTGATAAACGGTAAAAAATAAATATTGTTCAAATGATAAATTAATGTTATGCCTAATGAATTTTTTCAGCAATGCAGTGAAATATGTAGGGACGTAGGAGAATACCTACTCGGTTACCAAAGGTTAACTTTTCCCTACTTCGTTTTACATGATCATGTTCACTCTAGGAATGTTTACAGAAATTATTTATCAATCGTAAGTAACAGCGGTCTTTTTCAAAGTTTGCCTCCTCCCATAGATGCACTTATCAATTGTAGCTCCTACCTACACGACGTGGGGATGTCTCTCCCAATTAGCTTCATAAATGAACTACGGTTGACTGTCCATGAGATAAGCGATGACTCCCCCGAAGTCGGGAACAAAGTCAAGTCATGTCCAAGCTTTTTGAGGGACGGACATGTATATTTCCCTGAAAAATATAGTGAGAAATATACTATAAGTCTGCCAAAGGAAGTGGCTGACTTAATAAGGACCATTCATCCCTGGCTAAGTTCAAAATATACAACAGCTACATTTGGTTTTAGAAAAATCCTCTCAGAGGAAGTCCCCGAGAAATCTAGCGTTAAAGAAGCCTTCCTCAGGGCACTCTCTACGATTATAAAATATCATAGCTCCAAGATAGATTTAAGAACGCGTCCCAGAGAGGAAAAAATTCTTGATTACAGGATCGATGTAGTCCAGCTAGCAGCCATTCTCAGGCTCGCGGACGCACTTGATATTTCAAAAAAGAGAACCAAGCATGCTTTTGATGCTTGGAAAGGGCTATTTTCTGACAAACCATCCCAGTTAAAACACTGGTTTTTCAAGTGGAGCATAGACAAGGTAGAGGTAAAACGGGGCGAAATATCTATCCGCATAACTCCAAGTGAAGACAAGTACGAAGAAATAGGCAAGATCATCGGAGTAGCCTTATTCGAGCTCGGAGACAACGTGGCAAAAGACTACAACGCATACCTAGAGATGATCAACCGTCCATTTCAATTCAACATAGTTTTACCAACTTCCCAAAAGGTAGCCGTAGACCTCAGCGAGCTTAAACAATGCTACAAAACTGTAACAGACACGCCACTCTACAGATCCATAATTTCCCATATTCCTTCCACCGAAGTAGAATTTTTGTCGATAGTCCGTGACCTTGAAGAAAGATTCAACAAAGAAGCAGTATCGCTAACCGAAGAAAATTGCAAAGGAAACAAAGCTACCAAGCCTGACAGCTTAGACCTATTAGCACAAAGTCTCTACACGCAGAAGGGCTACTCAACTATAATTGAAAAACTCAAACACATAAACTGCGTCAAAAGACTACTCCAGCAATTTAACTTCGACTAAGCGCGCGAACAATCGGTGTCCCCGACTTCCGGCAAAATAAATGGTTGCCGCGCGCGCTAGAGCTGAGCTACCAGGAGTTGTTGAAAGACTACTAAAATATATATATTAGTTTTGCTTTAAATCTTTCAATGTCTCTGGGCAATATCGAGGTTTATAGTCGTTTAAAAGAGGTAAGAGCTAAGTTGGAACATTTTCAATTAATACTCGAACAGGAGAGAATCCAGTGTAACATGCTACTTGGAGACCTTGCCTCTATGCATGAGATACTAAGGTTGTATGAGAAGTACCTCGAACAGCTAAACCCCGATGCCTTTAAGGAGCTGTCCAGCGTGCAGGAAAAATACCTCGAGCTCAGCAGGAAATGTAGACCAGAGGACGTTATCCCTAGAGAGAGCCCGCTACTGGAAAAGCTCGAAGCCTATGCAAAAAGGTGGCAGACATCTGTAGATAGGCTGATGACAGCAATTGAGTACAAAGCCTACCCAGAAGTAACTGTTAGCTATGTTAGATCCATCCTGGTGAACACGGAGAAAAATCTAGCCACAGGCGATATAGAACTGGTGTACGGGAACCTCTCCCTAGTCTATGACCACCTAGATAGACTCGCAATGGTTTACGAGAAGCACTCTGAGCGACTAAGAAATGAGTTTCTCCAGATCAGAGATGAGGTTGGTTTATACAAAGAACAGGTAAACGCCGGAAAGGTAAAGCTTGACAGGCTGAGAGGAGTAATAAACATCTGGCTCAATCGAATAGACTCTCTGGCCGGTCAGCTCCCCCCGGTACAACCGCTACCCCCAATTCTACCTCCTACACCGCCATCACCACCTGAACGACCCCCTATTCAGCTGCCAGGAGCTTTAAGGTTGAGCTGTGAGGGTAAGATCTTCTCACTTGACCTCGCGAGCCTGTACGGGAAAGCGCTGATCCTCGGCCGGTACGACCCAGGCGGCCTAGACGAAAACGTTGGCTCCCTCCCCGACGCGCTGAAGATCCAGGAATACTCTGATAAGCCTGGAAGAATCCTATACCTCTTTACAAACCTCCAGTGCCGCTGGGGGTGCGCGAAGGGCGACGAGAACTGCACCCACAGGCACCACGTCCTGCTAACCCCAGACCCCGCGAGGAACACGCTGAGGATCAGCTACTTCCCAGGAGCCTTTCTCCCGGTGTCCTACGCATACAGCGAAAGAGAAACGCGTCGACGCCTAGTGGGAGAGCTCGAGCTAAAACCCGGGCAGACAGTCTACCTCTGGATTAGCGGTGTACGAGACTTTGTGCAAGGCCGGGAGGTTCCAATAGCCATTAACTTTACCACTTCTGGGAGAGCCCAACGAGACACAATCACCTGGTGACAGCGATTTCCCTTCGGAATACAAAACAGCTTTTTCTTTAGAGCCCAATCTCCCACCCCCTATAGACCTGGCTCTATTTTTGCCCCACATTTCCAGCAGTACTTTGATCCTGGCTCTACTTTCGCCCCGCAGTGTGGACAGGTAATTTTGCCTTCCTCAACGCTAAGCCATATCAGCTTCGTAGCCCTGCTTTCACCGCTCCTTACAGTCAGTTTGACGGGTAGCCTCCCGGAGGCCCTAGGCCTAACAGCAACCTCAACACTACCTTCACCGCTCAAGCTGTAAGCGTCCTCTGCAAAGTAGTCCACGTCGCCCTCGAGCTCAAGCGAGAAAACGCCGCTACCCCTAAGCTTTAAAACCAAAGAACCCCAAACACCAGCTCTCAACGCTCCACTAGAAAACTCAACAAGCTCAATACCTACCTTCCTCTTCCGCTTCCCTTCCACATACTCTTTTATCAATTCTGCCACACCCGTGTAACCTTCTTTATGTGCCAGTTCTGCAGGTGTTTTTCCGTACTTATCTATAGCATTTGGATCAGCTCCACTCTCGAGAAGCAACTCAACAACGGGCAGATTGCCTTTCATAGCAGCAACGTGCAAAGGAGTAAAGCCATCGCAAGATTTTGCATTTACATTTGCTCCTTTATTGATCAGAAGCTTGGCTATGTCTACGCTTCCCTTTTCAGCTGCATAGTGTAATGGGGTTTTCTCATCTCCATCCTTAGCATTAGGGTTAGCACCCTTCTCTAAGAGTTCTTTAACTTTTTTGATATCTCGAGACTTAACAGCCTTTATTAACTCCTTGTCTATATCCACATGTTGGTTTTCACGTCTTCTGCTTATATTTTTTAGTTCACAGTAAGCTTAAATTTGGTGACCCATAGTATATCTTATGCACCTCGAGGCTTGGGTCTGCCCGAATTGCGGAACCAAAAACGAACCGTTCTCAAGGTTCTGCAGGAACTGCGGGGCAGAGAGACCGGGACTCTGGCGGTGTAGTAAGGGCCACTTGAATGTACCTTTCGCCGAGTTCTGCACCCAATGCGGTGAGCCCAGAGCTAAACAGCCTCCTCCACTGCCTCCGCTAGACATTGCGCGGCTTGAAGAGCTGTTTGTTTGCAAGTCTGTGGATGTGGAGCTTCCCGTTGTGATCCCCGTAGAGCGCCCAAGCTCTCCTCTCCTTATTCATGGCTACGAGTGCCGTTCCTTGCTTAATTTGACGGAGATCTCAGCTACATTGCTGTGCGTGGACGAGAATGCGGCTAACCATGTTTTGAAGATCCCTGCGAGGTATTACTTGCAGAGGAGGAGCGGAGGGCGAGACATTAGGAAAACAACATTCGGGAACTTCGGCCGAGAGGTAGAAGTTTTGCGCGACGTGGCTTCTCTAAAGCATTGTTCCATTGTGAAGTTTGAAGAAGCATTTGAGGCTCAAGGCGACAGCCCGCCGACCTTGGTTTTCGAGTACTGTGAGGGAGGCTCTCTGGAAGATGTCCTTAAGGAGTATGCAAGAGAGGGTAAAAAGCTTGGCCCCGTTACCGCCGCGAGGATAATTGTCCAGGTCGCAGCAGCCCTCAAAAAGATCCACGAGCTGGGTTACGCGCATGGGGACGTAAAGCCCGGGAACATCCTCTTCTCGAGGGATTGCATCCCCAAGCTGGCAGACTTCAACTCCGCCAGGGCGATAGCTGTTGTCTCCCACAGCAGGGTTCCCCTCACATACGGCTACGCTTCCCCAGAGCATGTGAGGGGTGGGAGACCTAGCCAGAAGGGCGACGTGTGGTCTCTAGCGCTTACACTCTACGAGGCAGCTACGGGTGAAAACCTCTTCCCGCTGGCTGAGACAGAATATATTGAAGCTATTGCAGGGCTAGAGGATGGGGAGAAGCCGGAGATCGAGACAGGAGACAGTGACCTCGACGAGATAGTAGAGAGGTGCCTCAAGGTGAGGCCCGAGGAGAGACCAAGCATGGAACAATTCGAGGAGATGCTTATCAAATACCTGCTGAAAAAGTTGGGGATGGAAAGATAGCTGGCAAGATGAACTCTCAACTAATAGGGAAATTGAGAAAGCAAATATAGTTATAGTCTTGTTTTAATAGCAGTTTTCTTGTGAAAAAAAATATTAGTTCTAAAGGTATACAGTAATATTGTGAGTCTTAACGTTGAGTTGCTGGAGGCCTCGATGAAAGGTGATGTGAATACCGTTAAAGAGCTTCTCGAGAAGGGCGCCGACCCAAATGCACGGGATAGCTCGGGATGGACTCCCCTGCATACAGCGGCTACGCATGGCCACGTTAACGTTGCAAAGCTTTTAATTGAGTATGGAGCCGACGTAAACGCTAAGACTCTAAGAGGCTGGACCCCTCTGCATTTCGCTTCTGCGTTTAGAGTGCCATTAATGGTTAAGCTATTGCTAGAGAAGGGTGCGGACGTAAACGCGAAGGACAAGGATGGAGCTACCCCATTGCACTTCGCGGCCTCGAAAGGCTATCTGGATATTGTTGAATTGCTTCTCAAGAGTGGAGCGGATCCAAGCATCTTAAACAGTTTAGGCCATACACCAGCCGAGCTGGCTGAAATAAATGGGCATAGAGAGATCGCAGTGTATATTAGAGACTGGTCTAGGAACATTCTGAGTGGAACCTTCGAGAAACCCAGAGAAAACCTAAAGCCAACTGAGCCTATGAATAGACAAATATCCGCAGGTGGCAAGATAGAAATAGTTGACGTAGATTCCTCTAGCGTCCTTAGGGTTGGCGAGTGGAGTAAGCTGAGGATAGTACTTAGGGGTAAAGGCGTTTTCAGACTGAAGCTTGAAGGAGACGTAGACTACATCTCAGAGGATTTTTACAATGTTAATGCTGAAGCCGGTGTCGAGTTAGCCATAAAGCCTAGGATGCAGGGAGAAGTACCAGTAAAGGTAATAGCTGAAGGCGATGAAGCAAAAACCTCCAAGCTTATATGGCTAAGAGTAGAATCTCCCAAGGCATGCCCCATGTGTGGGGCACAAGTAGAGGCAGGAGCAAAATATTGCTGGAGGTGTGGGGCAAGGCTAGGTTAAAGGGCTCGTTACCTCTTTACAGGTGCGTTTAGTAGTATCAGGATGCCTTAATGTATTACTCCAAGCCAAAGGGGATGGGCAAGTAGAAAAAGCTTAAATCTCCCTCCAAAATTTCGAGGGGATGATGAAGATTTGTCCAAGGTGCAAGAAAACCTACCCAGATTTTACTAGAGTATGTAGATTACCACACTGCCCTAACTGTGGTTCAACAAACTTGGAGAAACCAGACTATTTTGAGTTCCTACTTGTTGGTCTTCTTATGGGACCTTTTTTGGTGTTGGGAGTATTATTCTTGCTTTTTTGATTTTTGGTATTTTACCATCTAAAGAGGTGTTTATGGGAACTAGTCTCCTTGGGGGTCCTATTTTTTTACTAGTTCTTGAACTGATCTTTGAAGGGAAATGGCATTGTAAAAATTGTGATGAGAGATTTTATTTTCCTGTGCGAAATGTTCCGTTAGTAACCTTAACTAATACGCAGGTAGAGGGTTCAGGGATAGACATGAAAGAAAATGTATGCCCCGTTTGTGGTGCACCTGTTGAGCCTGGTGCGAAGTATTGTTGGAGGTGCGGTTCGAGATTAGGTTAAATGACGCGACGAATTTCTCTAAGCTGGTAATTTATATATTGTCGTTGCAGCGATATGCAGACATATTCCTTGGTTGTATTGAGTTTTTGTGGTGCTTTAACGCTTTCTGTTGCTTTCGCCCTTGGTTTCCTGTATGGCCGGAAGGATAAGGCGGTCGAATTTCAGGTTCCTCCGGGGATTGTCTATCTTCCTGTTTCGAGGACTGAGGATTATGCTTCTAGCGTGGAAAGCGCGCGCTATGTCCTAACTGTTAAGGAAGAAGGAAGAGTGTATATGGGCTATTTCTCAAGCTTCGAAGCTTCTTAATGAGAGGCGGATTTCCCCAGCAACATATAGAGAGATTACTTGGAGGCATGTAGGAGGCTTGCTGAGTTGTCTGATGAGTCAAGCGTAAGGCCGATGAGCTCCGCAGAACAATTAGGAAAGTTTAGCTTGGGGCGCGAGGGGCTACTGAGATTCACGAAACAAAACAGTAAAACCATTGTAAAATCGACGCTCAAAGATTCTTTTAATGTCTTCTTTCTAGAGTAAGTAAAATATTTCATTTTCTTCATATAAGTACTAATGTTCTTTGCTAGGAAGCAAAATTTTAAAAATGTTTTCACCAATTTGTATTTGTATGAGTTCCAGTTATTCCGTTGACTTGTCAAGTGTTACATCTGCAATTCGTTCTCTCGAGAAGGAAATCGAGAGTCTTGAAAGGAACATTGGAACGCTTAGTAGCACTGTTAGGGATCTGGAGAATAGTATATCTTCTCTATTAAGCCAGGTTAGCCGGTTAAGCGAGCAAGTTGCCATTATATCTAAGCGACAGGAAGCTTTTGATTCACGTTTGACTTCTCTTGGGAAAGCTGTTGATAGTCTTGAGGGAAGCCTTTCGCGCAAGATAGATGCAACGTCTGAGCGTTTAGCCGATAAGCTTGAGGGTATCGGTGAATCTATTGAAGGTGTTATGAAGGAGACCCAAAGAGGGAATAAGACGCTGCTTGACGTGCAACGCAGAGCCGAGGAAACCTTCAAGTTGCTTGATGCCCTAAGTAATCTTGTTACGGGTCTTGAAGAAGAACTTAGAAGTGGTCTTGAAGATATTCGTAAAGCCTTAAATACACTACATGAGAAGAGCGAGGATCTGTCAAGGAGTTTGGAGAAATCAGAAGAGACCATACAGATGTATATAAATAGGAAAAGTAGCGAAGAGATGGGGATCATTACTAAGGGTTTCGGAGAGTTGATGGACAGGCTCAAGCTTCTTAATGCATCACTTGACGATTCTAGCAAGAGAAGTCTCGAAAAGCTTGATTCTGTGCGCGGGGAACTAGCAGGAAGGCTTGAAAAGCTTCTAAGTGAGACTGACACTCTCTACGAAGAGATTAGGGAGCTTGTAGCGCTTCTCGAGGATTCAAGGCTTGAGCTTATCAATCTTCTCGACTCGCTTGGAAGCTCAGTTGATACAATAAAAGAAAATGTTAATTTAAAACTCATAGAGGTGGCGTAAATGTCTCTCGATACTATCCGCGAAAGAAGCAAAAAAGAAATAGAAAAAGTACAGAAAAAAATAAGTGAGGGTAAGGATCTTAGTCGAGATGAAGCAACTCTTGCACTTATAGATCTATCTTTCCCTTTTATCGAAGCAAAGTGGAATTCCGTCAGCTTTGAGGTCTCTAGGCTTGGTGAAAGCGTCCAGACTTTGTCTAGATCTGTTGACTCGCTCAATAGGAACTTCTCAGAGAGAGGTGAAAATCTACTCCAAAAGGTTCAATCCTTAGCCACAAAGTTTGAAGAACAAGCTAAGAAGTTACTTGGAGACCTAGATAAGAGAATTGAGACAGCGAAGAAGTATGAGCAAAACCTTTACTCAATGGCTCAGCGCATTCAGGGACTTGAAACTCGGGAGGCTCAAGTAGATAAAATGCTCCAGGAAGCTACACAGCTTAGATCAGCTCTCCAGTCCTCGAAGCAAGAACTTGAGACGAGGTTGAAGGAGTTCTCATCATTTTTTTCAGGCATACAAGAAACACTAAGAGAGTCCCACGGAGTCCTTGCAAAGCTTTCTGAGAGAGCTTCAGCAACGCTTCGTGATGTTGAAAAGAGAATAGATGAACTTAAGGTTTTGCAGACAAAGCTAGATGCTGAGAGAAACGATCTGGAAGCTTACAGGAAAGAGCTGATGCAGAGGGAGGCGGATTTAGTTAAGCGTGAGAAAGAGTTCCAAGTTACATCTGCGAAGTTGGGCGAAATGAGGGAAGAGATATCTAGGCTTGAAGAGGCTAAAAAGAGGCTTGGCCAGGAACTAGAGAGCCTCGAGAAGAATATTCAAGAAAGACTTCCATGGCTTAACAAGAGAGAAAAGGATTTAGCTGATGGAGAACAGAAGGTTATTGAGCTTCTCGAGAAGCTATCCGCAAGACAAGAAGATTTAAGGAAGCTGGGAGAAGAGCTTGAACGAAGACGGGTCGAGCTTAATGACAGAGAGCTTGCCATTAAACAACACGAAGCCAAGTTGAAAAATTGGGAGTCAAACCTGATAGAAAAAGAGAAAGAAGTTGAGAGACGTGAAGCTCTACTGAAAGAAAAGGAAAAAGCCTTATCAGAACGTGAGAAAGCTGTTGTCGCTGACGAGGAAAAAGCCAAAAATATTTTGCAAGACCTTTCAAAAAGGCTTGCATTTATAGAGGAAAAGGAAAAAGCCTTAACTGAGCGTGATCAGAAGCTCCAGGATTGGGAAAACAAGTTAAAAGAGTGGGAGGAAAGACTCAAGGGATGGAGAGAGGAACTAGATCATATGAGCATTAGCCTTAATGAGAAAGAAAAGAGACTACTAGAGCGAGAAAAGGTGTTGGACGCACGAGAGGCCAAAGTCGAGGGGCAGATGAAAGAGCTACAGGAAGCAATGTTAAGGCTCGAGGAGGAGAGGAAAGCTCTTGAACAGGCTAAAGAAGAGCTTCGTAGAGGAAGAGCTTCTCTTGAGAGGGAGCGAGAAGCTCTGCTTTCTTCTTCGTTGAGGATTAATACTAGGGCTCGTGAGCTGGACGAGAAAGAGCAGAGGCTCCGCGAGTTCGAGAAATCCCTAAAATCCAGGGAAGCTAGTTTTAGTGAGCTGGAAAATCTAGTGAAACGTTTACAGGAGGAAAGGGAGAAACTCGCCCATCAGCTTGCGGAGTGTAGGGCTAAAGTAGAGCAAGTTGCTAAAGCCTAAATACTTTTGTGCTAGTGGATTTTCAATAGGTTTTTTTCTATTTTTTCTAAAAAGATTTCCATTGTTGGAGGATCCTCGGAACGTGCCTCCACCACTATATCTCGTATTTGGTCAGGTAAGTTTCTAGTATCGTTTTCGTATAAACCAGAAACAAGGTCGAAGAGCACCCTCCCTAGGGCGTATACATCGGCTCGGCTATCTGGGGCAGGATGATAATAATGAGGTGTAAAGCCCACTATGTTTTGCGTTAATCTTTCACGGAGAGCTGTTTGGAAGTCTGTCAGCACAACTCTTCCCTCGTTATCAATAAGAATGTTCTCAGGTTTTATATCGCCATGCTTCATGAAAACACTTCGCTCATAGCATTTCTCAAGGGTTTTTCCAACTTGAAGCGCAACAATCAAAGCTTCGCGAATGCTCAATACTCTTTGTTCAGCGACATCCTTTAGGCTACCCTTTGGACAGTATTGTATGGCAATATATGGAATCTCAATAGTGTCCATTGCAGTTCGAACATCTGCAATATCACTCTCGTAGAAATCGACCAGGTGCAATATATGTTCGGTCTCTCTTATTTCCTTTGTCTTTTTCAGTATTGACACTTCTTCTTCAATTAGTTTTTTGCTAATTTCTCCTGCTGTCAGAAATCTTATATTAGCCCCATTGACTAAGCATATTTCCTTGGGGATCTTGAGTGCTGCTTTTAATCCCTCTCTTTCTGCTAAAAACACTTGGAAAAAGCCTCCCTCCCCAAGGTGTCCAAGAATTCTCCATCCATTAACTGTATAGGTTACAGTTATCCTCATGTATTTTACACGTTCAGGGAGCTTTGCCAAAGACTCTATTGGCCTGTTCATGTATAATTGTGATGGCAGAGGACCTGTAACTTCCCGAACAGGCGCCTCAACAGTTACGACCCCCTCGATTCCTATTCCAGGAAATTTGTATGTAACACGGGCCGTCACGCGTTTGTCATGTACAAATACACGTGATTCCCAGTTTGCAATTGATCGGGGAGAGACTTTGAGCCCTGTTGCAGATTTTAAAGGAACTGCGCCCTCTAGCGTGATTATTGCCTCAATTGGTAAGGGGGTTGGGTTCTCAATTAGAATTGACACTTTACCTTCTCCCCTCTCGGCTAGACAGTCAACAGAAACACGAGGCTTTTCTTTACTAGCTTCCTTTGCCAATTCACTAATAGCTTTCTCTAGCTCATTAATGTTCCTGAAAGTTTTGCCCCTGAGTGCACCGATTACATTATCAATTCCTGGTCTTTTAAGGAGACTTTCAGCACTATCCCGAGCTTTCTTGATGAAATTTATTATAAGTTTTTCGTTGCTTCCATTACTCATCATCTCTTTAACGCTTTCATCATAAAAGCTGGTATCTACCGGTAGTTTAGAAAGCGTTTTATGAAGTCTCCATAGCTCAATCGACAAAAGATAAACATTTCCCTTCCATCCATAGAGTTCCGCTAGCCGAGTATACTTTTCACGAAAAACGGATAGCCCTGCAGAGTCTATCTCCTTCATAAATATCCAATCAAGTAATACACTCACAGAGCAAAAATTTTTCGATGTTAACATTTTTCTCGAGCACACGCAAAGTGTGCAACCCACTCGTAGGAGCACGCGTACCAAATCTCAGCGAGAGACTTAGCGCCGTTAGAATGAAGCAAGAGCTTTCTTCGGTGCCAGCATTGCTCAAGGCATAGCAGAGTAACCAACAAGCATATGAATGCTGAGCGTGTGCCACATTTGGTCTGTGGTGCTATCTAAGCCTCAGCGGTTTTCCGCCTTTTAAGGGCTACTATTTTAGCGGCTTCGCGGAGCACCTCCAATAGCTTTTCAACTCTCTCTAAGAGCTCGGCAAGCCCCCTTATGCGCCTCCACGATACTATTCTGGAGTTTCCGGTCGAAACCCTCTTCTCGTTAGAGGGCTTTGAAGCCTGGGTTGGCGCCCAGATGCACCCCTCTCGTTCCTTCGAGAGCGTAACGTACTAGCAAGGCATTTTAACATCTAACGCTCATAATTCAGATGATGAGTATCGAGAAGAATTTCTTGTAGCGACTCGAGAAGGAGACGTCCAAAAAGTTGAGGAACTATTGAGTAAAGGTGTCGATCCAAACGTTAAAGATGAAAATGGGCACGCGAGGCCTGAGACTGTTTGGAGCTCCTCCAAGGCGGAGACCAAGCCAGCGGAAGTCAAAGCCGCGCGGCTAGCAGTGGCAAAGGTTATTGTTAAGGGCTTGCCCGCAAGCCCTGGCGTGGCCTACGGCAAGGCGAAGGTCTGCCCGACGCTGGAAGACGCAAAGCGATTAATGCGGATGGGCGACATTCTAGTTACTAAGATGACAGATCCAGATTGGGTCCCGTACATGAGACTTGCTTCAGCAATCGTTACGGATGAAGGTGGAATAACTGCGCATGCCGCCATTGTCAGCAGGGAGTTGGGCATACCCTGCATTGTGGAGACTAGGGTGGCCACCATGGTCATGAAGACTGGGGAGTACTATACTGTGGATGCCAGAGCAGGGATTGTCTACGAGGGCTACGTTGAGGATCTCTTGGGCAGGAAGGAGGAGCCTGCCTCTGCTTCTTTAAGCATTCTTGGCGTGGAGTGTCCGGGGCTTTGCGTCGGCGAGTGGGGCAGGCTTCATGTTAGGCTTCGTGGCTCGGGTACTGCTTCATTGAGCCTTGAGGGCGACGTGGAGTGGCTGGATCCTGGGCGTGTCATGCTTTCCGGCGAGGCTGTAATAGAGGTTCGAGTGAGGTCGAAGACAAGCGGCGAGCTACCAGTGAGAGTCGTTGCCAAGTCCCCAAGCGGTGAGGACTCCAGAATTGTCTGGCTAAAGGCTGAAGAGAGGGCCGGGAAATGTCCAGTCTGCGGTGCACCCGTTGAGCCGGGAGCAAAATACTGCTGGAACTGCGGAGCGAAACTGTCATAGGGGCAAGGCTTTAACGTTCAGGGAGAGGAGATTTTGCTTTTTAGTTAAATGTATTCTAGCTTTATCCCTTTGTTTTGTACTATGGCGACGCATCTCTTTACGCCTTCGTAGGCGCTGCTTGTGAAGATTGTGAGGACTCTGCCCTTGAAGCCTCTCGGCGGCTTTGGCCCCAGCATGGTTTTCTCGCTAGGGGTGGGGAAGCTGAACCTGTAGCCCTCCTCTACCACCTCGTGGGACCTGATGATGCCTGTGAGCCTGTTTTTCTTGAGGAACTCCTCGAGGGGCTTCCTGCCGAAGAGGTAGACTCCTTCTCCCCTGTCGCTCGGCGAAAAGGTCTCGACCTCCTCTGATGGGTCGTTCCACAATAGCTGGAAGGCTTCCTCGCTCGAGGGTATAAGATCCTTCTTGGGGAGCCTGGCTATCTCTTTGAGGCTTGGAAGGCTGGTGGGGATTCCTCCGTGGATGAGGAGTAGCCTGTAGGGCTTGAGGAGGGCGGCGTATGGCAAGGCGCTCATTGTCTCGTTGAATCTCACGAGTAGCTCGAAGGCTTTTCGGCCCATCTTTTTGACCAGCTCGTAGTAGAAGCCGTAGCTCTGGTTCACAAGTATAGACTCGTGGTTCCCTCTCAGCAGGAATACTCTCTCCGGGTTCAAGAGTTTAAGGGCAAGAAGATAGGAGACCGTCTCGATAGAGAAATTTCCCCGGTCAACATAGTCGCCAAGAAAAACCAGATTGTAGCTGTCTAGGTAGCGTCCCGTTATCTTCAGGACCGCCTCAAGGTCCCCGTGCAGGTCTCCAACTATGACCGCTGGTTCCTTTAGGGTTAGAATCTGGGGTTCCCTCAGCAAGACCTCTTCAGCCGCCTTGAGGACGGGCACAAGGTTAGTATAATCGGGCGCAGAACTAGACTTGCAGTCTTCGAAAACTTTCTTGACATGATGTGAAAGACTCATAAGCTTACAATATGCGAGGGTTATTAATACTATTCCTTGAAATAACTTTGCTCCACGAGACTATTATGCAACCTTAGCCCCACAGTAACCACAGTACTTCGCACCAGGCTCTAGCGGCATTCCGCACCTCGGGCACCTTAAAGCTCTATGGGAGGATCTGGCAATGTTAACCGTAAGCGTTCCCTCAGGCTCACCGGAACAACTTGAACACTTGAGCACGATGCTTGCCTCGCAACTAAGAGGTACCTTGTAGCTTAGAGTGGAGCCACCCTTTACTCTAGTTGAGAGGAGGTTTCTTTTTCCATCAAGCATAGAGATTGTTAAAATGTAGATATTTTCGGAGTCTGCGTCAATCTCAACATAAATAGTATCACCAACTTCGATTCTACCTAAGAAAAATTCGGAGCCGTCATCCTCATCAAGCTCAAAGGGTACAGCAAGAAGACTCTCCTCTTCTTCCTCTTCTTCCATAATCGTTATAATAGATTTGCCCCCAGATCTGCTAATAAATTCTTCGATTATTTTCACAACATCTTTGCGATTGCTTTCGCGAGCAAAGTCTAAGGCGGTCTTCCCATCGCTGTCCCTAATGCTTGGATCAGCACCATGCTTGAGCAATAATTCTACTATATCAGGGTAACCGGCAAAGGCGGCTACGTGTAAAGGGGTTAAACTTTGAAGGGTAACATTTGGATCCGCACCGTTTTCCAGTAGCACTTTGGTAACATCAACTTCTCCAAGCGTGGTAGCCATATGTAAAGGAGTTAGACCTTGATGATTCCTTGCATTTACGTCTGCACCATGCTCAATAAGCACCTTAGCAATGTTAGACCTTTTTGATTCCTCGTCTAATACTACTACCCGGTGTAAAGGAGTGCTCCCTATATTGTCCTTTGCATTTACGTCAGCGCCATTCTCTAGTAAAACATTGATAATTCCACTCTTACCTAAGGTCACTGCCCAGTGTAAGGGAGCGTAACCATTCTCATCCTTAGCATTTACATCTGCACCGTACTTGATCAATAACTCAGCAATATATGCACCAATCTCATCGACATAAAGAATAGCGACAAAGTGAAGAAGAGTAGCACCTGAGTTATCTTTCACATTTGCATCTGCTCCCTCTTCCAAAAGCTCTTTGACTCTAACAACATCGCCGTTCTTTAGAGCTTCAAGGAGCTCTTTACTTGGATCCACGTATAAATCTAGGAAAAAAGTTCCTATATATTTTTTAAGAATGTGACTCCACTGGCAAAAAATGCTCAATTCTCTACGTTATTAAATTCGCAGAGTAATAGGGTTATTTTTGTTCTTTTGTTGGTGGAGGTGTCGGTGTTGCTGGTGCAAGCACCAGTCCGAGTAGTGCTATGCCTATTGCTGCTGCGAGGCTTCCTGAGCCGAAGATTAGGGCAAGAGCTAGTAGGACTGCTAGAATGCCTACCCATTTACCTCTGTCTTGCTGGCTGATAGGTACGGGTATTTTGAGTAGTGCGAATCCTATGGCGGCTATAATTGCTCCGAGGATGATCCATATTGCGGCGAGGATTGTCCCCCCTATTGGTATTAGGTTTATTAGTGTTGATGCTGCGGGAAAGAGTGTGCCGAGTAGGGCGGAGATCCCGTGTGAGAAGAGTAGGATGATTATTCCCTGTATAATTTTGAATAGCCCAAGTATTAATGCGATTATCGCGCCTATCTTGATTAGGAGAGAAGAAACGTTTGGAAGTATTTGTTCCATGAGTTTATTTTTGTAAGATTTAGATATAAATTTTTCTACAGGCAATAGAGAAAGATGAATGCAGAGGACACCGGTTGGTTTTTGATAAATCTTGCATATCTGCCACGTAAATCTGTTTTCTATTATTGTATTGAATAAATCTATAGACATATTTGTATGCATCAATCATCTGTCGTGAGGCTTATAATGACATGGAGAGAGATGCAAGTAGTCGTAAATTATTCAGGAGAAATGAAGCCTTTTGGAGAGATAAAGAAGTATGAGTGCTAGTTCTTTAAGTAGACCATGTGTGATAAAATGGCTCTGTTCTATTTTTGGTCTGTTAGGTTTGGCAGAGATGAGTATAAAGGAAAATTAGAAAGATAGTAAAAAATTTATTTTTGTGCAAAAGTATATGGGTAGGTGATAATCCATAGAAAGATCACATATACTATTATTATCTTTTGTTCTTACCTTCATAACAATTGGTGTAGTTTTTTCATTGGTTGGGCTAGAGTTTCGCTTTTCGCGTCTATATATACTCTTATTACTAATGGTATGGGCTTTTTACTTTGGTATCCTTGAGGAAATTAATGAAAGGCTAGAAAAATACCCCCTAATAACTCCTTATTTTTCCATTGGATTAGGTCTGCTTTTTTCTGGAGGGCTTTTTTATCTTTATTGGCAAGCGCTTCAAAAAGAGCCGGAATTCCCATTTGTCGCCTTTGCCGTAGCTCATTTCTTTTTGTCTACTTATAGCTTTATGTTTGTGGCTGGAGCTCTAACTTGGTTAATTGGAACTTTGCTCTTCTTTTTTGAAATTTTCGGATATATAACATTCTATATTAGTGACAACGTCGGAATTAAGGATTGGCTCAGGAGAGATATTGCAGTAGTTGTTGTGAGTGCCTTGTTGTATGGGTCTCTCCGTAAAGCTATTGGGGACGTAGAGATTATATATGGATTTTCTTTGAGACCAGCATACATAATTGTACCTTTGCTTGGAATGTTCTTTGGAACGCCAGGAGCCATCGGAGTTGCTCTAGGCTCTCTGTTTAAAGATATTTTATCAAGAGGTCTTGGCATTGGATCTTTCGGTCGTCTCATTTCTGACTTCTTGGGAGCATATATTCTTTACAAATCGGTTAAGGATCCTAGTTTTTCAAATATCAAGTCATTAGGAGAATTCTATATTTGGGGCGTAGTGGTACAGCCCATTGTAACGACTATTTATCGCGCGTGGTGGCTAGAGTTTTTGATTAAGATGGAGGGCAGCGTGTTTGAAGCTGTAGATGTCATAATTTTTGCTTGGGCTCTTTATTCACCTTTACTTCTGTTAGAGAACGTGTTTATAAACGCTTTCATAGTTCCCGTTGTAGGTTTTATCTTGTATCCCGAAGTAAAAGCCATTGGCTTACTATGGAAGGATAGGGCAGGTGCGTCTAAATTGTACAAGAAATATAAAGATTTGCTAGAAGAGTCTAATAGAATTAAGATTTACCTAAATAAACTGGAGACTCTTCGCACAGAGGGCATGATTTCAGAAACAGCATATGCACAGTTAAAGGAAGAATATTCTAATAAGTTAACCTTGCTTGAAGCCAAAATCAAGGAACACGAAGAAGAATTAAAGAAGGTTGAAGGAAGCAGAGTAAGCTAAAGTGCGCGATAATGCTAATTTATAATATCTCGATGAAAATTCCTGAAAGCTACTACAACATACTTCTCGATCGTACTAAATTAGCATAAGTCTCAATAGTTATGTAAGTACTTGTGAGGGGTTAGCCTATGTGGGCTCATTATAGGAGAATAATTGTTTTGAAAGATAGTTTTCTAGTGTGTCTCTTATTTGCTGGGCGCTGGGTCTCTCGTTGGGGTTTATGCTTAGGCAGGACTTTACGAGTTCGTCTATCTCTCTTATATTAGTTGTTTTTATTGTAAGTTCTACTCTTTCAAGCTTTACTAATGCGCGCGCTAGGATCAATCACCTTTTGCTATCTTGCTGTCAGCTGTTTCATCTTCTGCTCGATTTCCTCCAGCTTGCTCATGTACTCCCTCCTCAACTGCTCGTAGACTGCCTCTGTGACTTTTCCCTCAGCTTTGAATGTCTCTAGCCTCTTAAGGTACTCCCTGTATTGTTTAGCCTCCTCGTTCAGCCTTGCCAGCTCGCTTGCTAGGTAGCCGGTGGGGAGGGGCATGCCAATTGGAGTCCTAGGCTTAATGAACTCCTCGATAATCCTTACAACTTCCACGTGCCCTCTTTCTCTGGCGATGTCAAGAGGTGTTTTGCCCTCATTGTTCCTTATGCTAGGATCAGCTCCATTCTGCAGCAGAAGCTTGACAACACCCACATGACCTATTTGGGCTGCCCAATGCAGAGGTGTTTGCCCGCCGTTATCTCTAGCATTTACATGTGCACCATTTTCCAGTAACAACTTTACGACTTCATAGTTGGGTCCGCAGGAAATAGCAACATGCAGAGGGGTAGAGTTAGCGACTTCTCGGGCATTCACATCCGCACCGCTTTTAATTAACAGTTCAACAACATCTCTATAGCCCCCGCAAGCAGCATAGTGTAGAGGGGTCCATCCATACCTATTCCTCGAATTCACGTCTGCACCATGTTTAATTAGCAACTCTGCAACACTGACGCTAGCGGCATAAGCAGCCCAGTGTAAGGGGGTATTGCTATAACTTGTGTCTCTCGCGCCTACATCTGCGCCTTCCTCCAGAAGCTCTCTTATTCTAGCGGTATCCCCTTTCTCTGCGGCACGCAAAAGCTCCTCATTTAAAATCTCCGTTGTACTTGGCTTAGTTCCTTTTGGAGGTGGCTGAGGCATTACCGGCACACTAACCGGTGCGCCTATTCCAGGCTTACCAGGAACTTCTGCGACAGCTACTGCTTGTTTAATGCGGTAGTAGATAAAAGTGATTATGGGTGTAAAGATTGCGCCATTTATCGCGTCATACATGTTAATCTCTATGTAGATTTCTGGTGGAAAGACGTCTCCAGTTATACTGTCAATAAGGATAGCAAAAGTTAGGGTTATAAAAGAGCTAAGTACAGCGAGTAGTGCACATAAAAGTAACCCGGTGGTCTCTCTCTTTTTCCTTTCTGGCATGGCGCGGGTCGCTAATCCCATAAGTAAGCCTTCGAGACTTAGACTTAGCTCTATACCGAGAGATAGCCCTCCTGGATGAAAAATGTGAAAGATTATGACTCCTAGGAATCCAACTGTGAAACCTGTTATAGGTCCGAAAATGTAGCCGAAGAACATGGGAACAGCAACATCGGGCCAAAGACTTATATCGTAATAGCTAAGTGAAAGACTAGGAATAAAGGGGTAAATTATATCGGCTAAAATAAGTAAAATAGCTAGAAAGAGAGATCCAACTATCGTTCTAACTACTTGAGATTTGATGAACTCTTTGCTGGTAGAATGACTCGGGTACTGGAAGCGGCTTGTTGTACTCATACTTGTTATAATTAAAATGTATCCATTAAGCTTTTGCTATTTTCAATTAGGCTTGAGCGAGTTTTGCATACTCGTTTCTTAGCTATTTTGAGTTCTCCCTTTCTTACTATAGGAGGTGAAGATGGGGTTCATTACTATGAGCCTTACCTCAGACTGTGTGAGCCAGCCGTGAGGGTGCGAATTGATGTGTTTAAATTGTTCGCTGTATTCTTGCGGAAACACTATTGGAGGAAAGGGACGGGTGGAAAGCGTTTCGTAAGGGTAATGGGGAAAGGTTGCAGGTGTGGGTTGGAACAGAGAGAGGCTATAGAAAGCGCGGGAGCCGTCAAGGAAACATCCTTGTTCATTTTTCTGTAACAGTCGGTCAACAGGTTCTTTGGGACGCGGTTGGTGAGCATCGTTGGGAGTGGGCTGGGCATATTTTAATAGTTGCTATTTTATAGCAGTGTAGCCTGCTCGCTGTGATAAGCATGAGGTTTAATGAGCTTAGAGGAAGGGTTAGGATAGGGTTCAGCGTGGATAGAAACAGGTACATAATAGGTAAACTGGATAATGTTCCTGGATTTTCTGATGAAGTTTTCGCGGTTATTAAGGATAAAAATGAGGTCACTGCTATTTTTCGAGAAGGAGCTGACTTACAAGTCATTTGCGGAGAGAAGTTATTCAGAATAATACCTTTTGAAATTGTGGCGTCCATTTGAGTTGACGGGTTTCCTTTCCTATGTCTCTACGCTCTTAGCAAATGAGGATATACCCATTTTGTTATTTCTACCTATTCCACTGACCATTTACTTGTTAGGGAAGAGCACCTGGATAAAGCGGTAAAGGTTTTGCGGAAGAATGGCTTTGTTTTGACGCAAGGACTCTAAGCCTAACTTTTGTTTCTGTAAAGCCAACACATAAGCGCGAGCGCACGAATGGTCGTGCTACAGGTAGGTTATATTGCTCCTACTAACTTGAGTAGTATGGGTATTACTGTTGCTCCCCATATTATGAGTATGATGCCTATTGTCCATTTGGAGTTGCTGTACATCTCTTTTCTGAGCTGTGCTATATCTGTCCTTAGTTGACTTATTTCTACCCTTAGCTGTGCCATTTCGTTTCTTATCTCTTTTATGTCCTCTTTTCTAGCCACATCTGGGAGGATGGAGTTTTGAATGTAGAGTCTGACTTCTGGGTCGGATGCGATGATATCGGCGAGTCGGATTTTTAGGTTTTTGTTGGCTTCTAATTCCTCTAAGAATCTCTCTGCTAGGGAGGACTGCATATGTCCTTATGTATATGTGTCGACTTGGTATATAAACTCTGTCTAGGCTTGTTCCTCTGCTAGTTTTTGGCTTGGTTTTCGGCTGTTTTTCTGAGTTCGCTTATCTCTGACTCTATGTCTTCTGTTCCCATGATGACTGTCTTGGATAGTAGTTTGACTTGTTCGGTAGCCGCGTGGTTGCCCTTTTTCTGAGCTTTACTGGTCTTTTTATTTCCTGGTTTTTTGTTGTTTTTGGGTTTAGAATTTTGTCTTACTGGCCGACCCTAGTAATTGTCCACCTCTAGGTAGGGAAAATGTGTTAACAGCCCCTTTTTGCTTTTCTAGTTTGTGGATCCTTGGTTATCTTTATGCACATGTTTTTTGTGTTTTTGGGGGCTTCTGTTGGGATAGGTAACAGGGTTTAGCTAGTTTTTGTCGTTGCAGGGCTAGTTGCACATTTCTTGTAGTGTTACGAGTTGTGT
>Ga0080005_143761_pt1 | contig 63024 bp, 68 predicted proteins | sample JossMetagenome_2_FD_69208 | JGI IMG/M metagenome (GOLD analysis project Ga0080005, IMG submission 69208) | Hot spring sediment microbial communities from Joseph's Coat, Yellowstone National Park, USA - JC3_ASED (SPADES assembly) (version 2) | ecosystem: Environmental > Aquatic > Thermal springs >...
TACACACCACTTCTAACCAAAGCTGGAGGAAAACTTGTAAAGCTTGCAAAGCACTGCGTCTTCGCTATACTAGATCTAACAATCTATGAAGCTTGCAATGCGTTCTGGAAGCTATGCATTAAACACAAGATTTTGAATCCCCATGACGCAATAGAGCTGTGCAAACTAGCCAAAAACCTAGCCACCAGACTCAAGATCTACAATTTTAGCGACAGCTAGAGATTTACAGATATTTATGATACTTATGTCTGGGGGTTATTCATGTTCCCTGGAGAAGATGTTAAGAATTTTCTGAGAATGGCTTATGAGCTTCTCTCTGAGCTTCCCAATATCATTGTTTCGGAAGATGTGTGTTCTATAGTTGTCTTCGGCTCAGCTGCAAGACCTTCTGATTTTGTGCCTGGCGTTAGTGATATAAATGTTTTAGTTCTGGTCAAAAGGGCTCCGAAGAGACGTGTATACAATCTGGATTTTATGGATACCAGGATCCATGTGGAGCTTTTCACTCCTGAGGAGCTGGATCAAATGATTGAGAAAGGGTCTCTTCTAGGCTTCATGCTCAGAGACTCAGTTGCACTGCTAGATCGAGGCTGCCTATCTATGATAAGATCTAGGCCTAGAATAACTGAGTACACCATAAAAATTTTGAGAAGATATGTTTTAGCGGCTCTGGGACTGGCGATAGAGAGCTACTACATGGAGATGCCCAGAAAATCTGCTTCACAGCTCTATCACTCAATAAGGCATCTAATCAGGTACCTCTACGCACTCTCAGGAGATGCCGAAGGCTTTCCAGTATCAGATGAGGAGCTCTTGGTGAGGAGCCCAGAGGATCTGAGGAGCCTCTTCAGGAAGCTCATCGAGATGAGGAGGAGAGAGATAAGCATGGATGAGCTTAAGGAAGCAATAGAGGAAGTAATAGATGCAATAGCAAGGAAGCTAGGACTGAAGAAGACAGGTATAGAGGCATTGGAGAAGCTACCCAGCAAACCACTCATGGTAGTCGCATGCGAGGATAGTAACTGGCTTGTGTTTCACGTTGAGGTGAAGAGAGGGGAGGGTCTAAAGATACTTAAGCTGAGAGGAGATAGCGTCACAGAGATAGAGAACATCTTCTGCGATTAGCCTTCAAAGCGTTAGGTTTTCCAGAAACTCTTTACAGCATATCAATGCAATACCATCGCTACTAGCAGCAACAATAGCATACATAGCAACCCTCAAGTGATCAATAATCAAGAGACAGCAAGTGAGCGGAACCAAACAATAGTTTGTCTAGGTTAGAGGAGCAATTCTAAGTGCATATTGATTACCGTGTCAAGACACACTATGCAGAACTTAAGTATGGCTAGACACTAAAACGACTATTTCTAGACCCATCAAGCATTGAACCTACGAAAAACGTTTTTAGGAGGTTTAATCAGCTCTTTACCCATTAGCAAGTACAACCCAACTAGATTTAATATTTCTGAACCCGAGATAGGGTTGTGAGGACGCTTTGCTATGACTATGGAGGTCAAGGTATTCCTCGAGCAGATAACGATTGAGAACTTCAAAAGCATTAAGAGAATCACCCTTAAGCTTAAGCCTGGTGTAAACCTTCTTGTTGGGCCTAATAGGGCTGGGAAGACAAACATTCTTGAAGCAATCTACTTCCTGTCAAAGGCTTTATCTAGGGAGGAGCTATTAAAGATTCCTTACGCTCCTCACGTTCGCTTTTCTTGGGCACCAGAGGAGCTGTTCTTTATGAGGTATACTGAGAACCCCATTGTTTTTGGGGTTGATTTTAGGATTGTTAAGAGGGTTGGGGAGAAGCACCTAAAACATGTTGTTAAGTTGGAGGTGAGGTTTGCGTACTCGAGAAGCAGGCTTAGCGTTGAGCCTGTGTACATTGCTGTTGATTGGGGGTGCACAAGGCTTGAGGCTACAGGTAGCGAGGTGAGGGTCTATGTAAGCACACACTGCATCTCTAGCTTTCTAGAGCTGATTCATGGGGCGGAGGAAAAAGATTTAATGGATCTCTACACGAAGCTTATGGAGATAGGTGAGAGGCTTAGGAGGATAGAACGTGGTGAGTACATGCTTCTTGACACAGTAACTCTTGAGCATGAAAATGCTGTTCAATATATCCTTCTACACAATTTCTCTGCTTACACCTCTCTCCACAAAGCCTATGACTCTGGTGATATGCAGAAAGAGCTCTAGGTAAGTAGCATAGCACTTCCCTACGCGAGGAAACCTCTATGGCTACCTGTACTAGTTGAGTGGGTCACTACATTGAGCAAGGAGTTCACAGGCTTCCTTACTGAAGCAACAGATCCTCTGCACCTAGACCTCTATATACCCCTATCAATAGTGAGCAGAGCACTGCTCCTAAAACACCCCGATATCGAAGCCTTGACAAAGCCTCAATCACTTTACGGCGAGGATGAGCTTGATATGAGAGCATCCAACCTCTCAAGAATACTGTACAAGCTATCTGCAGAGAGGAGAACTAAAGCTATAGAGCACCTACTTAACGAGGTATTCGGAAACATAGCTATTGAGCCTAGAAGCACAGCAAACATGGTCTTCTTCACAGTGAGGGAAGGATCCATAGAGCTAAGCCCTAGAAACACAGCCGATGGCATAATAAAGGTCTTGGCCATTGCCACAGCAGTTGAGCTCAATCCATCTATTCTCCTAATTGATGAAATTGAGAATAGTCTTCATGTTGAAGCTATTCAGAAAATCTTTGACTTTCTAAACAATCTTGAAATACTTGTACTAGTAGCAACTCATTCACCAGCAGTAATTGATTTGGTTGATCTTGATAGGCTAATCATTGTTTCTAGAGGATCAGATGGATCTACAAACGTTGAGTATATTGAGGATGTTAAGAGTGTTAGGAAGAGGCTTCTAGAGCTCGGAGTATCACACTCAGAGTACATACTCTACGGCAAGACGATGAGGTAGTTCTGGAGGATAATTCGATGAAGAAGATAATATTTGTTGAGGATACATATGGTGTAGGGTTTCACAGGACAGTGCTTGAAAAGCTCAAGGAGGTTAAAGAGCTTGACAACAGCTTTAACCCCAGGATTGAGAGACTTCCTACTGGTAAGTGCAATCCTGGGTTAAGGGGGAAAGGTTATTTCTAGATCTGGTGGTGAAGACACTAAGATCCTTATTGTTGCTGATACAGAAGGCAAGCCTGATGAGGTAAGGAACTGCATTGATAAGATATTCAGCAATGTTCCTCTCAACATACATATCACTACCGCCTTTGCTGACACCAGGCATGAGACTTGGCTTTGTATAGGGCTTGGAGGGGACAAGACTAGGTGCAGACAAGATCCAGAGCATGAGCTTAGGAAACTAAGGGGTGTTAGGGATTATAGGAAGGAGCACCTAAGCGAATGGGCAAAAGACATTGATGTGTGCATGCTTCTTGAAGATCATGACTTTAGAAAATATGGTGAGACACTTAAACATCTAGATCAAGATCCGTAACCGGCAATTGCATAGTCTCCGCCAAACGCGTTGTCATAATTACCCATACCCTACCTCTTTCCCACCCCTAAACAACTCACAGCAACTCATGTGAATATCGATACACTTAACATGCTCTTCACCAGGAATGAGTACTGATGTCGACGCATATTAAATTGCTGAAAAGCTTAGCTTCAGTAATTAGTAATGCTTCTTGAAGTGATAGCGTGTAGAGAGTTGAAGAAGTGGTATAGTCTTCAAAAGATCCTGACACATATTGCTTAGCACCTAAGAATTTTAATGTGAATGTTGCATAACTTGTTGTGGGGGGTGGTCATAGATATGGATTGTAATCTTGGTACTCATAGCTACAACAGCTGAGGTAGTACTATCAACACCACCACTAATACATGCAATAGCGCAATCAATCTCTTTACTTAAGGATAGAAGCTTCTCATAGATTCTATTCAGTATTGCAGTAACATCCAAGCTCATAACCTAAGCCCCTCAAACCCTTTTTACGTGGATATTACATAGCATGGACAGATATTTAAGTATATATGCCTCCATTATAGTTTGTACAGCAATTGAATGTAAGTTAAAATATTTATGTAAAATGAACTCATGAATTTGTGAAGAGCGAAGACTTGTACTTCTGATGCACACTTTTCCGGAATTTCATTAAGATTTCCGAAAAACTTAAGTTATCTGAAAAATGAAGTATATTACTGCGATATGATGAACCTAAGAAGAACTGTTTATCTATCTACTCTTGTAGCGATGCTTCTAGTGGTTTTTGTCATAGGCTACCTCTATACATCATCAAACCTTGGCACTACCATTACTACATACACAGCTTTTAGTACCGTAACCATTACCAAGACAGAAATAAATATATCTACAGTTGCACAAACTATTACTGTAACAGCTGTTGAGACTATGACTTTGAAGCCTAGGGTGATTCTTGAATACCCTTCAAATCCCCGGAGCTCTGCAGACTTTAATGATGATGGTGCTCCAGAGGTTTTTGCAGAGATCAACCCGTGGAATGTTAAGAGCTATAAAGGTGTGCAAAGAGTTGTTATAGATCCTCTTTCTAGGGGTATCGAGGTATACATAGATGTTAAGGATGTGAATCCCTTGACGTGGACTAATGGATACCCAGAGATCGTGATTGGTAGGAAGCCTTGGGGTAAGAGCTACGCTAATGGTTATGGAGTCCCATTCCCAATGAGGGTAAGGGATGCAAAGCCCTTCATAGTATCCTTCTACATATGTTTGGAGAGGTACTCACCAGATATGAACTTGAATATAGCTGCTGATGCATGGATAGTTCGAGAACCCATCGCCAAGTCTCCTGGTACACCACCAGGTAGTGGTGATCTAGAGGTAATGGTCTGGCTATTCAGTAACAACCTTAACCCAGCTGGGAACAAAGTTGGTGAGACAAGGATACCAATAGTGCTTAACGGAACTGTTGTTGATGCTGAGTGGGAGGTTTGGAGAATGGATAGTGTTACATGGGGTGGGTGGCAGTACATAGCGTTCAAACCTAAGAACTGGAAGCATGTATGCGGATACGTAACTTACAACCCAATAGATTTCGTCAGAGAAGCAGCAAAGTATGCAACCTTTGATGTGTCAGATCATTACTTACTAAGCTGGGAGATAGGTACTGAGTGGGGAACAATATCATCTGGAGGGGGAGCATCAATATTATGGAGGTTACGAGATTTCGTGGTAATTCCAGGAGCATCAATATCTAGATCTTAGTAATGAACTTCATTTCTCGTAAACAATCTCACCACTAACAATTGTTTTTACAACCCTGAAATCCTTATCGAGTATTGCTATATCAGCACTGTACCCTACTTCTATATCCCCCAACCTTTCTATACCTAAGCTCTTAGCTGGCGCTAGGCTGGTCATAATAGCTGCTTCCTGTAGGCTGTACCCTAGGCTAGCAATGTTTTTGAATGCTTCGTCCATTGTTAGTGTGCTTCCAGCCAATACTCCAGTGTCTGCTAGTCTGCAAACCCCTTTCTCAACAATGACTTTCAATCCTCCTAGTTCGTATATCCCGTCGGACATGTCTGTAGCCGCTATTGAGTCTGTTACTAGCACTACTCTCTTCGGTGTTGCGTAGTCTATAACCATCTTCACAACAGCTGGGTGGAGATGAATGAAGTCCGCTATTATCTCTAGGTAGACATTCGGTGATTGTAGCAACGCTAAGGCTATGCCAGGCTCTCTGTGGTGAAACCTTGTCATGCCATTAAATAGGTGGTTAGCTTTTGTCACCCCTAACTTAACCGCCTTCAGTCCCTCTTCATAAGAAGCATTTGTGTGTCCAGCACTAACAATGATTCCTCTAGACATTGCATACTCAATCAACTTGTCTGCACCTGGAAGCTCTGGGGCTATAGTCACTTGCTTAACTACTCCTCTACAACTCTCTACCAACCTCTTAAACTCTTCTAGGTCTGGCTTCCTAATCCATGCCTTGTTCTGAGCACCAGCCATCTCAGGATTTATGTAAGGGCCCTCAAGGTGTACGCCAAGAATCTTTGCTCCTTCACCTCTCCACATATCTATAGCCTCCCTAACAGCTCTACATGCCTCCTCAAGAACCTCCAACGGTGCTGTAACAGTTGATGCCAAGAAGGCTGTTATCCCATGCCTAGCGTAGCTCTTAGCCATTTTCAAAACGCTTTCAGGATCCCTGTTAGCAGTGAAGTCAAGACCCCCAATACCGTGAGTATGGGTGTCGATAAAGCCTGGAACAATAAGCATACCCTCAGCATCTATAACCTCCTCAGCATAGCCAGAGAAAGGTTCTTTACCAACCTCAGCAATAACACCATTCCTTATGAGAACATATCCTCTCTCAATCACTCTCAAGCTGGTTACAACAACGCCATTTCTAATAACCATACTCATGCAGATCACCACCTACTATAGCATGGTGCGAGGGTGGTTAAAGCTATTAACAATTTAAGGAGAGCTAAATAGAATGCTGAGTTGTGTAGATATGAAGAGAGTTAGGCTACGCTTTGCTCCTAAGCTAGAGGTAGAGTTCATTGATAGAGATAAAGCGGTTAAGCATGTTTATGAGCTTGGTGAGAAAGGTACTAGATACCCGTTAATAGTTTTTGGTCCTGAAGGCTGCGGTAAATCGGCTTGGCTTAGACAAGCAACTGAAATTCTTAAGGAGATGAATTTCGATGTTATATATATAGATGTTCTACACAGAGAGCTTATTGCATATACTGATGTTGAGGAGGTTGTTAAGGAGCTAACAAATGCCATAATCGATGTCACGGGATACACTCCATTAAAGCTTGTTGATTTGGTGATATACTTGGTAAATCAATTGTTGAAGAGGTGGATGAAGAAGAAGGTTGCTATTCTTGTTGACGAGGTTTTCCAGGCTATTGGTTTGGATAGGGCTGAGATGTATACGAAGATGCTTCTAAACATCATTGAGTACCCACCAGAGCCCTACGAAAACATTGTGATTGTTGTTGCTACTAGCGAAGGCTTATCTAGGTGGAGGATTGGCAGACATAGATGGGCAGAGATAACGCCTATGTGGAACATGGGTAGGAAAGGATTTGAGGAGCTCTACAACAGAATCCCAGGAATAAAGCCAAGCTTTGATGAGGTTTGGAGACTAACTGGTGGAAATCCTGATGCTCTTTCAAAGCTTTATCAAGCAGAGTGGGGTGCCAATAAGGTTGTTACTGGGCTTATTAAGTCAAAGCAATTGGTTCCCAGCTTTGTGGCTAGGTGGAGGAAGTGGTTAGAGCTAGCTGTTGAGGATCCAGACCATCTGTGGAGTCCTGACGCGCCTGAGGAACTAATTAATGAGCTTATATCCAGAAACCTCATAGTCTACGATCTTTATCCTAGGGAGCACAAGTTCTGGGTTGATGAACCTCCGCCTGAAGAAGACCCTGAGATTGGTGTGGGAAAATTTGTTGCTTGGCAAACGCCTCTACATAGAGAAGCTGTTAAGGCAGCACTACGTATCTAGCCCCTAGGTTCCTCAATCTTTGTTGTCTTAATCTTTAGTAGGTACTTGTACGCTGCATCAGCTGCTATTGCTCCTTCTGCAGCTGCTGTTATTATCTGCTCAAATCTATACGTGTACTTTCCTCCAGCAACATCTCCACAAGCAAATATTCCTGGTAGGTTTGTGCTCATATCAGGGTTTACAGCTATGTATCCCTCCTCATCAAGCTCTAGACCAATAGACTTTAGGAAATCTTTTGGCGGTTCAGACCCTATCTCTACGAATACCCCATCAACCTCTATAACCCTCTCCTCACCAGTAACAACATTCCTGACTCTAACACTAGTAACCTTCTCATCGCCTAGAACCTCAGTGACAATACTATTTAGGACAAGCTCTATCTTTGGATTACTCTTAACCTTCTCCACATATACTGAGAATGCCTTTTGCAGCTGTTTCTAGTTTCATAAAGGTTTATAAGGTTTAACACTATTAGGCATTTTCATGAGGTTCCCTGTGAGGGGCGAAGAGCCGTAGAGGGCTCTCCCCAAGGGCAGCAACCCAAGATGTGGGGTCTCTGGGGTGGCCCTGAATGCCTCCAAGCCCGATGAGAACCCGAGCGGGGTGCAGAGGAAAAGAGATGATGCGATGAAAAACATCAAACCACATGAACTTATATGAGAGCTGAACCCCCTGAAACTATCCCTCCTATGTATTAAGTAGATCTTCCTAGCTATGCCCTGTTTTCCGGATCTTGAAATGCTTTGCTTAGAATACCTAGCTCAATTTTACTAACAATACCATTTACATAACTAATTATTGCCTCTACAAGCTTTAGAGCTTTAACCAAATCTCTATGCGACAAACTTTCTCTAGTTTTCATAAATCTGCTCTATTCCTTAACCTCCTTGGATTCATAAAGTATTGAGCATGTACAGGACTTGCGAGTTCAGGTGCTCTAGCTACTTGCACAAGACCCGATGGTGAACATGAAAGTTGCTGAGCTAGGAAGGTGGCGAAACGATGAAAATCCATTGGGCTAAAAGGTTTTTGCAATGCTACTCAACTAAGATAAGGATTTCTGCCATGGTTTCTCGGGAAGCAAGCTCTGAAGCAATTCTAATTATGTTCTCTAGGAGCCTAAACTCATCCAACCCCTTCTCACTAATCTTGCTAAGGCCATTCTCAAGAAGCTTGATAACTATTTGTGGCTTCCTCCAGTTCTCAATCTCGGTATCTACCCATATAGAGAACTTAACCAAGTAATCCTCAAACCTCCTAAGCCCTAAACCATTTAAGTAGCCATGGATAGTGATCAGGAGCCTAATAAAATTAATCAGTATCCCGGGCCTATAAGTTAGGAAAGCCATCGCCTCCGCATCATAGATATCACACAGTCTCTTAACACACATAGCGAGAGACGTTAAGGGAGTGAAGCCCGTTATAGATGCTAGTGTAGCGCTTGTTTGTGTAACGGTGTAAGGAGCTAAAGCCTTGGGGTATTGATGAGCAGAAGTAGTGAAGCTCAATTGACACACACTCAGCCATAATAATCGATATTCTCACCTTCTACAACCTCTTTAAGACATACTCCCTTAAAACATCTACAGGATTCTTACTCATTATATCTTCAAACGTTATGAGGTCCTTAACCATTTTATTCATGTCTAGCTCAGCTATATTGGTGTAGCCATTCTCATCTCTATACACATAGTATACCTTGAAGTTCTTTACCTCATCTCCTATAGTTGTCGATAACAGCGGGTTGTGTGTAGATATCACGATGTATACCTTCTGCGAAGCCTTCTTAATGTAGTTTACTAGTAACCTGAGGAGAAAGGGGCATATGTGTGCCTCTGGCTTCTCCAATAGTATAACAAGCCTCTTCTCAAGTCCATGAACCTTAGTGTAATTTATAGCAGAATTCAGTGCTAGCAAATATATACAAAGCTCTTAGTATATCATCCGAAAGACTTTCAAAAGCTACCTCAAACCCTTTATCAAATATTCTTACCTCCCCAGATCTAAGAACAAGGATCCCCACCTTTTCATTAAACCCCTCAGCAAGCTCCTCATCGATGTTCGTCACAACTTCTAAACTTCGTTGAAGCATGTATATTGAGTTCCAGCCCGAATCACTCAGGATATTCATTGGATATGGTTTTGCATAAGCAACACTTGATACTAGGTAGCTAAATCCGCATGTCACTGGACTACAGCCCTGTACGCCCATCTACAACCATTTGAACTGCATCGCGGTAGAGCCTCAGAAAATCCAGTAAATGGTTATAGCCACCCTCGGGAAGAGCCCTCACCCTCAGAGCCTCAACAACTACAGGCTCTCCACCCCTCACAGAGTAGCTCACCAACACATACCCTCTTAAAGCTTATAAATGTTTTGTCATTATTTAGTGTAAGTGAATGCTAATGGCTAAACTCATATATGCTGAGTGCTCCGTGATAAAGTTTAGGAAGAATGCAGTCGTGCTCTACCCACTAATAGAATACCAAAAAGATGTAAAGCCACTGCACAGCAAAAGAGTACACGTAATAATAATAGCAAAAGAGTAGCATCAAAACATATAAACATATATGAAAACCGAAACAGTTTCACAACGGCTCTCCTACCATATTCTATTCATACAGCTTCATTTTAAGGTGATGGCTTTAATTATTACGTGAGACTATTTGCAGAAGATGTGGAGAAGCTTTGAAATTTGCCACTTTGTTCTTTTCCTTAATGCTAAGGTTCTTGGCTATGCAGAGGAGTGCATTAATTGGATTGGTGGTGGTTGAGCAGGGTGTCTAGTGATGTTACGTTAATGTGTTTCTGTGCCTTGTTCATCAGCTTCTTATCCTCTGTCACTAGTGTTAGTCTATGTTTCTGGGCTAAGACTATGTATGAAGTGTCGTACGCTGTTAAGCCAAGCTCTATAGATATCTTTAGAACCTCCTTCTCTATGTTTGAAATACTCAAGATCTTCATGTACTTAACAACATCTGTAACTATATCAACTAGCTGAAGAACTTTTTCTGTGGAAGCAAATTTGAGTAGGTATACCTCTCTCCATAAAGCATTCACAACCTCATAGATTGTAAGCCATTGGATGAAGTTATCTATGAGTACCTCAGGTTTGCCAAGCTTAAGAGCTTTAATAAAGGAGGATGCATCAAAGAGGTACCCCAATAAAATTCACCTACTCTCCCTATCCTCTCTAATACTCTTCACAACCCTATCAATATCTACCTGATCCAACAAGTCCTTGACACTCTCAAGCCTTTTCCTGATAAGCTCTAGCTCTCTCCTCCTAACCTCCTCCTCAATAGCCTTTCTAACAACCTCCGATATATTTACACCTAGAGCTTTGGCCTTCTCAACAAAATCCCTCCTAACCTTAACAGACACAGTTACATAACTCCCCATAACGCATCACTACAGAGATAGACTATTCATAAAGGTAATAAACCTCACGCTCTATCACGGTCTACCACCAAGGTTTACTAGGTAAGCAGGAAATGAGGTAAAGCTTTCTAATCACTCCAACACACTTTTCTTTTTCTGAAGCAAGCTCTTAAATCATGATTTTATTCCTGTTCCCCCCACCAAGTACTCTCCTCAACTTCTCTCTGCCCCTCACACATATCTTTTATAGCTTTATGATTAGAGCTTGGTTATATGTAAGCTGTTTCCCTTGGCTTATAACCACTTACTCCATGCTCTAAGAGTGTAAACAGCATAATCAAGCCAAAGCTGGAGGAAAACTTGTAAAGCTTGCAAAGCACTGCGTCTTCGCTATACTAGATCTAACAATCTATGAAGCTTGCAATGCGTTCTGGAAGCTATGCGTTAAACACAAGATTTTGAACCCCATGACGCAATAGAGCTGTGCAAACTAGCCAAAAACCTAGCCACCAGACTCAAGATCTACAATTTTAGTGACATAGATGTAGAGAAGGCAATGACCATAGCCATCGACAACAACATAACAGTCTGCGACGCTACATACATAGCATTAGCACAGTCAATTAGGGCTACAGTAGCTACAGAAGATAGCGACATAATACGAGTGGCTCCAAGATATGGAATCACAACACTAAGACTCGAAGACATATTTAAACTCATTGAAAAATCCTAAAACACGGCATTCGCAAAACCCGAGAAACATTCAAATACATGGCGGCTCTCCGAATAGAGGTTAAACCCTTAAGATCTGGGTTACAGGTATTGAGTTAACTAGGAATGAATACCAGTGCATGATATGTAAGAGATTTAGAAGAGGTGGTAAGAATCCTTTCTATGTTGGGGTTCTGTGAGGTGAGCTAGAAATGGGGGGTTCAGCTTTTATATAGGTTTATATAACTTGATGTCATAGCCTCATCTCTATCCCCCTGCACCCCGCTCGGGTTCTCATCGGGCTTGGGGGCGTTCAGGGTTACCCCGGGAACCCCACATCTTGAGTACTTAGATACGTACTTCTTGTAGAGATTTAATGTTGCTATAACATCTCTATCGCCTATGAAGTCACACTTCCTACACCTCAATATTCTATGCTTGTTTTCAGCTAGTTTCTTACCACACCTAGGGCATTTCGATGATGTTCCTCTGGGGTCTATCTTGATGACCTCTAGATTCCTCTCCCTAGCCTCGTACTCAATGCAGAACTGTATCCTCCTATAGAACCATAGTCCAAGCCTCTTATTGAACTCCTTATTCTTCTTATTGCTCTCTTAAGTTCTCCAGGTCTTCGAGGACAATTACTGAGCTGTGTTTTGATGCTAGCTCAGCCACTAAGTCCCCCACCTTATGGGCGTAGTCCCATGTGATGTTTCTTATCCTCTCACCATGCCTATCAATAGCCTCTAGAGTTGTTGAAAAGTTTGCGGGTAAGCATTGATAGAAGAACAGACTGTTCTCAAAAAGAAAGATGTTTGTGTCTGTAGTAAAGCTGGGTACGCTAGTCAAGAATGTATTGTGAGGAAGGTATATTGGAGGGGTAGAGAGCGGTTGAGTACTTGTTATGAGGATTCTTGATTACTGCTTTGTGTGTGCAGGGAATAGTATGTTTGGTAGTTCCGCCTTTACTTTCTTAGCGTAGCTTTTCATCTCATTCACAATTTCCTGACTCAAGAACTCCACTACGCGTTCTTCTTCTGAAGATGGCTGCGGCTTTTCCCAATCACGAATTATGGCTACTGTAGGGTCTCCACCAACTGTAACATCAACGTCTTCTGCTATCCATGAAATTATGAATGCAATTCTCTTTGCGCTCTCAATGCAGTCAAGGTCTTTTCTTAGCAGGAACTTTGCTATTGTTGTAGCATATGGACCTCCGTGACCTGTGCACAGGAACTCTACTTGCTCTCCATATCCAACACCATGGATGTAGTACATAACAGCTTTTCCAGTTACTAAACGTTCTCTACCAGCCATTAGCACACCTATTGGTGATTCCTCCCTTATACGCTCCCTATACCTCTCAGCAAGAGTTGCAACAATATCCTCTGCAATAATCTTCATCTCATAGAGCGTGTCAACACCTCGCCTCCTATCAAGCTCTATCTTCAATAGGTATAGGAAGTCATCCCTAATACCTGTCAATCCCTCAACAGCTAAAGCAACAGCACCGTCAATGACGAAGATCTTATTTGAGTACTCTGCCTCACCACCACGAAGAATTTTCTGATCGCTTCCTATAACAACTCCATCCCTACACCTAACACCTATAATTAGCGTCATCTATCTCTCGCCACGAACCCTCTCTAAGAGCTTCTCCGTAACTTCCTGAACCCTCTTCTCGCGATTAAGTATTCTAAGCATGTCTAGTGGCGTCTCAATTCTTGTGCTTCTCCACCTCTTATTCAAGAGCCTGAGAAGGTCTAGAGGAGTCTCAACAACATCGCTCTTCATCCTCTTGTTACGCTCCTTAACAAACTCTAAAACACTTCTCACACCACTCACCTATAGAGGAATAGTGTGCTTCTGCATTAAAAGCGTATTGTTAGGTAAGAGGCATATGATGTGGCAAATCATGTGAAAAGCTTAATAGTTTTCGTGTACTAGGCTTTTAATGGTGTGGTTCTTGGTTAGGGTTGGGTACACCAAGCCTCTAAGGTTCTTAGCTAGGAAGAGAGTTGGGGTACGTTAGGTCATTAAGGATGGGGCGTCATGGGTGTCAGAGCTAGGCTTGGGTGAGGTACAGGAGTACATCGCTAGACCTGGTGCTAGGGATCAAGGTTATAGGTGTGTTGCGTTTCCCCGCTAACGGTACTCGATGTTATTTGTAAATATTTGTAATCCCGTTAGCGGGGTTGCACCTCTGTGTGGGTTCACTTGCTTTGCCTGCACTTCATGAATGCCTGTAGAAGCCCAACGCCACGAGACCCCCATCTGATTCCCTATGTCACCGCAGCGCGGATCATCCGAGAAGCTATAAAGTATAGAGTTATTTAAACATTGCTCTAAGAGCCAAGTATTTACAGATATTCACAGATATTTAAACTTATCTTCAGCTCTGTAACAGCCTACTCCAAGCCTTGAGCTCAAATCCTCACAACTCTCATCAACTACATAACTACAGCTACAATCTTTACTAACCCCTAGCTAAGAAGATGTGCAAAGGAGTGTAGATGGTGTTCTCAGCAGTTCCCAAACCTTTAAAGATTTTGAACCCTTTTTAAGGAATATCTTAACAGACTTTTGCTTGCTTTCTATCGAGGTTCGTCTTCGGCAAGGTAGCTGTATTGCTACTGAGATAAGGATTTATTTTTGTGAGAGTCTTAGGGTTATGGCTGTGTCGGTGGATATGGGTTGAGGATTGCTATTGAGAATTTCAAGAGTTTAAAACGTATTGAGATGGAGTTAGCTGATGCAACTGTTCTTATAGGTGCTCCAGCTTCTGGGAAATCAAATATTCTTGATGCAATAGCTTTTGCAGGCTACTTCCACAGGTTTCGTGTCTTGGGCGAGGAGTACGGGAATGATGTTCACTTTCTAGAACCGTTAATGAGTATAGCAAGGTTTTCCGATCCTCGAAACCTATTCCCATTCTACGATATTAGCCAAGATATTGCGATTAGTGTTACGGGCGAAGCTAATGTGAGGTGCGTTGCTAGGTTTGAGCATGGCTCTGTGGAGGTATATATAAATGGTGTTGAGGTTCCGTGGAACATTGGTACATCCCCAGCTGTTGCTAGAACAGAGGTTGTTGACGCTGTTAAGAGTGCTAATGTGTTGTTTGAGGCTAGGCTCTACAGCTATGACAGGTATGGGCTGGGAATACAGAGCTGTGGCACAAAATCATGTGGATTTGGCTACATAGTCTCGAACGCTGTTTACGCCAGGCAGTACCCAGTATACATCTTGAGTGACCTAGGCTGGAACGCGACGCACATACTTTTGCAAAGCCCTCGTGTTGTGTCAGACATTAATAGGGAGTTTGCTGAAGGATTCAACGAGAAGGTGGAGATACGCGTTCTTAGGTCTGGAGAGGCAAGAATATTTGATAAAGAGTATGAAATGCCCTACGATGCCCTCTCTGACGGTATATTAAGAACTTTGTACATACTGCTAGCACTGAATTCTGCTATAAACTACGCTAAGGTTCATGGACTTGAGAAGAGGCTTGCCATACTATTGGAGGGGCCAGAGTCACACATATTTCCATTCCTTCTCAGGCTACTCATAGACTATATTAAGAGGGTTTTGCAAAAAAGCATACATTGTGATATCATCGTACAACCCATTGTTGCCAACAGCTATATGAGATGAGGTAAAGAACTTCAGGGCATACTATGTGTATAGAGATGAGAATGGCTACACCAATATAGCTGAGCTAGACATGGATAAAATGGTTAAGGACCTCATAACGTTTGAAGATATAATGAGTAAGAATCCTGTAGATGTTTTGAAGGAGTACACTTTAAAAGGGTAGTGAAAGGTTGAGAAGAATAGATGATACCTTAACTGAGTATTACGCAAATTAATGCTTCGCTAAGCGGCTTTTACAATTCAAGGAGCTTAAGGATTTCATTATAGCTAGGCCTCGCAATGGAAAGTAATTGTTGTGCTTAGAAGGTGATGCAAAGACATTAACAGCACCCCTTACACAGCCAATCCTACTCAGGTAAGGGGGTGTCTCAATAGCTATGATTATTGCTGGAAATGTTTGGTTTTGAGGAGCTTAAGGGAACAACTAGAGCTAGTAAAGGCGTTGATGCGGTTCATGAAGATTCTTGGTGGAGGTCTGTGTTGATGATGAGAGCTTTGAGGGAGTCTTTAGAATTACCAAGGTTGAGAAGTAGTCTATAACAATGTTGAGGGCTTTGCCTATGGAGTACCCTCAGTAGTTGAGGTAGACCTCCTCATCAAGGGCAAGGAGCACATATTATTAAAGGTAAAATCTAGAATTGGTTAAGGAGACGTGTATGTATTGAGCAGGGTAGGAAAACCATATGATATAGTGACAGGGGTGAGGCTGAGGCTAGCGATAATCTTCATAGACAAGGGCATTAAGGAGTTAGTTGAGATGTTAAGAGTAGAAATAACACCCATTACACTACCTCCATAGATAAAAACACTATTTAGCGAAACTTTCCTCATAGAGCCTGTAATGACATACATAGGTAGAAAGCTTTCTACCTATTTTACGGTATAAACATCCTCATTAGTACTTGTGCTACTAGTGTTGCTATTACAGATAGTGTTAGTGCCCACGAAACCTTCGTCACATAATCAATCCTCTTATCCAAAGAATCTATACGCTTATCCAGTGCATCAATCCTCCTATCCAGTGCATCTATCCTCTTATCCAAATCACCAATTCTATCAACTAGCTGTGTGAATGACCCCTCAAGCTTAGACACCCTCTCCCTAAGCTCAGTAATATATGTATACACATCTTTCCTAATCTTCTCTATCTCTTCCATAACCTTTGTAATATCTTCCTTGGTTGCAACATCCCTGAGAACAGCGTTTATGATTGCAAGTCTTAGGTCGGGTTCTGAAACAACCTCGGGTAGGAGTAGCTTTGCTAACCTCTTCCTAGACCTCTCATCAGATTCAAAAAGCTTAACAACATCCTCAGCAGTAACACTACTCACAAAACACCCCTCAAAAACAGCATATTTTTAAAGAGTTAAAAACTCTTTGGAGAAACCCTCGACAAATATGCATAGAGGGTTGGGGGTAAAGAGTTTAGAAGTTAGACAAAGAAAAATAATTCAAACTAAAACCAAGACATTTTTGTTGTTACCCTTTCTACTTCTCCTCTACTTTTGATTCGTTTATGTGATTTGTTTTTGTGTGAAGATTTTGTATGCTCCTTCTAGTGTTACGATTCTTCCTATTGTTTTGGCTGTTGCTATCGATTCTTCTAGGGTTTCCCTGGGGCAATCACTTGTGAATAGCTGTAAACAGTTTGGATATATTTTTCTTGCCCCGGGGTTCCCGGGCTCTGTTCGGGTCTTCATAGCATCACTACCCGGGCTATCAGGGCTCCACTTAACCCCAAAGCCCCTCATCAGCTTCAACCCCTCGCCCACACCTTGGGGCAGCCAGGGGGTTGCCAAACCCTCATCGATATGTGTTCACAGGGGCTCTGAAGGTGTTAGGTGTTTGGCGCGGTTATATTTTTAGGGGTTGGTGAAAGTGTTGAGTTGCTAGACCAATTCATCTAAAGCTATTCACAGGTATTTACAGCTGATACAGACCGGCTACGGCTGCTTAATGCTTTTAGCTCTCTCACTTTCCATGGGTGTAGGAGTATGATTGCTAGTGCTTCTTTATCTGGCTTTTGATCCGTAATTAGTTTTAGTGTTGTGTTTAGTGCTTTGACTGGGTTCTCCACTATCTGTCTCCACACATATTCTAGTGTTGATGGTGTGTAGCGCTCTCCAAGAAGCTTTCTAAGCATGTTCTCTACAGCTTCTTTGCTTAGGTGTAGGAAGTCGTGGAACAATACTGGTAGTTTTAGGAAGTCTTCAACTCTTGTTATTGGTGGTTCTACATCTGTTGTTCTAGCAGCTATGTATCTACTTCTCCTAACAGTCTCTACAATAGCGTTGTTGTATGCTCCGTATGGGTATGCAAAGGACTTCACCTCCCTCCCTATTATCCTTGAGAGGATCTGCTTGGATAGCTCTAGCTCCCTAAAAACCTCCTCCACAGACAGCTTTGCTAAATCTGGATGAGTATGGCTATGGCTGCCAACCTCATGACCCTTCGCAAGCTCTCTAACAACACCCTCCTCAACCTCACTAACTATAGCCGCTGTGTTTATGAAGAACACACCTCTTGCACCAACTGATTTGAGAATATCACTAACTGTTACCATGTCCTGTGTCAAGTCATCGAATGTCAGGACTATGTAGAGAGCCAAGAGGAATCCCCTTTTAATTACTGCAGATTAAGAATTTATCCTTTTCCTCTCATAGAAAGCTCTTTAGCAAGTCTCTATAAGTCCTGGGATCAGGAAATGATTCGAGCATACACAGAGGAGACTTGGACATGGAGAGCACTCTGATCTCCTCCCCACCCTGAAGTGCGAGGGTTCCCCTAGAGCGGGGAGGTTTGGAATTACATCCCCTCTTCCCGAGGGTTCAATCCCGGGCCGGGTCTCCAGCCCATTACCCCTATCCATTGGACTCGGGGCTATTGATAAGCTACTTATCATCGCCAATAGCTCAAAGAGTTTAACACTCATCACCAATAGCAATTAAACAAAGAGTATTTATAAACCTTTCTATACATCCCTGCCTTGAAAGGCGGGGCTTTCAGTTGTAAATATACTTGTAGTATCAAAGAATATCAAGGAGTCTAAGCTTTATAAGAAATTTGAGGGTTTAGAAGAAGTTTTGAAGTACGCCTATGAATTAACAATAGTAAAGATGTTTTAGTGTTACCTTATGCTTCCTCAACACTACCACGAGACTTAATACAATTCACAAACTGAGGTAACAAGAAGAACAATGGAATTATTTGAATTAGGAGAACTTGTACATCAATATTATAATATTTAAGATCTCTATACTGCTACCTAATAGGTTACGTAAATCCTTTTATCATACATTTTCCCACGAAAGTTTCTGAGACATCCCTCTGCTTCACCTTACATTTAATGTCATTTATAGTGCACAGGAGCATCAGTGATATATAATCGATGCTTTGATTATAGTGTTTAAAAGGATTACAGCAGATGTATAACCTATACCTTTTACGAATTTGTATGTGAGAGATTTGCTTGGTATGTTCAGCTCTGTGCTTAGAGCAGTTGAACTTATTGAAAATGGAGAAATCATGGTAAAACTATGGTTAATGTTCTTCAACCTATTGTAGATGAGATGAAGAGAATTGTAGAGTTAGAGAAAGATATAGATATGGCAAAACTATCGAATTATTAGTAAAAATTGCGAAAAATACATAGCACTAAAATTTTAGTGTAGATGTAGCAAAATTAGATTGATACGGAGTTCCAAATTGGTGTATAAAATGAGTGAGGAGGAGCTGGCTATAGTGATGCCTAAGACTTTTTCAGAGATTAAGAACACATTAAAGAGAGTAGCAGTGATTACATGCTAGGGGTTCAGCTCTTATATAGATTCATATTGCTTTATAGTCATAGCCTCATCTCTATTCCCCCGCACCGCTCCTTGGGTCTGCATCCGCCTTGGGGGCGTTCAGCCACCCCGGGGACCCCACACCTTGGGTTGCTGCCCTTGGGGAGAGCCCCCTATGGGCTCTTCACCCCTCACAGGGAATCTCATGAAAATGCATAATAATGCAACCTTATAAACCTTTATGAAACTCGAAACAGCTACGAAAGGCTATTAAGAAGAAAGCCTTTTCCACTAGGCATAGCTGCTATTGGGCAATGCGATGCTCTAGACCCTGTCTACAGGGAGATGCTGAGAGATGTGAAGAAGATTTGTTGAGGAGAAGAGAGGGTTCTACAAACAAAAAAATGGTTTTGATCGAATTTGGTTTAGCTTGACTCTACCTGTACCTGAATAGTTATTGTTCCTTGCGATGTTATGATAGCGACCTGTGCTGGTGACTCTATGCTTACAAATCTCGAAATCTCTATATCCACTGTAATTGATGTCTCACTACCTGGCTTCACCATAACATTCACTGTCTTCCCAAACCCGCCTGCAACATCGAGTCTTACACCATAGATTGTAATAGCGGTGCTACCATCATTCTCAACAGTCAGTATTAGTCTGTAGGTGCATGTAAAGGCATTGCATTGGAGTTTCTCTAGACTTGCCTTCTTAACCTTTATCAACTGTGCTGGAGTGGTTGTTGTTACTGATGGAGTTGGGGTTGGCGTGGTAGTTGGTGGAGCTGTGGTGGTAGTAGTCGTCTCTGTAGCTCTCTTAATCATGTTGTATATGGGTTCCAGCCATGCCTTCGCAACACTGAGCTCTGTGTATGCCCTATTTGCAAGCGTTAATGCTTCTAACTTCCTGCCCTCGGCATAGAGCTTCTCAGCAAGGCTTATCTCTGTCTCTGCCTTGGCAACAAGCCTTGCTGCTGAATCTATTATTGCTCTGCCCTCTATAATTGCTTTGCATATTGGTGGAGGTGGATAGATCGCTATGCACACAATCTCCCTAGTTTTGTTAACCTCTGCAAGCATCTGCTTAACCTCCTGTAGCAGCTCCTTAGCCTTGGCAATGCTCTCGTTAAACGCTCTATCAATGCCTTTGCCAGGCATCCACACAGGTATGAATGGCATTACGGTCTTGTTAACGTTTTTCTCGATGTTCTTTAGCCATCCCCTAATCTCTCCTAGGTCAGGCATCCACTTAGTAATGTTCTCCGCAGAAGCGTTTGTCAGCCTATTTCTAAGCTCTTCAAGCCTATCAATGATTGGGTCAAGCATTTGCTTGGCTCTCTCATCAGTTATGTTCTCCCTCAGCTCCTTAAGCTCTTGTTCACGGCTCTCAATATCCATCAATAGCTGTGCGGTTCTATTCTCAAGAGCCTCCCTCACAGCATCCTCCATGCTCTTAGCCTTCTGCTTAGCGACCTGAGTAGCATTAGCAAGGATCCCTCTTGACTCCCTAACCTTCTCCAAAGCAACCTGCAGCCTCTCTATAACGTCTTCCGAGACATTAAGCCTCCTAAGCCTGTCAATAGTTGCATTAATAGCCTTCTCTGCTAGTACTAGGTGCTTCTGAGCCTCTTCAGCATCCCTCACACCCTTAACAGCATTTCTCAGAGCAACAACAATTGATGCATTAGCAAATCTATTAGTCTTCTCAGCCTCTACCACGCTAGTAACATTCCTCAGCAACTTGTTGAGCTCACTAATGTCCCTAGCTCTTGTGAGGTTAACGGGTATTGCTATGTTCAGCTTCCTAAGCCTCTCCTCCAAAGCTTTCTCAAGCCCGTTTAGATACCTCTGCAGCGCTATTCCAACTGCGTACGCTCTTCCACCAACCCTAACCTCCTCATTAACCCTGGCAAGCAATCTAGATGCATTATTAACCCACTCCCTAAGAACATCAACAGACAGTGAAGATATGTTCACAGCCAGCAAACTCTGGATCTCACTCCTAAGCTCTGTCGATATGTTTAGAGCCAAACTCCTATTAAGCATGGTGTAAAGGACTTTGGCTTTGGCCAAGAGCACTGCATATGCTTGACTACCTTGTTGCTCGCCTGCTACAGATATTGCTATGGGCGTCACTGATGCCAGTAGTATGGCTAGCACAGCTACTCCAAGGATCTTGCTTTGAGTCGCCATTTGATTCACCCAAAAATTGTGTAGTGCTTCTAGGCTTTATTAGGTACACCTTGGAATAGTTGTTTCATGTGCGTGAAACAAATCATAAAGGAATACAATTATACTCCTCCACAACACAAAAATTTCTGCTGTAACCATGTACTAATTACCTAGGTGGCTATGGTAATGCGCCTCACCCTGATAGCAATATTAATAGTGTTAGCACTACTGCCAGTTGCAATAGTTCAGTATGTGTTTGCTCAGGGGTCTCTCCAGAACGTGGAGATAAGAGTTGATGAGAATGGTGTTGCCACAGTGGCGATTGTCACCTCTATTAGTGCTGGGGTCACAACTATTGAGTTGCCTGTGGATCCGATTGCTGTAACCATAGATGTTAACTCTAGTGTTTCAGGAGTTGAGTGGGTGCTTGAGGATGGACATCTATACATAGCTTCTCCAAGCCGGTCAACAGTAAGGCTGACCTACATAGCTAATGTAAGCATTGAGAACAGTGTAATAACATTGAATGTGAGGACTAATTCGAGTGTAAGGCTTGTTCTAGCACCAACAATACTCCTACTAACACTGCCAGAGAACGTGACTAGCATTACAACACTTCCTGGAGGTGAGCTAGAGATCATATTCACAGGGCCAGCAACAATATCCTACACCATAGCACCACTAACAACCCCCATCACTGCACCAATCACAGCAACTACACCAAGTGCAACTACATCTCCAAGTCCAACAACAGCATTATCTACACCAATAACCACAACGTTCACACCAACAACAAGACCTACAACACCCAGCTCAACGACAACCTCAATGGTAACCACACCCACCACACCACCTGCATCCACACCAATAACACAAACATCAAGTCCTAGCACAACAGCAACACAGACACCGTCCATCTCACTATCAACAATTGCGGTAATAGTTATTATAGTAGTGATAGCCATTATCATTGCATTAATTATTAGAAGAAGGTAGAGCACAGCAGAATCTCACAAAACCCTGTCCTCATAATTCTCAATCTCTTTTTCTCCTTGGTGAGGCCTGGCCTTGAGCTCGGCAAGCTTTACGAATGTGTCGTGCTTTACATGGATTATTACATCCGGTCTCATATTAATCACTTGAAGCACTTGTGTAGCAGGCACGCTTTTAGTAGCTTCGTTAAGCAGTTGAATAACCACAGAATCTAATTTCCGAATTTGAAAAAGTGGAATGAGGAAGGTGTGGGAGCGAGATGTTTATTAATGTGCTACACTTCAGCTCTTGAGAAGGTGTTCCGGGGCCCAGGGATGATGAAGATCAGAACCACTGAGCATGATAAGCCCTTTGGCCACTGACCTGGGTCCCTGGGCCCCGAAAAGCTTTTTGGTATTGGTGTTTATAAACTTTGTAGGTTATAAGCTCTGGGTTTTATAATTAAGCTTGTATGTGGGAAGAGTTGATTCTATGTGTTCCCCCTCCCCTAATTCCGGCTTATAAACCCTGTTTTCTACTTGAGGCGAGAGAAATGGGTAAGACAAGCAGAGGCAAAATGCTTAGGAGGGGTATCAGCGAGCTTGTAGTGATATAGTGAAAGCAGGTAGTAATACTCAATCAGTTTATTTACAACCTCGTCATCACCACCATGATGCTTTGCAGGTCTTCTACTACACACCTTCTTTTCATCTTTACCCCTACACACCTCTACCTCATCAAGAACCTTATCAGGTTCAGCAACACCCCTATACAAACCATTTAGAAACTCTTTGCTAGGCCTCACAACCTCAGGAACATCATGAAGAGCAGCATCAAGAACTGCTTTATGAACCTCTTCACCAGGCACGCATTACACCAATATAAGGTAATAGATTGCAGAAAATATATCTCTTAAAGTAGTATGAATGCACAGATACTCAAGGAATGATCATAGATGAAATATCACACTTTAAAGTAGGGAAAGGAGTATATCTCTTAGTGAAACATTGTGACAATAGGAAATAGAGACAATCTCTGGCACATAGATGCTCCAACATAATAAGAATGGGGTTAGTAATAGGTAATTAACTTGCAAGGCTTATCTTGTATCATTCCGATCAAGCCATGGTGCGATAACATTCACATTCTTTTAACCTGAATAGGTTCGATAAACATCGCCCTTGTACGAATTACATACTTAAAAATTCTTTGAGAAGTTGAAAGGTAAGTTAAATAAAGAGTTTTGATATTGAGGATCTGTTTAGTTATTTAAGCCATTCTTGGTAATCTGGTATGAACCTCTCGATTATTTCGTCCACAAGGGCAGTTGTATTCTTGATTGTGTGGGAGGGGGTCATATTAATTAAATTTAAAAAGTTTGCTGATATTAAGTAGGTACTTGGTGAAACGGGCTTTGGCTAGGCTCTCTACAGATGCTGTGCATGGGCATGGGCATAGGGATGTCTATGGCTCGCACATACCACCAATATATACAAGTGTAATCTATGAGTATATAGATTATGAGCTTGGGTTAGCTACACACATAGATAGGGGTACGTATCTCAGGTATGGTAGGGAAGAGAATCCGACGACGAGGGCCTTGGAAAGGGTTGTAGCAAAGTTAGAGTGTGTGGAAGATGCCTTGGCATTCAATAGCGGTATGGCGGCAATATCAACAGTGTTGCTATGGTATTTAAAACCGGGTAGCAAAGTTGTTGTTCCAATGGAGCTCTACAGCTCAACATTTGTGCTTCTCAATAACATTGCTCCTAAGCTTGGAATTAAGGTGGAGAAGGTGTGGCCATCTGCTGAGACCATTGCTGAAGCAGCTAATGATTTAAACACAGTGGTATTCGTTGAGGTGATGACCAACCCAACAAACAAGGTTATAGACTTAGACTACCTATCTAAGCACCTAGACTTAGAGAGAGCTATGCTCATCGTGGACAACACCTTTACAACCCCCGTGGTGCTCAAACCCATAAAATATGGCGCTAAGTTGATTGTGCATAGCGCTACCAAATATCTGGGGGGGCACAATGATGTTGTAGGAGGCGTTGTAGCTGGCTACAAGAATATGATAACAGAGTTGTGGGATTGGAGAAGGGTGCTCGGAGGCATACTACAACCATTCGAAGCCTACCTAGTGCTGCGAGGAATTAAAACACTTGAAGTGAGGTTTGAGAAGCAAAGCAATAATGCAAAAGCTGTTGCAGAGTTCTTGGCTGAGCACCCAAGAGTCGAAGAAGTTATGTACCCAGGGCTCACCAAAAACCCCTATCATGAACTAGCAAAAAAGCTATTTGAAAAACCCCTATTTGGAGGAGTACTGAGCTTCAGGATAAAGGGTAGCTACGAAGATGCTGTGAACTTCCTCAAAAAGCTTAAAATAGTCAAGAGATGTCCAAGCCTAGGCGGCACAGAATCCATGGCTGTGCTACCAACAAAATCTGCTTCAATGTATATAGAGCCTGAGCATAGAAAGAAGTTGGGGATAACAGATAATTTAGTGAGGCTTTCCATAGGGCTAGAGGATGTAAATGATGTAATAGAAGACCTGGCACAAGCACTAAGCATATGAAAAAGAGCTGCCCTCATTTCATCTGATGCAGAGGTTCAAAATAATTAGTGTCAAGCCTAGGATAGAACATGGGATGCATCCAAAACCTCACAGCTACTCAATAAACTATGGTTTCCCCATTAAATGCTTTCACAACAATTTTTCCAGACCCCTCAACAACTTTTCCAATGACATATGCTTTGAAGCCATACCTTCTGCTAAGCTCCATGAACTCAGCAGATCTTTTTGTAGTCACTACAAGCCCTATGCCCATGTTGAACACCTTATACATCTCACTTATAGGTACACCTCCAAGCTCCATAATTACCTTGAATATCTCAGGAGGTTCCGGGGACTCTAGAACCACATCCATATTATTAGAGAGCACTCTGCGAATTTTTGTAAAGGCGCCTCCCGTTATATGCGCAGCAGAATTTATGAGCTTTTTTTCTATGGCTTCCAAAACTAGGTTAGAGTATATTGCTGTTGGTTTTGTAAGTTCATTACCTAGATTCACACCCCCTATGGTTGAGCTATACTCTATTCCCCTGCTCTCAAGAACTTTCCTAACAAGGCTATAGCCATTTGCATGAAGACCCCAGCTCTCCACGCCAATAACCTCATCACCTATGCTAGCCATGTTGGCAAAGCCCTGGGTTTTCACAGCAAGTACTGTGCATACAGCATCCACACCCACCGCTAGATCTGGCAAAATAGCAGTCTCACCCCCAAGTACTGCAACATTAGAATGCCTAGCAGCCTCCACAATACCCTCCACAACACTTCTAAACACATCCTCATCAGATTTAGGCATTGCAATGTAGTCCACAAGTGCAACAGGTTTAGCACCACTACACGCAACATCATTAACATTCATGGCGACGCAATCCCAGCCTGCAACACTAAGCTTGCCTAATACCTGTAAAACAAGGGTTTTAGTGCCCACACCATCAATATGCAGAGAGAGTTCTAAACCACCATAGCTTATGGTGGTAGCATAGCTGCCTAGACCCTTCACATCGTAGCCTAGCTCCTTATTCAGCTCCTCTACGAGCTTCATCACATAGCTATGCATATTTCTATGCTTATGGAGATCAACACCAGCTTTGCTATAGGTCCACAAAGCTGGTTACCCAATTGCAATATACGAAGTGGCCTTCCTCGCCTTCTCTAAAGCCTCTTCAACAGTGCTGCCTCTAGCTAGCACTACAGCCATTCTCCTGTCTCTATATGTAAACGGCTTTCCAAACACCCTTACATCAACACCGCTTATCATCATAGCTTCATAGACGCCACTTATCCTCGGAGCCCACACATTATCAGCATCAGTGTATATCGCTATGGAGGCTGCTGGTGTGAGCACCCTCGGCTTCGGCACTGGTAGCCCTAGCACAGCTCTCACATGTATAGCAAACTCGCTTAGCTCCTGACTAGCCATGGTCACCATCCCCGTGTCATGGGGTCTTGGAGCAACTTCGCTGAAAAGAATTCTCCCATCTTTAGCTAGAAACACCTCTACACCAAAGATGCCGAGACCGCCAAGACCCTCAGCAGTTCTGATACCTATCTCCCTAGCCTTTTCAAGCACCTCCTTAGATTTTTCAGAGGGCTGCCAGGACTCTACATAATGATACTTTCCATACCTCCAGTGCTCCACAGGCTCACAAGTTTCAGTAACAACGTTGTTCGAGTCTCCAACATATCTATAGGTAAGCACTGTGAACTCTGTTTCAAGATTCACAAACTCCTCCACAATAACCCTCCTGCTCTTACCTCTTGCATGCAAAACTGCATAGCTGTAAGCCTCTTTCACAGCCGTAGTGCTAGGCTTCAGGACCTTTGCATGGCCATGACCACTGCTGCTCATCTCAGGCTTTATAAGACATGGATAACCCACTTTCTCACAGGCTTCCACAGCCTCATCAGGGTTTTCAGCAAATGCATACCTCGTTGTTGGAAGACCTAGAACCTCTGCTGCAAATCTCCTCAACTCAACTCTGTTCATAGCCACTCTCACAGCCCTCGCATTGGGTACCACAAAGTAGCCCCTAGCTTCAAGCTCCTCTAGAGCTTCATATGATATGGCCTCTATCTCAGGTATGATAGCATCGGGGTTCTCTCTTTCAACAACAGCTTTGACAGCATTACTATTTAGCATATCTATTACATACCTCCTGTGAGCTACATGCATAGCAGGAGCCCAGTCATATCTGTCGACAACAACAACCTCGACACCAAGCCTCTGCGCCTCTATCGCCACCTCTTTGCCAAGTTCACCGCCACCTAGTAGCAAGATCTTAATGGATTTTCCAAACATTGGTGTTGTAAGATACCCTCTCTTCATATACATGGGCATATGAAATCACCTTACAAAACCTATGAGCGGATTATCCGATATACCTTCTCCCGGTACCCACATCAGCACCTTGCCCAGCAGACCTCTCCTACTTCTAGAACCATAAATTGTTCTAACTCTCTCTGCAGCTCTAATTCTATCATTTAAAAGCTCTCTAGAGCCTATATCACTTCTGTAAAACAGGGGCCAGCCATCCAGGGACTTAACATAGGTAATAGCCTTCTCAATTCTTTCATAGGCATCATCATAATTATCGCTGCTACAAACAATCTCAAACACCCTAGAACCCTTAGTATACATAACACCATTGGCGAGAAGCTCAACACTTGCATAGAGAACCTCGCAACCAAGCTCCCTAACCCCACCCTCATCAACATGAATAGGGTGCCCCGCTGCAATCCTCCTATTATCAGGGTAGCCGGCTGGGGCAATAGCCTTAACTATGGTAACCCTATCCTCATCTATATCCAATTTTGCGCCTGCAAGTTTTCTTCGCGCAGCCTTATCCAATATCTCTAGAAAGTCGCTGGCGACAATCGGTACAAGGTTAGACATCTCAGGGTCTCCAAACCTACTATAGAACTCTATAACTGTAGGACCCCAAATCCCTGTGAGCATCATTTGACCAGCAAAAGCCCCTACATATTTTTCCCTAACCTCGCTTTGCAAAGCTTTGAGCACTTGCGACACCACTTCAACTGTTTTTCCAAACTCCTCTCTTGTTATGAATGGCAATATCCATCCAGGCCCCTGTATGCTGCCCATGCCACCTGTCTCAGGCCCTATATCGAACTCAAAGGCATGGGGATGATCCTGTACAAGTGGCAGAGGTAGAATGGTGTCGCCATCTGTTATAATCATGGAGGTGTACTCCACGCCTTCAACCCTCTGCTCAACAATTATCTTGTAGTCTATGTCCCTATACCCCTCCATCTCACTAAACAGCTTCTCAATATAAGTCTTCTTAACCTCGGCTCTATCCCTAGAGAGATAAGCTTGGGTGTCTCTCAACACCTTCACACCCTTGCCTCCTGCCTGCCTAGCAGGCTTAATCACAACATCTCCTGCAAACTCTATAAACTTCCTAGCCTCCTCAACACTTGTGAATGCCTTGAAATATAGCCTTCCATATATATCATGCTTCCACATCAGGCTCCTAGCAAACACCTTGCTCTTCTCAACCTCAGCACACCTAGAGCTTGCACCAAACACTATATAGCCTCTCTCCCTCAACACATCTGTAACTCCATGAAACTGAGGCTCCTCAGGACCTACAACAACAAGATCTGGCGAAACCTCTTCAGCCACATTAGCAACATCTTTAGCGCTCACAGTGTTCACTATGAACATCTTTCCTCCAGTTTCCACAGACTCCTTTTCTAAACCAGGGTTTCTATAGTCCATTGCAACGAAGAGCCTTGGCTCTAGAACACTCCTCCTAATTAGCTTAGCAAGTGCATGCTCCCTACCACCAGACCCTATTAGCAATACCTTCATTTTCTACACCCAAAGAAATCAACTCCAAAACACTTTCCACATAGCTTTAATCCAAACCTAGAAGCAACTCTATCAACATCCTCTTTAGAGAGCCAATGCAGAGAATCTACCTCGAGGTAGTCCCTAGCCAAGCTCTGTGACAGATTTGCTGCTAGCAAGCCCTTCATATCAAGCCTCAATACACTGAAGGGACATGGCATAATCAGTGGGGGGGATGCTATAAATAAGTGCACCTCAGGCACTCCAACTCTAAACCGAAGAATCTGTGAAACAGTCTTAATTGTTGACCCAGTCACCATGCTGTCATCCACAAGAGCAACCCTCTTCCCCTCTAAAACACCTCTAATAGGATTCATCTTTAGATGTATGGACACAATCTTTTCAAATGGATCGCTAAAAAGCATAGATCTCCTCCTACCACCCGTAGCCATAAAAGCCATTTCAAAAGGCTTCTTAATGACCTCAGCAAAACCTATAGCATATGGTAATGCAGTTTCAGGCACCCCGACAACTACATCAACATCGCTTTCCAAGTACTTAGCAAGCTCCCTACCCAGATGCTTCCTAAACTCATACACACTCACACCATCAACAATAGCATCGTGTCTAGCAAGGTACAAGAGCTCAAAAGTGCAGAGACCGCGATGCTCGCTAACACCTGCTGTAAAGTGTTTCACTATGTATTTAGCAATGTAGATTCCTTCCCCTGGCTTCAAAAACCTTTTTACATCGCCACCAAGGATATCGATAGCAACGCTTTCCGAAGACACTATAGCCATGTCGAATCCATAGCTACCAAGAACTAGTGGAGAGAAACTTGAGGGGCTTCTCCAAATCACTAGCTCACCCCTCTTAGTAAGCACAGCCATAGATGGCGCAACATCATCGCTAACCCTATTCAGCGTTGATATAAAGCTTGTCACAGGGTCACCACCATTCGAAAACGCATTGCTCAAAGCTTGTAGAGCCCTGCTAGCCCCATCCCACGAGCGCTCGCTAGCCATAGCTACAACTCCACTGTCATCAACCTCTATGAGCATATTATCAGAGTCATTGCCTATTACAGCTAGCGCAACATTCTTTGAAGCACCTCTGCTCACCTCATCAATGTTTTCACCATGTAAGCACTCAACCCTCTCCCCAGGAATGCACACCACAAAGTTCTGTGCACCTCTGTGCTGCAAGGACATGAGCCCATACCTAACTATGTTTGAGAGGTTCCACAACTCGTCAAATGCATATATAGCTAAGAGGCTCCCCACATGAATTCACCTAATAAACATCTTCTCCAGGTCATCAACTGAAAGTCCTTTGAATGGATAGAGCCCAGTAAAGCAGGCGTGGCATATAAGTGGTAGCCCAACTGATTTCAGCAACCCATCAACCGTGTTGTAACCCACACTATCAGCCTCAATAGACTTTGCAATATCTCTAATGCTAGCAGCCCTCCACGCCAATAGCTCTGCTCTCGACGCTATGTCAATGCCCATGAAGCAGGGGTATCTGTAAGGGGGGCTGGCAATCCTTACATGAACTTCCCTAGCTCCAGAAGACCTAAGCTTGCTAACAATGCTCTTTACAGTTGTGCCTCTGACTATGGAGTCATCGACCAGAATAACCCTCTTACCATCAATAGAGCTTTTGACAAAACCATACTTAAGCTTCGATATTGTTTCTCTAATTGCTGGCGGTGCTATGAAGCCTCTGCCCACATACTTATTAACTACTATACCCTCTTCCAAGGGGGCTCCAGAAGCCCTGCTAAAACCTATTGCAGCAGCTCTACCACTGTCAGGAACAGGTATAACTACATCACCATCAGCTGGAGCAACCCTTGCAAGCTCTTCACCCATTCTAACCCTAGCCATATACACGCTAACACCATTGAATATAGAGTCAGGTCTAGAGAAGTAAACATATTCAAATATGCAGGGTGATATTGGTGCAGATATGGGGGACTTTGTGAACTCTATTGAGTGCCCATCATACGATATTACCTCTCCCGGCAGCACCTCCCTCCAACCCACAGCTCCAAAGGCATCAAGAGCGCTTGTCTCTGATGATACGAGCAACCCTCCATCAGAGAGAGATATTGCTAGAGGTCTAAATCCATGGGGATCTCTTGCAACAACTAATCTAGGCTCTGAAGTGAGTACAGCTATGCTATAACCCCCTACAACGTAGCTTGGAAGCACCTTAAGCGCCTCAACAACATCATTATCTAGCTCTCTTGCCAGCCTTAGAAGAACTTTTGCCAAGACGCTTGTATCACCCCCAAACTCCCTTACCCCAAACTCTTTTGCGAGCTGCAGATAGTTTGCTATGGTACCGTTGAATGCGAGAGCAACTGTATATGCACCATCCCTAATTACTACTGGCTGTGCCTGGGAATCCATATAACCACCACTAGTAGTGTACCTCACATGCCCTATACCCCCAAACACCCTGCCTACATCATATAGCTTGCTAAGCCCAGAATCATTAAGCGCCTCAATAACTAGACCTTTTCCAATCAAACTATATATCTCCCCCATTTTCATACTTGCTACAGCTATGCCTGCTGACTCCTGACCCCTATGCTGTAGTTCCAGAAGTAGTGACACTATTGTAGCTATGGCATCTCCAGAGCCTACATAACCTGCTATTCCACACATCAAACCCCACCCTCTATGACTCTCTCAAGGCTATTATAAGAGTCTCTGAGAAGACTTAGATCTGCTGACAGAATGTATTTAGAGCCTTTGGAGATGGTGAACACAGGTTTGTCTAGTACATTGCCTATGATACTTATGTGAACACCCAACCTTCTTGCAAGCTTCTTGAACTCCTCAACTCTAGCGCTCTTCACCTCTACTACATACCTAGCCTGCGTTTCTGAAAAGAGAATCTCATCAATTCTTTGCACACCCCTAGCATAAATACGATCAACACTCACCTCAATTCCCATGTTTCCAAGAATAGCCATTTCTGCCAGGGCTACAGCTAATCCACCTACACCAACATCGTGAACAGCGTTAAGCATTTTCATTCCCACGGCTTTGAGAATAAACATGGCGTTTCTGAGCTCTGATGAGGGTCTGGGCCTCGGGATCTCCCCCTCCTCAAGCCCAAATAACCTATAGAGATATTCTGTACCCCCTAGCTCAGGATAAGTAACACCTACAACAGCTATCGCAGAACCCTCTTCCTTCAGATCCATGGTCATGGCTTTTGACACGTCTTGCACCCTTCCAACACCAACGATAGTCGTAGTTGGCTTTACCTGCCTCCCCCTATAATCCTCATTATAGAAACTCACCTTACCACCAACAACAGGAAGACCCAGTTCTTCAGCCATCCATGCAACACCCTTGAGCATCATCTCAAAGTACCAAAAATGATCAGGTTTCTCAGGGTTCCCCGCATTCAGCTCATCAACGATTGCAATTGGCTTTGAACCAACAGCAACGAGATTCCTAAAACATTCTGCAACAGAGTTGGCAGCGCCGTGAAATGGATCTATTGAGGTATACCTAGGGTTGGCATCGCCCTTAACAGCGAACCCCCTTAAAGAGCCATCTAATAGCCTTAGAACAGCTGCATCGCCCAGACCAGGCTTTATCACAGACCTCACCCCTACTTCATGATCGTATTGCTCATATACCCACCTCTTTGAAGCTATGTTTGGCGATGAGAGTAGCCTCACCAAGGACTCTATGTAGCTTGGCTCCTGAGGAAGGCTGTAAACCGGTTTCAGTCCTTTTAAAGCCTCTGCAGGTGGGTGGGAGGCTCTCCTCACAGCCCTGGGTCTAGCAAGCTCCTTTGCCGGAACCTCAGCTACCTTAGCCCCTTTGTAGAATATCCTTATCAAGCCATTCTCTGTAAAGTACCCTATAACGCTGTAAGGCATGTCATAGCTTGTCAAAACTTCCTCAACTTCTCTAAGCCTGCCAGGTTCTACAACAATTAACATCCTCTCCTGGCTTTCAGAAACCAAGAGCTCTAGCGGCACAAGCTTTTGTCTTGTATGCATTTTATCCAGCTCTATCACAGCCCCTAATCCATGGTCAGCACAAGTCTCGCTAATAGCAGTTGTAAGTCCTCCTCCACCAAGATCTTTAATATACTTCACAAGCCCTTTAGAAACCAGTATCTGAAGAGAATCTATGAGCAGTTTTTCTGTGAGTGGATCCCCCACCTGAACAGCTCCAATCTCTTTATCAGTATCCTCAGCAAGAGGCTTTGAAGCAAAGCTACTACCAAGAAGACCATCCTTACCAGTTGCATTACCCATTATAACTATGAGGTCTCCCGGCCCTGGAGAGCCTAGGACAATGTTGTTTAGAGGAGCCACACCAACGCAAGCCACATTAACAAGGGGTTGGGTGTTAAATGACGCATCAAACCATGTGTCCCCCGCTACCGTGGGAACCCCTATCCTATTCCCATAATCGCTTATACCCTTAACTATCCCCCTTATAAGCCAGTTTGCATGGGGATCAACAGGCTCGCCCATGTAAAGCATGTCTAAGAGAGCCACGGGCTTTGCCCCAAGGGTTAGAATATCTCTCACAATACCTCCAATACCTGTAGCAGCACCATCATAGGGATCTACAGCTGAGGGATGGTTATGGCTCTCAATTTTGAACACCACTACAAAATCTTTAAAAAGCTTAACAGCAGGAGCATCTCTCCCAGGACCTACAACCACATACCTGCTTTCTGCTGGTAAAAGCCTTAGCAATATTTTGCTACTCTTATACGAGCAATGCTCACTCCACTGAGCTTCAAACATTGTTAGCTCTTCTACCGTAGGCTCTCTGCCAAGAACCCTCCTAATTTCGTTTATTTCCTCAGGAGAAAGGGGCATTACCACCCCCGTTTCAGTGAATAGGATATGCTTTCGAAAATAACTTTGCCACCGGGGGAGAACATTTTTGGAGCTAGAAGCTCTTCAGAAGCTCTTTCCGGGTGTGGCATAAGGCCAAATACAACTCCATCTTCTGTCCCCACACCAGCAATGTCATGCACACTTCCATTGGGGTTAAAGCCGTTGAGATATCTGAGCACAGGTGCATTGAGAAGTAGGCTATTATAAGACTCTTCATCTATATAATACCTCCCCTCAGCATGGGCGATGGGCATGTCAAGCTCTTGCCCATCCCTAGCCAGTGCAAGCCAAGGTCCTCTAGGCCTTTCCACAACTGTTCTAATCCACCTACACACAAATCTCCCACTATCATTGTATAGCAGAGCCCCTGGCAGCAATCCTACCTCTACAAGTATTTGAAAGCCATTGCATATACCTAGAAGAGGTATGCCTAAATACCTTGCCTCTGCAAGCTCCTCCACAGCATGTGTTCTAGCAGCTATTGCACCAGCTCTCAGCCAATCGCCATAGCTAAAGCCGCCTGGGAGGATAACAGCATCCCACTGTTTGACTGCAAACTCTTTATACCACACAATCTCAGCTTCGAGTCCAAAGACATCTACAAGCACATGCCTTACATCCTCATCACAGTTTGTTCCAGGGAATTTCACAATGGCTATTTTAGGTATGAAGTCTCACCTCAATGTCATGAACAATGGGATTATATATTCTGAGCTTTTCACACACCTCCTTAACAACCCTAATGGCTTCTTCAGCACTACTTGCACTCACGGTCATGAGCAGGTATTTCCCTGTCCTCACCCCCATGACCATTGAGTAGCCTTTCTTCAATATTAGATGTTTGTGTATTGTCTCCCCCTCAGGGTCTCTTACCCCAGACTTATTTGTTATTATAACTTCAACTAGGTGTGCTGACATCCTCTATACCTATACCAATCCTCTCAGCAAGCCTTAGATAAGCCTTGAGAAGGAGACCCGCATCCCTGGTTCTCCTGAACACCTCCTTATCTAAATGCTCTCCATTCTCATCCAAAACTCTGAATGTATCTCCAGATATTTCATCAGCTAAAATAACATTGCCATGATTGTCAACACCAAACTCAAGCTTTATATCCACAAGCTTGAGATTCTTTGATGCAAAGAAGTTTGTTAAGATGTTGTTCACTTTTAGAGTTGAATCCTTTATACGATTCAAGGTATGGGCATCAACTATACCAACTCTTATAATATCCTCTTCAAGCACTAATGGATCATGGAGGTCATCATCCTTGTAGTGGAACTCTATCAGTGGCGGCTCAAGCCTTTGAAGGGGTTTATATAGAGGCATTCTCCTGAGGAGCGAGCCATAGGCATGGTTCCTCACAATAACCTCTATAGGTATTATCTCAAGTCTTTTGACACGCATTCTTCTCTTACTATCGTATTCAATAAAGTGTGTCTCTATACCGCTCTTCTCAAGCAGGTTGAATAGATATGCAGAGACTCTAGCAGCTAAAACACCTTTACCCATAGCCACAGCTTTAACAAGTCCATCAGCCGCAGTAACATCATCCTTGAACTCCATGATGAGCGTCTTCTCATCTACAGCATAAACACGCTTACTCTTACCCTCGTAAATGAGCTGTAGCATATTCATCAGAGCCCCATTATTGTAGTTGTGTAATAAGGTATATAAATAGCTCATTTACATAACTCAATACAGCTATACATAAACTAAGCAAAAATATAGCTAAGTAGATTGAAAATGTTCGGTGCGTGTAAAACAGGTTAGCATTTCATATTAGATGAGACAGGAGTTTCAGGCAGACCCTTATTAACTCCTAGTGCTAGTAAGAAATGGTGAACTGAAGGTGAATGCAAATGAGGATGCAAGTTAAGACACCTAAAATCCTTGGGTTAGTGGTGATAGCCTTAAGCATGTTATCGCTTATAGGACTAGCCATACCAGTGACCTTAATGCAGACCACAACAACTAGTCCAAGGCCTCAGACAACCAATAGCACTGCTTATCAAGTATTGCTAGCTAAGGCAAAGGTTTTAAACGTTACATTATCTAAATGTCTTGCTCTAAATATATCAGCCGATTTGAAGAGTGAGATTCGGAAGCTGCTATCCGTAAACATATCAGCACTAAGCTTTGTAGAGCTTAGAAGCTGGGTAAGCAACGCCTCCAAATTGCTTAGTAAGGTTAATGAAGAGATCAAGATTGGTGGAAGAGCTTATGCAGTTGGAATAGTTCTGAAGAGGTATTTGAATGGCGTTAGAAGGGCTTTGGAAGAGAGGATAAGGATTTTAGAGAAGAAACATGGCGTAAATATAACGCAGATCTTAACAAATATAACTAGAGCCAGGGACTTAAAGGAGCTCAACAAAGCTCTGAAAAGCTTTGAAAAAGACTTGTGGATACCTGCAAAGCTGAAGAGCTTTGCAAACGCAAGTGTGGATATAGCCATGCTAACTGCTTTGAAGGGTGTTAAAGGAGTTAGCGATGCTTATAAGGATCTTGAGGCAGCTGAGAGAGCTTTGAACACCACTATAGAGAGGTTGAAGAAGCTCAACGCTTCTAAAGAATCCATAGAAGCTCTGCAACTAGCCTTAGATAAGGTTAGAGAGGCGAGGGAAATAGTTTTCAATGTTTCAAAACAGCTTGCAGTAGGGTATGTATCAAATGTGACGCAGGTTATTAGGAGTGTTGTTGAAAATAGAACTAAAGAAGTTTTGGAAGAGATAGATGAGCTTGAGGATGAGCTTCAGGACTTGAGGAATGCAACAGTTAAAGAGAATGCAACGAAGCTTGTTGCAGCCATAGACCAGGCATTGCAGAAGCTAGAGGAGTTAAAGAGTAGGATAGCTAACGCATCTGTAGAGGACTTGGCCAAGTGGATGCCTGAGCTAGCTGAGATAAAGGCATGGATAAAAATGGTTGAGAGAGAAATACATAGAATGCCAGAGTGGATACCGCTTTCGGCAGTTGGCAATCTATATAATAAAACCATTGAGATTGCTATGAAGCTTCTAAGCGATGTTAAAGAGATGCTGAGCTATGTAAAGAATAGCACTCAAGTTGTATGTATCCAAGTCAATATACATCCACTTCCACCAATCTGCGACAAAATGTATTTGCAGAGAATAGAGAATATGGTGAGTGAGTCTGAGGCATTAGTGAAAAAATCTCAAGAGCTGTATGAGCAGGGCAACAAGATAGAAGCCTTCATAACTGCAAATAGAGCTGTTGCAATGCTACAAGTTGCAAAAGCGTGGCTAGAGCCTCTATACAACATGTTGAAGCATAGAGAGAAGACAGCAACAAAGACTGTGGTTACAGGGTTGGAGATAAGGGAAGTTGAGCTTCAGAAAATTAAAGGCAATGAATATGCTCTGACCATTAAAGTTAGAAATAGTGGAAGTATAAATGTAACCATAGAGAGAGCAATACTTGTCACACAAACAACAGTACCATTACAGATAGATATTGGAGTTACAGTAGAGCCTGGTAAAGAGATAACAATAACCAAAAACATAACTGTGCCAGGAGGCATTATGATTAGCAAATCAAAGGTAACAATAGTGCTTCAAACCTCAGCAGGAGATTTAACAGCAAATGTTGAAATAAGTTAGAGGAAGTTTTTCCAAACACAATCTTTTTTAATATTCTGACCTCTTCTATAAATTAAGGACTAGGGTTCTCTGCAAGAATAGGAAGGAGGTTGGTCATAAAATGCAAGGTCTTTGCTTAATTGTGGAGCCAAGTAATGATCCATTTATCTCTAGATGTCATTCCCATCATTTCATGTTCGTCGAATTTAGGGAGCTTTCTCCTCACCCACCCCTTCACTGGCAGCACAGCCGCCTCTGGAGCGGGTTCACAGGGCATTGGGACTAGCGACACAAGCTCCTTGGGAGTTGTTCTACTGATTTATCGGAGCATTGTCCTTCATCAATGCAGAGTTACAATAAATATAGAGATAAAATAAATGATAGATTTAACCATGATTAATATGGGCTATCTCGAAATTTGTAGTCTCTATGTGTTAATCATAGCTATGGCGATTTATGGCTAAATTATTTCTATTGTTATTTCGTATTTTAATAGTGTATGTAGAGTTAGGTTTTTAAAGGGTTTCATAGCATGGGTATAGTCTTGTAATGGGTGGGTAACGCATTGTGGAAGTAGATGTAGCTATTTTAAGTGGGTATGTGCTTGCTATGGTATTTTTAGTAGCAACTATTGTTATTACTATGTGCGATAGTTTGAGGAAGAGGGATGGTGCTGGAGGTGAGGGTTGATTGTGGTGCATATACTTGACCAAATCATTATTGGGATATTCATTAGCATTACTATAGTGCTAGGTTTTGCAGGTTATAAGCATAGTAAGACTCTTCACGGCTATATATTTGCAAATAAATCTCTTGGACCCTGGTTATTATCGTTCTCAATAATGGCAACATACTACAGCGCTGCCTCGTTCCTCGGAGGAGGGGGCTCTACATATCTATACAATCTAGGTTTCGGTGCTTGGTTAACAGCGTGGCATGTTATAGGGGTATCGCTACTCTGGCTGTTCATTGCAAATAAGCTCTATGAGTACATGTCTCTCTACAATATTTCAACCATACCAGAGTTCATAGAACATAGATATGGAAGTAAGGTTGCAAAATATATTGCTGTAGTGGTGATGATCATACTATTCATGCTCTACTTAGTGAGTGTTTATAAGGGTGGAGCAATAGTTTTGTCAACAGTCTATGGACTTGATTATGCTATAGCTCTTCTCATACTACTACTTCCAGTGGCTATATACATTGTTGTGGGTGGTTTGAGGAGCGCAGCAATTAATAACTTGTACCTTGGGGTAATGATGCTTATAGCAGCTGCAACAACATTTAGCTATATAATGGCATATATTGGTGGACCTCTGGAGGGTTTGAGGAAGCTAGCTAACATGACTATAGCTGGGAAGTTTTCAGGGAGTCTCTGGCTCAGAATAGATGGTGCAGGGCCTCAACCAGCCATTGAGAAAGGAATGCTAGTGCCACTCATAATGAGCATAACATTCTCAATAGGTGTTGCACAAATAGCATTGCCAAACATATTAGTGCAATTCTATACAGCTAGAAATGAAAAGGCTATTGAGAAAGGCAGAATCATAGGTCCTATACTTGTAGCACTCTATGCTATGCTTATGTTCTCTCTTGGAGCATTTTGCCACCTAGTGATAGACAGTAAGGTTAGTAATTATCAAGTAATTCAGCTAATGAAGGACACTGACTGGGTTATACCAACAGCTGTAAATATGATAGTTCCTGAAGGTATTAGAGGATTGATATTAGCGGGTCCTATAGCAGCTTCCATGTCTACAATAGCCATAACCATTCTGAGCATGGTCACAACACTTATAAAAGATGTTATTCAACCCTTTGTAAAACTTGATGATAAAAATGCATTAAAGTTTTCAAAAACACTTGCAATACTACTATCATTACTTCCAATACCATTTGCAATACTGCGAAACAAGCTTATTGTGGATATGGTTGGAGCAGCATTTGGAACAATTTTCGCAGTTTTCATAGGCCCTGTAACAATAGGGCTTTTCTGGGGGAGGGGCTGTAGAGAGGGGGCTATAGCATCCATGATTAGCGGAGCTGTGACAGGTATTATATGGTATATCTACATCTATGGAGAAACATTAATATATCCTACAATACCCGCTATAGTAGTGGCTCTAACTACATATATCGTTCCATGCTTGCTCAAGAAGCGCAAATAAGTAGAGTGAATAACGTTTTTGAATACAAGTTCTTTTTAACTGAAGGCCTTGTTCTCTAGTTGATAGGAGGTTGGGTTAGTAGCGATCCTGGCAAGAAACTCGTTAACTAGCTCTGCTATTGTGGGGCCTTCAACTATTTTTAGACTCCACATTACGTTAACTACAGGTTTGTTTAGCTTTAGTGTGCTTGCTATATTTATGGGTGAGGCATTCACTATTACCTCTGCTTCAGCATTATTTAATGTATTTTCTAAGTCTCTGAGTTGCGATTGTGTATACCCAGCACTAGGAAGTACTGGTCCTATGTGTGGATACATATCATATACCTTCTTCAGGAATCCAACTGCATACGGCCTTGGGTCAATTACTATAGCGCCATGTTTCTTAGCTATTACATAGCCTGCCCCATATGGTGCTCCACCATGCGTTACTGTTGGATAGTCCTCTACAATTACAACTTTCTTGCCACTTAAATGCATGGGCTCTGCCATTTCTACCTCCATATCAGCCTTAACTATGTGTGCACGGCTGTTAACCGTCCTGATGTTTCTAATTATTCTCTCTACATCCTCTTCTGAGGCCTGGCCAACCTTTGTTATTATCACAGCGTCAGCCATTCTAACATTGACCTCTCCTGGAAATGTTGAGGTTTCTAGTCCTGGTCTCAGGGCATCTACAGCTACAACCATGTATTGAGGTCTGAAGAAGGGCCAGTCATTATTTCCACCATCCCACAGAATCACGTCCCCAATTCTCTCAGCCTCTAGAAGAATTTTTCCATAGTCTACCCCCAGCAGAACCATTGCACCCATCCTCAGATGAGGCTCTATCTCCTCTCTTTCCTCAATACTCAGCTCACAGCTATTTACATCATTAAGGCTGCGAAAGATTTGCACACTCTTTTTCTCAATATCTCCATATGCCATTGGATGCCTCACCACAACAACTCTAGCACCCCTCCTCATAAGCTCTGCAACAAAAGCCCTGGATATAGTTGATTTTCCTGCCCCCGTCTTAACAGCTGTAACAGCAAGAACAGGCTTTACACTCTCTAGCATTGTGCTCTTAGGACCCAGAATACGAAAATCGCAACCCAGGGATAGCACAAGTGAGAGCATTTTTCCTAATTCCTCATAAGTCAAGTCGCTAAAGCTCAGCACAACTTCATCAACGCCATGCCTCATCACCAGATTTGGAAGTTCGCTCAAAGGGTAAATAGGTATTCCCTCTGGATATAGCTCACCTGCAAGACTTGGTGGGTACCTCCTATACTCAATTCCCGGTATCTGTGTAGCCACAAAGGCTACAACCCTATACTCACTACTATTTCTAAAAGCTGTGTTGAAGTTGTGGAAATCTCTACCACCAGCACCAATAATAACCACCTTTCTAGTCACAGCACATCACCAGATATAAGAGTATTCAAGTTATGCAGTCTAAAAACACTATAAATACCCCAAGCTTTTAGTGGGAACTGCAATGGTGTATATATGTAGGAAATGTGGAAGGGTCTTTAAAAGTAGAAGGGCATATGTATTTCACATACTTATGGGGTTAGAGGGAGGATATGCTAAAAGAAAAAGCAGTAAAAGGTAGACTTATAGATATGAACATGTCTTGCTACACAAATCCATATCATCTCCTCCCTGCCTTAAAAAGAAAAGCAATGCTTTCACCTGATAGTGAAAAAGTTTCATCTTCTGAGAAGAGGTTAGCTACGCCCCATGGTTTTGAGCATTTCTAGTAGAGAGCTTCTTAAGATGCTTATATCCGTCATTAGAGCCATGAATCTGAATCCCATTTGCATATACTTCTTTGCTGAATCAATGCTAAATGTATGTATTCCAGGCACTTTATCATATTTTTCGCACGTCTTCAAGACGATTTGTAAAGCCTCTTCAAATTTTGGATGACTGTATTGCAGCGGTATGCCAAGGTTTACTGAGAGGTCCATGGGACCCACGTAGAACACATCTATTTCTTTAACACTTGCTATCTCCTCTATGTTTTTAAGAGCTTCTCTTGTTTCTATTTGAATAGCTATTACGAGTTCTTCAGCTTCAAACCTATTGTAGTATTCAAGGAAATCCACAGCACCATATAGAACAGCTCTCCTAGGTCCAACACCTCTAACACCGTTTGGTGGATACCTAGAGTATGTCACAACATTGATAGCCTCACTCTTTGTGTTTACCCATGGAACCAACACTCCTGTTGCCCCAACATCTAACACCCTCTTTATAACCACCATATCGTTCCAAGGAACTCTCACTATTGGTGCAATATCTGGGTTTCTGATTGCCATCAGCAACACCTCAAGGCTCGAAACATCTAGTGGGCCGTGCTCCATGTCGAAAACAAGCCAGTTTAGTGGCAGTGTAGAAATTGCTTCAACTACATCTGGATGGTTTATGGTTATCCACGTTCCTAAAGCTACTTCATTTTTCCTCAGAACCTCCTTTAACTTGGGCATGTGCATCACAAGAGAAGATATAGTTTTGAAAAGCATTTTTAATCTTACATTATTTACAACAGTATGGGATTTTTATGAAGAGGCCCAAAGTACTGATTACAGCACCAATACATAGCGCTGGCGTTGATATACTTAGTAAGATTGGTGAAGTTATTTATACATCTAAGAATCTTAGCAGTGAAGAGGAGTTGGCATCCATTATTGGGGATTTCGATGCTGTGGTCTCGATGGGTACAGAGCCTTTTACTGGAAAGGTGCTGGAGAAAGCTGTAAAGCTCCTCATAGTTGCGCGTCACGGTGTTGGATATGATAATGTGGATGTAGAGGCTGCTACAAGACTCGGTATATGGGTTACTATAACACCTGTTGAAGAGCTCTTCGATGCTGTTGCAGATCATGCTATGGCACTACTATTATGCCTTGTTAGAAGGGTTTGTGACGCTGATGTGTTTGTGAGATCTGGTAAATGGTTTAGCAATCCGTATGAAAACAGGGTTTTCATTGGTGCTGGGCTGAGGGGCAAGGTAATGGGTATTATAGGACTTGGGAGGATAGGTTCTAGAATTGCTGAGAGGGCTAAGGGATTCGGCTTAAATGTTATGTACTACGATATCGAGAGGAAGATTGATTTAGAGAAAAAGCTTGGTGCAGAATTTCACCCCCTAGACGAGCTATTGAAGAGCTCAGATATAATAGTCGTGGCCCTTCCACTTACAGAGAAGACTAGGGGGCTTATAGGCAGAAGAGAGATGTCGTTGATGAAGCCCTCAGCCATTCTGATAAACATAGCGCGAGGCCCTATAGTGGATCATGAAGCGCTTGTAGAGGCTTTAGAAAGTGGTAGAATAGCTGATGCTGCACTAGATGTGTTTTTCAGAGAACCTCTAGAGGCAAGCAATAAGCTTACAAAGCTGAAAAATACCGTACTAACACCGCATATAGCATGGTTAACTGAAGAAGCCAGAAAAGCTATGTCCATAGCGGTAGCTGAGGAAATCGCAAGAGTTTTGAGAGGGGAAGAACCAAAGTATCCTGTGAACCCAAGTATAAGAGGGAGCGCAAGAAACAAAAGGTATGTTGCGAATTGAAGGTGGTGCAACATTGATTCAGATATGCTTTGCAGCATACAGTGGTGATCCCCCTAAAGACCTGGCTGAAAAAAGTGCCATTGTTTTAGAGAAGCTTTGCAAATTATGCAACAAGTTTACAGTTCTTGTTGGTGGTTACTGGGGGCTGATGAAACACATTGTCGATAAGTCGCTTGAGCTCGGGCTTCAAGTAGTTATAGTTGCCCCCATTGAGGAAGAGGAGACGGCTTTTCCAGAGAAAGCAATTGTTTTTAGACCTGGGGTTAGCTACAGGGTTAGAAGTGTTTACATGGTTAGATCGTGTAACGCACTCATTGCACTAGGTGGGGAGAGTGGAACAATCCAGGAAATTGTAACAGCCTATGCAGAAGGAAAGCCAGTATATGTGTTAAAATCTGGGCTCTCAAGCGATAGAGTAGCATTATTTGCTCCATACATGGACTCCAGAGCATTAGCAGAAGTAAAGATTTTTGAAGAGCCCGAGAAACTTGCAGAAACTGTGGCTAGGGAGATATGCACTGCATGACACCTCTTTAACAACATACCCTAAGCACGCAAATATAATATGATGAAGGCATAGCGATAGTGAATTGTTTATAACTGAAAGCCTCGCTTTTTAAGGCTAGGAGGAGGTCAAAACTGAAAACAAAGACCCATCCTTTAACTGAGCTGCTTCAAAGTTTGTGATTAGAGGTTGAGTTCATAAGCTATGGCTCTATTTACTTACGTTAAGCGATTGAGGTTCTATCACGAGCCCAAGCGAGTTAAAGGTAGATGGGGGTTTTGTTCCATTAAACTCGACAACTATCCATGATACCATAGAAATGCTCAAGTCTCTATAGGTGAGATGGAAGTCCCTGGATGCGATCCTGAAAACTAAAATGAAGGGAATGTACATCTAGAGGTAAAGGATTAGAGGGGTTCGGGTTTCATCGGACTTGATATCATTTGATATTAAGCCCTCTACCCTTGGCTTCACAGCCCTCAGAACCCCTCTTCATCAGGATCCATATCGCAGGGCTCCACCACTCGGGGTGACCCCTACCCACAGCTCCCCCTCCACTTTTCTCCGGGTCATTGCTGTGAGGAAACCCCGCGTCCTGGCTTTCCCTCAAAACCCACCTCTCTTGGGCCTTCGCGATATACCCGCATCTTGAGATGGCTCCTCAATAGGGGAAGGATCAACAACCCTTATAACTATATGAAACTCGCAACAGCCGCAAAAGGCATTAATGAGTGGGAAGTAGCTATAAAGATCTTGCTATGTATATTCCATCCTGGTTCTCTACAATAATGACCCTGATCTTTTTGTTTACTAGTTCTGGGCACCATTTCACTCCAACTACTGTTATAATTGTACTGAGTTCGCTGTCCACGGTTATAACTTCTCCCTTTAGCCACCCTGGCATGGCTACTGAGACGCTTATTTTCTCACCTCTGCTGTACTTTGTTGGGTATCTCTTTGTGTATCTGAATCCGAAATCAAGCTTCTTGTAGTGTAGTGGTATGCTGAATTTTTTCTCTAATTTTTCAAGAAACTCTCTAAACTCTCTCCATGTAGGTTCTTTTGCACCTGGAACTTTTCTACCATATTTGTGCACCTCATACTTTTGTATGCCAAAGGGTGGAAATCTTTTGCCTATACCTATTCTCAACCCCCACTCAACTATCTCCTCAATATCCTTATCGTTTACCCCAGGTATCCAGACTGGTGTTAGATGCACATCTATTCTAGTCTCCTTAGCTATGTACTCTACAATCTCCTTAACTTTCTCAGTTCTATACCAGGGAACACCTTGTAAAAAGACTCCTTTCTCAAGATCCAAAGTATCGATACTTATGTTGAGTCTATCTAAACCAGCCCTGTCCAAAGCATCAACAAGGCTCTGTGTTAATGTGTAACCTCTTGTCTCCATAGCCACTCTTGGTACAACTTTCTTAAGTTCTGCAACAATATTGACGATGCTTGGATGAGTAGGAGGCTCCCCAACCCCATCTATGAGAACCTCAATAACATCACCACCCTTAACCTCAATAACATGTCTCACCCACTTAACGAGATGCCTCCAATCAACTATGAACTCTGCTTGCCTATGACGAGAGTAAGGACCAGCATCAACACTGCAGTAAATGCAGTTATAGGGGCAAAGAGTTGTGGGCCTAACTTGAATAATGTTTGTACCTCTATCTATCACACCAAATGCGATGTGACCTATCAGCGGCAGATCATCTATGTAAACAAATAGCCTGTTTCCCGAAGCTCCAATTACCCTGCTCATTTGGTGCACGCAAGGTGCTAAAGCTTATCTCCCCCCGCCCTTCAGGGCGAGATTCTCAGCTACAAATAATTTCTCTCTAGTTTATAGCTGGTTATTAAGCAGAAATTTAGAGGTTTTTGGAGTGAATTTTGGTATTGTTGAAGGCTATTACCTCATGTTGAAGGATAACGCGATTTTTTATGTTAAAGGAGTTTCTCACCCGCCTGGATCTCTGGTTGCGCTCCCTAAATATGTGCCATCTGCATCTGGTGAGAGGTTGCATGTATCTGGTTTGAGATACACCAAGGTTGCTGGTATTGAGCAACAGTTTCAGTATGTTGCTACTATGTATCCAAATCTAGTTGTTAAAGATGCTTACTATTGCTACAGACCCACACCTATGGTGAGGCTTGAGAGTGTTAAACAGCTTTACAACCCGGTTGAAAAAGCTATGTACATTCTCAAGAGTGGGAGGTGTTCAAGTCCTGTGATTTGCGATGTAAAGGAGTTTCTAGATATAGTTAATGAGGTTGGGGGAGTTAGGGAAGTTGGTGTATCAGGCTCAGTATTAGTTGATCTCTACACAATGGAATCAGATATAGATGTTGTTGTTTATGGTGAGAGCAATGCCTTGAGAATGTACAGATTCCTCACAGAAGCTATTAATGATGGTAGACTGGGGCTTAGGAGGTATGATAGGAAATATATTGAAAAATTATATGAGGAGAGGACTCTTGAAACACCTATACCATTCAGCACCTTTGTGAATCTAGAGAGCAGAAGAGTTTTAGAGGGATTATTCAAAAACAGGGGGTACTTCATAAGATTAATCAGAGAACCTCAAAGAGATGATGTATATAGTACTTATACCTGTACAAAAATCGGCATCATTGAGGCAAAGCTCAGAATAGAAGATGACAGCGAATCTATATACACTCCATGCAGATATAGAGCCAGTGTTGAGGAGATTATCAAAGGGCCTAAGGCAGAGATAGAAGAGATATACACACTTAGAGGGAGGTTCAATGAAATTGCAAAGAAAGGAGAAATAGTATTTGCCAGGGGATCCCTAGAGAGAATAGAATATAGAAATGGAAGAATAAAGTATAGGCTTTACCTTGGAGACCCAGGAGACTACATAACGCCATTCGCTTGAGAAAACAACTCTAAGTACCACCTCGGCTCATCTGCTGATTTAAGTTTCATACAAGTTTGTATTGAGTGATGAAGCTTGCATGATATAGAGCTGCTTAGCAAGTTTTTCAAGAATAGAAATAAATCAGAGTCAACTAAGGATATTCTAAATCTAAATCAAATCTAATGTAACTTTGGCACGCAGATATTTTCCGATATATTTATATATAAACCTCAAAGGTTATATACTACAGGTGAGCTCCATGTCAAAAATAGGCATGAGATTTGGAGAAGCACTTGTTGGCGAAGAGCCTGAGATCGCTCACATAGATCTAATAATTGGAGACAAGGATGGACCTACTGGTATAGGTTTTGCATTTGGCTTAGCGCATCAGACCTATGGACATACAAAACTATTTGCTGTACTCACACCAAATCTCTTGGTAAAACCCGTTACACTCATAGTCCCTAAGGTGACCATCAAGAGCTTGAAACAAGCAGAGCTAGTGTTTGGAGCTGCTCAGTACGCCGTTGCTAAAGCTGTTGCTGACTCTGTTGCTGAGGGTGTGATACCAAAGGACGTTGTTGACGATGTTGTAATTATATGTGGTGTCTTTGTACATCCAGCTGCTAAAGACCCTGATAAAGTATTTAAGTATAACTATGAGGCCACTAAGCTAGCTATTAAGAGGGCTATGAGTGGAGAACCGAAAATAGAAGAGATATTGAGTAAAAGGGATGTCGCTGTACACCCATTTTATAAGCCAAAGAAGTAGCTAGTCTCCTCTAGCCCTGCACTTTTTTCACTTTTTCAACAACTCTTATACTCGATATTTCTGTGTATGGATACTGCCCTTTCTCATCTTTTTCATATCTCTTTACCATATCCCATATATTCAAAAGTGCTATGGAAACTGCTGTGAGGGCCTCCATTTCAACTCCTGTTCTCTCCCTGGTTTTTACCAATACCTCTACACAGATATCATCATTTTCAATGCTTATCTTAGGTTCAACATAATCTATTTTAATTGGATGGCAGAAGGGTAGGAGTAGGTGTGTGAGTTTTGCTGCCTCTATTGCAATTACCGATGTTGTTGCTATCACATTTCCCTTCTCAACTTCGCCTCTCTTAATTCTCTCAATAGTCTCTTTCTTAAGCTTTATACATCCCTTTGCAATAGCCTCCCTACCAACCTCTTCCTTACCGCTAACATCAATCATTTTCGCACTCACAGCACAACACCAGTACCTATATCTATAGAAGTGCTGAAAAACTCTTAAACTCTATGAATGTAGCTAGATATAGTCTAGTGATGCCATTGCTTGTCTCATTTATAGAGGTGCATGATGGTATTAAATTCTTTGAGTATCTGAAAAGCCTCGGATGTCAGATATCTGAAGAAGTGCATAGTGTACTACCAGACTCCTCAGAGTATGGACTATACACCTGCATCAAGGACAATGATATAAAAGCTCTGTTCGCATTGCATTATATAGACCACCACTATGCAGCATTGCTAGAGCTAGAGGATAATGCAAGCGATAGAGAAGTCGTTGAGGCATTGCTAAGAGCTAAGGATAAGGGTGTGTGGATTGCTCCTGTAGAATATGTGCTTTTTGTGCCCCTAGACTACACAGTTATAAAGAATATAGCAAGCTACGTTGATGAAATGCAGGATAAGGTTAGCCAATATCTTGAGTACTATGAAAAGAGTGAGAGTCCCTGGAAGAACATGCTTAAAGACTTTACACCAGCTTTAATAGCGTTCTCTAAAGAAGAAAAACAAAGAAAAGACAATAACACAATAATAGCTCCTCACCATACACAATGAAAAATCCGCAAATATAACGATAGGAAATATGCAAACTACTCAAAAAGACCCTTTAAAGCTAGGAAGTAAATCAACTGAATATGTTTCGTAACAGTATAGTTCATGGCGAAGAACCTCATAAACCTAGACCACCAACAAACAACCACTAACCAGCTTCATAGACAGAGGTGTGATAATAACACATCTGATACCAAGCTGTTTCTCTATCCATAATTATTTGTTTGTGTTGATATATGTGTTCGTGGTTTCAAGCCTTATTTATTTGGTTTTTGTAGCATTGTTTACGCATTTCTACAGCCTATATGTATATGGGTCGTTGGACATGTTTATTGATGAAGCATAGCGGTAGGAGTGAAAGGCATTGAATCTCCATCTACCGAGAAATGGTGGCAAAGAAACGAAGTTTGATTCAGATTTTTCTAAGCTGTTTCCAAGGCTCATAACACACTCTTTTCCATATTCTTTCAGCTATAGAGATGTTTTCATTGATATGTGCAAGAATGGCTATATCGCTTATGCCTTTATACAAAACCACATCATCTTCATAAGAACATGCAAGTCTCTCAATAAAGTTAGAGGTTCTATTATCAAGATGTTCGATGAATACCTCAGAATAGTTTAGTTCTGAAAACAGTTTTCTAGATGGAATATTGTTTTCTCTCGTTGTAGCCAGGAAAATATGTTGATTGTTTTCAAAAAGGCTTTCAACTGAAGTTACAAGAGCCTTGCCCACACCACGTCCTCTAAATTTGCTGTCTACAGCGACATAGTATATAACGATAGTTGGAAGAGGCTTTGTTAAAGCCTTGTAAAACACTATAATACCTATTGTCATCTCCTTGTCGCTAGCTACGAGTACTCTGCAAATGCCTTTTTCTATGCAAGATGATGCAAAGTATGAATGGTACCATCCCATTACATGCTCCAGAAACTTTTTAGCTATATTCAGGCACTCTTCATTGCATTCCACTATTCCAATCACATCACCCACAGTATAATTTCGGTTACCTCTCTCCCTTATAATCCTCTAGTCGTTTAAATAATACAGTAGTAGTCTACCAGTGTTACCTGGTTGAGATACGTGCTAACACAAGCGTTAGATACAGCACTAGTCCTTTTCGGCTCTCTGAGAAGTAAGATTGATGAAGTAATAAGCATTGATGTCGCTAAGGAAGTGAAAACTTTGTGGATACCGTATAGAGGTGTTCGCAACCCCTACATGAAGAGAATTAATGTAGCTGCTATAGATAGTGGCTATAATTATAAGGAGTTCAGAGGATATGCACTCTACATACAGAACACTGCATGGATACATATCGACTCTAAGGGAGGCGAGCAATGCAATGGCATTGCTGATGTAGATGTGATCTCTACTAGCAACATAGAATATGAGCTTTCACTACTATCAATAGCTAGAGAAGTTGAAGCTATGTCAAAACTCGTTACATCTGCAGACATCATTCTTGTTGATGGTAGTGCTGTAGCGATGTTCTCGAAACTGAGGAGGGCTATGTTGGAAAGTGAGCATGAGCTTCTAGACTTTAAAGGAATTAAAGTCTCTGAAGTGTTGAAGAATTTTCTCATAACCCTCTCCCTCTATCCACGAAAATTTGTATTTCTATCCAAAAACTCCACAGCAAAGGATATTCTAGGCTTTGTGAAGGGAGATATATACTATTTTGAGAGATACACAGAAGGTTTACCCGGATATACAAAGCCCTTGAACTTAACGCAATCCAAACACATGGGCATAGCTTTAGCAGCAAAAATGTTTACACATAGCATGAAAAGTACTACAGGGATTAAAGCATCTATATACATGTCTTATGTAAGGTTCGAGCCATATGCAAGGGTATACAGAGTAGAGCTTGTGGGGGAGTTTGATGAACCTGTAGAGCCAAGGATACGATACTTAATAGACGTGCTTTCAACAGCTACAGTCTCAGGATATCCATACCCATTAATGAGAGCAGATCAGATTGCTAAGGTTAGCAACAATGATGTGGAGAGAGTAGTGGCTGTTCTAGGTGTGATGGAAGATCCGTATAGCAGGGAACCTATATAGGTGGGTATATGTCATTGCAAAAGCTATTTGAAGTTGATTTTAGTAAGGAGAACGAGATTGTTGGCTACATAGTTGGTGAAGCCAAGCCTTACGAAGCTGAGATACTTGCCTTCAGACCTTTGTCTATGGGGGAATACTTGTATATAGAGTACCACGGCTACAGGGTGCTAGCATTTGTAGCCACATCAATAACAGGTAGCCTAGTTATATCAAGAGATCTTGTGGATCCGAGAGATGTAGAAAGACTTGTAAAAAGTATTAGAGTAGGTGAGAGACTTTTCTACCATAGGGGTAGGATAAAGATTCTTGGCTCAATAGATAACAGTTCAATGAAATTGCACATACCACCAGTTCCACCACCTCCAGGAACAGAAGTTTACAAAGCTCCGAAGGCTGTACTAGAAAGAATCTTTACACCTAGCACCCCAGCTCATATAAGGGTTGGGGCTCTTTTGAGAGAGCCTGAGGTAGAGGTAAGGATTAATGTAAATAAGGTTGTTTCAAGGCATCTGGGGATACTTGCTATGACTGGTATGGGGAAGAGCAACCTTGTTGCTCTGCTTTCAAAAAGAGTTTCAGAACTTGGTGGAACTGTTATCATATTTGATTATCATGGCGAGTACCTCTCCCTACCTAATACAGTAGTTATCAAGCCTATGCTAGATCCAGCACGATTAACATTAGATGAGCTTGCAAGGCTTTTGAACATACCGAGAAATGCGACAAGGCAGAGAATGGTTTTAAAGGAGTGTTTAGATTCCATAGATGTTGAGGTAAGTAAAGAGTTTTTCAATGGTTTAAAGAGATGCATTCAGGGGAAGGTTGCTAGATATGGTTCATCAGCACAGAAGGTTCTAGACTCTGTAACTGTTTATGAGGGCTTTCTAAAAAGGGTTTTGAAGGAGAGTTCAGGTGATGTTATGGAGAGGGTATCTATAGGCTCAATAAATGCTGTTGATCTCAGCGAACTTCATCTGAACCACGCTGATGCAGTTATAGCGCACTGGCTATCAAGAATCTTAGAGGCTAGGAAAGCTAGTGTATGGAGCAATGGTGTAAAAGGCTTTCCAACCCCCATCATAGCTGTTATAGAAGAGGCTCACGTATTTATACCAGCTGGGGAAGAGACTGCGACTAAACAGAGGGCTTCTATGGTTGCTAGAGAAGGAAGAAAATTTGGATTAGGCGTTGTGGTGGTTTCCCAGAGACCCAGAGGTCTAGATCCAACCATACTCAGCCAGCTTGGAAACTTAGCAATTCTAAGAATTGTTCATCCAGAAGATCAGATGTATGTTTCAAAGTATTGTGAGCCCGTTATGCAGGATGTTATGGAGGAGTTACCAGGTCTAAATGTTGGCGAAGCTATATTGCTAGGGGAGTGGGTAGCAGTACCAGCAGCTGTAAAAATAGATCTTGTTAGCGAGAAAGTAGCAGGGGGAGATATTGACGCTGTTAGCATCTGGAGTCTCTATGCATCGAAAAAGAGTAGTGAGGTTGTGTTATAGTTGGGCGTAGCTATGTGTCAAAAGACTTTACTGCCTTAAACCTCTAAATCCTTCATAGTTATCTTTTTTCTCGATCTTCCTACCTCAACACCCTCAAGCTCTTCAGACAATATTTCTTCCTCTTTTTTGGCCTCTCTTAAGCAGCCAAGTTCTCTTAGCTTTAGATACACATTTCTCACAGCTAAGAATACCTCATCTTCGCTTTTAGCCCCTGTTATCACCATTTTGCCGCTACTAAATATGAGGAGTACGACATGGGGATCACTCATTCTGTAGATAAGTCCTGGGAACTGCTCAGGTTCATACATTGTGTTTTCCAGTAAGAAGGCTACTTTCTCAAGCATTACCTCTGCTCCAAGGTTGGCAGAAGCAACAATGTTTTGAACCTGTATCCTTGGCTTAGAGGTTATTGTTACGTAGTACTTCAGAAGCATTTTTATGATCCTCTTTACAGCCCTTATCAGCATGGGGGTGCTTTTAGCCCCTGTCACAACCATTCTTCCAGATCTAAATACAAGAGCTGTTACCTTTGGATTTTCAAGTCTTAGTACAAGTCCTGGGAACTGCTCAGGATCGTATTCGACGTTAGGCAATGCTTTATCGATATACTCTAAGTCTATGGGTTGCCCAATCGTTACTGTAGCCACTATGTTTTCTACCTTAACCTGTACAAAGGGGTTGCTTAAATCCATCAAGTACTTTTCATAGAATTGCCTATAATAGGAATCTAGATCTGAAATAGTCTCACACTCAGTGAACTTCCTTTTAAATTCGTAGCTTATATACTTTAAATAGGGTTTATAAGCTATTTTTAAATCATGAGTTTATAGTGCTGAGAGAAGTCTCTCTATTGTAGTAAGCGTTGGAAGTTCATATACACCTTCTGTCTCGACAATAGCGTAAGGCATGGCCTCTCCAAGGATTCCAAGCCTCTTCACTATGGGTGAAAGAAAGCTTTGTGTAGAGGTAGATACGGCTGTACCTGATTGGTATGCTCCAGCTGCTGGGAGAATCACCAGAGTTGAGCTGTTTTGCAGAGGTACTTTGAGAAAGCATGGAAATTTCGTTACCATCTCCGTAACAGGATCTTTCAAAACTATACTTGGATGCTCATGACCTATGATAATGAGGTTGTAGCCATCGAGCTGAAAATCTTTATGACCATGTATGAAAAGTGTTGAACCCGCTTGAAAGCTCTCATAAAACTCTATACCGTATCTCATAGAGAGTGAGTAAACAAAATTATCGTGATTTCCGCGCACTAGTACAACTCTACTAAACCTCTTTTTAACATAGGTTAGAAAGTCACTGAGATCCCTAGACTCTTTCCTACCAAGCTTATCAAAGAGGTGCTTAACATCACCAACAATTATCAGCGTGTCTGCATTTGCCAGGCTCAAGCCTCTTTCAACGATTTCAATAACCCTCTTTAGCTGTAGCCTAGGTAAATACACCCCTCTTGTAGCCATATACTCTTCGAAACCGAGGTGCACATCAGCTAAGAGTAGTGCCTTGAGCTCGGGAAGTGAGAGGTAAGCAAGGGGCAGATCCTCGACAGCAAAGAGATTTTCATATATCTTGTAGAGCATTAAAATCCCTTTAAATAATCTAAATCTACGTAAAGAACCTTGCCACCTCTTCCACGTTAAAGCTGGCTATAGCCTCTTCAATCTTCTTTGGATCTAAACCAAGCTCAGCCCCAAACCTCTTAACATCATCCAGAGCCATTTTAGATGCCTCTTCATAGCCAAATCCATTGAGCTCGTAATGTGTCTTCTGAAGCTCATAAATGGCATAGAGATTGCTAAGCACATCCTCAGCAGTTACTTTCTGTATTATTAGCCCTGCGTGCACTATAACAACATCACCAGGCTGCAAATCACCAACACCATTAACGACTTCGACAACAGCACCCCCCAAACTAACCTTGGAGATAATATCGCCAACCTCTACAACTTTTGCCAATACCCCTAAACACATTGACATTTAACACCTGGATAGTAAAAATATAGAGTTGTCTGGAAGCATTTATTTTTTACTAATTTGATAAAAAGAAACAAGGGATTGGGATAAAAATGAAGAGAGTTTAAATACCTTCAGACAAAGCTATGGCTTCATTTAGTGGGAGCTGTTGTAACCACTTTCTTCTCAGTGGCAATTCTTTGAATCTGAGGAACTCTAATCATTTTCTCAAATAGCAATATACCTCCCCATGCACCTACTGTAGCCAAAGCCATTGTGACGCCAGCCGTAGCCATTTCATGTAGTGCCGTAGCCCATTCTGCAGGACTCTGCATAGCGGTTAGGAATGGCGGCCATGGCACAACCTCTCCATGCCACACATGCTCTAGAGCCAATATGCCTGCACCACCCCACAGCAAACCCTCTAGCAACCCAAGCCTAAACCTCTCCGAAAACCCTCTTGCAGCTCTTCTAATAATGGATACTACTATGGCTAGTATTGAGGGTACTATAAAGCACGCCATTGTAGTGCACCAAAAAACTTTTTTGTGCACTGGCTAAAAAGTTTTTATGAGGTGTCTACAAATGTGGTTGTTGGTGCTAGGCTACGCTGCGGTAATAACTACAGTATTGTGGTATGTATACAGAGCTAGAGGAGAAGATCTCTGTCTTAACTACTTATCCATAATACTATGGGGAGCGACAGTGATGTTCTTTATAGATAGCCTCTATAGTTATCTAAATGGTGAGGAGTTTATCGAAATTAGCGCTGATGCTGCTGTTTTAGGATTTTCATTGCTTCTTGTAGCGCTTGTAGTATGGCTCTTTATACTATTTTTAAAGGATCCGAAGAGGGTTTTTCGCAAGGCATTATGAAGTTTTAAAGAATTTTAATTCTCTTTTTCTTAAACTCAGTTTCTTGAAGTATTATGAATGTTGATAGAGTAGTTGCTGTGCTTGCAAATACTCTTTATGTTATTGAGAGAAAGAGCATTGGGGTTAGAAGGGCTTTTTCCTATGTGTGTAGAGTGCATGGCTGTGGCAAAACTCTTTTGGATAGAGAGTTTTTGTTTGAGTTAGCGCTGAGATTTGTTTCAAGTTACTACACACTTCTCTATATTGTTGAGAGGAGTAGTAGGGTTAAGAGATATAGTCACAAGGTTCTTGCAAGACTTTTTCTGTACAAATGGCTTCTGGAGGAAGGTGAGAGAGTGGATTCAAGGTTAAGAAAGAGTGTAGAGCGGGATTTGCCCGGTGTAGGAAGGGTTTTGACGGATATTGAGGAGCCTTGGGCAATGCTATCCTATCCAAAGTGGCTTTTCGATAAGGTGATAAATGTGATGCCTGTTGATGAAGCTATAGCTATGTTGAATGCTATGAATAGAAGGGTTGTGTGGGTAAGGATAAATACCCTTAGGATTGACGTTGATAAGGCATTGCACGAGCTTGAGAGAAATGGCATTGTATATGAGGTTGAGAAGAGCATTCCATTTCTTATAAGGGTTATCAGAAGTAAGACTCCTATTAGAAGGATTGACCTATTTAAGAATGGCTCAATAATAGTACAAGACAAGGCCAGTGTACTCACTGTCATAGCGCTTAGACCAGAGCCAAACATGCTTATATATGACTTTGCGGCTGCACCAGGAATCAAAACATCTTTAATAATGCAGCTGACGGAGAATAGGGCTAGGGTTATAGCAATTGATATGTCTAGAAAGAGGTTAGAGGCCATGAAGCTTTTGCTACAGGTTTATGGAGTTGATGTAAATAGAGTTGATCTTGTCCTAGGGGATAGCAGAACAATATCTCTGAGCAGATGCTCAGACGCTGCCCTTGTCGACGCTCCTTGTAGTAGTAGTGGAGCTGTATCCAAAGATCCTGCAGTAAAAATTATTCTGAGGGATAGCAGAATACCGAAGAGAATGAGCGAGATTCAGAAAAGGATGTTGATGAATGCCTTGAGATATAGTGATAGGGTAACCTACGCAACATGTTCTATACTGCCAGATGAAGGAGAAGAGGTGATAGAAGACGTGCTGAAAATGAGTGTTGAACACAAGCTTATGGATGCACCAATACCTGTGTCTAGAGGTTATAAAGCATACTCTATTTGGAGTAAGGTCAGAAGAACACTTCCACATATAGATAATAGTGAGGGCTTCTTCATAGCTAACTTAGAGAAGTAGAAAACAGTAAAACATATAAATTTCTTAAATATGCGTAAGGGTAATATTTCTTTTTGCAAAAGTGATATATAGAACCGGCATTATTTCACATGGTTGGGATTGTGCCCCAAAGAATGATTTCAATAAAAAAAGACAAGAATGGGTGCGAAATAAGTCTTGTAGAGTTTCTAAATAGAGACAATGGGCATGGGCTTCGCATAGTTGTCTCACAAAACAATAAAGTAGAGATCTATGGTTTTGGAAGTGGTTTCCCGAGCTACATAAACATGTTTCAAGGTAACGGCACTTGGCACTGGGCCACAGTTGAGGATGAGCGCATTGGAAGGTTTATGAAGATGCATATAAATTCCTGTGAAGATGTAGCTAATGTAATATATACTGTTGTATCGATGACCAAAGACCCTGTGTTAATGTTGTTTGCAGAGAAGTTTGTAAAAAGGTATTCCATGCATGGAAGAGTGCATTGCATTGATATCGAATCTACTTAAACCTTTGAATCTCTCTTAATTTGTTTGGCCATGGTGCAAGGGTGTATTTCTTAAGCCAATTCTCATCTATCTTAGTGTTCTTCAAAACATCCATAGCTCTCTCAACAAATTCTTTACTTATAAGCCCCTTTTCCACAGCTGGGCATTCTAAGTCCAGGTAAACAACCTTTTCTCCTGTGCTAAAGTCGTAGTAGAGTATCAATGGCCAGAGCCTGCAATCAAAAGGTCTTTCAGGGTATATTCTGCAAAAACCTTTTTCATTGAGAAATACACAAGGTTTGCCATTCCTGGCACCAATAGCCTTTACGCTACCCAAAGGAGTTTCTACATCGAATGCTATATTCCTAAACTTCTCTTCCTCCTCTGGCAACAGCACAGCATAGAACTTCTTACAACAATTCATGCTACAATTATTGCATATAGTGCCAAAATCCACAAAATTCAATTTACTAGCTAAATCACTAGACATGGGCTATCCGAACCCATTACATTGAATAGCTCGGTGTACAGAGGAATATAAGCTGTTGTATGATGAGTCCAAACTACGCTATTGCTTTGCATCTGAAAGCACTTGTCTTTTGCAAGAACCTTGCAATTAACTATGAATACTAGTGGGTGACGAACACTATAGTTTAATGTATCTGGGCTTTGTGAAAAGAGGTTTTTCCTGTATGTAGCTTTTACCTAGTTGTAAAGCTATTTCAGCTTTTGCCAGCTCTCTTCCAAGGTACATTGCGTGTGAGAGTTGTGAAACAAGACCCATTTCGATAATTTTGTGCTGTATTGCTTTAGCACTTTTGCCTCTGATCAATATCTTACCTTTTCTGCCTATATATAAGGTCTCTATGCATCCGATTTCATGATTTACTCTAATCTTGAACACGCCAAGAGGGTCTAGGGTGTATGGTTTTTCATCTTCGAAAGCCTCTACAACAATGCCATAATCTTTCTCAATTTCCTCCTCATATCTCTTCTTATCCTTTAACATGAGCAATGAGATTCCCAAATTCTTTGGAGGAGAGTTCTTGTAATAGGCAAGTGTAGCCATTTGCGAAGCTACTTTTACTTCCAATGTTGATCCCCTAGCCTTTGCACTCTTTTCAACAACTAGCACAACGCTCACACCAATTTCTTGAGCCAGCATTACCAGAGATGTGTTCACACCTATGCTATCAGCATCCACAAGCTCTACTACATTACCTACACCAGCAAATAGAGGGGTCTGCGGGTTTCTCAGCTTAAATAAGTGGTATGCTAAAAGCGATGAAAAAGTTTGTCCAAATGGTTCTAGAACAGCGTCTGCAAAAACTTTTTCAAAACCCCTACCCCTAATGACGTTTACAGCCTTTTCAAGGAGCTCCATCCTTGCATCAGGTCTCTTAGGTATGGTATTGGTGGTAGGATCTCTGGGGATGGTGACAACAGCTACATCTCTATCTACACATCTAATCTTATCTATGTTGGTCAAGTCGATGTTTATAACCATGTCTGCACCTGCTTGCAGAGCAGAGTTGATTTCGCTGGGAATTGATGTGTCTACAGCTATTGGTGCTCCAATCCTTTCCTTCAGCGTCTTTACAGCTTCAGAAACCTCGTGTGGATGTGGGTGCAGGGCCTCAAAACCTAGTGCAATAATATCAGCACCATTTTCAGCATATTTCTCAGCTTCACTAATAAGCATCTCTTTGCTGAGAAGGTGGGCTTCAGAAATTTCGGTCGCTACTCTAATTGGTGGGGGGCTTAGCGGTACTCTCAGTCTTCCTACAGTCAAGCTGTTCTCATCTGTTAGAAGTTCCTCAAAATGCTTCAATATCTCTCTATTCCTCTCCTCAATTGCACTACTCAGCACCTCATCAGCAGGTACATCAGGTGAAAGCATGCTTAGATCACTTAGTCTTAGTATTTCACCAATGTCATAGGCATTTACAGTACCCTTAACAGCCTTTACACCAGTAACCTCTTCAATAACTCTTCCAGAACCTCTTGCAAGACCAGGTAGCAGTATGTAGTCAAATCCTTTCAAATTGCGGTACTTAAGGTACTGCGCTACGTACTCAGCAGTGAGAAAGGCAGCTATTTGCACTGGTGTAACAACTATGTCAACCTCATGCTCTGTTCTTGTCTCTGCCAACACCTTTCTTATAATAGGTTCTGCAAGTTTTCCTGTAACAATGAGTATCCTTGCCATGGATCATCAGCACCTTGCTCACAAAATCTTAATACTTCTTTTTAGATAAAATTTTATTTCACAAAAGCTCTGGTGAAACTTGTGAAGGTAGATGCTGTTGCCTGGACTATAACTGGTGGTGGTGCATATCTTAGGGAAAGCGTTGATGTAGTTGAGTATATGAAAAATAGACTTGGGCTCAAAATAACGCTGTTTCTAACTAAGTGGGGTTATGAGGTTGCCAGAATATTCGGTGTTTTGCCAAGGCTTAAAAGCATTGCCTCAGGGAGGTACTATGAAGAGTTTCTGATTGGTGATGAGGGGATGTACTATGTGGGTAGAGTCAACATGGGGAAGTATATAGCTGTGATCATAGCGCCTGCTACAGCTAACACTATAGCAAAGATAGTGCATGGAATAGCTGACAATGTGGCGACAGCATTATTTGCACAAGCAGAGAAGAGTTCTGTGCCGATAATAGTTCTTCCCACAGACACAGCAAATGAGGAGGGGTTTGTAGTCACAGAAACACCCTGCTACATAAATAGAGCTGTGTGTTCAACAATGAATTGTGCAACTTGTCAGCCCCTCGCCATGTGCCCAGCGAAAGCTATTAAAATTGTAGAGGGGTATCCAAGGATAGATCTAGATAAATGCACGGGTTGCACAATATGTGAGAAGCTATGTCCCTATAACGCAGTTAGATGCTGGGAGAAAATAAAATTGATCCCAAGGCAAATAGACCTAGAGAACATAAATAAGTTGACCAAAATGAGGGGGGTTCTTGTAGTTAAAAGCCCTTGGGAAATAGCTGAAAAAGTTAAGGCAATGCTAAAGACTTAAACATCCTTATCCATACTAAGTTTACCACATACAAATAGTTGAATCCATGGAGAGATTGAATAAATATAATAGTCATCACCATCCTCAATGCATGAAAGTACTGTTAACCTAACTCATTACAACAAGGTTTTGTTCAAACCTGCTAGCTGTATTTGAATGTATAGCTGGTTATTCACTGTTGATATCTAGCGTAGTGTGCTGTGAAATGCATAAACTGCATGAATAGATATATTTGCTTGCAGCTATAATATAAATGTGAGGAGAGGTGAGGGTATCTTGGCTCAGCAGCCTAGCAGTATTAGTGATGATGAAAAGATCTGGGCCTTTCTAGCATGGCTTCTCTCAATAATTGGGGCAATACTAGTGTTAGTACTTAAACCTGGGTATAGATATGCAAAGTACTGGGCATACCTATCACTATCATTCTTCATAATAGTTATAATAGCTGGAGTCATAAACATTATTCTAGGGTTTATACCAGTCATAGGATGGGTGTTGGCAACCTTAATAAGCCTCGCCATATTCATTATCTGGGTTATAGGTATAGTGAGAGCACTTCAGTTAACATGGTGGAAACCGCCAATAATATATGATATGGCTAAAGCTCTTGGAATAGAACGTATCTAAAGCAAAAATTTTTCTCTATATACATATCGCTTTGCCTACTTTGAGATGTAGAGATATTCTTATTAATAATTGACTACTCTACAAGACGAGATAAATACCCGCAACAAAGCCTAGGTAAATCCTTAGAAAATAGCGTAAGATGGATACACTAAAAATGATACAGCAATAAGGAGAAACACTTACAATTAATTAACTAAAAACCAAACTAAATTCTGTTTCAGAAAACATACATATTGCTTATCATCTTTTAATGCAGTCATTGTTGTTGTGTAGATTCATAACAATATTTGTTGAGGGTCTATGGCTGGGTCATTATTTATGATGTGTAGCAACAGGGCTAATACTATGGTGGTATTTGGGTAAGAGGTTTGATTGTTTTTAAGGGTTCTTGAGGAGTTTAGAGAACTAGGATGGTCTTAGAAGTAATGTAAAATACTGAGTGTTGTTTTGTTTTTCTACATAGCGTCCTTGTGTAAGTTCAGTAAAGCTTATTTCTGTTCGTATTGAGTTGATTATTGAGGTACTTACTGTGGATGGGTGGAGGCTGGTTAAATCATTGACGATACTCATTGCGCTGAGCATTGTTGGTGGGGTTCTTAAGATCTATGGGAGTGTTGTAGGGGGGTCGAAATCTGTTTTTGTAGATGCAGCTACATCTATTGCAAATACTATTGCTATTCTAATGATTCTCATATTCTTTAGAGAGGGTATGGAGCCTCCTGATATAGATCATCACTATGGTCACTACAGGCTAGCCATAGGAGGTCCTATATCTATGCTAATGCTCTACTCCTTTGTTGCTGGTATAGTTACTGTGGATCTGTTTGACTCTTTTGGGAAAGCTTATAGAGTTAGCTATGAATCCCCCATCTACGCTTCTATAGCTATTATCCCCTACGGATTGGCTGTGATGATAACAAAGAGATTACACCCAATAGTGTATAGCTATGGAGGGTTCACTGCTATAGAGCTTATAGAGAGCACAATATCCATACTATCATCGTTAGGAGGTGCTGCAATAAGCTACATCATCGACTTTATTGGTGCTATAGCTTTGACTATATACTTATTCTACGAGCTTGTCAAGAGCCTTAGAGAGATAGTCATTGATGTAAGCGATATAGCGCCAATAGATGTCATTGACAGAATCCACAGAGTAGCTAGAGACTTTGGTGCAAACGTTGAGAGAATAAGGGTTAGGAGGATAATTGAGAGCATTTACCAAGGAGATGTAGTTGTTAGAGTAGAGCCAAGTACACCCATAGAAAAAGCTCATAGTGTTGCCGACAACATTGAGAAAGAACTTAAAAAACAGGGTATAGACATCGTTATCCATGTAGAGCCATCAAATGAACCCAAGCAAAAATAACAATATCAAAGCAGAGCTAAGCATAGTTGAATTAGCTAAGAAACTTTATTCACATTGCTAGTGGTAAACATTAAGAACATGCAAGGAGTGTTTCCCCTCTAACAGTACTCGATATTATCTGTGAATTGTATTTCCGTTAGATGGGCTGCACCTCTGTGTGGGTTCACCAGCATCACCCACACCCCATAGGTGTCTGTAGAGCCCAACGCCACGAGGCCCCCATCCGAATCTCTATATCAACTCACTGCAGATAATCCAAGAAATTATAAAGTATAGAGATGTTTAAACATTAACTCTAAGAGCCAAGCATCTACAGATATTCACAGTTATCTAAACTTACCATCAGTTCTGTAACAGCCTCACCATATTGTTGAAGTGTTCATCCAACAAACATGAATTGATGAGAATGAGCATCTAGGGACAAACGGTTCTAGCTATGGTTGCAGAGTAAAGCTTTATGTTTTAGGGTGGGTGTCTGGAGGAGTTAGAGTGATGAGAGAATTATTCCGATGGTGACCAGCATTGCACCTACAACACTTCTTAGACCCACTTCTTCTCTTGCTATTAACTTTACTATAGCTTGGGATAGTATTGGTGTTAGAGCCACGCCTAGAACTGTTTTTGATACCCCTACTACTGCTATTGAGTAGTGGAGGAGGTATAGTCCTATACCGTTCCTCGGTAGATGGTGGTTCATTGTCTCTCATATCTATTGATTTCAAGGCTCTCCACCATCTACTTCTCAACGGTCTCCCCGAGCCCACTCACCGCAGAAACTTACCACTAGTTGCCTAGCGGCTCACTGCTCTGCGGGTCTTGGGAACTCGGAGGCACCAATAAATATATTAGCTTCCGAAGCTTATAAATATTCTTGGGGATTCCCCACGACTTACATAACAATTGTACTGCCGTTTAATGTTTGTTGTGATGTTGCGAAGAGGTTTTTGTCTACTGCATGGCTATTCAAGATTGCTACACATAGGCTGTTCAGCATTGCTAAGCAATCTCCTGTTCTCCCAGGTACTGATATTGGTTGGAAAAACACCTTTAGAGAACTTGTCTATGAGGTAGTTCCCAATAGGAGGTATGCTGATGGTGTTGTAGCACTTGTTAGAAGCATCTATGAGTCTTGTAGGCAACTTGGAGTAGATTTTAAAGATGTTGAGCTTTCTGACTGGCTGATGTTTCAGCAGAGCGAGCTGGAGTACCCAGCTAGAAGCATAACCCTTAAGCCTGGCTACGAGTTTCACATAACAACAATGGACTACAGCAAGAACACCTACAGAGATGTGATAAAACCTACTATACCAAAGAGCTACAGGCTTCTACTAGACAAGATATTGGAGGGAAGGCAGAGGTATACAGGTAGAGTAGTTTTAAAGAGCTATGGTGTTGAGGGAGGTAGTCTATGGGTTCAGGGAGAAGTACAGATAACAATATCCATGAACTTCTACTACAAGCACATGGCTAGAGCTAGAGCAAATAAGGGCAGACTCTATGGTGGTGTAGATGTAAATGTGGATAGGATAAACCTGGCGATAGTCGATGAGGAGGGGGTGTTTAGAGACATTCGCACTTTCTGGTTTGAAGAGGCGTCTAGGAAGGGTTGCAACAGGCGCAGGGCTAGGAGCATTATTGGCATGAGAGTCCACGAGATGCTAGAATACGCATACCGCCACGACGTTGAAGCACTATTTCTTGAAAACCCAGAGGTTTTGGGAAAGCTAAAGCTTCTATGGATTAAGAGCAATGATAGGAGGCATGAAAACTACAACTACAAGGTCTCAGCCT